>Ga0247842_10001737_pt1 | contig 34803 bp, 25 predicted proteins | sample LaCruzMarch2015__3_FD_192411 | JGI IMG/M metagenome (GOLD analysis project Ga0247842, IMG submission 192411) | Freshwater microbial communities from meromictic Lake La Cruz, Castile-La Mancha, Spain - LaCruzMarch2015_19m | ecosystem: Environmental > Aquatic > Freshwater > Lake | place: Spain...
TGCCATGGTCAGCGACGCGGGGATGCCCTCGATCAGCGATCCGGGTTATCTGATCACCAAAAAAGCCATTGAATCCGGGATCAACGTCATTGCCCTCCCCGGGGCTTCGGCGACGCTCACGGCTTTGGTGGGATCGGGCCTGCCGTGCGAGAACTTTACTTTCGTTGGGTTTTTGAACCGCCGCCAAACGGCCCGGATCAAAGAACTACAGAGTTTGGCTGACCGGCCGGAAACCTTGATCTTTTACGAAGCTCCGCACCGCCTCGTTGTTACTTTGGCGGACCTGCTTTCCGTGCTCGGAAACCGCCCGGCCGTCATTGCCCGCGAACTGACCAAAAAGTTCGAAGAATACGTTCGGGGGAATTTGGAAGATATCAACGCCGCCGCTTTGGAACTGAAAGGCGAGATGGTGATCATCGTCAAAGGCGCGGAAAGCCCCCAGGTGCAGATTGAACTGGGAAAGCTTTCCATCGAGGAACATTTTAAACATTATCTTAAACAAGACCCCGACGCTAAGGAAGCCATGAAGAAAGTCGCCAAAGACCGGAACCTGTCCAAAAGCGATGTATACAAAGCTTTGTTGCCTAAATGAGAACCACCGAAAATTAACCGGCGGTTTTTTGTTTTTTCAAAACGAAAAGCGATGGCGTTGCATTTTGTGCTTGGTAATCCTTCGGGTTGGTGTTATAATTGACCATAGGTGATCATATGCGAATAATCGAAAATCTTAATTTCAATTGGTTGTTTTCCGAGACCTTTGACGAAAAGCATCTGGAAGATTTCCGGGATCAAAGCGGCTTCGTTTTGGTCGACATTCCCCATCCCGGCCATGTTCGGCCGTTTAATTATCTGGACGAACCGCCGGTTTTCGGGCCCTGCACCTATGTAAAGATCATAAATGTGAAAAAGGAATTTGAAGGCAGAATCGTCCAAATCCGGTTTGAAGGCGTTGCTCATGCGGCGGATGTTTATCTGAACGGAAAATTCGTTCTCAGGCATGAAGGCGGATATACCGAATTCACCGCCGATCTGAGTGCTTTTTTGAAATTCGGGGAAGACAACTATCTGACCGTCGTGGCCGACGATTCCGAAAATCCCAACATCCCTCCTTTTGGGGGATTCGCGGATTTTTTGGGATACGGAGGAATTTACCGCGAAGTGCAGATGGAGATTTTGGAACCGGAACATTTGAATGACCTGGTCGTGAAATCCTTCGGGATCAACCAGGGCTTTTCCGTTGCCGCTTCGGCTTCCGGGGAAGATGGCGAGATCATGGTGGAACTTCGCGACGGATCCGACCTGAAGTTTCAAAACCGCTATCCGATGAAAGATGGGAAAGCCTTCGCCGAATGTTTGGTAACCGATCTGCATCTTTGGGACATCAATGACCCGCATCTGTATGACATCAAAGTGACCCTCATCAAAGACGGTGAAGATAAAGACGAAAAGACCATCCGGTTCGGGTTCCGAAAAGCGGAATTTGCGAAGAACGGTTTTTACCTCAACAACCAGCCGCTGAAACTGCGCGGGCTTAATCGCCATCAGAGTTTTCCTTACGTGGGTTATGCCATGCCCAAAAGCGCCCAGATCAAAGACGCGGACATTTTGAAATACGACTTGGGAGTCAACATCGTCCGGACTTCGCATTATCCGGTCTCCAGGCATTTTCTCGATCGCTGCGACGAAATCGGGCTTTTGGTGTTTGAGGAGATCCCGGGTTGGCAGCACATCGGCGAAGACCAATTCCGAACCAACGTTTTGAAAGATGTGGCTTCGATGATCGAACGCGACCGGCACCATCCTTCGATCATTCTTTGGGGGGTCAGGATCAACGAATCCGATGATTGCGAACCCCTTTACAAAACTGCCAATGCTTTGGCCAAAAACCTGGATGACACTAGGCAAACCGGCGGCGTCCGCTGCATCAAGCACAGCCAGTTTTTCGAGGATGTTTATACTTACAACGATTTTACCAACGCGGGCGGAAAAGCGGTTCTGGAAAAACCCAATCGGGTCAAGAAGAACGTTCCGTATCTGGTGACCGAACATAACGGCCACATGTTTCCGACCAAAAAGTACGACGATGAACCCCATTGGCTGGAACAAGCCCTAAGGCATTACCGCGTCATCGAAGCCGCCGCCAAAGATCCAAACATCTCCGGGACCATCGGCTGGTGCATGAATGACTACAACACCCATAATGAATTCGGAAGCGGGGATAAGATTTGTTATCACGGCGTGCTGGACATGTTCCGTCTTTTTAAGCCGGCCGGATATGTTTATGCGAGCCAAGGCGATGCTAAACCGGTCCTGGAAGTATTGACCAGCCTGAATTCGGGAGAATACCCGGGGAGCTTGCAAAAGCAGGCCGTCCTTGCCACAAACTGCGATTTGGTAAAAGTTTACAAAGACGGGCGCTTCATCGGCGATCATCATCCGAATCCCAAGTCGGCTTTATCCCATCCGCTGATCATCATCACCGACTTCATCGGAAGTTTATTGGAAGAAGATGAAAAAATGAGTCATCGGGACGCGGAATTCGTGAAAAAACTTTTGAGAAAAATAAAGAATGAAGATGTTTTCCCGTTAAATTTGAAAGTTGGGATGTTATATATATTGAGAAAATACCACTACACTTTGCAAGCAGCCACGGGACTTTATTTCAAATATACGAAATCCGGAAATGAATGGCGTTTTGTTGGGTACCAAAACGGCCAACCGGTCAAAACGGTGATCAAGGGGAAACAATCGAGTACCGCTTATCAAATGAGCGCGGATTCACAGATCCTTCGCGTCGGGGCCACTTATGACGTGACCAGAATCGTGGTCCGAAAAGTCGACCAAAACCAAAACGTCCTCGATTATGCTTTCGAAGGCGCAATGATCCAAACCGAAGGAGGAATCGATCTGATCGGTCCGAACTTGGCATCTTTGGTCGGCGGGGAAATGGCCTTTTGGGTCCGGACGAACGGAAAAGGCCCGACGGGGAACATCAAAGTAACGGTGGGGAATCAAGAACTGACCAAACAGGTCAAGATAGGGGTAGAATGAAATGGATTTAAAACAACGCATTTCGCTTTTGAGCGGGAAAGATGTATGGCACACTTACGGAAACAAAAAACTGCGGATCAAATCGATCATGATGGTCGACGGGCCGCATGGGTTAAGAAAGCAGTATGATTCCAAAGACAATTTGGGGTTGCAAAGCAGTTATCCGGCGACGCTGTTTCCGGCGGCCGCGACTGTCGCTTGTTCGTTTAACAAAGACCTGGTTCGGGAAATGGGGAAAGCCATCGGCGAAGAAGCTTTGGAAGCGGATGTGCAGGTGGTCTTGGGACCGGGAGTCAACATCAAAAGAAATCCCAAGGGCGGCCGGAATTTCGAATATTATTCGGAAGATCCGCTGCTCAGCGGCGTCATGGGAGCGAACTGGATCAAAGGGATCCAGAGCCAAAACGTCGGGGCCAGCCTAAAACATTTGGCCCTCAACAATCAGGAGACTTGCCGTTTGACTTATAACGCGGTCGTGGATCGCCGGACGCTTCTGGAGATTTATTTCAAGCCGTTTGAGATCGCCATCAAGGAAGAACCCGCTACCGTCATGGCGGCTTACAATAAGATCAACGGGGCTTACTGCACCGAAAACTATGAACTTCTGACCGAACTTCTCCAAAAAGGATGGGGATACAAAGGCTTGGTCGTTTCCGACTGGGGGGCCATCAGCAACCGGGTCATCAGTTTGGTGCACGGTTGCGATTTGGAAATGCCATCGTCCGGAGGCTACAATGCCAAAAAGATCCTCAAGGCCTTCAAAGAAGAACACATCATCGATTATGACATTGATTCTTCGGTTCGGAAGGTCTTGAACTTAGTTGATCGTTTCAAAGACAATGTAGTCAAACCATTTGATAAGGACGCCCATTTTCGGCTGGCGGAGACCATCGCCGCGGACAGCATCGTTCTGCTTAAAAACGAAGGCATCCTCCCTTTGAAAGCGGAGGAAAAGATCGCGCTGGTTGGGGCGTTCGCGAAAAGCCCGCGGATCCAGGGCGGCGGAAGTTCGAATGTCAATCCGCTTAAAGTCAGCAATGTTCTGGATGAAATGAACAACTATACGAAGAACTACCGGTTCTTCCGCGGATATTCCATGGAAAAAGGCGGATACGATCCGAAACTGGTTGAAGAAATCGTCAAGGCCGCTTCGGATTTTGATAAGATCATCATTATGGTCGGACTTCCCGATTACCTTGAACAAGAAGGAGTCGATCGGCCGGACATCGAACTTCCGAAGGGCCATCTGCGGCTTATCGAAGAAGTTTCCAAAGTCAATCCGAACGTCATCGTGACCGTTTCCGCCGGGGCTGCTGTCGCCTTAAGATTCGAAAAACAAGCCAAAGCGATTCTGGCTCTCCATCTTTTGGGAGGAGCCTCGGGGAAACCGGTTTTGGACATTCTTTACGGGAAGATCTCCCCTTCCGGCCGTTTGGCGGTCACCTATCCGCTCGAGATCACCGACGATCCTTCAACCAACAACTTCGCGGACGGCAACAACGCCGTTTGGTATGAGGAAAGCATCTTCGTCGGGTACCGTTACTATTCGACTTTCAAAAAACCGATTGCCTACCCCTTCGGGTTCGGTCTTTCCTATACCGATTTTGAATATTCCGACCTTAAAGTTTCGGTAAACGAGATCCGTTTGGATTCGCCGCTGGAAGTGCGCCTCAAAGTTAGAAATGTTGGAAAGATGGCCGGATCGGAAGTGGTCCAGCTTTACGTTAAAAACAACGAGTCCCCGGTTTTCAAAGCACTGCGAGAACTGCGGGCCTTTGATAAAGTCTTTTTGCAGCCCAATGAACAGAAAGAAGTCGTGTTCCGCCTGGATTACGAAGATTTCGCTTATTGGGACGTCGCCATGAAGAAATTCCATGTAGACAAAGGAACCTACAAGATCCAAATTTGTAAGAACGTCAATGAGGTCATCCTGGAAAAAGCGATTCGGAAGGCCGAAAACGAACCGGGATTCGAGAATCCGTTCCCGAGCGCTTACAACCAGAAAGAATACCGCATAACCGATGAGGATTTTCAAAAACTTTTGGGAAGACCGCTGCCTCCGAAAAACGTCATCCGGCACCGGCCTTTCACCATGGATTCGACGCTTGACGACATTAAGAAAACAATGCTTGGGAAGATCATCCGTCATAAAGTCATCAAAGAAGCGACGCGCATTGCGAAAGAAGGAAAAACCCCGGTCAACCCATTGTCGATCCGCTCGCTGATCGACGATACTCCGCTGCGGACCCTCGCGTCCATGAGCGGCGGGAAGATCTCGCTTTTTCAGGCCGAGGGGCTGGTTGACCTTCTCAACTGGCGAGTCATCAGAGGACTGGGCAAACTATGAACCGTTGGTATAAAGAAAGCATCGTTTATCAGATCTATCCCCGAAGTTTCCAAGACTCAAACAATGACGGGATCGGGGATCTGCGAGGCATCATCAATCGGCTGGATTACATCCGCGATTTGGGCGTGACCGCCATTTGGTTGTCACCGGTTTATGATTCCCCGCTTTTCGACAATGGCTATGACATCCGCGATTACCGGGCCATCCTTTCGGAATACGGGACCATGGATGAATTCAAGGAATTGCTTTCGAAAGTCCATGAACGGGGAATGAAACTGATCATGGACTGCGTGGTCAACCATACTTCCGATCAGCATGAATGGTTTCAAAAAGCCATCCAAGATCCATCCAGTCCCTACCATGATTATTACTTCTTCCGCAAGGGAAAGAAAAAGCCGAACAACTGGCTGTCCTATTTCGGGGGATCGGTTTGGACTTATCTGCCCGCGATCGATGAAAACTATCTGCATGTCTTTGCGCCGGAACAGCCCGACTTAAACTGGGAAAATCCAAAAGTCCGGGAAGAGATCAAAGACATTCTGCGTTTTTGGCTGGATCTGGGCATTGACGGATTCCGCTGCGACGTCATTGACATGCTGTCCAAGACCCCGGGACTACCCAACAGTCACAAACTGTCGCTGATCCGGGGCTCGGAATATTTCGTGGACGGACCGCATATCCATGACTATCTTCAGGAACTGAAACGGGACATCGCTTCGAAATATGACATGTTCACGGTCGGGGAATGCGTGTACATCACTCCGGTCCAAGCCCTTAAATACATTGAAGAAGGCATCGACGAACTGAACATGGTTTTTTCGTTTGAACACATGGGCGTGGATAACTGGTACAAATGGTTTTTGAGGAAATTCCGTCCGGTCAGATTAAAAAAAGTCCTTTCCAAATGGCAGCATGCCATTAACGGAAAAGGGTGGAATTCGCTGTATTTCGAAAATCATGACCAGCCGCGTTCCGTCAGCCGCTTCGGGAATCTTTTGTTCCGAAACGAAAGCGCCAAGATGCTGGCCACCATGCTGTTTTTCGAGCAGGGAACGCCGTTCATTTATCAGGGCGAGGAGATCGGGATGACCAATCCCGACTTTGAGGACATCAACCAGTACCAAGACGTGGAAACGCATAACATCTATCGATTGGGGCGGAAACTGCTTCATCTTTCCCACCGACGGATGATGAAGAAGATCCGCTACATGAGCCGGGACAATGCCCGAACGCCGATGCAGTGGAACGCGCAGACTAACGGCGGTTTCACCGAAGGAAAACCGTGGCTTGGCGTCAATCCGAATTATGATACGATCAACGTTGAAGAAAGCCAAAATGACCCGGACTCGATCCTTTGTTTTTATAAGAAACTCATCGAATTAAGGAAGACACATCCGGTCATCGTTTACGGCGATTACCGTGAACATTATCCGAATCACCAGCAACTGGTTTATTACGAACGCAATTACCAGGATGATCAGCTTTTGGTCATTTGCAACTATTCCGATCAAAACCTGGCATTTAAACCGAAACACGATTTATCGGCTTATGAACTGATCCTGAACAATTATCCGGAAGATCAGAAGATCCTGCTTCCGTATCAAGCCAAAACCTATTTAAGGAGAAAATGACATGATCACTGTTTCCGAACGGTTCTTTCATTTGGAGACCGAAGACACCTCCTATGTTTTTTCCCATGAGCCAAACGGACTGCTGCTCCACCACTACTTCGGAAAAAGAGCGAAGTTCGCGGACTTTTCCCATGCCATCGGAAAGAACCAGGGCGGACTGGGTTTGGCAATCGCTTACGAAGGCCAAAAAGATCAGCTAATCGACAGTTTCGATCTGGAATTTTCCACGTTTGGGATCGGCGATTTCCGCGAACCTCAGCTTCTGCCCCGTAACAAACAAAACGGCTATTACGCCAATTTCAAATATCAGGGTCATGCGGTTCTGGAAAACGACGAGCATCCGCTTCCGCACAGCCATGACGCCGATGGGGTTTTGCGCGTCGATCTTTTCGACGAAGTATTGAATGTGACGTTGGAACTGTATTATAAAGTTTTTGAAAAGGCCAATGTCATTTCCCGCTATGTCCGGCTGATCAACCATTCGAAAGAGGATTTCGGTCTGGCCCGTTTGTTTTCGGCGCAGGTCGATTGCTTTGATGACGGCTATACGGCCATGACTTTTGACGGGACTTGGGTCAAAGAACGGCACCTGACCGAACAAAAACTGACCGGCGGCATCTTTGTGAACGATTCAAAATGCGGAGCCAGTTCCGCCAAGCATAATCCTTTGGTTATTTTAAGAAGAGACAATACGACCGAAGATCAAGGCGCGGCTTACGGATTCAATCTTGTTTACAGCGGAAATCACAAAACGACCATCGAGACCACTCCGCTTCATAAAACCAGAGTCCTTTTGGGCATCAGCGATTTCGCGTTTGATTACACCGTGGATCCGGGGAAGGATTTCGTCACTCCGGAAGCGGTGCTTTCTTACTCCGGCGAGGGACTGAACAAACTATCCCAGAATTTCCACGATTTCGTAAACGGGCACATCATTCCGAAACAATTCCAAAACCGGATCCGGCCTCTTCTTTTCAACAGTTGGGAATCGACTTATTTTCACTACAACGAAAAGAAAATGCTCGATCTGGCCAAACAGGCCAAAGCGATCGGACTGGAAATGTTTGTATTGGATGACGGCTGGTTTGGAAAACGCGACAATGATCAATCCTCGCTCGGGGATTGGGATGTCAACCTGAAGAAACTGCCGCACGGCTTAAAGGGCCTCGCGGAAGCAATCAACAAGATCGGATTGGATTTCGGCCTTTGGGTCGAACCGGAAATGGTCAGCGTTGACAGCGATCTGTACCGGGCTCATCCCGATTGGGCGGTAACTTTGCCCGGCCGAAAACCCGGCGTGGGAAGAGCGCAGCTGGTGCTGGATCTGACCAATCCGGAAGTCAGAACGTTTTTGATCAACAAAATGACCGAAGTTTTCCAAAGCTGCAATCTGAAGTATGTAAAATGGGATTACAACCGCAGTCTCACCGACATGCACGGAAAAAACCTGGATGACCAGGGGGAATTCTTCCATCGGTACATTCAGGGGTTGTATGAAGTTCTGGCAGCATTGACCGAGGAATTTCCGGACCTTTTCATGGAAGGATGTTCCAGCGGCGGTAATCGGTTTGATCTGGGGATGCTTTGTTACTTCCCTCAGATATGGACCAGCGACTGCACCGATTATCTGGAACGGCTTTATATTCAGACCGGGACTTCTTACGGATATCCGCCTTCAACAATGTCCAATCATGTCAGCGCGGTTCCCAATCATCAGACCTTAAGGATCACGCCTTTGTCATCAAGGTTCAACATGGCATGTTTTGGGTCGTTAGGGTACGAACTCGATCTGGGCGAACTGGACGCGGAAGGCATCAAGACTCTAAAAAAACAAGTGCGAATGTACAAACGATACCGGGAGTTGTTCCAATTCGGAAGATTCTATCGCTCCGAACCGACGGCTTTTACCAACAACCGTGCTTATTTCTATGTTTTGAGCGAAGACAAAAAACAAGGCATGCTCGGGTTCTTCCAATCGCTGGTTCATCCGGCGATGAGCGAAGATGTCATCTGGGTCCGTGGTCTTAATGATGAACTTTATTCGATCGCGAACTTTCCAGAACATCTTGATCTGAAACGCTTCGGGGGAGTCATCAATCTGGTTTCACCGATCCGGCTGAAGATCGGAGGCAAGCTTCACAATTTCATTTGTAAAGTTTACCGTCCGTCGGGCGAAAAAGAAAGCTATTTGGTTTACGGACCGGCATTTTCGGATGTTGGCGTTCGGCTCAACTCGCAGTTCATGGGAACCGGGTTCACGTTCGACGTTCGGGTCCTGGGAGATTTCGGATCAAGAATGTATGAGATCAAGCCCTATCAAAGCAAACATGTCTTGAAGAAAAAGACTCCGAAGATAAAAGACTAGAAGAAATAAAAAAACGCCAAAAGCCTCAAAAAACTTAAACATTTTCCATTTTGAAAACCAAAAAGAAAGATTAAGATTCTATATGACAACCAAAAAGAAAATCATCCTTCAGCTGGCCATTGCCATCATCGGGGTATTTGTGGCTTTATTCGGTTTGGTTAAGTTTAACCAATATGTTCTGATGGGAATCCCCCTTTACCCGCGAATGATTGTCATGATCCTCACCCAATGGTTATTGTTTCTGGTCCCGGGAATCCTCATGATCATCGCCAAAGAAAAAATCTCCGGGCTTGGTTTTACTTTCGAACATTTGGGACGTCAAATCCTGATTGGCATCGTCCTCGCCCTGCTTCTGTCCACTTTTTTAACGGTCCTTCCGATTCTGCTCGGATTCAAAGATATGGTCGGAAGCACCAATTATACAAAAGCTTGGCAATTTGCCTATCAATTTGCCTATTCGATTCTGGGAGTGGCGGTAGCCGAGGAATTGATTTTTCGCGGTTATATCTTTCATAAACTCCTTGAACTTCGAAATAACCGGTGGTTGGCGATCGTGATCTCATCTTTGGTCTTCGGTCTATTTCATGTATTTACCGGAAATGTGATCCAGATCTTTGTGACCGCCCTGCTTGGCTTTTTGTTTTGTTTGTGTCGGGAGAAGATCAAAAACTGCTCTTTGCTGTCTTTGATCATCCTCCACGGCGTTTACGACGCGCTCATCGTATTATGGGTGGGAATTCTTTGAAAAATGAAGTCAACTATGAAAATAAAAACAGAACCGGTTATTTGACCGGTTCTATTTTTTTATGGTAAGAATAAAAGTGTTTTTGGGGTGATAGGTGATCAGGAAATATTCGGTCTCGGAATCCGTTTCGAATTTTTCCAACCGGGTGTCCCGATAGATAATCTCTTTGGTCAGTTCGGGATGAACTTTCAGAAACTTCTTGAAGACCTGGGCTTTTTCTTCTTTGGAGATTTCATATTTCCACCACAAGCTCGGTTTTAGTTTCGAGAAGATCAGGTAATCCTGCTTGATCAAAAACAACAGCCGGCCTTCGTCTTGGCTTCCCAAAGCGAGGAACATGGCCTTAGCCAGATCCCCCGGTTGCAAGGCCATTTCTTCGTTCTCCCGAAGGTAACTTCCGAGTTTTTTGAAAATCTCGTAGGGATTTAGACGTTTTTCTTCAAACAGATATTTCATGGTTTTCGGAAAGCGGTCGGAATTGTAATACTTATTAAGACCCGTTTCCGCGAGCCGGATCTCGTCCAATTCCGATTTTGATATATAATTATTTTTAATTACTTCGTAAGGCGGATCAGGATCAAAAACATAACCGTGAACGATGTGGTTTTTCGCGATTCCCGTTCCCGCGAGTTCTTTCAAAAATCCCAGTTGCAGTTCATCTGGAAAAAGTTCGAAAGTCTCGTTGAAGGTTTTGATGAAAGATTCTTTGTCTTCGCCGGGAAGTCCCGCGATCAAATCGAGATGAATGACTACATTTTCGATGATGGCCCGAAGGTTAGTTTTCAGAAGTTCGAAATCCTGATGGCGGCTGACGGCTTTGGTGACGGCGGGATTGGTCGACTGGATCCCGATCTCAAAGCGGATGAGACCCCGCCGGAGGGTCTTGATCAAAGCGATGGAGTCTTCTTTCAAAGTGTCGCCAACAATCTCGAATTGGAAAACGGCATGATGATTGTCATGATCTTGGATGAACTTCATGATCTCGTTCATCCGTTTGGGATCGGCGTTGAACGAACGGTCAAGGAATTTGACGGTTCGGGAATTATGCTCAAAGGCCATAAGAATCTCATTTTTGACGGTTTCCATCGGAAAGAAGCGGACTTGCTTTTCCAAAGAAGCCAGGCAGTAAGAACAGGCATACGGACAGCCCCGGCTCGATTCCAAATAAAGGTACTGGTTTTCCCAGTCCGCGATCGCCGAATAATCATGTTTGATCATGGCGATGTCCGGAAGCCGGTCGAAAGTGTAGCGGACCGCATCGGCGCGGTAATAAAGATTCGATACTTCCCAAACCGGGCGTGCTCCCCCAAGGAATTCATTCAGTTCGTTGAAACTTTCCTCGCCTTCGTTTTTGATCAGATAAGTTACGGAGGAAAAAGCGAAGTATTCTTCCGGCCGGTAACTGGCTTCCGGACCTCCCAAAATGATGATCTTGTCAGTGTGAATTTTTGCTAATAGTTCTTTCACCATCATGGCATTCCATATGTAAACGGAAAAACCGATGACGTCGGCGGTGCTTTCCTCGATGCACTTTAAAATGTTATCCAGATCATCCTTGATGGTGAATTCCCTTAGGATGACCGGAAAACGGCTGTTGGCCGCGATTTGAATCGCGCCCATGGCCGGATGGATGTATTTTGAGTTGATGCCGATCAGAAGTGTTTTCATGTTTTTCCCCAATGTCTCATTGTTTATGTTTATTATAACATTTATTTTGCGGATTGTTAAGAGCCGGCCTTTTTTTGAAAAGGATCTTTTTATGGGTATTGCAAAACGGCTTAGTCTTTCTTTTTTCCGAAAGTTTTGATATAATGAAGCGCTGAGGCTAAAAAACATGACAAACACGAAGAAAGAACTCATCTCCGAGATCATCACCACGACGTCGCACATTTTGAGAATACCGCTTTGCAAGATCACCTATCTGAAACTCCCGGAAGAGTATTCGGAAGTGCTCTGTTTGTTTTCGAAAGAACACTATCAGATCAACGTCAACGAAGACATGCTTAGAAAACTCGATGATCTGGAATTGTCCGCCGCCATCATGCACGAGACCAGGCACGCTTACCAATGGTGTCAAGTGATCGCCGGAACGGATGCCAAAGAAGAACCGGAAACCGTGGCCGTCTGGAAAGAGGAATTTGCCCATTACATTCAGCCCATCCACGATGAGGAATTGTTCCTGAACCAGCAGCTGGAGATCGACGCCATTGCCTTTACCGCCATCGTCACCAAACTGCTTTTTCGCCGGGATCTCAAGATTCCTTTCACGATCAAAGAAAAAGTTTATGCCCTGATCAAAGAAATGCAAAAACAATTTGAATATCTCCGGACCGTATAAAAAGGGTTTCATAAGAAAAAGCTCCAGTCCCTGTTGAGATAATTGAAAAGATATGTTATAATACATAATAATTTAATGGAGGAAAATAAAATGTCTAAAAAGGTTTTTGAGTCCATGGATGGCAACCAAGCTGCGGCTTGGGCCTCCTATGCCTTTACCGAATTGGCCGGAATATATCCGATTACGCCGTCATCACCGATGGCGGAATACGTCGATGACTGGGCCAGCAAAGGCAAAAAGAATTTATTCGGCGTTCCCGTCAAAGTCGTGGAAATGCAATCGGAAGCCGGAGCGGCGGGAGCCATTCACGGCGCTTTGCAAACCGGCGCTTTGGCCACCACTTTTACTGCCAGCCAAGGGTTGCTTCTTAAAATTCCTAACATGTACAAAATCTCGGGAGAATTGCTTCCGGGCGTAATGCATGTTGCGGCCCGAACCTTGGCCACCCACGCCCTGTCCATTTTCGGAGATCATCAGGACGTCATGGGTGTCCGTCAGACCGGATGGGCCATGATGTCATCGGCGAGCGTTCAGGAAGTCATGGATCTGGCCGGCATCGCCCATTTGGCCGCCATCAAGTCCAGCGTTCCGTTCTTGCATTTCTTTGACGGTTTCCGAACCAGTCATGAAATTCAAAAGATCGAAGTCATGAATTACGAAGTCTTCGACCGTTTGCTCGATCGCCAGGCCGTGGATGCTTTCCGCGCCCGAGCCATGAATCCGAATCATCCGACCACCAAAGGATCGGCCCAAAACGATGACGTTTATTTCCAGAACCGCGAAGCCCAGAATAAATTTTATGAGGCCATCCCGGACATCGTGGAAAACTACATGACCGAGATCTCCAAAGTCACCGGCCGCGAATATGCTCCGTTTGTTTACTACGGAGACAAAGATGCCACGGACATCATCATCGCCATGGGATCAGTCATCGAATGCGCCAAAGAAGTCGTCGACCAACTGCTTAAAGAAGGCAAGAAGGTCGGACTGGTCAACGTGCATTTGTATCGTCCGTTCTCAGTCAAGCATTTTATGCGCGCCGTTCCAAAGACCGTCAAACGCATTGCGGTCCTCGAAAGAACCAAAGAACCGGGAGCCGAAGGCGAACCGATGTATTTGGACATCAAATCCGTTTTTTACAATCAGCCGAATGCGCCGATCATCATTGGCGGCCGTTACGGGCTGTCCAGCCGCGATACCAACCCGGCGCAGATCTTCGCGGTTTATGAGAATCTGGCCAAGGGCAATCAAGCCATCAATTCTTTCACCATCGGCATCAATGACGATGTCACCCATTTGTCACTGCCGCTGACCAACCATACCGATGTATCCGGCGAAGGCGTCAGCCAGCTGATCTTCTGGGGATTGGGAAGCGACGGAACCGTCGGCGCCAATCACAACACCATCAAGTTGATCGGTGACAATACCGACTACTTCGCTCAGGCTTACTTCGCTTACGATTCCAAGAAATCGGGCGGCGTCACCCGCAGCCATTTGCGTTTCGGAAAGAAACCGATCCGTTCGACTTATCTGGTCGCCAAAGCCGGATTCATTTCCTGCTCGCTGGATACTTACGTCGAAAAATTTGATATGCTCACCCAACTGAAAGAGGGCGGCCGCTTCCTGCTGAACACTTCCAAATCGGAAGCCGATCTCATCAAGTTCATGCCAAACTCGTTTAAGAAAGTTTTGGCGGACAAACACGCCAAACTGTATGTCATCGACGCGGTCACTTTGGCTCATGACATCGGACTAGGGAATCGGACCAACACCATCATGCAATCCGCGTTCTTCAAACTGAATGAGCAGATCCTCCCGTATGAGGAAGCTCAGGACTTACTGAAGAAATATGCTTATAAATCATACATCAAAAAAGGACAGGCCGTCGTTGATCTCAATTACAAAGCCATCGAGATCGGGGCCGAAGGACTTAAGGAGATTACGGTCGATCCGGCTTGGAGCAACCTTCCAAGAGAGATCAAGACCGTTGATCCGAAGACCCCGTATTACATTTCCAAGATTGCGGCTCCGGTCAACGCCATTCAGGGTTATGATCTTCCGGTATCCGCGTTCAAAGGTTATGAAGACGGAACCATGGAAAGCGGGACCGCGGCTTACGAAAAACGTTATACCGCCGCTTTTGTTCCGATGTGGTTCAAAGAGAGCTGCATCCAATGCAATCAGTGCTCTTTCGTTTGTCCGCATGCGGTCATCCGTCCGTTCCTTTCCACTCCTGACGAAGTCAAGAACGCTCCGAAAGAAGCCAAGTATCTTGACGCCCAAGGAAAAGGTTTGGAAGGCCTGAAATTCTCGATCGTCGTTTCGATCGCCGATTGCACCGGCTGCGAAGTCTGCGTCAATCAGTGTCCGGGAAAGAAGAATGCCAGCGGGGTAGTTGAAAAAGCCCTCCGGATGGTTCCTCTTGATGAAGCCATCGCCAACAAAGATGACCAAACCGCCAAATATTACCATGAAAATGTCTCTTATAAATCGGATCTGGTCGATAAATTCTCCAATCCGAAAAACTCCCAGTTCGCGCAACCGCTGTTTGAATTCAGCGGCGCCTGCGGCGGCTGCGGCGAGACCCCGTACATCAAACTGGCTACCCAGCTGTTCGGAGATCACATGGTGATCGCCAACGCCACCGGCTGCTCGTCCATTTACGGCGGATCATTCCCAGCCACTCCGTATACCAAAAACAGCGAAGGCAAGGGCCCGGCTTGGGCCAACTCCCTGTTTGAGGACAACGCCGAATTCGGTTACGGAATGCGTCAGGCCACTGAGACCCTTCGCGGGCGCATCGGCCTTTTGATGGAAGGCGCCGTTTCCAGCGAACATGCGAAACCGGAGATCAAAGAATTATTCCAGGCTTGGCTCGATAACAAAAACAGCAGCGCCGAGATCGCCAAGAAACTGATCCCGCTTTTGGAAAGCTGCAGCTGCGGCGAAGGCTGCGATTGCAGCACCGCCAAAGAGATCCTGAAACTGAAGGATTATCTGGTCAAACGGTCGCAATGGATCTTCGGAGGCGACGGATGGGCCTATGACATCGGCTACGGCGGGTTGGATCATGTCATCGCCAATAACGAAGATATCAACATCATGGTTCTCGATACCGAAGTCTACTCCAATACCGGCGGACAAAGTTCGAAATCCAGCCAAACCGGCTCGATCGCGAAATTCACCGCTTCCGGAAAGACCGGAAAGAAGAAAGACCTGGCCGCCATCGCCATGAGCTACGGTCATGTTTACGTCGCTTCGATCGCCCACGGCGCATCGCAGCTCCAAGCCCTGAAAGCCATGAAGGAAGCCGAGAGTTATCCGGGTCCTTCGATCATCATCGCTTACAGCCCGTGCATTTCTCACGGAATCAAAAACGGCATGGGAACCACTCAGCTTCAAACCAAGCTGGCCGTGGAATGCGGATACTGGACCACTTTCCGGTATGACCCGCGTCTGGCCGCTGAAGGCAAGAATCCGTTCATAATCGATTCCAAAGAACCGGATTGGTCGAAATATGACGAATACCTGATGGGCGAGACCCGTTATGCCCAACTGAAAGTCGTCAATCCGGCCGAAGCGGAAAAGCTTTTGGAAACCAACAAACGCGAAGCTCAGCGCCGTTACCGGATGTATCAGCGCTATGCCAAGATGGATTACGCCGACGAAAAATAAAACCAAAGAGGATCTTTTCGAATGAAAAGGTCCTTTTTTTCATGCCTAAAAACTTTACTGTTCAAAATTGGTTCTTGTTTGTTATATTAGTGCACAAAGGATCATATCCTTTCGGAAATTATCCTTCTGGATTATATCCTTCCGGAAAATATCCTTTCGGAAAATACCCCAAAGGAAAGGAGGAACGAACATGAAAATAAAAGACCTGAAAAAACAACTTCGCCAGGAAAGCGGTTTGTTCGTTCCGGACCTGAAGGATCAGATCCTGAGGATCATCCCGCGGATAAGCAAACCGGTCCATCTTCAAAAACGCCGGTTCGGCTGGAATCTGAAGCGGGCCTTGCAGTTCAGTTTATCGCTGCTTCTGCTCGCCATAGTGGCTTTTGCTTATCTCGGCTTTCAAAAGGATGGAGAGGCCTTTGAAAACACCTATGTCTCATTGGACATCAACCCGTCAATGGAATTTGAAGCTGATGACGAAAATGTGGTGGTTTCCTACCGGGCCATGAACGTGGACGCGGAATTCCTGCTTGAAGAAAACGATTTGGAATTAGTCGGTCTTCCGCTTGACGATGCCGTCGAAAGCGTCATCGGACTGGCCGTCGAATACGGTTATCTGGATGCCGCCGATACCCAAGGCGCGGTCATGATCAGTGTCATCAATCGCAACCAAAACCGCGAAGACGAAATCCGGGGAATGATCGAAACGAAAACCGGAGCCTATCTATCCGCTTCGGAAATGCAGACTCAGCTCATCATTTGCCACGCAACTTCCCAGATCCGCCAGCAAGCTTCCCAACTTGATCTGTCGGTCGGGAAAATGCTTCTGATCGAAAAAGCCCGGGCCGCCGATGCCAATTTGACCATCGAGGCTGCCAAAGAACTTTCGGTCAAAGAACTGAACGAGATCGTCGTGGGATACAATCAAGCGGTCATTGAGGGATTTAGAGCGGAATACCATTCGAAAGTCGAAAACCTCGATGATTTAAAAGAAACCGCTTTAACCAACTTAAACAACCGCGAAACGGAACTTGAAGCGGACATATCGGAATTATGGATCATGGTCCAGAACCGGGAACCGCTGGAAAGCATCCGTCAGCGCACCGAAGAATTGTTGCTTCCAGATCTTCCGGCTCTGAACGTTGACGCTTTAGATTCGTATTATCGTTATGGCGTCTTTCTGACCGGGCTGACCGAAGAGATCAGCCAAAGAGCGGAAATGACCCGGAACATGATCGACGCGAAATATCAGAACCAGATCAAAGCGTTCCGATATCAGCTTCAATCCGATCTGAAAGAAGATCATCCAAACTTTGATTTTGCTTTTGATGAGGAATTCGGATTTGATACTTTCCCGGATGGGGAAACAACCCCCAACAGCGAAACCGAAGCCGAGATCCTTAGGATCATCAGCGAAGTTGATACCTTGGTAGCCGTCATTCAAATGAACCCGCGCGGACAGCATGAACGGGTCAGAGAAACGATTGACCGGCTGATGGACCGTTATTTACTGCTTCTGGCCTCGGCCGATACCGATGAGGAGTTCCGAACCAGTTCGAAGATCTCGGAATTCAATTTGCGATACGAAAATTATTCACATAACAGATGAAAAGGCGATTTAGCCGGAAATGGAGAAAAAATGAAAAAATTTAGTTTATTATTGGGAATAGGCATGTTATTGTTATCAATCGGCTTATTCGGATGCACGATCGGAAACCGCGATGCGTATGCGGCCGATGCGTATGTAGTATTGGACATTAACCCGTCGGTGGAGATTTTGACCGATGAGGACGGATTGGTCAGCCAAGTCAACGCTCTAAACGATGACGCGGAGGCCATGCTAATTGACACGAATTACGTTGGAAAAACCGTTGAGGAAACCGTTGAAGCGATCATCGCTTTGGCTACCGAAATGGGATACATCGATTTTGACGCGGAGAACGCCATCATCGTAACCGCCGTCGGATCCACCGATGAGGATACCGAGAAATTGGAAAACAAGATCCGCGACCGGATCCGGGAATATACAGACAAACAACAAATTCACATGGACATCATTCAAGCCCGCACGCAAGCAACCTCGGAAATGACCGCTTTGGCTGAGACCTTGGGCGTAAGCATCGGGAAACTGAAACTCATGACCATGGCCATGCAGTTTGACGAGACTTTGACTTTGGAAGCGGGAGCCGGAATGGCTGTCCGCGAACTGAACGGAATCGTCCAGAACCATCGTCAGGAAATGAAAGATTTCATCACTGAGGGACTGAAGGGCGAATACTTCGCTTTCCGTCAGGAAGCCCGCCAAGCATACAGCATCAGCCGGATCGGCTTCATCAATGACGCCATGATCCTCGCTGAAGATTCTGTCTTTGCACCAGTGATTGGCGAATCAACCACTACCGTCGCTGAGATCAAAGCCCTTTATCAGGAATATCTGGACGCGGTAAACGCGATCGTGGTTCCTGACCAAACCACCATTGACGCTTTGCAAGCCGAAGTTCTGGCCGAACTGAACGCTGACGAAGGTTTCAAAGCCCTGCTGACCCAAAGAGTCGGTTTGGTTTCCGAAATGGTCGCACTGAGAGTTCAATTGGCTGCGGCCCGAAACAATGAAACCCTTTTGGAAGAACTCAAGACCCAACTTCAGGCCAAATGGGAAGAAGTAAAAACTTTGACCGAACAGATCCGCGCTTACAAAGCGCAATATGTCACCGATTTTGAGACCGAACATCCAAGCTATCGTTTCACGATCACTTTCGAAGATGAGACCTTCGGCGTCCAAGTCCAATTTGATTGGATGAATGAATTCCGATTGGTCCGCGAAGAATACGTTGTGAAATTCGAAGCCATCAGCATTGATCTGGAAGCTTTGGAAGAATTGTTCAAAGACCAAATCGCTTCGCAGCTGGCTGAGTTGCGCAACCAATACATCGCTGATCTTGGCGCTCTGAAAGACGAGATCAAAGGCGAATGCGACGCAATGCGCGAAGAGTTCCGCGGCGCGAAAGAAGAGACTAAGGGCATGTGGGGGAAATAAGAATCCCGCTTAAGCCTAAAAATTTAGCCGTAAGGCCGGAAGACCCCACTTCCGGCCCTTTTTTTTAGCGCTTTTTGTTAGGAATTTTTTAGGAACCGTGGTATAATTGTTTAAGAAAAAAGACGAACCAACCACGGTTCCCCAAGGCATAAAAACCCTTTTTGGGGAGAATGGAAAACGGTATGACGGGAGGAATGAATGTTGTTTGATCAGAGCCGGCTTGAAAAAAGCATGCAACAATTAAAAGACGGCGATTCCAGCGCTTTCGATGTGATCTACGAAGAGACCAATCGCATGGTCTTTTACATCGTTTATCCGATCGTCAAAGATTACGGACGGGCCGAAGACCTGACTCAGGATGTCTTCATGAAGGTTTACGAAAAAATTCATTTATATGCGACCCCGAACTCGGCCAAAGCCTGGATCGCGATGATCGCGAGGAATTTAGCCTTAAACGAATACAAGAAATTAAAACGCGAGGAGATCGTTGATACCGACGAAGCCGACTTGCTTGAAAGCGATCTGCCCGTACGGGCCGAGACGCCGCTGATCGATCTGGCGGCCAAACACCTGAACGAAGATGAATTCACCATCGTCATGCTGTGCGTGGGCGAAGGTTTCAAACGCCGGGAAGTTGCCAAGATGCTGGATCTGTCCCCCAGCGGCGTGACCTGGAAATTGGATCAGGCTTTGAAAAAACTGCGAAAGATCGCGGAAAGGGAGCAATGACCATGCGGCTGAAAGACTTAAAAGAACAACTGCGAAAGGAATCAAAGATTTTCGTTTCCGATCGGAAAGAAGCCGTTTTGGAAAAGATCCCGCTTACCAAAGCTGCCGTGCCGACCAAACGGGGATGGAATCTGAAACATGCCTTTACTTATGCGCTGTCGGTATTGCTGATCGCGGCGGTGGGAATGACTTATTTCGGGATCCGGGGAATTAATGCCCGGGCATCGGAAAATTCCTTCGTTTCCGTTGACATCAATCCGTCGGTGGAGATTGAAGCCGATCGCCATGATCTGGTGGTCGGATACCGGGCCCTGAACATTGACGCCGAACTTTTGCTTGAAGAAGCAGGACCGGAGCTGATCGGGCAACCGGTGGAAGAAGCCGTCGCGATGATTATCGATCTGGCCGTGGAAAGCGGCTATCTGGAGATCGCGGACGCGGAAGCCGAGATCGTCGTCACCGTCGTCAACAAAAACGGGACCAAAGAAGATACTCTGACCGAAACGATCGAAAGCTCGGTTTCCGACCATATGGCCGGAAAATCCATTCAAGGAAAACTGGTGGCCGCCATTGCCACTTCGGAAATAAAAAGCCGGGCCGATGAACTTGACATTTCGGCCGGAAAACTGCTTCTGATCGAGCGGGCGCAGGCAGCTGACCCGACTTTGACCATTGAAGCCGGAAAAGCTCTCTCCGTCAAAAGACTGAATGAGATTTCCCGCGGTTACGACCAAGAGAAGATCGAATCGTTCCGGGAAAACTATCAGACCAAAGTCGAGACCCTTCAGGAAGTCAAAGAAGCCGCGATCGAAACCGTGGAAGCACGGCGTTTGGCGATTGCTAGCGAGATAACAGCCATCCGGGCCATGATTACCGCCCGCGAGCCGCTTTCAGACATCCGGGTGCGGACCCTACCGCTCATCGGTGAATATTTTCCTCACGCCGATTTGGAAAGCGTTGATTCATACGGAAAGTTCACGATTCTTCTCAATCAGTTTGAAGAATTCACGGAGCAGCGAAGCGAATTGATATTGGAAATGATCGAGACGAAATGCCATACTCAGATCGAAGCCTTCAACCATCAAATGAAAAACAACATCGAGATCGGCGGCGATGACATTGACTTCGCGTTTGAGTTTGACCAAGGCTTTGAAATGGAAGATTATCACGACGATCAACTTCCGACCAATACCGCGGCCGAAGCCGAACTGCTTAGGATCATCAATCAAGTCAGCACTCTGATCAACGTTACCCAAAACAATCCGCACGGACAGCACGGGAAAACCGCGGCCGTCATTGCGACTTTGATGGCCCGTTATGAGGTCCTGATCGATTCCCCGGAAGTAAGCCAGGCTTTCAAGGATCATGAAACCAACCAAGAATTTGTTTTAAAATACCAAGCTTATTTGGGAAATTAAACCAAGAAAATTAAGGAGAACCCTTAATTTTCTTTTTTTTTAGGGGCAGGCATGGTATAATGACTTCAAGGTGAAACATCATGAACATCACAAAAAACGAACATCTGAATGAACTTTTGGCTAGGTATGACGAAAAGAAAGAAGCATATGCTTCGCGGCTGAATGACCTTCACGCCGAATATGACCCGATGCTGGCAAAACTGAAAAGAGAACGGGGAAACCGGTTGTACGGCATGGGATGGGCCATTTCCGTTTTGGTGATCATTACCTTTTTTGTGGTATTCCGGGCCATTGTGGCGGAAAATTTAATCTACTTTCTTTACGGGATCGGTTTGGCGCTTTTGGTTTATTCGCTGGTTTTGGTTTTTCGGTCGGTCAGCAAACTTAAAGACATCCAGGACGAATGGGCAAAGAAATACGAAAAGATCAGCGTCTTTCGGGACGAAGCCGTTTTGGCGCATGAACAAGTCCGGGATGAAGCCTTTGAAGTCATGAGTTACAACGACCAGGTTCCGATTGAGGAACTAAAGACCCGGGTCTATTCCCAAATCGGGTTTGAAGCCACCTCGGAAGACGTCATGAAATATTACGAGGCCTGGGGCAAAGCCAAGACCGGGCAGCTGGACCAGGATTTTGAGGAATTCCTTAAGAACCGGGCCCGGAAAGCCGAACTTCTGGCTTCCAAAGAAGACCAAAAAAAATCCGAATGACCAGCCGATGACCGGCTGGTTTTCTTTTGTTTAAAGGGAAAAGAAGCAAAAACTGATAACATTTAATGCAAAGAATTCCGGTTGGTAGTATAATATGAATAAAGTAAAACCGAGGTGTAACATGAAGAAATTCGCAAAAAGAACCGTCATGATCATAATGCTGCTGTTGCTGCCGCTTTTGTTTTCGGCTTGCGGCGAAAAGAACCCGTACCGGGTCTATACTTTCAATCTGAGCGATTCGTTTAACACCACCAACAAGGTGCAGATCGTCAGTCGCGAAAAACCCCAAGCCGAACTGGATGCCCTGTATGACGAACTGGATCAGATCCTGATCGATCTGGATCATCGTTTCAACATTCAGGACCGCGGCGACGGGATCATCACAGAGCAGATGCTCATCAACCAAAACGCGGGGATCGCCCCGCTGGCGGTCAGCGAGGAAATGATCAATGTCCTTAAGACGGCTTTGGAAATGAGCGAATTTTCTTTGTCCGGCGGCGTGGCGTTGTTTGATCCGTCCATCGCCCCGGTTTGGGATGTTTGGGACTTTGTGAACAATCTATACGATCCGTTCATGGACAACCGGGCCGAGGCCCCGGCCGCGGAACAGATAACCGCCCGGCTGCCTTTGGTCGACTATACGAAGATCATCATCGATGAAACCGCCAAGACCGTCTTTTTACAGGACGCGGGCATGAAGATCGACTTGGGCGCCATCGTCAAAGGTTATGCGGCGGACCAACTTAAAGCCCATTTGGTGTCAAAAGGTTACGATAAAGCCGTCATTGACGTCGGCCGCAACATCCTGCTTTTGGGAGACGGCGTCGACGTTGAAGGAGCGGATACGCCATGGAAGGTCAGCATCCAAACGCCGTTCGTCAGCCAATACGACGGATCGGATCATCAAACCTACGGATCGATGCAACTGACCGATGTCACGGTCGTCACTTCCGGGACTTACGAGAAATACATCATGGACGAATCGGGGAACATGTATCCGCACATTCTCGATCCGCGCACCGGTTATCCGTTTGACAACGGCGTCATCGGCGTGACCGTCGTTTGCAGCGAATCGATTGTCGGGGATGGTTTTTCTACAACCCTCTTTGCCCTGGGGATCGTCGATGGCATGGCTTTGGTCAATTCGCTGGATTATCTCGATGCCGTTTGGGTCGTGGAAAACGGGACTTCCAAAGAGATTTACGTATCCGACGGACTAAAGGACCTCTTTGTTTTCAACGAAGCGGTAACCGAGATCGGCTTTGTTTATAAAGGAGCTTACAATGAGAACTTTGGAAATTAAAAATCTGCATTCGAACGCCGAAGATACCGAAATTTTGAAAGGCGTCGACTTAACCATAAAAACCGGGGAAGTTCATGCCATCATGGGACCGAACGGGACCGGAAAATCAACTTTGGCCGCGACCATCATGGGCCATTACCGTTATCATGTTACCGAAGGAAGCATGACATTAGACGGCGAAGATCTGCTTTCGATGTCGGTTGACGAACGCAGCCGGAAAGGGATCTTTTTGGCTTTGCAATATCCGAACGAGATCACCGGGATTTCCAATTCCGATTTCATCAAAACGGCCATGCAAGCCCGGCTCGGAGAAGGACAGCGTCTGTCTTTGTTTAAGTTCATCAAAGAAATCGAAAAAGCCGTCGCCGATCTTAAGATGCGGACCGATCTTCCGCACCGTTACCTGAACGAAGGTTTTTCCGGGGGCGAGAAGAAACGCAACGAGATCCTCCAGATGAAAATGTTGAAACCGAGTTTCGCCATTTTGGATGAGATCGATTCGGGCTTAGACGTCGATGCTTTAAAGATCGTGGGGGAGAACATCAACGCCATGCGCGGAGAGAACTTCGGGGCTTTGGTCATCACTCACTATCAGCGGCTTTTGGATTACATCGATGTGGATTATGTTCACATCATGATGAACGGGCGGATCGTCCGCACCGGCGGAAAAGACCTGATCGCCAAGATCGACGCCGAGGGTTATGATTGGCTGAAAGCCGAACTCAACCTGGCCGATGAGGAAGAAGAACGGGTCACCGCCATTTTGGGGACTTGCGCTTTTAAAACTCCGAAGGAATGATCCGCATGGAAGAAAAACTTAAAACCAAAATGTTGGAAGGATCCGACCGCTATCTGTTAATGATCAACGGAAAAGTCGAGGATGGCTCAAAACCCTTGATCGATCCAAAAGCCCTGGGAAACGGGGAAGTAAAGATCATCCACATCGTTAATGAAAATACCAAGATCAAACTGCGGGTAGAGGGGGGAGCCAAGGCCAGCATTACCGAAATATTTTATGAAGTCGGGCCAAACGTCAACGTGGAAACGGATTTTGAAGCGGAAGCCGGCGCTTGCGTCGATTACTTCAGTTTCAAAAACAACCAAACCGGCGGAAACGCCGGCTTTGCCTGCGAGATGCGTTTGGAAAAAGACGCCAATCTGACGTCTCGGAATTTAGTCATCGGCCAAGGGCAGATGAACTTTAGCCAAAACATTTATCTTCAGGGAAAAAACGCCCGGCTGGAAATGAAAAACGTCATCATCAATTCTTCTTCCAAGATTCATGATTATCGTTTTTTCATCACTCATAAGGCCGAACAGACCGTTTCCCAAATGACAAACTTCGGAATCTGCAACCGGCTCTCCAAACTGAACATCGCTACCGACGGCATCATTGTAAAAGGGGCCAAGGGAACCGATCTGAAACAGAAAAATAAAGGACTGATCCTGGATGAGAAATCGGTGATCGCCGCCAGTCCGTGGCTGGAGATCAACGAACATGATTGTCTGGCCTCGCACGGAGCTTCGATCGGAGCCATCGACGATGACGAATTATATTATCTGATGAGCCGGGGACTGACCCGGGAACAATCCGAAAAACTGATCGTGGGCGGATTCATGAACCCGCTTCTGAGCGAAGTCCCGGAAGGGAAACTTCGCCAATACCTGCTTGAGTGGATCGACGCAAGCATTTAGGAGCAAGCAATGACTGACATTAAAAACATAAGGGCGCAATTTCCGATTTATGACCATAATCCGAAACTGGTGTATTTGGACAGTTCCGCGACTTCGCTTAAACCCCTTCTTGTCTTAAACAAAATGGAAGAGTACTACCGCGAATACGGCGTCAACATCCACCGGGGCGTTTACGCGCTCAGTTACCGGGCCACCGAAGAATACGATTTGGCGAGGGAAAAGATCGCGAAATTCATCAACGCCGATTTTTCGGAAGTCATTTTTACGAAAAACACCAGCGACAGCCTGAATTATGTGGCTTTGACGTACGGGGAAACCCATTTGCAAGCCGGAGACGTCGTTCTGACCTCCGAGCTTGAACATCACAGTTCCTTTTTGCCATGGCTGAAACTTTGCGAACGAAAACAAGCGATCCAAAAGTACATCCCGCTCGATGAAAACGGGCGGATCACGGTCGAAAACTTCCGCTTGGCTTTGGATGAAACCGTCAAAGTCGTGGCACTAACTTTTGTCTCCAATGTCATGGGGTATGTTACCCCGATCAAGGAGATCATTAAGCTGGCCCACCTCCAAAACGCCATGGTGGTGGTGGACGCGGCCCAGGCCGTTCCCCATTTTCCGGTTGATGTAAAAGATCTGGATTGCGATTTTTTGGCTTTCTCCGGACATAAGATGTTCGGTCCGACCGGAATCGGGGTTTTGTTTGGAAAAGCATCGATTCTTAAGAAGATGCCGCCTTTGCAATACGGCGGGGACATGAACGACAATGTTTCCAAAGAAGCCGTTGACATCAAAGACATCCCGTACTGTTTCGAAGCCGGAACGCCGATGATCGCGGAAGCCCTGGGACTCGGGGCTGCCGTGGATTTCATAAGCAGTATCGGTTATCCAAACATCATCAGCCATGAAAAAGCTCTTCACGAATATGCGCTAAAGAAACTAAAAGCCGTCAAGGGCATCACTTTATACAATCCGACCGCGGATCTGGGGATCATGACCTTCAACGTTGAAGGCGTCCATCCTCATGATGCGGCGACCATTTTCGACGCCGATGACATCGCGCTTCGGGCGGGACATCATTGCGCCCAATTGGTATCGCAATGGCTGAAATGCAGCGGGACTTTAAGAGCGTCGCTTTATGTTTACAACACCGAAGCCGATGTGGACCGATTTGTAACAACGCTTAAGAAGACCGTGGCTTTCTTCCAAAAACTGGAAGGAGCATCCCATGAATGAAAACATTGAAAATCTATATCGTCAGGTGATCATGGATCACTACAAAAACCCGCGGAACAAAGGGTTGGTCGGATATCCGCACGTGCATATCAAAAACCCGTCCTGCGGCGATGACATCACCATCGAAGCTTTGATCGAAAACGGAATCGTGAAAGACATCCGCCAAAACGGCAGCGGCTGTTCGATCTGCTGTTCCAGCGCTTCGGTCATGAGCGAAGTCTTGAAAGAAAAAACCATCCAAAAAGCTCAGGAACTGATCAACAAATATTATGACATGCTCAAAGGCCAAAAGATCGAAGACGCGGATGAACTTGATGAAGCCTTCGTTTATCAGGGCGTTTCCAAATTTCCGGCCCGGATCAAATGCGCGACCATCTCCTGGAAAGCCATGGAAAAACTGATCAACGGTGAACACGATGAATAACAAAGACATCGGAAAGATCATCGGCGATTACAAATACGGTTTCGTTACCGAAACCAAAGATTTGTACAATACCGGAAAAGGCTTAAACGAAAGCGTCGTTAGGGCCATTTCCAAGTTCAAAAACGAACCGGACTGGATGCTGCAGTTTCGGCTGAAAGCTTACCAACAGTTTGTGAAGATGCCGATGCCGTCGTTTGGGCCCGATCTTTCTTTTCTTGATTTCAACGATTACACTTATTACATCAAATCCAGCCAAAACGCCGAGAAAGACTGGAAGGATGTCCCGGTCGAAATCAAAGAAACTTTTGAAAAACTAGGAATTCCGGAAGCCGAACACAAATACCTCGCCGGAGTCTCCACCCAATTCGAATCCGAAGTCGTTTATCACAACACTTTGGAAGAGTTGGACCAACTCGGGATCCTGTTTTGCGATACCGACACGGCCGTAAGGAAATATCCGGAACTGGTGAAGCAATACCTCGGGAAGATCGTCCCGGCCGCGGACAACAAGTTTGCGGCTTTGAATTCAGCGGTCTGGAGCGGAGGATCGTTCATCTATGTCCCGAAAGGGGTCAAATATGCCAAGCCGCTGCAATCTTATTTCCGAATCAACTCGCAGCAGATGGGTCAGTTTGAAAGAACGCTGATCATCGTGGAAGACGAAGCCAGCCTGAATTACGTGGAAGGCTGCACCGCCCCGATCTATTCGAAAGATTCGCTGCATGCGGCCATCGTGGAGATCTTCGTGAAGGAAAAAGGCTACTGCCGTTATTCAACCATTCAAAATTGGTCGACCAACATCATCAATCTGGTCACCAAACGGGCGGTCTGCGATGCTCATGCGCACATGGACTGGATCGACGGAAACATCGGTTCAATGCTCAACATGAAATATCCGGCTTGCATCCTAAGAGGGGAAGGCGCCAAGGGAACAACGATCTCGATCGCTTTCGCGGGAGCCGGCCAAATTCAGGATACCGGCGCCAAGATGATCCATCTGGCTCCGAACACCACCAGCACCATCATTTCCAAATCGATCTGCCGCGGCGGCGGGAAAGTCAATTACCGGGGCACGGTCCGCTGCGGAGAGAATGCGCCCGGAGCCCGAAGCCACGTGGAATGCGATACGATCATTTTGGATGATCTGTCTTCGAGCGATACCATTCCTTTGAACATCGTGGCCAACCAAAAGGCCCGGATCGAACATGAAGCCACCGTTTCGAAAGTCAGCGAGGATCAAATGTTTTATTTGATGAGCCGCGGTCTGACCGAAAGCCAAGCTTTGGAAATGATCGTCATGGGTTTCATCGAGCCGTTCGCCAAAGAACTGCCGATGGAATACGCGGTTGAACTCAACCGGCTGATCAAACTGGAAATGAAAGGCGCGATCGGCTGAAATGAATCCATTCCTTCGGGAATGGATTTTATTTTTTATGGCTTTTTGCGTTAAAATTTAGTATAATGTAGCAAGGTGAAACAAGCATGGGAACATTGGAAATAAAAAACTTAAAACTTGGGGCCGACATGATCAGCCTAAGCATCAAACCCGGAATGATCGTTGGGGTCTATTCCCGGAACAAACCGGCCGTCCTGCTTTTTTTAGAACAAGTATCCGGGATCAACGAAAATGGCGGAACTTGTTTCTGGGATGATCAGAACCTTTTTGATGACCCGGCTTATTTCCGCTCGCGGATCTTTTTGGATTTTTCCAAGCCTTGTCCGTCCACTTTGCGAGCCGGATATCTGAAAGAACGGCTGGAATCGAATTACGGGTTGAACTTTGATTCCGAAAAGTTCGCGAAACTGGTCAGGGATCTGAACATCCGCCAGGAACTGCTGATCGATTACCGCTATCATTTCTCGGAAATGGGAAACACCCTGACCAACTTCGCGATGATGGCGTCTTTGGATAAACCCAACCTCATCATCAACAATCCGACAACGGGAGTAACTAAAAACACATCGGCGGAGATCATCATAAACGAACTGTGCGACCGCCAGAAATACCAAACCGTCATTTTGGGTTTGGACAATCTGAAAGTCTTCCAAAACCGGTTGGACCTATTGATTTTGATTGGCGAAGAGCATTCTTTCGTCCTTGATCCGAAGACCGAGGGTTTGATGGCTTTTCGCTCCAACAGCGAAAGATTCAAAAACCGGATCTGTTCCGGGACCATTACCGTGACGCTGGATGGTTATTCCAAAGAAGAACTAAAATATTTTGAGAAGCAACAAATCGAATTCCAGAAGATCTCGGCTTTCGATCTGGAAGTGTTTCGGTGAGCAGCATGCAAAAAATCAATGCTTTTTTTAAAAATTATTATGTGCAACTGACGCTGTTTTTTTTGTTAGCGCTGTTTCTCATTTTGGTATCGATCGTCTTTTTGGAGGACATCGGCGCCAACTCGGACATCCTCATTTACAACATTTTCGGAACGCTGGCTTTTTCGGGACTGCTCTACAGTTTCCATCTTTCCAAAACCAAGATCCGCCAGCTGACCCAAGCCGGAAAGACTCGCGCGGACATATACAAAGACTACATGCTTAGGCTGATTGCCAGCTTGGGAGTTTCGGTGCTTTTGGTTGCTTATTACATCGTTTTGTTTAAGATATACGTCAACGAACAGTTTGATTACGATAAAATCTTGTTTCTGCCGATGATGACGCTGTTTTTATCGCTGCTCGGATTTCTTCTGGGAATGCTCAAGATGAAAACCGTTTGGCTGTATGTTCTGTTCGGGATCCTCCTGGGCGGACTGGCTTTGATCGTCATTAATTTTCAGATCGGCTATTATCTGGATCTGGCTCTGCTTTTGGGAGTTTTGATTCTTTCCGGAGTTTGTTACCGTCTCATCGTTCGCAAGAACATCTAAAGGAACATCCAAATGAAAAACATCTCGAATCGTTTTAAAATAATTTACGTGAGCGTCTTTGTGCTTTTGAACACTTTGAATTGTTATCTTTTAACCACCAATCTGTTTTTAAAAGACCTGAGCCCTTACCCAAGAAACATCTTCATGTTCACGAACAGCTTTTTTGGCGATTTCGGGTTGATGATCGTTTTGGTCAGCCTGGCTTTGATCGTTTGTAAGAGCGATTACCGGCGCATGCGGTTTCTCATGTGGTCGTCGGTCGTGCTGAGCATCCTCTATTTCGGACTGACCGTTTACTTCGGTTATTACGGAATGATGTTTTCCTTTTATAATCTGGCGGCGTTCGCTTCGCCGGGCGGGGGAGATGCCTTCGGGTTCCTCTTGGCTTCGGTGCTGACGCTTTTGACCTATTCCAAACCGTTCTTTCTTTTGTCCGCGGCCGTCATGATCATTTTGTTCGCAGCTTTCGTCAGAAGACACCGGAAGAACCCCGAGATCCGCCAATTTTCGTTCATTTCCAAAAGCAATCGGTTCTCGATCGGATTTTCGGTTCTGATGATCGGCGTGCTGGTCATGGCCAACAGCCTGAGCGCCTACCGAGTGGAGATCGACGATACCTGGTACGAAGACAACACCACCCCGCTGTACGGAGCAGAAACGGTCGGACTGCTCAATTATTATTTATATGATGCCTATTCATATTTCTTTACCGAAAAACAAGGCTATTCCGATGAAAAACGGGCCGAGATCGAAACCCAGCTGGAAACTTACCGGTCGGAAATCTCAGCCAGCCCGATAGACGGGGCTTCATCCGGAAACAGCGAGTATGAAGGCCTGTTCGCGGGAAAGAACCTGCTTCTGATCCAAGTGGAATCCATGAACAATTTCGTCATCGGTCTGAAAGTTGAAGTCGACGGCGAATGGGTCGAAGTGACCCCGAACTTAAACGCCATGCTGGCCGATTCGGTTTACTTCAATAATTACTATACGAATGTTGGGATCGGAAACACTTCCGACGCCGAGTTCACCGCTCTGACCGGACTGTATCCGATCGGACCGACCTATACGGTTTTCGAATATGCTCAGGTGGAATATCCGACTCTTCCGAAAATGTTCAAAGCCGCCGGATACTCGGCTTTCTCGGCTCATGCCAATACCGGGATCTTTTATGAGCGGGCGACTTTGCATCCCGCGCTTTACGGATTCGATTACCATTACGCGGAAGAAGACTTTGAGATCACCGAAGAGCAGCTGATCCATACCTGGCTGAACGACCATGATTTTCTGATCGAAGCCATCGACTTAATGCAAGAAGAAAGTGTTTCGGGTCCGGTCTTTTCCTTCGCGATCACCATTTCCGATCATATGCCATACCGGCGGCCGACGGACGCCGCTTCCGGAGACGATTGGTTTTCTGGAAAGACCAATTTGCTTCCGGCCGATTACCGGGTCGTAGAAAACGACAGTCTGAACGAACAGTTCGTCGGTTATCTCGAGCATGTCAGTTACACCGATTATGCCATCGGCGCGGCCATGGACTATTTGGAAACGAGCGGTTTGGCCGAAGATACCATCGTGGTTTTATACGGCGATCACGGCTGCGGCATTGACATCTATGACATGTTCTATGAAAGCCCGGATAAGTTTTCCAACGATCTGAACGGCATCATCGCCGATACCGGACTGGATACCCAGATTTTGCTTGAAAGAGAAATGTTGGCGAACATTCCGTTCATCATCTACGATCCTTCCTATGACGAGACTACCAGTGTCCTAAAAGCCCAAACGATTTCTTTGACCAGAGGGAGCAACTGCACCACTAGGACCATCGCCAGTCTGTTCGGGCTTAATCAGGAATATTATTTTGGGATCGACGCTTTGTCTGATCAGCTGACCTACACTTATAATCCGCGGAATCTGGACATCTTTGTTGACGGGGCGATCATATCGGGAACCTCCCAGGAATTCGTGGTAACGGATGAAAACAAGGTTGGTTTCTATACACCTCAAAAGGTCCTTGCCATCATCGATTCGTTTCTCAAATACAAAGATTTCAATGACAAACTGCTTCGTTATGAGATCTTTCCTCCGCTGGAATGAAAACGGCTTCGGCCGTTTTCTTTTTTTGTATTGCTTGGGACGGCTTTTTTTGGTATAATGACAGAAGAAACCACTTGCAAGGAGGACGCCATGGAACTGCTCAAGAACCTCATCGAATACCTGTCCATCGGACTTAGCGTCCTGATGCTGCTTTTCATTACCACTGATTCCTTGCGATTTTATCAGGAAAAGGAATACGCGCTGGCCGCGCTTCCCCAAAGTTTCAAGTTTTTCTATGTTCAGGACCGGACCCAGCTTTTGTATCCGCTGCTCATTTTGGCGGTCTTTTTGGACCTTTGGTATGTGCAGCTTGGGTACTGCGTTTATTTGGTATTGCTCATGGCCTGGAAATGGCTCCAAAGAAGCGAACCGACCCGGGTGTTCAGTTCCCGCTTGAGGCGGCTTTTGGCATTGATCGTTCTTCTGGAAACGGTTGGAGCCACCTTGCTCCACTACTGGACCGCTCTTCCCCAATTGATGTCCTCGATGGTGGCCATGATGGTTTTGACCCCGCTATGGGTCGCCCTTGGCGCCCTTCTGATGTATCCTTTGGAAAGCCTGATCGCGAAAACGAAAACGAAAAACCGCTAGAAAAAGTTGCCAACCATGTTGTTTGAAACAACTTTTTTCTTTTGGGTCAGCAGTTGAAAATCTGACCGGGTTGGTGTATAATTTTAAAACTAAGGAGCAGGATCATGAAATCAAAAATCATCGCTTTTTTTGACGAACACCATTTGGATCTTTCCAAAAAGACCATCGTGGTCGGGGTTTCCACCGGCGTCGATTCGATGGTTTTGTTGCATGCCTGGCTTGATTTGCGCGCTGAATATGATCTAGTGATCCATGTTGCCCATTTCAATCATCAAAGGCGCGAACAGTCGAAAGCCGAAGAACAATACATCCAGGAATTCTGCGCGACCGAAAACATTATCTGCCACGTAAAAAGAATGGCCGAAACCAAATATGACAATTTTCAGGCTGAAGCCCGAAAACAAAGATATGAATTCTTTTCGGAAGTCTGTGCAAGCGTTAAGGCGGACTTCTTGGCTTTGGCGCATCACGCCGGCGACAACATCGAAACGATGCTGATGCGGATCATGCGCGGAAGCAATCTCAAGGGTTACGCGGGCATGGAAGCCGTATCCGATTTCCAAAACTGTAAATTGATTCGGCCGCTTCTGGGCGTCCTTAAAACCGAAATCATGGACTTCGCGAAAGCAAGAGCCATCCGGTATTACGAAGACTGCACCAACGATACGCCGGCTTATACGCGCAACCGGATCCGAAAAGAGATCCTGCCGGCGCTGTTTTCGGAAGACGAAAACGTTCATCACAAGTTTTCGGAATTCTCGGAAACTTTAATAGCAGCTTGGGAAGTCGTGGAAACGCAGGTCAGAGAATTCATCAAAGAGCACTGCGTTACTACCCAAGACGGAGTCTTCTTCGAACTTTCGGAATTTGGAAAATTATCGGAATTTCTGCGGATGGAAACTTTGTTCTTGCTCCTTAAGCCTTATGACTTAAGCAAAGCCAATGTCTTGGAGATCGAAAAGATCCTCGCATCGGAAAAGCCGAATCTGGAAGTGCGGTTTTTGAACAAGTTTACCGTTTTGAAAGAATACGAAAAAGCCGGGTTCTTGTTTGCTGCCCCCAAGGATCTTCCCGCCGAAACCGAGATCACCGGGCTCGGAAAGTTTTCCATAAATGACGAATTAGCCGCAATTGTTAGCAAAAAGCCGGAAAATCATCTTATCAATGACGATGAGATATGTTATAATAGCCGTATGTTGCCCGTAATGATCCGCCCCCGGAAACCGGGAGACAAAATCGAATTGGAATCGGGAAGCAGAAAAGTAAAAGATCTTCTGATCGATCGGAAGATCGGGATCTCCAAACGATCGCAAATCCTGGTTTTGGAGAAAGACGGCGAGATCCTTTCCGTCATTGGGATCAGGAAAAGCGCCAAACTGAAAGAAATGAAAAATTGTGATATAATCATAAAGGTGGTAAAAAACAATGGATAATTTTGTACAAGAAATATTACTAAGCCATGAGGACATCGTCGAGGTCTGCGAGACGCTCGGAAAGAAGATCAATGCTGATTACGCCGGGAAAAGACCGATTCTGATCGGACTGCTCAAGGGCAGCGTGCCTTTTTTGGCGGAACTCATCAAGCATGTTCACATTGACATGGAACTGGACTTCATTCACGCTTCAAGCTACGTTGGCACAACCTCGAGCGGAGCGGTCATGATCATCAAAGACATGAATACCCCGGTGGCCGGACGCCACCTGATTTTGGTCGAAGACATCGTTGATACCGGCCTAACCATCAAAGAAGTCAAAAATCTTCTCAAAGACCGCGGTGCCAAGAGCGTCGAAGTGGTCACCATGTTAGACAAACCGCAGGGAAGAACGGTCATGGAAGTCAACCCGAAATACATCGGCCGGACCATCCCGAACAAGTTCGTGATCGGATTCGGACTTGATTATAACGAATTATATCGAAATTTGGATTACATCGGAGTTCTCAAGGAATCCGTGTACAAGCACTAGGAGGAAACAGATGGCGCAAGGTCCACAAAAAATACCAACCAAAAAATTAAGAAGAGCCGATATCGGCGTCATTGCCTTCATCATTCTTTTGGTTCTCGGCATTTTCTTTTTTATGAGAAATGCGGCGGAGGAACCGGATGAACTGAAGTACAATGATTTCTTTACCTACCTTGATGACGACCGCATCAATACGATGCGCATCACCCCGGTGGGCGGGGAAAACGCCGGACTTTACAGCGTTACCGGAGTCTACATCAATGATCTGGGAACCGAAGGGGCTTATGTCATCATTTTAAGCGAGACCGACATCGAGGTCACCGTCAAACCGTACATTGATTTGAACAACATCGATGTCAAATACATCCGCCTGAGCAGCACCAACTGGTGGTCGATCATCGGCTACGTGGTCCTGCCGATCATCATCGTGGTCGTTTTGATCGTCTTCTTTTTAAGAAGCGCCGGAAACAGCAATAACAAAGCCTTTGAATTCGGAAAGACCAGAGCCCGCCTGTCCCGTCACTCGAAAGTAACTTTCGCGGATGTGGCCGGGGTCGACGAAGAAAAACAGGA
>Ga0247842_10001739_pt1 | contig 34783 bp, 31 predicted proteins | sample LaCruzMarch2015__3_FD_192411 | JGI IMG/M metagenome (GOLD analysis project Ga0247842, IMG submission 192411) | Freshwater microbial communities from meromictic Lake La Cruz, Castile-La Mancha, Spain - LaCruzMarch2015_19m | ecosystem: Environmental > Aquatic > Freshwater > Lake | place: Spain...
TTATCCAGAGTAGCCGTATTGATAAGTTTAAGGGTATCTCTACTGATTCAAGGGCGCTAAAACCCGGGGATGCCTTTTTGGCTTTAAAGGGGAATAATTTTGATGGCCATGACTTTATTCCTACTGCTTTAAAATTTAAAGCAGCTTGTATTATCTCCGAGAAAACATCCGGGTTAAATATCCCCGCGGGCAGAGCATTGGTTAAGGTTAAGGATACGACCCTGGCATTAGGCGACCTTGCCAGGTTTAGGCGGGGTTCGTTCAGTAAACCGGTTATTGCGGTTACCGGGTCAAACGGCAAAACTAGCGTTAAGGATATGATTGCCTGGGTTTTATCGGCAAATGGCAGGGTATTAAAAAACGAGGGCACTAAGAATAATCAGGTCGGCCTGCCCCAGGCATTGATCCAGCTTAAGCGAAGCGATGATTTCGCGGTGGTTGAAATCGGCACTAACCATTTTGGAGAGGTTGATTATTTGGCTTCCATCGCCCGACCGAATATCGGCGTGCTTACCAATATCGGGCCGTCACACCTGGAGTTTTTAAAGAACCTAAAAGGTGTATTAAAAGAAAAGTCCGGCCTGCTAAATAATCTTAATCCGCCGGCAATAGCACTGCTTAATGCTGATGACCAATATCTGCGTAGTTTAATTAAACAGGTGAAGAAGGGCATACATCTGTTTAGCTATGGTATCAAAGAAAAAAGCGATTTTTGCGCAACCGGCATTAAGTTAGAAGACGGAAAAGTAAGTTTTAAGGTTAACCACAAGCGTGATTTCATTTTATCTACCTTGGGTGTCCATAATGTTTATAATGCCCTGGCTGCTATTGCTGTTGGCCGTATATTAGGCTTGGGGCTTGGCAAGATTGCTTCTAGATTGGCGGATTTTGATTTTCCCAGGGGCAGGCTTAAACTCGTTGAGCTTAAGGGCCTTAGGTTTATTGATGATACTTATAATTCTAATCCTCTTTCTTTAAACAGCGCTCTTATCGCCTTGGATGGCATGAAATGTAGAGGCAGAAAAATCCTGATTATGGGTGATATGCTGGAGCTGGGTAAGCAAAAAGAATTATTGCATAGGCAGGTTGCTGGTAGTATAACTAATATATGTGATGTGTTGGTTTCAGTGGGCAGTCTAGCCGCTTTTACTGCTCAGGCAGCCAGGGCGGCCGGTTTTAAAAATAAAAATATATTCTGCTGCGCTTCCGCTGCGCAAGCAAGAGATTTATTGTTTGATAAGATTTCCCCGGAAGCCAAGGATATAATCCTGGTAAAAGGCTCCCGTTCGATGAAAATGGAAGAGGTCTTTAAAGTTTAATGTTTTACCATCTGTTTTATCCACTAAGTAATTTCATCTCCGCTTTTAATGTCTTCCGCTATATTACTTTCCGGGCGGCAATGGCCGCTTTAACCGCTTTCATACTAAGCCTTGTTTTTGGCCCACCGCTTATCAGGAAACTAAAAGAACTTAAGCTCGGGGAAAAGATTAATAAGGCCGATAGTATTAAGCTTGATGATTTACATCGTCATAAACAAAATACACCGACAATGGGGGGGATCCTTATATTGGGGGCGGTTATAATTTCAACCCTCCTCTGGACGGATCTTACCAACCATTGCGTTTGGATTGTTTTATTCAGTACTGTCTGGTTGGGCCTCACCGGTTTTATTGATGATTATTTAAAGCAAATAAAGAAGAAGGCCAGGGGTTTATCTCCCGCAGTAAAACTTTCCAGCCAAATTATTTTGGGTTTGATACTGGGGGTAATCCTTATCGTGGACAGTCAGTATAATGTTAAACTGGAAATACCCTTCTTAAAAGGAGTTAACCTGGATTTAGACGGTTTATATATTTTGTTTGTTATACTGGTAATCTCCGGTTCCTCCAATGCGGTAAACCTTACTGACGGTTTAGATGGTTTGGCTATTGGCATTGTAGTTATGGTTGGGGTCGCCTTTAGTGTGCTTTGTTACATATCCGGCAATATCAATTTAAGTAATTATCTATTGGTCTCTTATGTTAAGGGTGCAGGGGAACTGACTATTTTTTGCGCCAGTATTATTGGGGCTGGTTTAGGTTTTTTATGGTTTAACTGTTACCCTGCTTCAATTTTTATGGGGGATGTCGGTTCTCTGGCTTTAGGCGGGGCTATCGGGACAGTAGCGTTATTGATCAAAAAAGAAATGCTGCTTATAATTGTAGGCGGCATATTTGTTTTAGAGGCATTTTCCGTTATATTGCAAGTGGGGTTTTTTAAGCTGACCAAGAAACGTATTTTTAAGATCGCGCCCTTACACCATCATTTCCAGTTCTTGGACTGGCCTGAAAATAAGGTAATTGTCAGATTCTGGATCATCGCGGGTTTGCTTGCCCTGTTTGCCCTGATTACCTTAAAGATCAGGTAAGTTAAATGCAAAATACAAAATACTTCAAAGGCAAAAATATTACTATTGTAGGTCTGGCCCGCTCAGGGCTTGCCTGCGCTAACCTTTTGCATGGCCTGGGCGCTTATGTGCGCGTTACGGATATTAACGATAATACACAAACCAGGTCTTTTGCAGCCAGGCTTTCTTCTAAAGATATCCAGGTTGAACTGGGCGGCCATAGCGAATATTTTATCAGGCAGGCTGAGTTGGTGATTATTTCACCCGGAGTCCCGTCTAATGCCCAGCCGATACTTTGGGCTAAAAGATTTGCTAAGCCTGTTATCAGTGAGATTGAGTTAGCAAGTATGCTTTGCCCGGCGGAGATTATTGCCGTAACCGGTTCGAACGGAAAAACTACGGTTACTACTTTGATCGGCAAGATCATTTCGGAATCAGGCAAGAAGGTTTTTGTCTGCGGCAATATCGGAAATCCTTTTTGCGCAGAAGTGGAGAAGTTGAAGAAGGGGGATTTTGTTGTCCTTGAGGTGAGTTCTTTTCAACTCGAGATGATTAAGGATTTTAAGCCAAAGATCGCGGTAATCCTGAATTTAACGCCAAATCATTTGGACCGCTATAATAATATACAGGAATATCTGGATGCGAAAAAGCGCATTTTCATGAATCAGGACAAGAGTGATTTTTTGGTTTTGAATACAGATGATCCTCTTTTAAAAGCTGCTGCTTCTGAAGCTAAGTCTAAAGTTTTCTTCTTTGATAAAGAGGGGGGGTTAAACCCCAATCAAAACGCGGTAATCGCGGTAGGTAAAATATTAAAGATCGAGTTGGAAAATATGCTTAGTGTTTTCCGGAAGTTTAAGGGTTTAGAGCATCGTATGGAGGAGGTAGCGGAAATAAATGGAGTAAAATTTATTAATGATTCTAAGGCGACTACCGCGGATTCGGCAATTTGGGCGATGAGCAATATTTCTGCCCCGATAATTCTTATAGCAGGCGGCCGGCATAAAGGAATTAATTACCGGGTAATTCTTGGTACGGCGAGAAATAAGGTTAAGCAGGCGTTCTTGATCGGTGAGGCCAAGGATATAATTGCCGCTGATCTTAACGGAGGATTTCCGATCGAGAAAGTGGATACCCTAAAGGAGGCAATAACCAGATCTTATGAACAGTCTAAGCCCGGGGATTATATATTATTCTCTCCTATGTGTTCGAGCTTTGATATGTTCAAGGATTATGAGCAACGGGGGGAGGCCTTTAAAAAAATTGTATTGGATTTAGCTAAAGGGGCTGCGGCGCATGGTTAGAAAAACACGCATTAATTTACTTACTGTCTCGATTGTGCTTGTTTGTATCGGGATAATCATGATCTATAGTTCTTCGAGCATTTATGCCTGGGAAAGGTATGGGGATAGTTTTTATTTCCTAAAGCGGCATTTAGCTTTTCTGGCAGTAGGGTTGTTATTGACTTTTTTAGCGATGATTGTTGATTATCGCATACTCCGGAAATATGCCCGTTTTATGTTTTGGGTTGCGTTTGCCTTACTGGTATTAGTGCTTATTCCCGGTGTGGGCAGGGAGATTTCCGGGGCAAGGCGCTGGTTTAGATTTAAATTCATCAGTTTCCAGCCTTCAGAGTTTGCTAATCTAGCGTTGATTATTTATATCGCTGATTTTATCTGCCGTAAAGGAGAACAAATTAAAACGTTGTTTAAAGGGTTTATCCCCCCGATATGCGCCTTGGGGGCGTTTTCTTTACTCATACTTTTACAGCCGGATTTGGGTACGACTATTGCTTTGGGCATCGTAGTTTTGGTTATGCTTTATATCGCCGGTGTGCGGCCAAGGTATATCTTAAGTTTAATACTTTGCAGTTTGCCGATGGTTTATATTTTAGTTTTCAGCGTGCCTTACCGTAAGGCCAGGATTCTGGCGTTTTTAAATCCCTGGCTTGATCCTAAGGGGAGCGGTTTTCAGATTATCCAATCGCAGATTGCCATCGGTTCAGGCGGATTATTTGGAGTGGGGCTGGGCCATTCCCAGCAAAAACTCTTTTATCTTCCCGCGGCGCACACCGATTTTATTTTTTCAATTATCGGCGAAGAGCTTGGGTTGCTCGGCACTCTTGGAATAATTTTATTGTTTATGATATTTATACGTCAAGGGCTTAAAATTATAAAAAACGCTCAGGATAAATTTGGTTATTTTCTTGCCCAGGGATTGATTTTAATGATTTCCCTGAAGGCGATTGTAAATATCGGCGTTTCCTGCGGGGTTTTCCCGACCAAGGGTCTGCCTCTGCCATTTATCAGTTACGGAGGCTCTTCTTTAATATTTGATATGGTTAGCCTTGGTATATTGATCAATATTGCGCGCTGCGGAGAGTATCCTTAATATGCGTGTTTTACTTGCTACCGGCTCAAGCGGAGGCCATATTTTTCCCGCATTGGCTTTAATGGACCAACTTAAGGCTTCTGGCGCCGATGTGCTGATGGTTTTGCCAAAGAAGAATAGCAGCAGGGAAATTGCGGGAGAATCCGAGTCTATAAAATATATCCATGCTTCTAGTCTTGGCTTAAAATTAGGCAGTAAGAATATAAGCGGGGCTTACTTTTTTTTAATCGGCGCCTGGGAAGGCCTGCGCGCAATAATTGAATTCAAACCTGATGTTGTCGTTGGGTTTGGCAGCTTAAATACAGTTGCCTTGTTGTTCTGGTCATGGCTTTTTAGAATAAAGACCGTAATTCACGAGCAGAATGCTGTGCCTGGCAGGGCAAACCGGTTATTGGCTAAGTTTGTGGATAGGGTCGCGGTATCGTTTGCTCAAACAAGCAGCTATTTAAAGATATCCCGGCAAAAGATTATTTTAACCGGTAATCCTATCCGCAAGGGCTTAGTTAGGCTGGGCAGGAAAGAAGCTCTGGATTTTTTTAATTTTAAAGAGGGTAAATTCAATATATTGATTACCGGAGGCAGCCAGGGGTCGCATAAGTTAAATACTGTTTGTTCTGCTGCGCTATCTGGTTGCGATGAGAAAAATAATTTACAACTGGTCCATATTTCGGGTGCACAGGATTTTACGTTGATAAATCAGGCTTACGCGCAGGCGGCAATTGCGCATAAAGTGTTCAACTTTTTTCATGATATGCAATATGCTTATAGTATAGCGGACCTGGTAATCTGCCGGGCAGGGGCGACGACGATTACCGAGCTGCAAAGATTCGGCCTGCCGGCTTTATTAATTCCTTACCCTTTTGCTTATGCGCATCAGTTAAATAACGCCAGAGTTCTGGAGGATTCCGGCTCTGCCATGATTATCCGGGATGAGGAGCTATGCGTTGAGAAATTAAGAGATATTATCCGGGAACTTATGGGGGGGTCTCAAAAATTAAAAACCATGCGTCAGGCATACTCCCGGGTCCAGATTTTAGATGCTGCCGGGCTGCTTGCTAATGAAGTCTTAAACTTAAATTAATGAAACCGCTGAAAGTTATGTTTATATTTTTGTTTTTACCGCTGATTGTTTTTGCGGATAATCAGCCTTGGCGGGTTTTTAAAAGCACACATTTTTTGATTTCATATAAAAACGCAAAAGAATCTCAGCTCAATGAATTAGCTTTAAGGGCTGAAGAGTATTACGATAAAATTACCGATGATTTAGGTTTTAACCGTTTTAACTTCTGGACATGGGATAATCGTGCGAGGATCTACCTGTTTGATAACCAAGAAGAGTATATGAAGGAGACAGGAGATCCGGCTTGGTCTGCGGGGCAGGCCCAAGTAGGCAGTAAACTTATCCAGACATTTATTACTGCCAGGGGTTTTTTGGATAATGTCCTTCCTCATGAAATGGCGCATATTATTTTCAGGGAAATGGTGGGGTTTAATAATCCGGGTATTCCTCTTTGGCTTGAAGAAGGGGTTTCCACTTTTCAGGAGAGAAAGGCCTCTTTTTTGAAAACTGATTTAGCCAATAAAATATTGCGAGGCAATTTTTTAAGTCTGGATGATTTGAATAAAGTTGATGTTGCAAATTTAAAAGCAACAAATGAAATAGAGGCTTTTTACACAGAGTCATTCAGTTTGGTAAAATACTTAATTGTTACATTCGGTAAAGACAGGTTTGTGCTTTTTTGCCAGAACCTGCGCGATAAAAGGGATTTAACCCGGGCACTGGTGTTAACGTATTCTTTTAAAGACTTACAGGATTTTGAAAGCTCCTGGAAAAAGTATATTCTTAGATGAAAGAATATTATCATTTTATAGGGATTGGCGGGATCGGGATGAGCGGAGTAGCGCATCTTTTGCTAAAGGCAGGGGCGCAAGTCAGCGGTTCGGATTTAAAAGAGAACCGGATTACTGAAGAGCTTAAAAGGCTGGGGGCCAAGATATATATTGGCCATAGGCTTGAGAATATATCCGGCCAGAGCGCGGTAGTTTACTCTTCGGCGATAAAAGAGGATAATCCTGAAGTTTGCCAGGCAAAAAAACTGGGCATTCCTCTGCTTAAAAGGGCCGAGGCCTTAGTTTTGCTTATGCGCAATAAAACCGCTATAACTATTGCCGGCAGCCACGGTAAGACTACTACTACTTCGCTGATTTCTTATATGCTGCTTGAGGCAGGGCTTTGTCCAACGGTTGCTATCGGCGGCATACTGAAAAACATCGATACTAACGCCTGCCTGGGAAGCGGGGAATTCTTTGTGGCGGAAGCTGATGAATCAGACGGATCATTTTTATATTATCAGCCGAAGTATTCTATTATTACTAATATTGACCGTGAACATCTGGATTATTACCGTAATTTTGAAAATGAATTAAACGCTTTTAAAGATTTTCTAAAACGTACTCAGGAGGGCGGCTGTGTTTTTGCCTGTTCAGACGATTTAAATCTTAAGAAACTGTTTTTGGATTATAAGCAAAGGGTGGTTTTTTTTGGTTTAAATGAGCCTGCTGATATACGCGCTAAGAATATTGAACTTAGCGGACTGGCTTCAGATTTCGACTGTTTTTTTAAAGATAAGTTTATCTCCCGTTTCCATTTGGCATTGGGCGGAAGGCATAATATTTCTAACGCCCTGGCAGTTATCGGCCTGGGGTTAGAGTTGGGGATTGATTTAAGTTTTATCCGCAGGACTTTAGAAGGTTATAAGGGCGCCGGCCGCAGGCTTGAGATTAAATTTAAAAGCGATAAATACCTGGTTCTCGATGATTACGCGCATCATCCTTCGGAAATAAAGGCCACACTGGCAGCGGTAGCTGATTTGAAGCCTAAGCGCAAAATCGTTATATTTCAGCCGCACCGTTATACTCGTACTCAGCTGCTTTTAAACGAATTTGCCGTTTGTTTTGACCAGGCTGATTATCTGATTATTACGGATATTTATGCAGCCAGCGAGCAGCCTTTAGACGGGGTAGATGCCCGGTTGTTGTTAAAAAAGATAAAAGAATGCCGGCCGGATAAACAAGCGGTATATCTGGCTAAAGAAGAAATAACTGAGTTCCTCCTGGGTTTTATGCAAGCCGGAGACCTGGTAATTACTTTAGGGGCAGGGGATATTGTGAGGGTTGCTGATGCTTTGGCCGAAAAGCTTAAATAAGAAAATAAAAACTAAAGTCAAACTGGCTGGCCTTACGAGTCTTAAAGTTGGAGGTTTGGCGAGGTTTTTCCTTGAGGCGAAGAATATTAAAGAATTGCAGGAAGCCTTAATTTTTACTAAGCGCGCGGGGTTGCCGGTTTTTATATTGGGCGCAGGCAGTAATATTTTAGTCAGTGATTCAGGCCTGGACGGATTAGTGATTAAATTAGGCGGGAAATTTTTTAAGCGCATACATAGGGAAGGTAGCTGTTTGGAGGCAGGCGGGGCTCTTAAGTTGAGCCAGTTTATCCTGTATGCAAAAAATAATGGCTTATCCGGCTTAGAGTTTCTTGCGGGCCTTCCCGGGACATTGGGAGGAGCTCTGGCAGGTAATGCCGGCGCCTGGGGTGAATCAATAGGGGAGCAAGTTAAAGAGGTTACCGCTTTAGATTATAGCGGAAAGTCAAGATTGCTCCGTGCCAAGGAGCTGAAGTTTTCATATCGAAAATCTAATTTGAATAAGTATGTTATTATTTCATCTAAAATTAAATTGCGTAAGGGGAGTAAGGATGTGATTGGCTTAAGCATGAGGGAATATCTTTTGCAGCGCAATAGGATCCAAAACAATAGCCTGCCTAACGCAGGATGCATTTTTAAGAATTCTGGCAAAAATACTGCCGGAAAGCTTATTGATGCCTGCGGATTAAAGGGGAGCTCAAGAGGCGGGGCAGTTATATCTAAAATTCACGCGAATTTTATTTTGAATAAAGGCCATGCCAGCAGTAAGGATATTTTATCTCTTATGGATTTGATGCAGAAAAGGGTAAGAGAAGAATTTAAAATTAATTTGGAGCCCGAAATAAAAATATGGAGATAAAAGATTTTGGCAGGGTAGGGGTTTTAATGGGAGGGCCTTCTTCGGAGAGGGAGATTTCCTTAAAAAGCGGCAAGGCGGTTTTATCCGCGCTTAAAGAATCGGGGATTGATGCGGTTGGGATTGATATTATAACTGATAACAAAGAAGATAATATCCGCCTTTTGAATAGTTACAATCTAGATTGTGTTTTTATCGCCCTGCACGGACGTTTTGGAGAGGATGGTTCAATACAAGAGATCTTAGAAGAGATAGATTTGCCTTATACCGGCTCTGGTGTAAAAGCCAGCCGCCTGGCAATGGATAAGATCGGCGCATTAAATATTTTTAAGGCCGGCAAACTCTATGTGCCCAGGTCACAATTCCTAGAGAGGGCTTCTTATAATGAGAATAAGAAATTTAAGAATGATTTGGGGCTTCCCGTTGTGGTAAAGCCGGCTAACCATGGTTCGAGTATCGGGCTTTCAATTGTGGAGTTAGAGCAGGAGATACCCGCGGCTATTGAGTTGGCTTTTCAGTTTGATCAGCGCATAGTTATTGAGGAATATATTTCAGGAAGGGAGCTTACGGTTGGCGTTTTGGACGAAAGGGCTCTTCCGGTAATTGAGATTGTGCCGAAACATAAATTTTTTGATTTTGAGGCTAAATATAAGGCCGGCCTGACGGATTATATTATCCCGGCTCTTTTGAAGCCGGAGATAGCAGAAGAGGTCCAGCAGGCAGCTTTAGAAGCGCATAAACTCCTAGGTTGTTTTGGCTGCTCGCGCACAGATATTATATTAAGCCAGAAGAATATCCCCTTTGTCCTGGAGACTAATACTATACCGGGGATGACTGCGACCAGCCTCTTGCCTAAGGCTGCCAGGATTTTAGGTATTGATTTTAACCAGCTTTGCCTCAAGCTATTGGAATTAGCATATGAAAAAGCAAAAGTTTAAGCTGCCCTTGATGGTTATTCTTGTCCCGGTAATAATTTTACTTGCCATCTCTTTATTATTAGGATATATTTGGAAAGTCTTAACTACCTCTGATTTTTTTACGGTTAAGCAGGTTTTTGTCAGGGATTCCGGCCAGTCATTTGAATATTTAAAAGGCAGGAATATATTTAAACTGGATTTAAATAACGAGTCGCTAAGGGCATTATCAAAATGCGCGGATTGCCGAAAGGTGAGGTTTTTAAGGATACTGCCGAATTGCGTAATTGTAGATTTTTTAAAAAGGAAGCCGGTTGCCCTGGCCAAATTTTATAAGAATTACGCCGTAGACCAACAGGGGGTATTTTTTAGCCCCATCGGTACTGCCGAAGAGGCAGATTTACCTGTAATCTATGGCCTTGAGACAAAAATATTCGGGCCAAAACCGGGGGTAAAATATAAACGCCCGGAAATTGATTTAGCCTTAAGCGTTATTCAAGAGTTTAGGGTTAACAGAACGTTGCGGGGTTTTTCTTTAAAAAGAATTGATGTGGCTAACCTGCAGAGCGCCGGATTATTTGTCCTGTTACCTAAACAGGCTGTAGATTATACTAAGCCAATTCCCCAGGTAGGGTGGGTGGGTTTTGAGGTGCGCATCGGCGAAGGTAGTATTAAACAAAAGTTAATGATTTTAGGCGGCCTGCTTATGCAGGCGGATAAAGAGTGGGCGGGTATCAAGTATATTGACCTCAGGTTTAAGGAACCGGTAATCAAGCTTAATAATGTTAAATAGTAGTTATATCTGCGCGGTAGATATTGGTTCAAATAAAATTGCGGCTAGCCTGGCACAGGTAAGAAAAAACCACATAGAAAATATTTTTTTTGATACGATTGTTTCAAACGGAGTTAGGGAAGGGGTGATTGTTGATGCCCTGGAGCTGGTTACCTGCCTGACTAAGATTCTTAAGAGTTTAAAAACAAAATCCGGTTTAAAAATTAAATTTATCCACACAAATTTTTCAGGTAAGGATATATCGACTAAACATAGCCACGCGATTATCCCGTTGGCGGAAAGAGGTAATAAAGTAATTACCTCCACTGATATAGCTAGCGCCAATGAGCAGGCGCGAATCCTGGGTTCAAGTTTAGAGGAGGAGATTATCCATGTAATCCCGTCCAGTTATTCCATTGATTCCAAGAATAACGTAATCAATCCCGTTGGTTTATATAGCCATAGGCTGGAGGCGGATTTATTCCTGGTTTGCGCCAAGCTTTCTTCATTGCAGAGTTTAAGCCGCGCTGTCAGTCAGGCGGGATATGAGATAAAAAACCTTTCTTTCTCCGGCCTTGCAACAAGCAAAGCGGTGTTTAGCAAAGAGGGAAAAAAAGGGTTAAGTGTATTTTGTGATGTGGGCAGCGATATCACGGAGTTGCTCGTATTTAAAGATGGCCTGTTACAAGATATTCAGGTTTTGCCGTTAGGCGGCAGAAGCTTAACTGCACAGCTTTCCGAAGGATTAAAGATTAATTACGAGTTGGCCGAGGATATTAAGCGTTCTTACGGAGTTATCGGCGATGCCAGTAATATTGCCGAGAACAAAGAAATCCTGGTTAAGAAGGATGAATTCTACAAGCCTATAAAACACAGGCAGGTCGCTCAAATGGTCACTAATTCTGCGCGTTTAATCTGTACGCAGATTAAGGAGGTTGTGGAAAGAAAAGTCGCGCTTCATGAAATTGATCATTTTGTGATGGCCGGTAAGACACTGTTGAGCGATGGTTTCATTGAGATGATGGAAAGCGTAATCGGCATACCGGTAAAGATCGGCCATATCAGCAACCCGGAGATCGCTGCATTTTTGAAGGAACATAGCGATTTATCCGGGCAGAAATATTTGACTTATCTGACCTGTCTCGGTATGATTTGTGAAGAGTTGGAGAATAAAACCACAGGAAGTGCGTCTTTAGTTAAGCCTGCCAAAAATCTGGTAATTAGGGCGATAAATCGCTTTAAAGAAGTTTATCAGGAATATTTCTAAAAAATCCGGGGACGTTTCTATTTATTTTTCAGTCATGCTTAATAAATAGAAACGTCCCCTTGATTCTCTTGAGTTTATTGTATATAATAAGTACTTCAACTTATGATTAAAGAGAATATTCTAAGAGTTAAAGAGCGTATTGCCGCTGTTTGCGGTAGGATTAAGGTGGATCCGCAAAAGATCACGTTAGTCTGTGTAACTAAAGGCAGATCGGTTGAAGAGATATTGGAAGCGGTTAATTTAGGTTTCAGGTGCCTGGGCGAAAACAGGGTGCAGGAGGCCAGGGATAAATATAAGCAAATCCCCGCAGTAGATTGGCAAATGGTTGGGCATCTGCAGTTAAATAAAGTAAAAGATGCCTTAAAAATATTCAGCCTGATTCACTCTGTTGACAGTGTTGAGCTTGCGCAGGAAATCAACAAGCAGGCAGCTAAAATAAATAAAATTCAGGATATTCTGCTTGAAGTTAAGACTTCTCCGGAGGTTACGAAATTCGGATTTAACCCTGACGCGCTTGTTGATATCTCTAAGGAAATTCTAAACTTGGATAATTTAAGGGTCAAGGGTTTGATGACTATCGCACCGGCTGCGGATAACCCTGAAGAGGCGCGGCAGTATTTTACGAAGCTCAGGGTATTGCGCGATACACTAAGTCCTTCCTGGTTTCTTTCTATGGGGATGACGGATGATTTTGAGGTAGCCATAGAAGAAGGCGCGGATATAATCCGGTTGGGAAGGGCAATCTTCGGTTAATAAATATGCCAGGAATGAAAAAGAAATTAGGAGTTATTGGTTTTGGAAATATGGGTAGCTCTATCGCTTTAGGCGCGCGGGCTTTATTTGAGGTATCTGTATTCGATAAAGATAAGCAAAAATTAATCAGTAATAGTGGATTAAAAACTGAAGTATCGGTGGCTGATTTAGTAAACAATTCAGATGTTTTGGTATTGGCGGTAAAACCGCAGGACTTCGATGTACTGCTTAATGAAATTAAACCTTTTATCCGGGATAAACTAGCGATCAGTATTGCCGCCGGAATAACCACAGGTTATATTGAGAAGATTCTAGACGGAGCCAGGGTAATAAGGGTAATGCCGAATATGGCGGTAAAGATTCAAGCCGCAGAGACAGGTTTGGCTATGGGCAGACATGCTAATGACGAGGATTTAAATTTCGCCAAAGAATTATTCGGGCTCCTGGGTAAAGTCTGGCTAGTAAAAGAAGAGATGATTGATTCCGTTACTGCTATTTCCGGAAGCGGGCCGGCGTATATTTTCTACGATATAGAAATTAATAAATTAGATCCTTTAAAAATTCCGGTTGAGCGTAAGAATGAGTATGTTCAAAAACTAAAACAAGCAGCATTTGAGGTGGGGTTTGATCCTAAGATGGCTTTAGAATTGGCTGTTAGTACTACAGCTTCAAGTATTCAGCTTTTGGCGCAAACAGGTAGTTCTCCGATGGAACTGCGTAAAATGATCACATCTAGCGGCGGGACAACGGAAGCAGCGCTTAAAGTTTTATCTATAAATGGTTCATGGCCTGAGGCGGCTTTAGCCGCCAGGAAACGCGCCCAGGAATTATCAAAACAGGAGTAAATATGTCAAGAATCGGCATTATCGGCGGAAGTGGGTTGTATAAAATTGAGGGGATGGAGGTTGTAAAAAGGGTAAGCGTAAAAACTCCTTTTGGCAAGCCTTCGGATAAATTTACCGTCGGCAAGTTGGAGGGGAAGGAAGTGGTTTTTCTGCCGCGCCACGGAGTGGGGCATCGCATATCCCCGAGTGAAATAAATTACCGCGCCAATATTTTCGCGATGAAGAAAATAGGCGTGGAGCGGATTATTTCGGTAACCGCATGCGGAAGCTTAAGGGAAGAGATGAAGCCCCTGGATTTTGTGGTTGTGGATCAGTTTGTGGATCGCACTAATTACGGACGCGATATGAGTTTTTTTAACCAGGGGATTGTCAGCCATATTGTCTTTAGCCATCCGGTTTGCGCTGATCTCTGCAGCCAGATTTATGCGGCAGGGAAATCTTTAAATTTGACCATGCATAAAAGCGGCACTTATATTAATATGGAAGGCCCGCAATTTTCAACCCTGGCTGAAAGCAAGCTTTACCGCAGTTGGGGTATGGATGTGATCGGTATGACCAATATGGCCGAGGCCAGGCTTTGCCGTGAAGCCGAGATTTGTTATTCCACCCTTGCCTGTATTACGGATTATGATTGCTGGTATCCGGATCATGCAAGCGTAACTTTAGAGATGGTGATGAGTAACTTACAAAAAAATGTGGAGAATGCCAAAAAGATTATTCGTAAGGTAATTAAGGAGTTGAAACCTGATCGCGCCTGTAGCTGCGGGGCGGCATTAGAATTCGCTATTGTTACAGATAAAAAACTTATTCCCTTAAAGGTTAAAAGGGATTTAAAAATAATTATAGGTAAATACGTAAAATGAAACCAGATAGCAAGCCTGCTGATTCTGAATATAAACATACCCTGAATTTGCCCAAAACAGATTTTCCCATGAAAGCGGATCTGTCTAAGCGGGAACCGCTGATGCTGGAGGATTGGAGTAAGCTGGATCTTTATGGACTGATCCGTAAAAAGCCGGCAAAGAGTAGATTTGTTCTTCATGATGGGCCGCCTTATGCTAATGGGGATATTCACATCGGCCATGCTTTAAATAAAATCTTAAAAGATATCGTTATAAAATATAAAACCATGCAAGGGTATGACTGTCCTTATGTCCCCGGATGGGATTGTCATGGTTTACCTATTGAACATCAATTGTTCAAAGAGTTAAAAATAGCTAAACACCAGATCCCGCAGCTTGAGTTTAGGAAAAAAGCCCATGATTATGCCATGAAGCATGTGGCTAATCAAAAGGAGCAGTTTAAGCGCCTGGGGGTTTTCGGGGATTGGGAAAATCCATATTTAACTTTAAGCCACGAATATGAAGAAGCGATCATTAGGTCTTTTAACAAATTATACGACGGTGGTAAAGGGTTTATTGTCCGCGGGCTTAAGCCGGTAAATTGGTGCTTTAAATGCGAGACTGCTTTAGCTGAAGCAGAGGTAGAATATGAAAATCATACCTCTCCTTCGGTGTTCGTAAAATTTAAAGTAAAAGAAGATAAACAGTGGTTAGGGGATAGCCATCTTGTGATATGGACGACTACCCCTTGGACATTGATCGCCAATGTTGCCGTGGCTGTGCATCCGGAGTTTGGCTATTCGTATATTAAGACGAGTAAGGGGAATTTAATTATTGCCGATTGCCGCCTTCCGGTATTGGAGCAGATGGGCATTGAAAAGTATGAAGTGATCAATAATTTCAAAGGTAAAGATTTAGAAGGTATTATTTATGACCATCCTTTTGGATTGCGTTCTGGAAAGGTAGTGCTGGCGGATTATGTATCTTGCGAAGAGGGCACAGGTTTAGTGCATACTGCTCCCGGCCATGGCGCGGAGGATTATCAAACCGGATTAAAATACGGTTTGGATATTGTGATGCCGGTTGACGCAAAAGGTAAATTTGATTCTACTGCCGGAGAATTTGCCGGGCAGAATGTTTATGATGCCAATAAGACGATCATCGAAAAACTGACAGCTTTAGGAGCCTTGCTTTTAGAACAGAAGATAACCCACTCTTATCCGCATTGTTGGCGCTGTAAGCATCCGATAATTTTCCGGGCAACTAAGCAGTGGTTTTTGAATATTGACCATAATGATTTGCGTAAGAGTGTGCTTAAAGCAATAAAAGAAAATGTGCACTGGATTCCTGAGGCCGGCCGGGAAAGGATTTCGGCGATGGTGGAATTACGCCCGGATTGGTGCCTTAGCCGCCAGAGATATTGGGGGGTGCCGGTTCCGGCTTTGGTTTGTCAGGATTGCAAAGAAGAGTTTTTTAATACCGAGGTAATCGAGAGATTCGCGCAATTTTCCGCGACGGAAGGTTCCGACTGTTGGTTTAGCCGTAGTATAAATGATTTTATTCCTGAAGGCTTAACTTGTCCGGTGTGTAAAAAAGGAAAATCATTTTTTAAGGGGGCGGATATCCTGGATGTCTGGTTTGATTCAGGAATAAGCAGCCAGGCAGTTTTGAAAAAAAGAAAAGAGTTGGGCGGAGTTCCGGCGCAATTATATCTGGAAGGTTCCGACCAACACAGGGGATGGTTCCAATCATCGATTATCCCGGCAATGGCCATTGACGGCAAGCCGCCGTTTGAGAACGTGCTTACCCATGGTTTTGTGGTTGACGGTGAAGGCAGGAAAATGTCCAAGTCCCAGGGCAATGTTATTTCTCCGGCGCAGATTATTAAGGATTATGGTGCGGATATTTTAAGGATGTGGGTGGCCTCAAGCGATTACAATGAGGATATCCGCATCTCCAAGGAAATTCTCACCCGGCTTTCAGAGGCTTACCGTAAGATTCGTAACACCGCAAAATTTATTTTAAGCAACCTCTATGATTTTAACCCGGATACAGATAAAGTAGGTTATGCGGATTTAAAAATAATAGATAAATGGATACTGCAGGAAACAAAATCCGTATTGATGCAGGCCAAGAACGCTTATGATTCTTTTGAATTCCATAAGGCCTATAAATCTATTTATGATCTTTGTAATGAAAAACTTTCGATGTATTACTTGGATATGGTAAAGGGACGTCTCTATACTTGTGGGGCTAAAAGCATGCAAAGACGTTCAGCGCAGACCGCTATTTTTGAAGTATTGAATATGCTGGCGCGCATGATCGCGCCTATTCTGGTGTTTACGGCAGAGGAAATTTGGCAGCATATGCCTAAGGAAAAAGAATACAGGCAGGCTCTAAGCGTGCATATTTTAGATTGGCCGTCCGATAAATACACTAGTGTCGAAGAAGCCCTTGATTTCAGGTATGTGGATGAAGCGATTCGATTAATACCGGACGTGGCCAAGGTGTTGGAAGAGCTACGCGGGAAAGGCCAGATCGGTAGTTCGTTTGATGCACAAATAAATATATTGACAAACACCCAGGATCGTTATACATTCTTACAAAGCTTTAATGTTGAGCTCTGTGAGATTTTTAAGGTTTCTCAGGTTAAGGTGAGTTTTGATAAGGGCAACTCTGTGAATCTATCGGTTAAGGCAGAGAAGGCAGAGGGTTCTAAGTGCCCGCGTTGCTGGAACTATTCATTAAAGTTAGGCAGTGACCCGGCGCATCCTTTAATTTGTGATAATTGCCTTAAGGCTATTAGTTAGATAACTATGGTTTGGCAACACCGAATAGCCAAAGCCAAGGGGGAAGCTAAATTGAAGAAAAAGCTTACTAAAAAAGAATTAAAAGATTTTAAAAAAATAATTATTAAGAAAAAAGAAGCGGCGCTTGACGATCTCCAGCATATAACTGACGATACCTTAAAGAAGTCGCAAAAAGAGGCCTCAGGGGATATTTCCGGATATACCTATCATATGGCGGATGTGGCCACTGATAATTATGACCGCGAATTTTCACTGGGTTTGGCTTCTAATGAAAGAAAAGCTCTTTATGAATTGGATGATGCGTTAAAGAGGATAGATGATGAAACTTTCGGTTTTTGCGATGACTGCAAGGGGCCCATTTCCAAAATTAGATTAAAAGCAGTACCCTCTGCCCGGCTGTGCATTAAATGCCAAGAGAAAAGGGAGAAGAGGTAAGCGCTAATTTTAGGTGTATTGGATGATTCTTCTCATCGTTTCCAGCGTCATTTTCCTGGACCAGCTCACTAAATTTCTCGCCTTAAGGTTCCTGCAATTAAATACCCCGGTCAGCCTGATAAAGAATTTTTTATATATGACACTCGTGCATAATCGCGGAGCGGCATTCGGGATGCTTAAGAATCAACTGTTCCTGTTTATTGCGATCTCGGTCTTTGCAATCTTTTTTATTTTTCTTCACTTAAAAAACAAAAAGCATCCGCTTCTTTTTCAGGTATCTTTAAGCCTGATTTTGGCCGGCTCAGCAGGCAACTTGATTGACCGCTTGCGTTTTGGATATGTGGTTGATTTTCTGGATCTGCGTTTCTGGCCGGTTTTTAATCTGGCGGATTCCGCTTTAACTATAGGTGCGCTGTTATTAAGCTGGGAGTTGTTATTTAATAAAAATGTTACCTGAAATTTGCCACATCGGTCCTTTTACGATTTATTCATACGGCCTTATGCTGGTCTTGGCTTTTTTTGTTTCGACTTATTTGGCCAGCCGCCAGGCGCAAAAAGCGCATATTGACGCGGATAAAATTTTTAACCTTATGTTTTATATATTTATCTCCGGGATTATTGGCTCCCGGGTTTTTCATGTAGCCAGTAATTTTTCTTACTATTTTAAACATCCGCTTGAGATTATTATGTTGCAGCATGGAGGTATGGCCATTTTTGGCGGGATAATCTTTGGCTCAATCTTCGCCTGTTTGTTTATCAAAATGAATAAGATGGATTTGTTTGCAACCTTAGACTTGCTGGTTCCTTTTATTGCCTTGGGGCAGGCGATCGGCAGGATAGGTTGTTTTTTAAACGGCTGTTGTTACGGCAAAGTTTCCGCCTTTGGGATATATTCCCCGGTTTCCGGTCAAACTCTTATACCCACTCAATTATATTCAAGCCTGCTTATGTTCTTAATCTTTCTGGTTTTAAGATTTATGCAGGGCAGGAAACATTTACCAGGGCAGATCGCATACGCCTATCTTTTCCTTTATTCAATAAAGCGTTTTTCTATCGAGTTCTTCCGCAATGATACTCCGAGGATATTCCAGGGCTTAACTATTTTTCAGCTATTAAGCCTGGCGATGTTCTTTTTTTCCCTTACTATGCTCATCAGAATGATTTGCTTTAGAAAAAAATAAGATGAAGGAATTGTCATTTCTTGTCCTGCCCGAACAAGCGAAGATGCGCCTGGATCTGTTGCTGGCAGAATATGCCGCAAGCAATAATTTAGGCTTATCGCGCACAAATATCCAAAAGCTTATTACCGACGGTAAGGTCTTTGTAAACTCACGTCCCGTTAATAAAGCTCACCATAAGGTAAATTTAGCAGAAGAGGTGCGCTTTATCTTCCCCGAAAAAGAAAAGTCGCAAATACTACCGGAGCAGATATCCCTGGATGTAGTTTATGAAGACGATGATCTGGCGGTTATCAACAAGCAGACTGGCCTGGTGGTGCATCCGGCCCCGGGTAACCGGGAGCATACCTTAGTTAATGCTTTAGTCAATCGTTTTGCGTTTCTTTCCGACATTAATAAAAATCGGCCGGGGATTGTTCATCGCCTGGACAAGGAAACCAGCGGGCTCTTGGTTATCGCTAAGAATAATGCCAGCCATCTGAAATTAGCTAAGCAGTTCGCCGAACATAGCATTGAGCGTAAGTATATCGCTATCGTTACAGGTGTTGTCGAGTTTGACGAGGATGTAATTGAAGTACCGATCGGCAGGCATCCGTTAAAGAGAAAAAATATGTCGGTTAGTTTTTTGGAAAATACCCGGTATGCAAAGACACTTTATCGTACTTTAAAGCGGGGAAATAATTTCAGCTTTTTGGAATTAAGGCCTTTTACCGGCAGGACGCATCAGTTAAGGGTGCATTTGGCTTTTTTAGGGCATCCTATTTTAGGCGATGTTAAATACGGTAAGAACAATGCCTTTTCCCGTATGGCATTGCATGCGCAGGAGATCGGTTTTGTTCATCCATCTAGCGGTAAGTTTGTGCATTTTTCAAGCGAGATGCCGCTGGAGTTCCGTGAGTTTATTAAGAAAAACTTTTGAGAAAAATATCCTTGATTATTATGTAACTAGTGTTATAGTAAAGGTTAACAAACACGTCTTAATTATAAAGGAGGTAAGATGAATCGCAAAGGGGCCATCTTAAATATTGTTTTAATTGGTTTAATTATTGTTTCTTTGGTGTCGATTGGCGGGTTATCCTATCTATTCCGGAATGAACGCATAAAATGCGAGAAGCTGCAGGCTCAGGTTGATGAATTAACTGCCCGTGAAAAAATCACCGAGGGTAAGCTTGAGGATTCCAAGAAAAAGGTTTCGGAACTGACGCTTAAATTACAGGAGACTAAAGACCGGATTGCTACTATAACCGAAGATCTTGATAAGGAAAAGTCAGCGCGGCAGGATGTATCAAAAGAATTGGAACAGGTTAGGGCGGATATAGAACAACAAAAGTCTTCGCGCCAGGATATAGAAAATAAACTTACTCTGGCTCAAGATGACGGCAGGAAATTAAAAGAGCGCTTGAAGGTTATCGTACAGCAAAAAGCTGAGCTTGAAGATAAAATTAAGAAATTGGAATCCAGCGCTAGCGGCGTAGAGTTGGGTAAGGTTGTAGTGAATAGCGAAGTCGCTGATCCTTCTAAGGTGAAAAACGCAGTTGAAAAGAATGTGAATACTCCTGTTGTTGAACCGGCAAAGGAGCAGAAAAAGGAAGATATCTCCCAGGTTAAGCCTTTGGAAGGTAAAGTCACGGTAGTAAATAAAGAATATAATTTTGCGGTGATTAGCTTAGGGCAAAAAGATGGCATAAATATAGGGGACCAATTTTCCGTAACTCGAGAGGGTAAGGTTATCGGAGAGATAAAAGTGGAAAAGGTCCATGAGTCTATGTCCGCGGCAGGTTTTGCGGCAGAATTAAAGGATTTAATTAAAGAAAATGATTTAGTAGTACAAAAGGTGAAATGAAGCCTTTTGCAATAAAAGATAAATTTATCCCTTGCGGTAGAATTAGAGTTGCTGGCGATAAGTCCATAGCCCACCGGGCGCTGATTATCAGCGCCTTAAGTTGCGGTAAGACAATCATAAATAACTTTCCTGTTCACGATGATTCCCTGGCTACTTTAAGTGTCCTGTCTGCTTTAGGGGTGAAGATTGCCTCTGATAATAAGCAGGTTTCAGTTTGGGGCGTCCAAAGATTAAAGAAACCCAGCAAGCCTGTTTTTGTTAATAATTCCGGGACAACCTTACGTTTAATTTTGGGTGTTTTAGCCGGCACAGGTTTTAAAACTAAACTCATCGCGGGCAAATACCTTTCTAACAGGCCAATGGCCAGAGTAAATAAACCTTTACGCCTGATGGGCGCAAAGATCACCGCAAAAAGCAGGAGTGGTGAAGAGTATCCTCCCCTGGTTATCAGCGGAGGAAATCTTAAAGGGATTCTTTACCGCATGCCTGTTGCTTCGGCACAGGTGAAATCCGCTATTCTTTTGGCAGGTTTGTCCGCCTTGGGTAAAACTCGCGTAATTGAATCTATAAGCACTCGTGACCATACCGAGAGAATGCTCAAAAGTTTCGGCGCGAATATAACTGTAAATAAAAATAGTATAACTTTAACTCCGGATCCGGATAGGGGTTTAATCAGCCCGGGCCGGATTTATATTCCGGGTGATATCTCTTCGGCAGCTTTTTTAGCAGTTTTAGCTGTCATAATTCCCGGAGCTAAGATTGTTATCGAGCGGGTAAGCCTTAACCCTAGCCGTTGTGGAATAATTAATGTGCTTAAAAGAATGGGGGCGAAAATAAAGGTTACGCCTTTTAAGAATAAAAAAGCACAAAGTTTTGAACCCATGGGGAATCTTACCGTATCCAGCGGAAAACTTAAGGCTATAGTGATTAATCATTCCGAGGTACCTTCTTTAATTGATGAATTGCCTGTTCTTATGGTAGCTGCTTGTTTTGCTGAAGGTAGAACCATAATTAAGGGAGCAGGAGAGTTAAGGTTTAAGGAGACTGATCGTATTAATTCCATGATCTCGAATTTAAGGCCTATGGGGGCGCAGATTTGCTCAATTAAATCCGGAGGTTTGGAAAATATAGTTATAAAGGGTAAGGGTTTTCTTAATGGGGCTAAACTTAAAAGTTTTGGCGACCATCGTACAGCCATGAGTATGGTAGTTGCAGCTTTAGCGGCTAAGGGCAGTTCAAGGTTGGATGATATTAGTTGTATTAGTAAATCATTCCCCGGGTTCTTAACTACTTTAAAGGACTTGTTGAGATAAACATATTATTTGACAAGGGGTTTAAACTCTGTTAAAATCACTTCACTGTCTTAATTTCAGGAGATAATATGATAAAATTTGGGCAACAGCTAAAAAGAGCGGTTAATTTTGTTTTAGGGCTTTTTTCCAATGATATGGGGATTGACCTTGGGACAGCCACGACCCTGGTTTTTGTCAAAGGAGAAGGTGTAGTCCTTTGCGAGCCTTCGGTTGTAGCTATTGAGCGGGGGACTTCGCATGTTTTAGCCGTGGGTGAAGAAGCTAAACGTATGCTTGGGCGCACTCCTGGCAATATCATCGCCATCAGGCCGATGAAAGACGGAGTTATTTCTGATTTTGAGATTACCGAAGCTATGCTTCGGTATTTTATTAAAAAGGTACATCACCGCAGGGTTTTAGTCAGGCCGAGAATTGTTATTGCAATTCCCTCAGGCATAACTGAAGTAGAGAAGCGGGCAGTGAAAGATTCTGCGGAGCGCGCCGGAGCCAGAGAAGTATATTTGATCGAAGAGCCAATCGCCGCGGCTATAGGCGTGGGCTTGCCTATCCAGGAGCCGGTTGGTAACATGATTATTGATATAGGCGGCGGGACTACGGAGCTTGCGGTAATCTCGCTTGCCGGTACGGTTTTCTCAAAGTCTATCCGCATTGGCGGCGATGAAATGAATGAGGCGGTTATTGAATATCTTAAGAAGACTTATAATCTTTTGGTTGGTGAACGCACTGCCGAAGACATAAAGATTAAAATTGGTTCAGCCTATCCCCTGGAAGAAGAGATGAGTATGGAGGTCAAGGGAAGGGATTTGGTAGCGGGCTTGCCTAAAATCGTAACCATTACCAGCGAAGAGATCCGCGAATCTTTGCAGGAACCTTTACGTGCTATCCTTGAGGTTACAAAAATATCATTAGAGAGAACTCCTCCGGAGTTAGCTGCTGACCTTATTGAGCATGGCATTGTCATGGCCGGTGGCGGTTCATTATTAAGAGGATTAGACAAACTGATTTCTGAAGAAACTGGCCTTCCTGTGCACATAGCTGATGACCCGGTTACTGCGGTCGCTAACGGTACGGGCCGGGTGCTTAGCGAAATTCAATATCTTAAAAAAGTAACTGTTTCGGTTAAAACCGAGACGCGTAACTAAATGTGTTTAAGCTATCCCGCAAAACCGTAATCAATTTTGTTCTTCTTGTCTGTGCAGTATTCCTGATCTCTGCTTTTTCGCCTTTTTTCAAAAATTCAGCTCAAAAAACCTTTCAATCACACCTTTCTTTAATTGGTTTGCTTAAACGCGAATGCGCAGGGATTATCTTCTACCATCGCAATATGGTTGAGTTTGCCAGGTTGAACAATGAAACAGAAAATTTGCGCCGGAGAATATTTGATTTGCGCGAGGTCGAACAGGAAAATACCCGTCTTAAGGGGCTGCTTAGTTTTAAACAGAAATCTTCTTTACGTCTGGTAGCTGCCAGGGTGATTGCCCGTTCTCCGGACAGTTGGTCCTCTAGCGTAATTATTGATAAAGGTAGGTACAACGGGATTAGGCCTGGCATGGCAGTGATTAATACCCAGGGGTTGGTTGGCAGGGTAATGGAGAGCGCCGAAGGTAGCAGCAAGATATTATTAGTTAACGATCCCAGCCAGGGGATCTCAAGTATTGTGCAGCGCAGCCGCCAGGAAGGTTTAGTCAACGGTTCTCTCGGACCCAATTTAATCATGCGTTATCTTCCGGTTGATGCGCAGATTGCGGCGGGGGATATAATAATTACCTCGGAATTAAGCCAGGTTTATCCTAAAGGCTTGCTTGTGGGCAAGGTGATAAATATTGGAAAAGAGTTTTCCGGCCTTAGCCGTTATGCCGTAGTCAAACCTGCGGCGGATCTTTCCGGTATTGAAGAGGTACTGGTTATTATCCCATGAAAAAGTGGCTGTCGATTTTTTTTGTTTTGATTCTCCTGACTACTTTACAATTAAGCTGGCCGGTATCTTTAAGTTTCTTTAATACTAAGCCCGATTTTCTTTTAATCTTTGTTGTTTCTTTAGTTTTTTATTTTAATTTTAAGATTGCTTTGATATTGGCAATTTTAGCCGGGTTGCTAAAAGATGCGTTTCTGCCTTCAGGAATGGCAATGAATACGATTCTTTTTAGCGTCTGGAGTTATTTAACCTTTCGCTTATCCTCTCAAATCTCTACCGAGAATAACTATGTCCGTCTGGGCATAATTTTAATCATAGCTGTATTGAATAATACCGTACTCGGCGTACAAAACTTGAATTCCGGCAACTACATTCCGGCAGGTATTTTTTTACGTAACCTGCTTATCTCTTCGGTTTATACAGGGGCGGTATCCCCTTTGATTTTTAAACTTACTAAAAAAATATCCGCGTAATATTCTCTATGGAAAGAAAAAGTTTCTTAAAATTTTTAATTATTTTAATGTTTAGCACTTTGTTTGCGGCCTTGTTAAATCTTGATTTATTACAAGGGGCGAAATTCCGCAGGCTAAGCGATAGCAATTGCATCCGTCTGATAACGCAATCAGGCGCCAGGGGTAATATTCTGGATCGGGCCGGCGAAATTATTGTAGATAGCAGGATTTCTTATGATGTTTTGATTTTGCCTCAAGAGTTAAACCAGATTGACCGTATCCTTGGCGGAGTTAGCGGCATATTGGAGATTGGGGTAAAAGAGCTAAAGGCCGCTTTTAGAAACAATTATTTTTCTTCAAGTATACCGGTTACCGTCGCCAGCAATATTGATCTTAAGAAAGCGATCCTGTTGGGAGAATATAAACTGGAGGAGCCTAGTATTATCATTCAGCCCAGGCCATTGCGGCATTATCCCTACGGGGCATTGGCTTCTCATGTTATCGGTTATGTAAATGAGATTGACCGTTGGCGGCTGACTAAGCTGGAAGATTACGGGTATAAAACCAAAGATATTGTGGGTTTTGGGGGAGTAGAGGAAAAGTATGATTATTATTTACGCCAGGAGGAAGGTGGATTATCCGTCGAGGTAAATCATAGGGGTAAATTTATGCGCGTTTTAGGTTTTGAACCCCCGTGCAATGGCAAGGATATTCAGCTCACTCTGGATCTTAAGATTCAAAAAATAGCAGAAGAAAGCCTTTCCGGGCGAAAGGGTAGTATAATTTTAATGGATCCGCAAAGCGGTGAAATCCTGGCATTAGCTAATTACCCTAATTTTAACCCCGCGGTTTTTGTAAATAAACGCACCAGGCTTATCGCCGGATTATTTAATAATCCCGATTCTCCGTTGATCAACCGGGCAATTTCATCAAGTTATCCGCCGGCTTCTGTTTTTAAGGTAGTTTTAGCAAGCGCAGGCCTGGAATTAAAAAAGATAAATCTTTATACTAGTTTTCTCTGCCGTGGATCGACCATGGTGGGAGCGAGAAAATTTTCCTGCTGGGATGTGCATGGCGTACAGGATATTATTTCGGCTATCGCGCATTCCTGCGATGTATTTTTTTATAAAACAGGGTTGCTTGTGGGCGCCCAAAATATTCATGATTATGCTTTGAAATTAGGGTTAGGCAGGAGCTTGGGTTTTGAGCTGCCTTATGAGACAAGTGGTTTTATTCCCTCTCCTTTATGGAGAAAAATCAATAAATTCCAGAAATGGTTTGATGGGGATACTGCTAATTTAAGCATTGGTCAGGGTGATTGCCTGGTTACTCCTTTACAGGCGGCCAATATGATGGCAGTGTTTGCTAACGGAGGGTATTTGCCCAGCCCGTATATTATTAAAACAGTGGGGGTTTTGGATCTTTCGGAAAAAAAGAAAAAGTTGTCCAGGGTGGCTTTTAAGAAAAGCACTTTTGAGATTATCCGCCGTGGCCTGCGCGCAGTGGTTTCTGATCCCAAAGGCACCGGGAATGTTTTATCCGGGCTCGGCGTTTCGGTCGCCGGAAAAACCGGCACCGCCCAGGTATCCCGCGGGGCAACCCATGCCTGGTTTATCGGGTTCTTTCCATACGATAAGCCAAAATATGTGATTTGTGTTTTATTGGAAAATGGCGGGCCGGGACATGCTGCCAGTGTCGTTGCCAGGCAGATAATAGAGGCAATGAATAATCAGGGGCTTATATGAGGAATTCATTTCTTAGGATATTGATTCTTGCGTTGATCATTTCCAGTTTAGGAGTTTTATCTATTTATAGCAGTACTTATCAAAAGGAAGGGACTCCCTGGCAGGATATCCATAAGCGCCAGATCCTATGGGTAATAATCGGGTTGGCCTGTTTTTTTATTATGTCTCAGCTTAACTATCGCAGGCTTTGGGATGCCAACTATTTGATTTATGGGGTGGCTATATTTTTCCTTTTTCTGGTTTTTGCTCTGGGGATTATCAGGCTTGGCGCGCAGCGCTGGCTAAGGTTTGCCTGGTTTAATTTCCAGCCTTCGGAGTTTGCAAAGCTGGCGGTAATAATATTCCTGGCGCGGTATTTTAGCCGTAAATCAGTCGATGATATATCGCTTTTATCCGGGAAGTTCGGGATTTTCAGGGGGATAATTTTGCCGTTTATTTTTGTAGCTGTCCCGATGTTTTTGATTATTGAGCAGCCGGATTTAGGCAGCGGGTTGATGCTGCTTTTGGTTTTTGTTTCCCTGCTGTATTTAACTAATGTCCGGTTAAAATATATTTTTACATTAATATTTATTCTTATCTTGCCCTTGCCTTTCTTTTGGCATTTCCTGCGCGATTACCAAAAGCAGAGGCTGCTCGTTTTTCTTAATCCGAACATTGACCCGTTAGGGGCAGGCTATACGGTAATTCAATCGCGCATCGCTATAGGTTCCGGAGCTTTATTCGGCAGGGGGTGGTTATCCGGTACCCAGAGCCAGTTATATTTCTTACCGGAGTCGCATACGGATTTTGTTTTTGCCACTTTTTCCGAACAGTGGGGTTTCTTGGGCAGCAGCCTGCTTCTGTTTATGTATTATTTGATCATCCGCCAAGGTTTTATTATCGCCCAAAGGACGCAGGATTCTTTCGGGAGGTTGCTTGCCTATGGCATATCTCTTTTATTGGCATTACAGGTGTTTATAAATATCGCCATGAATATGGGCTTAGCTCCGGTGGTTGGCCTGCCTTTGCCGTTAATGAGCTATGGCGGTTCAAGCATACTGGTTACTTTTATCGCTTTAGGTATTCTAGTAAATATTGACCGCACCAGGAGCGTGTTTTAAATATGACTGAAGATTTATTGTTAAACGTGCATCGTCCGGGGCAATACCTGGGTAATGAGTGGAATGCCTGTAAAAAGGATTTTGGTTCATGCGCGATAAGTTTCGCGTTGGGTTTCCCAGATTTGTATGAAATAGGAATGAGTAATTTGGGGCTGCGCATTATTTATGGCGTTTTAAATAATATCCCTAATGTAATCTGCGAGAGGTTTTTTGCCCTGGAAGCGGACATGGAGGCAGTTTTAAGAAGCGGCAATCACCGTCTTTCTTCCTGGGAGTCAAATCAGGAGTTGATGCGTTTTGATATGCTGGGTTTTTCTCTCGGTTCTGAATTAAACTATACCAATGTTTTAAGTATCCTGGAATTAGCCGGCCTGCCCCTGCAATCATCATTGCGGGACAGTAGGTATCCTTTGGTTATTGCAGGAGGGCCTTGTGCGCTTAACCCTGAGCCGATGGCTGAGTTTTTTGATTTGTTTATTATAGGTGAAGCTGAAGAGGCAGTTGTAGAGGTTCTGAATTTATACCGTAAATGTAAGGATGATTATAAAAGTGGCGGGTTGACAAAGGCGAGCCTTCTGCTTGAATTGTCCCGGATAGAGGGTGTTTACGTGCCTTCACTTTATACCCCGAATTTAAAGGTCAAGAAACGCGTAGTAGAGGATTTTGATGCTGCTTATTTTCCCTGTAACTGGATGGTTCCATATGTTCAGACAGTTCATGATCGGATTACTTTAGAGATTATGCGCGGTTGTCCTAATCGCTGCCGTTTTTGTCAAGCCAGGTCGCAATATTATCCTTTAAGGATAAGGAGTAAGGAGAAGGTTATTTCTTTGGCAAATTTGGCTTATGCTTCCAGCGGGTACGAAGAATTATCTTTGGCAGGGTTGTCTGTAAGCGACTATCCTGGCATAGAAAAGCTGGTTTCTGATCTGACCGCAAGTTTTAAAGATAGGGCGGTCAATTTATCCTTACCTTCGCTAAAAGCCAAGGCATTGCTGGGGAATGTATCTACTCTGATTGCTAAAATAAAAAAGACCGGCCTGACCTTTGCGCCTGAGGCAGGAACACAAAGGTTGCGCCAGGCGCTGGCTAAAGATTTCTCGGAGGATGATTTCTTCAGGGCTGTAGAAGAGGCCTATCAGGCGGGCTACCAGCATTTAAAATTATATTTTCTTATTGGGTTACCTGGCGAAAAAGAAGAAGATTTAGCAGGGATAATCAATTTTGCGCAAGCCGCATCAGAACTTAAGAAAAAAGTTAAAGGGGGCGGGGCCCAAATAAATATCAGCATAAATCCGCTAATCCCCAAGCCGCATACTCCTTTTCAGTGGTTAAAAATGGATACTATCGCCGTGATTAAAGAAAAACAGAATTATTTAAGAGACCATTGCAGAAACAAAAGGCTTAAATTTAATTTTCATAACCTTGAAATGGGGTTTTTAGAAGGCGTACTTTCCCGGGGAGACAGGTCATTAAGCGCGGTTATCTTAGCTGCTTATAGAAAAGGAGCCAGGTTTGATGCCTGGTCCGGCTCTTTTTCATTCAGCAAGTGGCAGGAGGCATTTTCTGAAGCAGGGGTTGACCCACAAAAATATCTTAGTGAAAAATCAACTTCGGAAATCCTGCCGTGGGATTTTATCGATACGGGAATTAAAAAAGAAGATTTACTTTTAGATTTTAACAAATCTATTGTTATGTAATTGGTTAGGGGGTATAATTAAGCCGATTTATGCAATGATGATATGGAGGGGTAGTGGAAGATAAAATTAATATTATTGCCCTTGTGGTAATTAGTATCTTTGTGGCTCTGTCCGGATTTTTAGTAATCAAGAAAATTTTTGACCGTTTGGCCTGGCTGGCTAAAGAAGCCAAGCTGATTGCCGCCGGAGATATCAATCGGAAGCTTAGTGTTGTCTGTGGTGGCAAGTTGGGTGTTTTGGCTGATTCCGTCAACCGGCTTGCTGAGCGTATCCGCGCCAATATGGATGAGCTCAAACAGTATAAAGAGAAAGTTAGCGAGCTTAATCTGGAGAATCAAAAAAGGTCGCTCGAGCTTTCTAATTTAACACAAATTAGTTCTTTGATTGCCCAGGGCTCGGAATTTACTGATCTCTTGAAGATAATAGTAGAAAAGACCAGGGTATTGGCGGGTTCTGAGACGGCATTTTTACTTTTTAAAGAAGCAAACAGCGATTCTTTGCAGATGAAAATTGCCGATGGCGCAAGTACGGATTATTTAATTTTGGTAAAAGTATCCGCCAATGAAAGCATTTATAACAAAGCGTTGAATTTAAACAAACTCTTGATTTTGGATAAGCAAAACTCACTTAGCGATAACCTTACGGTTGATTTCCTCGAGAAATTTCAGTTGAAGAATTGCCTGGCCATGCCGGTATTTTTACGGGGATCTGTTAAGGCAGTGTTGGGGATAGGTAATATGCGCGAGAGTTTTTTGTATGGCAAAAATGATATTGAACTTTTGAACATTTTTTCTAAACAAGTTGCTATTGTTATTGAGAATAATTCCCTTAACCAGCAGCATGTAGCTATGCGCTAAGGAATATCTATGGCAGTTAGAAAGATTAATAATAAACAATTAGGTGAGTTATTGCTTGATCAAGGTGTTATTAGCCGGAACCAGCTGGACCAGGCTTTGAGTTTGCAGCGGGATAAGGGCGGGTTAATCGGCGAGATCTTGGTTGAGTTGGGGTATGTTAAAGAGGATGATATTGCTCAGTCGCTAACTGCGCAATATGGTTTTCCTTATCTGTCTTTAGGTAATCATGATATAAGTCCGGAGATAACCAGTATTATCCCCTGTATGCTGGCCCGGCAGTATTTGCTTGTGCCGATTGATAAAATCGGCAACAACCTTACCTTGGCCATGTCCAACCCTTTAAATATGCAGGCTATCGATGATGTGGAGCTGCTTAGCGGATGCAGCGTGCAGACCTTTGTTTCTACCTCCTCCGATATCAAGAGAGCGATTGAAAAATACTATAAAAACAAGGAATAAGGGTAGGTAGCAGTTAAATTCTTCTATGCTGTCACTCAAGGATCACCTTACCGAAATATTTATAAATAATAAACTAATTACTAAGAGCCAGCTTAATCAGGCGCTTAAGGCGCAGTCAGCCAGAGGCGGCAATCTTAGCGATATCATTGTAAAACTTAAGTTTGTTAAACAAAAACAGATGTCGGATATCCTAAGTAAGGGTTTGGGTTTGCCTTTACTTGATTTAAAATGTTCCGATATCGATTCTGATATTGTAAGAATAATTCCCGCTGATATTGCCCGTCATTATCAAATTATTCCTTTATCTAAAACAGGCCATTCTGTTACCCTGGCAATGGCAGACCCGTTGAATATTTTCGCTATTCAAAATTTGCGTGAATTCCGGGATTTAAAAATAAATCCTGTAATTTCTTCACCTCAAGATATCAACCAGGCTATTGAATTATATTATTCCCTTACCGCCGAGGTAAAAATTGACGATTTGGTTAAAGAATTAACATCTCCTATTGAGATAGTCAAGCAGGAAAAGGATACATTCCTTAGCGTCCAACAGCTTGAACGTATCAGCCATGAAGCGCCGGTAATTAAAGCTACTAATATGGTTTTGGAGGAGCTTATAAGAAGGCGGGCTTGCGAAGCGTTGATCGAGCCGTTTGATAAAAAATTACGCATACGTTTTCGTATTGACGGTTTGCTTCAGGAGCAAGATGCACCACCCGGGGATCTGCATATTTCAATAGTTTCGCGCCTTAAAGTTATGTCGGGGTTGGATATTGGCGTGCATGATATCCCTCAGGATGGTCGTTTTAAAACAAATATTCTTGGCCGTCAGGTTAATTTTAGTATTTCTATCCTGCCGACTAACTTTGGCGAGAGAGCGGCTTTGCGTGTTTTGGATAAAGCGCAGAGAAATTTAGATATTAAAGAGTTGGGGTTTAGCGATTATACCATGGGGATATTAGCCAAATTCTCCGCTCTTAGTCATGGGATGATTTTAGTTTGCGGCCCGGCTGGAAGCGGCAAAACCACTACGCTTTACGCAATATTGAGGTCTTTAAATAGCCTGGATAAAAATATTGTTACAATTGAAGATGCTGCTGAATTTCAGCTTGAAGGAGTAAACCAGGTTGTTGTTAACCCGGAGATCGGGCTTAGCTTTGCCGCCGGCATGCGTTCTATCTTGCTTCAGGATCCTAATATTGTCATGATCGGAGAAATCCCTGATTATGAAACTGTAGATATAGCTATTAAAAGCGCGCTTACGGGGCACTTGGTTTTTTCGACTCTGAATACTTTTACGGTTGCAGGCGCAGTGTCGCAACTCGTAAATATGGGAGTAGCGCCTTATTTAATTAACTCATCCCTGGTTTGTGTCATGGCTCAGAGGCTGTTGAGAAAGGTATGCCCGTATTGTAAAGAGGCCTATACTCTTGATAAAAAGGCAGCGGAAAATTTAAATTTGGATGCGCATAAGATTGGTAAACTACAATTTTACAGAGCAAAGGGGTGCCGGCATTGTTTTAATACCGGGTATTCGGGAAGAGTTTTAATTGCTGAAGTTTTGCAATTTAGCCAGAAGATCCGTGAGTTAATTTCAAATGGGGCAGGGGAGCAACTTATTAAACAGCAGGCGCGCCTTGAAGGTATGCAGACTTTACGTGAATCCGGGTTGGACGCTGTTTTAGGAGGCCAGACTACGATTGAAGAAGTTTTGCTCGTAACTGCGCCGGATCTTATGCTCAATAGGGGTTCGTAGAATATGCCTGATGATATTACGCAGTTGGTTGATATTGTATTGGCTCATGCTATAAACAGAAGGGCCTCGGATATACATATTGAGCCGGAGCTTGAATGTCTGCGTATCAGATACCGGGTGGATGGATCGCTGCAGGATGTTTTAAGAGTCCCTAAGATAAATCAGAATTCGTTTTTTGCCAAGCTTAAAATAATTTCTAATTTGGATATTACTGAAACCCACGTTCCCCAGGAAGGCAAATTTAAAGTAAGAGCAGGGGGCCGGGAGGTAGGGTTTCGGGTTTCCAGCCTTCCTACAACTTTTGGCCAGAGATTTGTTTTGCATGTTTTAGATAAAAGTAAGCTTAATATAGGTTCAGGCCAGTTGGGTTTTTCCAAGGCCTCTGTAGCTATTTTAAAGGCAGCTGCGGCAAAACCTTTTGGTATGATACTGGTTGGCGGGCCTGCCGGTTCAGGTAAATCTACTACACTTTATTCCATATTAAATCAGCTGGATACCGTGTCGAAGAATATTGTTACGATTGAAGACCCGGTGGAATATCAACTAGATGGGGTTACCCAGGTACAGGTTAGGCCGGATATAGGTTTGGATTATGCTTCGGGCTTGCGCTCTATTTTACGGCAGAGTCCGGATGTGGTTATGATTGGCCAGATCAGAGACTCAGAAACTGCGGATATCGCTATTAAAGCGGCATTATCCGGGCAGCTCGTACTTTCTACGCTACAGACCGATGATGCTATTTCAAGTATTGCCCGTCTTATTGAGATGGGGGTGGAGCCGTTTTTATTAGCTTCCAGCTTGGTCATGCTTTGCGCCCAGCGCCTGGCACGTAAAATTTGTTTGAAATGTCGCAAGCCGACGGACATACCAAAAGATTTTCTGGAAAAAATAAAATTTAGCGCTAAAACTAAATTTTATACTGCGCAGGGATGCCGGTATTGTAATTACACTGGTTTTTCCGGGAGGGTTGCAATATTAGAAACGCTCTTGATTGATGACGCTATAAGGGATATAATCATTCGTAGAAAGCCGGTAGGTGAAATCAGAAAATACGCGCTCAAGTATTTAGGATTAAAATCACTGCGCGTTGATTCCTATCTTAAGGTTCGAGATGGGTTGATTAGTTTGGATGAGGCAATAAGGATTACTACAGAGGAGTAGCTATGGCAGTTCGCGGTAAAATACTTTTTGTTTGTGATGATAAGTCTTATATTAATAAAATCAAGGACCAGTTATCCAATCTGGGAGATTATACCCTTATTACAGAGTCTACTGCCCAGGCAGGGGTGATGAGTTTAGAGCATAATATTTGCGACCTGGTTATCATAAGGTATGCCATACCGGATTTAGACATTCTTTCCGCGATAGGTGATTTTAAAAAAGTTGATCCTGATTGCGTGATAGTTGTATTGCTTGAAGTAGAAGTGGAGGGGCAGAGCAACCAGTATGCCGAAGTTGGGGTTTTTGAAACTTTAGGCTGGCCGGTTAAAACGGATAAATTAAAATTTGTCGTGGAAAAAGGCCTCAAGCTGCATATGTTATTAGCAGCCGGACGTAAGATGGTCCAGGGTTTAAAAGAAAATAACCAGGCTTTAGAGAAACAGAATACGCTTTTAGCAAAAAGGATTGAAGATTCGACCAGCAATTTAAGCCGGCTTTATGAAGACTTGCGTTCTACGTATATGCGTACGATCAGGGTTTTGGCTCAGGCAATTGACGCACGAGATCACTATACGCATAGCCATTCGGAAAATGTTTCCCGTTACGCGGTAGCTATTTGCAATCAGCTCAGGCTTCCGGCTAAAGAAGTTGAATTGGTGCGCCAGGCTGCCGAGTTGCATGATTTGGGAAAGATAGGCATTGGAGACAGTATCTTGCTTAAGCCTTCCGCGCTTACAGCCTCAGAGTGGGAGCAGATTAAAAAACATCCCACGATTGGCGCGCAGATCCTGGAGCCGCTTACTTTTTTAGGCGGGGTAGTAGATTTGGTCAGGCAGCACCATGAGCATTATGACGGCACGGGTTATCCGGAAGGCAGGAAGGGCGAGGATATACTTTTGGGCGCGCGCATAATCCACGTGGCGGATTCTTATGAAGCCATGCGCTCAGCGCGTTCTTACAGGAAAATCCCCCTGATGAAGGAAGAGGCGATCCTGGAGATTAAATTAAATAGCGGCTCGCAGTTTGACCCAAAGATCGTTGATGCATTCTTAGAAGTAGTGGATAACTTATAAAGTAAAAATATTCTAAAAAAGTCCTTGACAAAATAAGGTTTTGTAATAGAATAAGCCTTCCCTTCCAAAAGGGTCAAATATTGTGAAAACAATTATAACGCTGTTGACAATTTCTAGTAATTAATCATATTTCGACAAATTGGGCGTAAATAAATTTGACGCCCCAACAATTTGTTGGGGCGTTTTTTGTTGCTCTTTTGATAATTGAATTGCCAAGCGAGGCCAAAGGAAATCCTTAACCGGATTTTTTAAGGTCAATTTCATGAGGTTAGAAATTAAGTAAATCACTAGAGCCTTCATTCATAATCTTTCGGAATTTTTTTCGGAGAGTTTGATCCTGGCTCAGAGTGAACGCTGGCGGCGTAGATTAGGCATGCAAGTCGAGCGATATCTTTTTTTTGAGACATTGAGACCGCAAGGTGGATGTGTCGAGAGAAAAGGAATATAGCGGCAGATTGGTGAGTAATACGCGAGTAATTTACCTCTAAGTCGGGGATAGCCTTGCGAAAGTGAGGGTAATACCCGATGTGTTTACAGCTGCATAAGCAGCCGTAAGTAAAGGAGGCCCGCAAGGGTTTTTGTTTAGAGATGAGCTCGTGTCCTATCAGCTAGTTGGTGAGGTAATGGCCCACCAAGGCTTTTGACGGGTAGCTGGCCTGAGAGGGTGGTCAGCCACATGGGGACTGAGACACTGCCCCAACTCCTACGGGAGGCTGCAGTCGAGGATATTTAGCAATGGACGAAAGTCTGACTATGT
>Ga0247842_10001742_pt1 | contig 34770 bp, 35 predicted proteins | sample LaCruzMarch2015__3_FD_192411 | JGI IMG/M metagenome (GOLD analysis project Ga0247842, IMG submission 192411) | Freshwater microbial communities from meromictic Lake La Cruz, Castile-La Mancha, Spain - LaCruzMarch2015_19m | ecosystem: Environmental > Aquatic > Freshwater > Lake | place: Spain...
CGTGTTCGATGCGCCCATAGAGAGGAACCAGACAAGCCTCATCGGCCCGTTCGATCTCCCAGGGGTCCTGCCGGGACGGCCAGAAATCAGGCTTCTCCTTCTGATAGCCGTTTTCAATCTCCTGCTTGAAGAGACCGTATTCGTAATGGAGACCGTAACCAAAGCCCGCAATCCCCAGGGTGGCCATGGAATCGAGGAAACAGGCCGCCAGTCGTCCCAGGCCGCCGTTTCCCAGCGGGGCGTCCCGCTCTTCTTCCCGGAGGTCCTCGAGATCGAGTCCCTGTTCGGCAAGGGCCTCCCGAAAGGCGTCATAGAGCTGCAAATTCAGGAGATTATTGCCCAGCGCCCGTCCGATGAGGAATTCCATGGAAAGGTAATAGACCCGTTTCCGGTCCTCCTGAACGTAGCGTCGCTCCGTTTCGATCAGCCCGGCAATGAGGCGGTCCCGCACGGTCATGCAGAGGGGCTCAAAATAGTCCCGTTTCGTTGCCTTCGCGCTATCCTTGCCCAGGGAATATTTGAGATGCCTCAGAATAGCGGTTGTCAAACCGGCATTGGTATTGTTCAATGGCTTTTCCACTTCCATCTCCTTTAACAGTGAACGGTGAATAGTGAATGGTAAACAGCGAGCAGGAAAAGGCCGGAACCCTTCACCTTTGATGGACTCGCAAAAAGTTGAAAATTGCCTTTCTTCGTCACCCCGGCTTTCGCCGGGGTGACGGCGGTGGTAACTTTTTGCGAACGTGTCACCTTTTACTTTTTACTTTTCACCATTTTTTAGACTCGTGTAGGCCGTTATCGTTTCGAGAAGTTTCACCTTTTTTATGGGTTTGTTCAAGTGGGAGTCGCACCCCGCCGCAAGACTCTTTTCCTCATCCTCCTTGAGGGCGAATGCCGTCAGGGCGATGATGGGGGTGCGCCGCCGACCTTGCGCATCCTCCCATGAACGGATGATTCTCGTTGCCGTGTAACCATCCATGACGGGCATCTGCATGTCCATCAGGACCAGGTCATACTCACGGGCCTTGAACTTCTCCACGGCTATTCTCCCATTTTCGGCAATATCTACCTCATAGGGGGTATGCTTGAAATAGGCGATCATGAGAAAGCGGTTGTCTTCCGAGTCTTCTACAAGGAGAATACGCAGCGGACGCTGATCCGGCGGCCCTTGGCCGGGCTTTTTTTCCATCATCCCCGCTGCTGCCTTGATTTCCCGGCTTGGAGCCGCTGGCTGCGCTACCTCTTTTTCCTGATCGTCCTTTACCGGAAACGGCTGCCAAGCAACATCCCCTTCCGCGCCCCTCTTGGACAGCACTAGCGGCGCCTGCCTATGAAACCGGGCGGTAAAGTGAAAAGCGCTCCCTTTGCCAAGATTGCTTTCCACCCAGATCCTGCCGCCCATGAGTTCCGACAACTGCTTGGAGATGGTCAACCCCAATCCCGTTCCCCCATATCGTCTGGTCATGGAAGAATCGGCCTGGGTAAAGCGCTCGAAAATCCTCTCCACCTTGTCGGCGGGAATGCCGATGCCCGTGTCGGCGACGGTGAAATGGAGCAGGCATGATCGCTCATCTTGGTGTTCCTGGATTTCCATTTCTCTATCGACGGTCATGATCACTTCCCCCGCTTCGGTAAACTTGACGGCATTCCCAATGAGATTGAGCAGGATCTGCTGGAGGCGGTTGGCATCTCCCGTCAGGTCTTGACAAACATCCGGCGCGATCCGGCAGGATAGGCCGATATTTTTCTCCCGGGCGCGGATACCCATAATATCACAGGTCTTTTGTGTAACTTCGCCTAGATAAAACGGCTCCGTTTCCAGGGTCAGATGACCGGCTTCCACCTTGGACAGGTCTAAAATATCGTTGATCAGATTCAGGAGGTTCTCCCCGGCAGATCGGAAGATTTGGACATATTTACGCTGCTCCGCGGTCAAAGGCGTTTCCGCCAGCAGTTCCGCCATCCCGATGATAGCGTTCATGGGCGTCCGAATCTCATGACTCATGCCGGCTAAAAACTCGCTCTTGGCAATATTGGCCGCCTCGGCGGCTTCCTTGGCCTCATTCAGGGCCTGCTCCGTCATCTTGAGGGAGGTGATGTCCTCCTGGATACCGATAAAGTGGCTGATCTCGCCCTGGGCGTTACGAATCGGCGAAATGGAAGCCGACGCCCAGTAATGCCCCCCGTCTTTCTTCTTATTGAAAAAGACGCCTTGCCATACACGCCCCGCGGTAATCGTGTCCCAGAGGACCTTATAGTCTTCCGAAGTTTTCTGGCCTGATTTCAGGATCCGTGGATTCTGACCTAAAGCCTCCTCAGCCGTGTAACCTGTTATTTCCGTGAAGCGCGGATTAACATAATCTATAGAGCCGTCGGGCTTGGCAATGATTACGGCGACCGGACTCTGCTCAACGGCCTGCGAAAGTTTACGGAGCCCCTCTTCCGCCTGACGGCGCGCCGTAATATCTCTCCCGATCCCCAAAAAGCCAGTGATTTCGCCTTCGCTATTCCGCAGCGCCGTTACGGATAGGGAAACGGGAAACCGGCTGCCATCCTTGCGGATGTACGTCCATTCACGTTCAGCGGTAATGCCGAGGCGGGCCTTGGCCACAAAGACCTCAAAGCCGGGGGCGATATCCGTGCCAAGTTCCAGCGACAGCTCTCTGGCCTGCCAGACAATTTCCGCTTCGTCATGAATTACCGCCGGGGTATACCGGCCGATCAGCTCTTCCGCCCGATATCCAAGCAATCGCTCGGCGGTGGCGTTGATGGTCTTGATGATCCCGTCCGGCGAAGTGGAAATGATCGAATAATTGGCGCCGTCCAGAACGGCCTGCTGGAGAACCGAAAGATCCCGCAATCGGCTTTCGCTTTCCTGGATCGCCTGCTCGGCCCTTTTTATCTCGCTGATATCCCGCAGCGTCACCAGGTTGGCCGTGCCCTCGCCGAAGGGGATCCGCGTCCCCAACCCTTCTACCCAGCGTTCCTCGCCCCGGGTCGTGATCATTTTGTACCGGTTGAGATAGCCGCCCCCACCCGCCTGGGTATTCATCAAATCGATGACCACGGTTTCCAGAAAATCGGGGTGGACAAATTCGGCAGCGTTACGGCCAATCCCGGCGTCCGGAGTTTCCAACTGCACGAGGTTGGCCGCCGCCATATTGCCGAAGAGGATCGTCCCGCTCCAGTCGAGAATCAGCAGGGCATCAAGCATGTGATCCACAACGCTGTGGAAAAGGGATTCCGTCACGGAGAGACATGGATCGGAAAGGGGGTGGTTCTCTTCGGATTGAGTCATGCCATCGTCCTTTGATGCCTCCGCAAAAAATTCGCCTTCAGAAGCCTGGCGAAAATATCACCCCATGAAAACACAATCGGGGCACAGGATCTAATAAGCGCTTTGAATGTATTGAACTTTCAAGAAAAAGTCAAAGTTTTCCTCTCACCTTATGATGGATCGATTTGTGAAATTAAAGCCGTTGTGCTATATTGCCAAGCGGTTGGTGCCCCAAATTTGAGGACCAACATTTAGAAATGAAAAGATCTTACGCAAGGAATTGCCGAATATGTTCAGACCATCTTTGGGTTTTTTTGCCTGCTTTTTCATATATGCCATGATCAGCAGCCCCCTTAATCCCAACACCGCCTCCGCCGCGAACCATCCTTTTTCCGTCCATGACATGTTGGCCATGGAACGGATCGCCGATCCCCAGGTTTCCCCCGACGGGCGCCGGGTCGCCTTCACGGTCTGGCGGGCCGATCTCAGCTCCAATCGCGGGCATACATCCACTCATATAACTGATATTCTCAAGAAAACTACTTTTGTCATCACCCCCTTTGCCGGGGCCGATGATGCGAATCCCCGCTGGTCCCCGGACGGGAAAGCCCTTTATTTCCTTTCTACCCGTTCCGGTTCCCAACAGGTCTGGAAAACATCCCCGCCCTACAAAAAACCGATCCTCGTCACCAATTTACCTCTCGACGTGGGGACCTTTGAAGTTTCCCCGGACGGTCGTTTTCTGATCCTTTCCATGTCTGTCTTTCCCGGCAAAACGGCCGAAGAAACCAGAACGATGCTGGCGGAAAAGGCAAATCAGACCGGGTCGGGCATGGTCTTTGACCGACTCATGGTCCGGAATTGGAATACCTGGAATGACGGCACCCGTAACCACCTGTTTTTTTATCCCCTTCCCGGCGGACCGGCCCGGGACCTCATGGACGCCATGGACGCCGATTGTCCGTCAAAACCGGCCGGAGGGGCAGAGGAATTCTCTCTCGCTCCCGACGGCGGAACCCTGATCTTTGCGGCCAAGGATGAAGGCCGCAAGGAGGCGTGGTCAACAAACAGCGACCTCTTTATGCTTTCCCTGCGGACAAAGACAAAACCGGTGCGGATCACGAGTAATCCCGCTATGGATACGCAGCCCCGTTTTTCCCCCGACGGACGGACCCTCGCCTATCTCGCCATGAGCCAGCCTGGTCACGAGGCGGACCGCTACCGCATCCGGTTAAGGGATATGGCTTCGGGAGAGGAGCGGGCTATCGATCTGCGGGCCGACGACGGAACCAACGGCGATCGCTCCCCCGACTTCATTACCTGGTCCCAAGACGGGAAAGCCCTTTATTGCACCGCTGATCATCTGGGGCAGCATGCCCTCTTTGCCATGGACGTGGTAACGGGCAAGAGCCGGATGACCATGAAAACGGGAAATACCTTCTCCCCCCAGCCCCTGCCGGACGGGCGCGTCCTCTTTGCCTGGAATTCACTCAACCAGCCGACGGAGCTTTATCTGCTCGGAATCAAGAATGAGGAATCCCGGCGGATCACCAAGTGGAACGACGACGGGGTGGCAAAAATCAGCTTTGGTAAGGTCGGGGCCTTTTCCTTCCCTGGCGCCCACGGGGATGCAGTCTATGGACGAATCGTCTATCCCGTTGATTTTGATCCCGCCCGGAAATATCCCGTCGCCTTTATCATTCATGGCGGCCCGGAAACATCCAACCTCAATGAGTTTCATTACCGCTGGAATCCCCAGATTTACGCCGGGGCGGGTTATGCCGTCGTGCAGATCGATTTCCACGGTTCAACAGGCTATGGGCAGACGTTCACCGATGCCATCCGGGGGGACTGGGGAGGGGCGCCCTATGAAGACCTCATGACGGGCCTCGATTTTGTGCTGAAGGAGTACCCCTTTCTGGACGAAAAAAGGATGGCGGCCTTGGGACCTTCTTACGGCGGCTACATGATCAACTGGATCGGCGGACACACGGACCGTTTTCGCTGTCTGGTCAGTCATGCCGGCCTTTTCGACAGGCGTATGGCCCATTATGAAATGGACACCCTGTGGTTTCCCGAATGGGAATTCGGCGACCCCAAACAGCATAACCCATTGGATTATGTTAAGAACTGGCGAACGCCGGCCCTGATCATCCACGGCCAGAAGGATTACCGGGTCTCCTACACCCAGAGCCTCGCCCTCTTTTCCGCCCTCCAGCGCGAGGGCGTTCTGTCGGAGCTCCTGATCTTTCCCGACGAAGGCCACTGGATCCTCAGACCCCGGAACGTCCTGCAATGGCACGACACGGTTCTTTCCTGGCTCCAACATTGGCTGCGGCCTACGAAATGAGACCGCGGGAAAATGGTTCGCAAGCGGCGAATCAAGATATGAGGAATAGACTCCATGGAAGATAAAAGCCTTAATGATCAGCGGGAATTCTTATTGCGGGCCCGGAACTGCCTTGACCGCGGCCTTTACCAAACCGCTCGTGAACTTGCCGAGACGAGGCTCGATCTTCTCCCCGGTGATCTCGAAGCGCGCATCATCTTGTGCGAGGCCCTGTGGGGAATGGGAATGGATGAGGAAGTGCAGGAGATCATGAGGGAGATCGAAGAGATCATCCAGGGCTATTCAGAAATCTATATCCGTATGGGCAAAATCTGCGAGAAGCGGGGCCTCTTACCGGAGGCAATCCTTTATTACCAGCGGTTCATCGATCTGACCCCCCTCTCCCCCATGCGCTCAGACATAGACCAGCGACTAGCTTCTCTGCGGGAGAAGCCGGGAGGATCAACAAGATCCAAGGAAGAAAAGACATCCGGCGATCCTGTGACGGAGCATCTTCTCAACGTTCTCCCGACCCTCAAGAAATGGCTTGACAATCTGGATCGCTTGAAGAGATAACCATATAAAATAAAAGGTTATTGCGCATTTACGATTGCTTGGCAAACCCTTCCGTTGCGGGAGTCCAGTAATCACAATCTTTCGTATATTCAGTGATTACGTGATCAACAAAACGGGCGAAACGGAGGCAATTTCCCCGATTCTCCCGAGGATGAACTTCATGGAAGAGGCATTCCTGGCATCTTTCTTCCCTGCACTTGTCATTCATTTCCTTCCCCTCCTTTCAGATTAACGCCTGACCAGAGCACTGATCAGCCGCTCGATGTGCTCCAGGGTGTTACACTCCTTGATCATCGTGTAATAAGGTGTGTACTGACGGATCTCCGAATCCCCCGATCCCCAGAAGGCCGGCACTTCGGGATTCAACCAGATAAGGCGCTTGCAACGCTCGTAGATGGCCTTGAGATTCTCCGGATGGGGATCGTTGTAATTATTACGGGCGTCACCGAGGATCAGGACCGTTGTCTTGCGTGTCACCGCTGCTATATGATCACGGCGAAAATCGCTGAAAGAACGCTCGTAATCCGTCCGCCCCATGATCAGGGGAATGTCCGTCCCGCCCTGGATCCGGGTCAGGGCCTCATCCACAGGACAACTCCCAAGGATATCGCTGACCTCGACGAGGTTGGTGCAGAAAACAAAGGTCCGGATCTTGGCGATCTCCTGGTTGAGGCCGTATAGAAAGAGGAGGAGAAAACGCACCGTCCGCAGGACGGAGCGGCTGATGTCACAAATAACGACGATCTGGGGGCGTTCGATTTTTTTCTTCTTCCAACAGGGCGCGAACAGCATCCCCTGATAGGAGATGTTTTCTCTCAGGGTTCTCTTGAAATCCAGAACCCCTCTTCTTGCCGCTTGGCGGCGGCGAGAGTGAAGATCGTTGAGACGTTTGACCATCCGCTGGATAATATTGTGGATACGGCCAAAATAACGCTGTTCCAGGTTGGAAAGTTTCACGAGGCGCAGTTCGCTCTCCAGACGCTTCTCCCCTTCGTCGCGGGCAAAAAGGTCGTACTGGGTCTGCACGTAATTCCTGACATTGTCAACAAGATAGGCCCGCGCGCCCTCGAGACGGGCCGCCTCCGCAGCCGCGGCCGGGGTGTCAAACTGACGCAGGGCCTGAATCTGGCCGTCGAGCCCACCGGCCCCCATCCGGCCGAGGAGCCGCATGGCGAAAAGGCTCCGCTGAGTAAAGTATCTGATTTGAGAGATGTTTTCCAGACGCGCCGCCTCGGTCATGGCGGCGATGAGACCGGCCCGGTCCTCCTCCATGAGCATGCGGACCAGGGACGATTCCGTTTGTACGAGGCTCGGGATGTCCCCATCCTTACCGGCCCGGCCGGGATCGGCGGCAAAAAGACTGAAAGTGAAGAACCTTTCGAAACAGTCCTCAAGAATTATCTTTTCCCCTGCCGTTTTGGCCAGGGAGACGGCCAGGGCGTCCTTCAGGAGGGCGCGTTCCCGGTAGCCGACAACCTTGACGGCCCGGACGGCATCAAGGGTCTCGGAAATGGAGATGCGGACGCCGGCGGTGCGGGCGGCAGTGACAAAATCTTCGAGAACCCTTTCCATTGCAAACCCCGTCTATTGTTGACACCCTCACAAATAGTCCCGTTTCGTCTCTATTTGTCATTCCGGCGAAAGCCGGAATCCAGCATTATGTTCATGGTTCCCGGCTGGAGTTTACCCCGTACCACGATACGAGGCCGGGACGACGGTGGTAGAAATGTAGGGTGGAACAAGCGAAGCGGTTCCACCAATTACTTGTTTACCTTACCGCCATGGCCGTGAGCTGATGAACCTTTTCCGCCACGACGCCGACATCATCCTCAAACTTGATAAAGATATTCAGGGTATCCCGAACGAGAGCGGGATTCAGGATTTCGGCATGGAGGATCATGAGGACCCGGGCCCAGTCGATGGTTTCGCTGATGGAGGGGACCTTTTTCAGATCCAGTTTGCGGACGTCCTGAATGAAATGAACAACCTGATGGGCAAGCTGCTCCGAAATATCCGGGACACGGCGGCGGATGATCTCCCGCTCCAGGGCCGCCTCGGGAAAGGGTATATACAAGTGGAGGCAACGGCGCTTGAGGGCTTCGCTGAGCTCCCGGGTATTGTTACTCGTCAGAAAGACGAGGGGGCGGGTCACGGCTTGCACCGTCCCGATTTCGGGCACGGAAACCTGGAAATCCGAAAGGATCTCCAGGAGAAAGGCCTCGAATTCATCGTCCGACTTGTCTATTTCATCGATGAGCAGGACACAACCCTCCTTTTCCTGAAGGGCCTTGAGGAGAGGGCGGGGTTCGAGAAAGGGCCAGGAAAAGAAGATGTCGTCGTACTGATGCAGCTTTTCCATAGCGGTCTTGAAGCCGTTTCCCCGGCTGATGATATCGTCCATTTTGTCTTTGAGGAGTTGGGTATAGAGGAGTTGCTTGCCGTATTTCCACTCATAGAGGGCCTTGGACTCATCAAGTCCTTCATAGCACTGGAGCCGGATGAGAGGCAATTGCAGGCAGGCGGCCGTTGCCTTGGCCAGCTCCGTCTTTCCCACCCCGGCGGGCCCTTCCACAAGGATGGGCTTTTCCAGACGGCAAGCGAGATAAACGGTCATGGCCATCTGTCGGTTGGCAATATAGGCAACGTCCCGAAGATTTTCCAGGACCGCTTCAATGGAAACAAATCGCTCTTCGTAACTGGATTTCATCTGAAAAATATCCTCACATCATTGAATTCACTCGTTTATATTTTACCCATCTCCTTCAAGGGTCACAAGCTCGCAAAAAGTCCCAAATATAAACTTTCGTCATTCCGGACTTGATCCGGAAATCGAAGTTTAATGTTCATAATCCAGTATTTTCAAGAAGTTCTGGACCCCGGCTTTCGCCGGGGTGACGGCGGTGGTGACTTTTTGCGAGTTCATCTATCTTTGTTAACGCAGCAGCGCCGCCCCTTGTTTTATCTGCTTTAATGCCATGACATTCCTTGCCAAATTGATGGCCCGCACCAGGTCGTTGCTTAGCATCTGGAATTCCTGGTTACTCGCCAGCAGGGCAGCTGCCGCCGGTTTTTCCAGACGCTCCTGAAACTGCCGGGCCAAGTCCCGGAAAGACAAAATCAGGGAAAGTAAGTCCTCGTGCCCATCGTCGCGGTCCAGAATCCGCGCCGCCTCGCAGGCAATAAGCCGGAGGGTATCCCGGAGATACTGGAGACGGCCGAGATCAGCATGCAAGTCATCCGCAATCGCTCCTCCCTGCCGTCGTAACTCCTTTAATAACAAAAACATCTGCCTGTTGATCCCCCCTAGAGCGAGGCCCATAAGGGTGACATCTTCTATCTCCCGGAAGGCGATGGCGATGGCCGGGTAGGCCGTCCCCTCGGCGCCAACGAGATTTTCCACCGGGATTTCGCAATTCACCAGCCTGATGCCGCAATGGGGTGAGGGCTTGAAGTTGGCAAGTTTCATTGGCGCGGTCATGGTGACGCCCGGGGTTTCCTTCGGAACGATTAAGGCGCTGAATTGCTTCTTTTCCCCCGTCCCCCCTGTTCCGGTGATGGCGAGAACGACATAGAGATCGACAAAGGGGCCATTGGTCAGATATGCCTTTTCGCCGTTGACTACATAGACGTCTCCCCGGCGCTCGGCCCTTGTTTTCAAATACTTGGGATGGGCGCCCACCTCCGGCTCGGAAATGGAAATGGAGGCGGTAATCCTTCCCTGGGCCAGGTCCGGAAGATACCGTGACTTTTGTTCTTCCCTTCCCAGCCCGGCAAATACGAGCCGGGCCACGACATTATGGATCATCCAGGAAAGGCCGATCCCGAGACTGCCTCCCTGGGCAGCGACCGCCTCCGCGGCCAGGGTAATCCCCAGATAACCCATCCCCAATCCGCCGTATTCCCGGGGAATGGCGATTCCCAGCAGGCCTGCGTCTCCCATTTTCCGCCAGAGGGACATGGGAAATTCGTCATGGTCACCCTGAGCCACCCACGGGGCGATCTCCTCCCGGGCAAAACAGGACACTTTTTCTATGAATTCAGATCGAGAATTATGGGCCGTCATTTTTGTTGCCGCTGTTTTTGTTGAATTTTTCGAAAAATGATCTGAGGATGACTTTGAATATCTCTATCTCCTCCGGGAGAAAGCCGGTCTTGATTTCTTCATTAACCCTTTTGATGATCATCTTGGCCTTGTCCCCGGCGGTGATTCCTTCCGGGGTCACCTGAATTAGGAGAGAACGCCGATCCGTCGGGCTGGCATGACGGGCAACGAAGCCCGCCTTCTCCAGGCGGTCCACGAGGCCGGTGAGGGTTGAGTTATCCACCCCGATGAGCTGGCTCAGATCGGACATGGTTCGTCCGTTGCTCTGCTTGAGAAGGAAGAGGATGCCCGCCTGGACAAACGTCACCCCTACGTTCGCCGCCACCAGGGCATTGTTCAGGTATGTCCGCAACTTGTTCTGAGCGGTAAAGATGAGGAAGATAAGCCGGTCGTCTTGCATGATGTCTGCTCCCTATGCTTGGTCGGCAAACATTTGGCATACTAACATTTGGTTGTCAAGGAATATCTCTTAATCCGCCAGCCTGACCAGCCTGAAACCGAGATTGCCCGGGTTCAATTTCAAGTGGCCAAGTTTTACGTCGGGTAGGGCCTTGACGCGCAGCGCTGTCCGGCAGGCCGCGGCGTCGCTGTCCCAGGCGCCGCCGCGCTGCACCCGGAAGACCCCGGATCTGGAAACATCGGGATTCATGACCTGGAGGGAATTATAAGGCCCATACCAATTGTCGACCCATTCCCAGACATTGCCGGCCATATCATAAAGCCCCCAGGCGTTGGGGCGAAAACTACCAACCTTCATTGTTTTACCGGGATTGGCGCCCTTGCATTCGGAACCCCACAAGCTGTTCCCATAATTCGCCCGGGAACAATCAGGCTCTTTTCCCCAATAATAGGCTGTTGCCATCCCCGCCCGGGCGGCGTATTCCCACTCCGCCTCCGAAGGCAGCCGGTAACGGTTCGTTCCCTCCAGAATATTGAGCTTCCGGATGAATGCCTGGGTATCATACCAGGAAACTTGCTCTACGGGACAATCTTCCCCGCAATCACTGAAACGGGAGGGATTGGTCCCCATGACCCGCTTCCACTGCCCCTGGGTAACCTCGGTCGTCTGCAGATAGAAAGGCCGGCGGATGGTCACCCGTTCCTGCATCTCGTCTGTATTGCGCCCGGACTCGTCAGCAGGAGAGCCCATCAAGACGGACCCGGCAGGAAGGAGGACAAAAGTCATGCCGACGCCATTGATAATGCTTGGCATTCCCGTAGAGATTTCCACACTGACCGGCTGAAACACCCCTCCGGGAAAATCGCTTAACACATGCCAGATGACCCGCCTGTTCCTCCCCAACCGGACCTCGCCCAGATCTCCTTCCAGGTGAAGATTCTTGGCCGGATAGGTTTTGTCGCCAACGGTTACATAAACAGACACCCTGGCGGTGTTTTCCTCCCCCTCCAGATCATAGGTGAAGAGCAACCGGTTATCCACCTTCTGGATAACAATATTTTTCACCTCTGCGGCCTCCAGGGGCAGGACGAGGGCAAACAGTAGCAATACAACCAGCAGGAAAGCGACCCAGCCGAAAATGTTCTTCCGGCCCATCTCTTTGATGTCATTCATCTGAAAACAAAACTTTCTCATCTTGGATTCCCTCACTTTATTTCCCTCCCCTTATTTATTCACCTCATAGGGGAGGATGACCTCCTCACAGACATCAGCAATAACGGCAAGACTTTGGAAAAAGGCGGGCATGGACATGGGCGATTGTGAGGGGAAGAGCTTCATAAAGTCAACCGGTTGCGCGCCTTGATCCACGGCGACAACGAGAAAGGCTTCGGCGTCCCGCTCATGGCCGGGTAGGGTATGCATCTCCATTTCGACGTGACTGTCGGCAGCGGGGAGGACAAGGGTCCGGCCGGCCTCGATAACGTTCCGCCGCTCATGATCATTGGGAAAGTTCATGGCCACCCGGTCATCGGCCATGAGATTGAAGAGGGCAATCCGGGCGGTGCGGGCGGCGCTTACCGTAATCCGGGCCTTTTCCCCGGCCTGAAAAACGGATTTATTTAATTTTGCCTGGAGATGGAGGGGCGGAATACGCTTCCGGGGGACAAAGACATCGGCAACGATCTTCAGGCGATACTCCGGAATAGGGGGCTGGGAAGGATCATTTTGATACTGACCCAAAGGCAGCCACTGGACCTGCTCCCGGATGATGAAGCCCCGGGCGTAGGTCTTGATCAGATCAACAGCGACGGCGGCATTGGTGACCAAAGTGGCCGCAGACACCGACACCCCGGCAGCCTGTTCGATGGCTCCCGCCCGGGCTCGCTGGAGGGCCAGCGTCTGGGACTGCTCGGCGCTCATGCCGACAATGGCGCAGGCCGCCTCCGCCGTGACGCCCTTGACAACCTCACCCTGACGTGGTACGTCAGCCTGTGAGAATACCACCGCTACCGGGAACACCGCCAAAATTACTAAAACAAGCGCCACCAACAATCGTTTTCTCAAGCAATTCATACTTTTCATACGATCAGCGCTCCGACAACTTTTAAAAATTGTTCGGCTTCGACAAGCATACCCTGAACCTGATCTTTCTCGAATTCGACCAAGTCATCGTAATCGCCTTTTTTCCGGCTATCGAAGGCTACACCATAAGACTGACCAAGATTTGTCGGGATGACGCCGGTTTTGACAAACTCCCTATTGAAATACCCTCGAAGCTGACTATGGGATGACGTTGAGAAACCGCGCGAAAAGGCAAGGGCGCTTACAGCATAAAACATGGTATAATAAATCCGATTTACGGCGCCGAACATCTGTTCCGACTCAAAAAGCGTGCGAGCTTCCTTCAATGTGCTGGCAGCTCGATCCAGACGATAACGGACGTATGTCAATCGTTCTTCATCATTCAATGGCAACCCCCTCCATTTTTACTTGTTCCATGAAGGGCGTGTGTCCCTTAATGCCGTCAAGATCCTCCTTAGCGAAGATCTTTAGATCGAACACCACATCCTCTTCCAATTCCACAGGAAAAGCGATCTCCCTGAGTTCTCTTTCCGTTTGCCATGTTACGGCTTTGCTCGGTCGATTGAGAACAATCATTACGTCAATATCGGACATGGGGCCTGACGTGTTGCGGGCAACTGAGCCAAACACCCGCACAGCTTCCAGATCGGCGCCGTAATGCCGGACCAGCGATTCTTTGAGTTTTCTTATAGATTCAATATGTTTCATCATAACCTCAATTCTTCTTCAGAATGGCGATGACTTCCCCGGCATTACCCGTAATAACCGGGGTCTGTTCGTTGCCCCCCAGGCGCTGGGCCATATAGGGGACGTTCTTTTTCAGATAGGCGTCCATCTCCGCCACGGTGATCTTCCCGTCCCCGCGCTCGTCTGCCGCCCCCTGCAAACCTTTCAGGAAATAGTAAGTAAACAGGGAATGACGCTTCTCCTCATACCACGTGGAGACCTGATCGGCGGCGGCGCTCGTGATCAGGACGGCGTTCTTCGGCCCCTGGTATTCCTTCTTCACCTTCACGAGGGCGGGGCTGATGTTCTTGAAGAGCATCCCCTTGTCCGAGTTCCCGGAGAAACAGGCGTCGATGACGACGGTCATCCCCGAGGCGGGAATCTTGGCGAGGTTGTCGTAGAAGGTCTGGAGTCGGTAGCCGTTGTCCCGGATCGACTGGGGATTGGCATCCACGGGGACAAAAAAGGCCTCCTGACTCTCCAGATCCGGGGCGCCGTGCCCCACATAATAGACGAAGACCCGCGCCCCCGGCCTGACAAACCGGAAGAGCTTGCCCTTGAAATTCCGCTCCGAACCGAAGATCTCGTTGAACTTGGCGAGGGTCGCGTCCTCGGCGTAGATGATGTTGGCGGGGCTGTAGCCCAAAAGCCGGATCAGATACTCCTTCATGACCTGGGCGTCGCGATTGGCGAATTTCACGTCGGGGCTGCCGGAGGCGCTGTAGTTGCGGTTGCCGATGATGACGGCCACGTCATCCGGCCCCGCCGCCTTTCTGCCTTCCGGGATATCCGTGTCCACATCGACGCTCAGCCCCCCGGCGACCTGAATCGCCCCCTTGGGCGTCCCCTCGTCGCCCTTGACGACGACCTCGGCCAGCTGCCGCTGGGCAGAATTCATGACCAGGTTCAGAGGCGCTTGCGCGGCAAAGCGCGGGCGGACTTCACCCAGTTTCACGGTGATGGGGATCTTCTGTCCGTTAGCGATGCGCCGGTTGGTATAGAAGGAGAATTTTATATCTTTGAACTGTCCGGCCTTGAGGTTGCCGATGCCAAAACGGGTCGGCGAGTCGGCGGCAACAAAGACATTTTCCCCGAGCTGCACCTCCGCTGTAACCTCCCGGGCGTCGCCGTGGCCGACATTCTGGATGCGCACGGTCAACTCCACGATCTCGCTGGGCTCCACCCGGCCGTTGCCGTTCTGGTCCTGGATGCCCATGTCCGCCACGATGAGTTTGGGCGGTTCAAAGGCCCTGGTCTTGAAGGACAGGCGCATCGGGTCGGGATCAAAGCCGTTGGCCTCCTTCAGATCAACGGAAATGCTCACCGTCCCGGTGGGGCATTCCTCCGTGGCCGTCAGGGCGATTTCCCTGGCGACACTCTTCCCCGCCGGCACCGTACCGATGGCGACATCACGAGGAAAATCAAGCCCCTCCATCCGCTTGGCCGCCGTCAGGCGGGCAGTGACATCAAAGGCGTCCCCTTTCCCCGTGTTCTTCACGGTGACGGTGAGTTTCCCCGTTTCTCCGGCGTCGAGAATGTCATTCCCCGAAGGCTCGGAGAACGAAACCGTTGCCGTAAGGGACGGCGGCACGGGCGTAACGCCGACCTTCATGCTTTGCTTGGCCGCCCATGCGGGGACGGCGAGCAGGATAACCGCGCAGGCTGAAATTATTATTTTTTTCATGGGTTTTCTCCTTTTTCAAAAGTGGAAAAGAAGCCGTTATCTATGGGCGGCGGCGTCATCGGCATGACGGATCAGATCCGCAATCAATGTGTTCAGGCTCTTTCCCGATGCCTTGGCCATAGTCGCCGCCTTATCGTACAGATCCTGAGAAAGGCGCAGATTTAATCTGCCCGATGTTTTCCGGTAGGGAGAAACCCTTTCTTCGGCGCACATCTCTAGAAATACCTTGAGCGAGGTTTCTCCTTCACATCGCAGTCCCGCGATATCGGTGGAATAAAAATCCGCCCCACCGTTCAGTCCGACAAACTCACCCCGAAACATATTGATTTCGGGGTCGAAAGCGATAACAGCCTTGACACCCTTGATCTCCATAACATTCATCATGGCTTCACTCCATTCTCTTCCAACCATTTTCGGACACTTGCCAAGGCACCTTTGTCGGTATCGGGTGACGGATGGGGACGATGAAACACCCTTCGTGCTCCCAACAGCCGGACACCGATACGCGATCCTTCCCGTTCCGTTATTTGCGCCCCCAATTCTCTAAACAACGCTTCAATATCGCTCCACTTCACTTTCGTACTGGTCGGGTGTGCAAAGATCAACTCAAGGGTTTGGCGGTGCTTGCGTTTCATGGTTGAGCGATGCCACTTTATGGCGTCATTGTCAAGAAGAATGTCTATTGCTTCAACAAATTGACATTACTGATAAATATATAATTATCGCCTACATTCTCTATCATATTCGACATGTAGGCTATTTCATTATCATATCAATAAGTTAAGCATTATTGATCGTCAATATTTTCAGAGAATGACCGCCGCCGCCTTCGCACCGGATACTCTCCGGCCTACCAGAGGCGGCGGTCATGGCGCTATTTGTCCGGCTCAGCGCCGGAGCAGGACGGGCGTCTGGACACGACAAGCACGCTTTGCCTATCCGTGAATGGGCAGATTGGGGCGCGCCGTGTACTGAGAAGGCGAAAGCCCAGGTTGTTGTTGCGGTTGCCCGGGTCGTTGTTGTTGCGATTCGCTGACCGGCAGTTTCTGGCATTGTTGTTCCAGGAGCCGCCACGATTCACGCGGTTCGAGCCCTTAGACGACGTCCGCCCTTGATGCGAGAATCCCATTTCTCACCTGATAGCTGTCTGCAAAGGCAAGCCAGGCAAACGTACTCTGCATCCCGGCGGCAAATTCCTCTTCCGATATGCGTCCTTTCTGCAAAGCGTAAAGCCTTGCGGCAAATCCTTTCTTGAACCTCCTGATATTTTCCTTCCTGATCCGGATCATTTCCGGAAATATCCGGAAGCCCAGAAACGGCAGACCGTGTAGGCGGCTGTTCAAAAGCGTGGCCTTATCCTTAAGCCGCAGTTGCAGACATTCAGAGAGCTTCGTCTCTACCACTTTAAATATTCTCTTCAATTCATCCTTGCTTTCCGCAAAGATCACCATGTCATCCATATAGCGGACATAACCTTTTATGCCGAGTTTATCCTTGATGAAATGATCCAGAGGATCGAGATAGACATTGGCAAAAAACTGGCTGGTCAGGTTACCGATGGGCAGCCCCTTGCCTTCCATAAGCCCCCTGCTCCGGTCGCTGTTGGCGATAACCTGCCTCGCCAGCTCCATCACCTTCCTGTCCTTGATCTTCCGGTTGATGAGTTCCATGAGTATTTCATGGTCAATGCCGTCGAAATATTTCGCCACATCGAGCTTCAGATACCAGGGGTATTTCTTCAGGAATTCCTGTGCCCGCTTGACGGCAGCGTGGCTTCCTTTCCCCTTGCGCGTGGCATAGGAATCGAAGATAAAGGCCCCCTCAAAAACGGGTTCGATGCCCCGAACCAGAGCGTGATGGACCACCCGGTCACGGAAAGGGGCGACGCTGATGGTACGTTCTTTCGGATCGAATATTTGAAAATAGCGGTACGGGGCGGGGCGGTAGTTCTCGCATTCCAGCTCCCGCTTTAATTGGAGCAGTTCCTTCTCCAGATAGAAGGAAAAACGGCAGGCCTCCTCTGTCTTGCCGCTTCCCCGCATAGCCTTGCGGTAGGCTTCATAGAGATTGGCAAAGGAACATACCTGATCGAAAATACAGCCTGTACGTTTCACCCTTTTTTCTTCCAGCCTCCCGCCATCCGTCCTGCCTCTTCCAGATGACCGCTGATGTATTCGTATTGCGACGTGGAAAGGCAGCGGCGCTTGTAGGCAATCCTGAACAGGACGCGGAGTTTCTCCATATACAGGTTGATCCTTTCCAATATATGCGCCCTGTCTTTCGTATATACGGCCTCGATGATCCCTTCCAGAACATCAAGGGTAATGTTAATGATCCGCCCGGAAAGGGTAAAACGCATGGATTTCGGAAACTTCTCCACTGTCTCCATAATCCAGTCCGTCGTCTCGAACCATTTGACGTACAGGGGGTAGTCTTCCTTCATTTCTCGCTGTAAAAGGCGCTTACCATGGCGATGATTTCCCGGCCGTATTTCTCGATCTTCCCCTTACCAAAGCCTTTGATCTGTTTAAGGGCCTCCAGGCTGACCGGCGCTATTCTGGTAACATCGGCAAGCTCGCGATTCGTGGTAACGATAAACACGGGAACGCCATTCTTTTCCGCTGTTTCCTTCCGCCATGCCTTGAGCCGCTCGCAGAGTAGTTTCTGGGGTTCATTTAAAGACAGGGTCTCCTTGTCGCCGGTTTTTTCAAGGAGGGGATCGTATTCCAGAAATACCGTCCAGAAGGCATCGTCTTCGTCCTGAAAGAATTCTGCGCGATGAGAAGAAATGCGCTTGTTGATGACAAAGCGGGTCAGAATTTCTTCGTCGAAACCTTTTTTGCCCCGGTCAAAAGGGATGGTGATGATTTTGAACATCGTTAAATCATTGGGGATGTTTAATTGTCATAATATGCATGGGCGGGCGACTTGCTTTAAGACCGGTGGTCACCCGTTACTTTCGACAGGTGGCGCCTCTGCAACACTACATTTTATCGCGGACAGGGCTGACGCCCTGCTATAAGGTACTACGCCCGTCGCCTGCCGTATGCTTCGCACGGCGCTCTGGGCGCTTATTTATTCGCGTAAGCCTCCCCTTGCGTTGGCAGGGCTATCGCCCGGCATTTATTTTTCCAAAAGGTAAAAATGTAAAAAGCCAAAAGGTTACCGTGTCCTGAGAAGGCGAAAGCCCAGGCTGACGTCGCGGTAGCCCGGGTCGTGGTAGCCGCGATTCGCTGACCGGCAGAAACTGGCATTGCTGACCCAGGAGCCGCCACGATTCACGCGGAGCGAGCCCGATGAGGGACCAGAGGGGTCCGTCACGCTGCCGGAGGGATAACCGGCATACCAGTCCTGGACCCACTCCCAGACGTTACCGCTCATATCGAACAAACCCAGGCCGTTGGGCTGTTTCCGAGCTACGGGATGGGTCTTGCTGCCTGAATTTGCATCATACCAGGCATAATTCCCCAGGGATGACTCGTTGCTCGTCCCCGCCCACTCCTCTTTTTTCCCACCGCTCCGGGCCGCATACTCCCACTGGGCTTCCGTGGGGAGACGGTATTTGTCCGTCCCTTCCAAACCGTTGAGCTTCCGGATGAACTCCTGAACGTCGTTCCAGGAGACCTGCTCCACGGGGCAGTCGTCGCCGCAGTCTTTAAAATGCGACGGATTGCTTCCCATCACCCGCTGCCACTGCCCCTGGGTCACCTCCGTCGTCTGCATGTAAAAAGGCTTGCTGATCGTTACTTGGTGCATTTCCGAGCCTTCCCCCATCATAAACGACCCGGCGGGGATGAGGACGAATTTCATGCCGGTGGTGTTGGCGATACTGGGGCCGCCGCCCGCCGTGACATCCACATCCACATCGGCCCGGAGGCCCTTGGGGAAATCCTGGAGGATGTTCCAGGTTATCCGCTTCCCTTTGCCGGATCGCACCTTCCCGAAGTCCCCTTCCAGGTGCAGATCCCTGGCATCATAGGATTTACCCGCCACGGTGACGGTGACGGCGACAACGGCCTCTTGCTCGTCGGCCTCCGCCGTCAGGTCGTAGGTGAACACCCCCCGCCCCCCTTCCTGGACAATCCGCAGATTTGTCACCTCCGCCCCAAAAGCGGAAGCCGCCCACAAAACCATCACCAGAATGATCCATGCCGTTCGTTTCACTGTTTCCATCCTTGTTTCTATGCTTTTGGCAAAGCGAGAATCACCAACAAGTCCTTTTGACAAAGGAATAATCACTATCAAGTCCCCCTTTGACAAAGGGGGATATAGGGGGATTTCTAAGGTGTATTTTAAGGCGAAAAATTCCTCTGAAAAGCTCCCCCGTTGAGAGTGATTACAATTGTAATCACTCTCAATATATTGTATTTATTAAGGAATCGGCGATTTTACCCAAAAAATTTTATTTTGCCCATGTCCAAATGGACCTGTTTTCGCCTCCTCCGCGAAGAAATCAGGTTTGTTCAGATCAGTATCAATGACCATCATATTTTTCGATCTTTGCTCATGGCCCTGATATGCTCAGCGACGTCCGTATCCTTGTCCCGCCAGACACCGAAAACGCCATCCGCTTTGACTTGTTCCATGCAGGGCGTGTGTCCCTTGATGCCGTCAAGATCCTCCTTCGCGAAGATCTTTAGATCGAACACCACATCCTCTTCCAATTCCACAGGAAAAGCGATCTTTCTAAGTTCTCTTTCCGTTCGCCATGTTACGGCTTTGCTCGGTCGATTGAGAACAATCATTACGTCAATATCGGACATGGGGCCTGACGTGTTGCGGGCAACAGAGCCAAACACCCGCACAGCTTCCAGATCGGCACCGTAATGCCGGACCAGCGATTCTTTGAGTTTTCTTATAGATTCAACATGTTTCATCTCATCTACGCTCCGATCGGTTTCTTATGAACAATCACGCGCACTTGGTAGCCCAATCTTTCCAGGAAAGCTTCGCAATCATCCCAGGACAACCCAAAGGCCCTCACATCGGCAAGACCAAGTCTTCCCACGACATCTCTGATTGTATCCATATCCCGGTCCTCAAATACACTGTCCATTATGCTGTTTTCCGCCCAGCCAACAAGCTGATCCAGGGATATACGGCGCTTTAAATAATCATCCATCTTGCCGGCAACAACGCGTCTCGTGATTTTCATGAATTATCGCCACATTTTTCTTAGGCGACCTGATAAATCAAGGGCCGGTACGAAGGATACGGCACCGGCTTGCCCTCTGCACTCGCCGCCTCAATCCATGCTTCTTTCGCCTTCAAGACCTCCTGCAAGGCCTCCTCCGGGGTGGCGCCAAAGGCCGAGCAATGCTTGAGATCGGGAATATCGGCGATATAGCCCTCATCTTCTTCCGAAAAAAATACGTTGATATGATAATCCTTCATTCTTCATCCTCCATACGCAGATCATAACTCTCAATAATTTTCAATAGCTGCTTTACTTGATAAGATTTAGCCTTTCCTTGCACGTTTTGCAGATTGATAAGCTCCGAAACCCGCGGATGCGTAAATACATGATGGCTTCCGCGTACACGAGTCAACTTGAAGCCGAACAGCTCAGCGCAGGAAACTGCTTCAGCAAAACGAATATTCTTTGACCCGGAGAGCAATTTGCTCAATAATTTTTTGCCTTTCACAAAGTCACCCTTAATTTATCACCCATCGCCTGCCGTATGCTCCACACGGTCCTGCGGGCGTTTTATTATCTATTCTGAGCATCCGGTTACCGGACAATGCGCCCGGATAAAACCTTTCTGCTTTGTGGCAGGGCTGACGCCCGGCATTTTTTTCCAAAAAGTAAAAAGGTAAAAAGCCAAAAGGTTACCGTGTCCTGAGAAGGCGAAAGCCCAGGAAGCCGCCCACAAAACCATCACCAGAATGATCCATGCCGTTCGTTTCATCGTTTCCATCCTTGTCGTTTTACATATAGCGGAAAAGAGGGTTTGCCGCAATTTATAAAGCATCTATTTGACCGGCGGTTGCCTGGTTTATATCCTTAAACTAATTTGCCTGACGACTATCTTTCACCGCAAGTTTAAATAGTCATGACTATTTTGCATCTTAGGCAAATATAGTCGGAGGGTTTTCATCATTTCGAGGCATCATTCCACCACTTAGCCTCAAATAAATTTAGAGAGGTGTCCCCTTATCAATGGCCTGCTTATACGCGGCAATCAGGCCCATAATTTCCATTTCCGGAGGAGGCCAGGCGGCGGCGCGCTCCCGGCTTTCCTGGGCCAAGACGGAACGAAGAGCGTGGTCGTCGATAAGGCGGATGGCTTTCCCCATGAAATCATTCATATTTTGAGGATCATAAAGGAGACCGCAGGAACGTTCTCCATTAATACCCTGGACCGGCCAGTGGTTTCCTTCAATATCTGTTGCCAGAAGCGGTTTTCCCGAAGCAATGGCCTCAATAACGACATTGGAAAGTCCCTCGGAAAAAGAGGTATTTAGAACAATATCGGCCGCCCGGTAAGCCGACTGCATGGCCGGGGGAGAAACGGCGGGGAGCCAGCAGGCAAATGACTGGAGGCGCCGGATCTCCTCCTGAAACCGGGCGCTGTAATCCCGATCCAGGGCCGGTCCCGCAAAGACCACCCGGATCTGGGGGCGACGCTGATGGACTTTTTCGAGGGCAAGGAGCCCTTCCAGGTTCCCCTTGACCGGACGGACCCCGGCGGGGAGGAAGAAGAGAAAATCATTAGGCCCGGCTTTTGCCTCCTCCCGCAAGGCGCAGGGGTCATCCCCCAGCCAGAAAAAGGACTTGGGGACATACCTGATCCGACGGGCGCAGGCGGGAAAAAGATCTCCCACAAGACGGGCGAATTGTTGATTTTGCACCACAATAACCGCGGCGCGATTACAGATTGCCTGCAAGGAATCGAGCTTGCCCGCGACCCGGAGATCCTGATTGAGATCCGTACCGGCGGGAGTCGCCACTACGGGGATACCCTGAAGACGCTCGGCCAAGGGTGGGATCGTCAGGAGCGCCCCGGACTGGAATAGATGGTGCCCATGGATGACGTCGGGGCCAAAACGGGCAACGGTTTGCCCTATTTCCGAAATTTTCACATCCCGCGTCGGCAGGACCTCCACCTGACAGCCTTCCCTGATCAAACCCTGACGCCAGCGCTCAGCGGTCATGGCATTCCCCGTAATCGTGGGCAGGACAGTAGGGGTCAAAATAAGAACACGGAGTTGCGACATCATGCCCGGGCCTCCGGAAAAGGCGTCAGCGATACAGTCTTTTCTTTCAATATGTTAAGAAGTTTAGAATCGAGGAGAACATATAATTCCCCTTCCCGGTCCACGGTTGAAAAGGCAGCAAAAGGACCCTGGCTAGGTCCTGCGGGCGCCCGTCCCGGATGTACCATCAGTTCCGTGAGCCCGGCGGGCAGATCGTTCAGAAGCTCTTCAAGAAGAGGAAGGGATAGCCTGCCCTTGAGGTATAATCCCCGGAAATGGTCCGTCGTCCTGACACCTGAACCGTTCAGGATTGGACGGGCGGCAGCAGCCAGAAGGCTGAACATGGCAGCTTCCCGGCGGAGGAGCATCGTCTGTTGCACCTTGTACCGGGACCTCCTTTTTACCATCGAATTACGCCTTGACGAACTCGCAAAATGTAACTTATTCCCTCCCCCTTCAAGGGGGAGGTCAGGAGGGGGATGGGGCAAGAACCTGCAATAATTGAACAAAACCCATCCCCACCCCAGCCCTCCCCTTGAAGGGGAGGGTGTTTCTCGAAATGACAGAATTCGACCTCTTGCGAGTTCGTCACATCTTAGCTTTCCCGCACCCGGGAACTCTTCCTTACGAAGGGCGGACGGAATGGTTGCCGGCTCTTCAGGAATACGGAGCCAGGCGATGCCATGCCTTTGCGCCGCCTGGACAGCGGCTGCGATCGCCGCCGGGAAGATATGGACATGCTGGTGTCCGTCGAGGTGACTGATCCTGACTCCCGTCGATTCCAAAAGTTCGATTTGGGCCTCGATCTCCAGGGCGACCTCCCGTTCCAATTCCTGATTCCCCACTTGCATCAACAGTTTATGCGTGGATGATTTACCCCGGAAACAGCCATGTTCATCAGGAAGGACAGCGAGTTCTTTGCAGACGGGGTCTCCTTCGGAGAGATTCACATGGAGGCCAACAGAGACGCCCCGTCCCTGCCAAACGGGAAGGCGGGCCAGGGCATCGTCAAAGGCCGGTCCGTTGACCAGGACGCTGACGCTGGTCACAACGCCGGCATCGACCGCCTCGGCAATCCCCTGATTGCGATAGACATCAGCGCCAAAATCATCAGCATTAATGATGATTTGCCTCATTTGCAAATCCACGTCAAAATATCTGAATTCCTCCGTCTCTCCACAAAATCCCCCAGTATCCCCCTTTGACATAGGGGAATGAATTATAGCCACATCATGGGGGTTCATTTTGTCCAGGGACGGGCGAGCCGGAGGAAAAGATTCCGAAAGACATACCCCCCCTCTTCCTGATCCACGAATTCCGCCATCTTCATCGCCCGCAGAGAAAGTAAATGGTCCATGAGCCCCTCTTGCCGGGCATCGTACTCATCAGACGTAAACTCACGTATTGTTTCGTGAATAAGCCGCACATCGGCAAAATGCCTTGCCAGTTCCTGCCTTAGCCGCACCGGATTGGCAAGGCTGATGGCCAGGAGCCAGAGCCTTCCCCGCACCGGGTTAAGATGGGCGGCGGCGCCGGCAATAATGGAGATCAAGTGGTCCGTACCATCCCAGCCCCCATAGCGGGAACCGTGGGGCGCAGGTCCGGGGGTTTGGGGAGGAGTGGCAATAATTACATCGAAGCGCTCTTCTTCTCCCACTGCCTCAAACCAGGAACCTTCCCGAAATTCGATACGGCTTTCCAGCCCATTTATATGAAAATCCCCCCTGCCCCCCTTTAACAAAGGGGGGGCAACGAGCAAGTCCCCCTTTAGCAAAGGGGGATTCAGGGGGATTTTCGTGCTTCGTTGTTCCTGCTTGCCAGCATGGGTGTTAATCCGGGCATTCTCACGCCCCGCCGCCAGGGCTGACGGGTCCACATCCGTAGCAATGACCTGACTGGCCCCGAGTTTTGCCGCCCCAATGGAGAGCAGGCCAGACCCGCAGCCAAGATCGAGAACCGTCTCGCCGGACTTAATGTCGAGCAGTCGGGCCAACTCAATACTCGACGGCGGCGGCATGTGGACCGCCTGGGGAATCAACAGTTCTACCAGACCCGAAGGCAACTGAATCAGCATCGACCGCTACTCCTTCCAGGAGGAAATGACGATTGTTTTGAGATGGCACTAATAAGTGGCAATCACCGTTTTATTGGCTTTGTTGGTTCTGAAATCGAGGCCATAGCGGCGCTGCGCGACCGCAAGCAACCTCTCGACCAGATGGATATAATCCAATCCCGACCATCGGGCAGAAAGGGCAAGGGCCTCGCCGGTCTCCAGGCTGGGCGTCGTATTGGCTTCAAGGAAATAGAACCTCCCATCCGCAGCGAGGCGGATATCGAAACGGGCATAGTCCCTCAGTCCCAGGGTCTGGAAGGCCTGGCGGGACGAGGATTCCAGTTCCTGTTGCCGGTCAGGGGAGAGGATGATTCGCCGGGCATCCTCCCTTACCGCACCATTTTCCTGAAGCTTGAATGCCTCCGTCAGGATTCGATACTCATCACTGTCAGGAAGCCACTCCAGGATGGGCAAAACCTCCAGCCCTTCCGGAGAGTCAAGGAGGGAAACAGCCATTTCCCGACCGGGAATGAAGGTCTCGACAAGGATCGGCTGGTGATAGCGGGCCAGCAGAATAGCGATGGACTCCCGCGCCTCTTCCCAAGTCTCCGCCAGCCTCACTCCCCGGCTCATATGTTCGCAGGCCGTTTTCAGGATCAGGGGAGGCCGTAGCCAGGGGGGAAGCTCGGCGGTCGTCTCCGTGACGGCGACGCCCGGCGGAGTGGGTACGCCGGCGGCATTGAGGCTTCTTTTGGCGGCGACCTTGTCATCGGCAAGGAAACAGGCCTGGGCGGATGAACCGACAACCCGGGCGCCATGCTTCTCCAATTCCCACCGGACGAAGGGCCGCAAGCCCCCCCGTAACCGCTTCCGCACATCCGCAGGGAGAACCGGCGGTATGGACAATACCAACACGCATTGCTGACGAGTTTATCATCTGAAAATTCCTGCACAACTTATTGAATTAATTGTACTCTGCCAAATCACCCCATCCCCCTCTTAATCTCCCCCTTGAAGGGGGAGAAATATAAGTATTTCCGTCCCCCTCAGAAGAAGGGCCACGCTCTACCGGTCCCATTACGCTATGCTCTGTTCCTTGCCCAGGAGATAATACTCGTGCTTTTCATCCTCGCCATCAATATCCCTTTCCCGGTTCAGAAGGATCAGCCCAGCAGCGGCAAGCTGCGCCGCAAAGACATCCTCAGTAAAGGAGGTCATGGTGATGACATTGCGGGCGTAGTCCCCTTCTTTGGGACGATACTTCTCCGCACCGTCGAAATAACGGATCTGAACAAAGAGGAACCCCTCTTTTTTCAGCAGCTTCTCCATGACCTGAAGGACTCTAAGGGTATAGGCTTGGGAGGGAAAGTGTTTGAAGACGCCGACGGAAACGATAAAATCAACCGTGCCCGGGGTAATCAGCTCCAATATGGCCTCCGGATGCTCCGAGGGGAAATGGAAGGCGGTGAAATTCCCTACCACCGCCCCCCCGTTATCTGCCTCATGGGCCGCCAAATCAGCCATCCGTTTCCGGCACTCGTAAAGCGTCGCCTCCGAGATGTCTACGCCATAAACGGAACCAAAATGCTTACAGAGCGGCCTGGCGATTGCCCCACCCCCGCAACCCCAGTCCAGGGCCGTTTTCGTTTTTAACCCACCCCACCAGTCCAATCCTGCTTCCTGCCGGAGTTGCTTCCCGGCCAGGTCAAAGAAAAAATTACCATAGGCAAGCCATCTATCCTTCTCCCAGCGCCCCTCTCCATACCAGTGAGACTGGTCCCTGATCCGTTCGTTACTGTCGCTCATGGACCAGTAACGGCCAGCGTCGCGGTCGAGGTCTGGATACCTGCCCATATGGAATTTTCGGAAAAATTTCATTGCCATTATGTTGTCATCACGAAATTGTAACCCCATTCCCACCCTAACACTTGAAGGGGAGGGAGAAAACTATTTTTTACGAGAACACCAATGACGAACTACCCTGCCGCAAGCAGCTAGGTACCATAATTCGCCTTGACTACTGGCAGGGCTCTCATTAATATGCTTGGTTATGACGCAAGATCGAACCACCCGTCCTTTCCACGAAAAGGTATGGAACAAAACACTTTACGCCTTCAGTTTCATTTACCGCAAACAGTTGTCTCTTGTCTATCATCTTGATTACAAACATCATTACCGTGAACACGACGGGCAGCTTCCTCACCCCTATACCCTGCGCTCCCCGGGAAAAGAGGCGGATCTCGATGCCCTCGCCGGCTTACTGAACTCTGATGGCGACTTCGGTCACTGGACAGGAGAAAGGATCGACCGGGATTACCTTCAGCAACTCATCAGACCCGACGCGGCCATCCTGCTCTTCCATAGAGAAGAGCTGATCGGCAACTGCGGAACCATTGACGGCTCTTCCCGGAGTAGCAAGATCGGTCTCATCATGTGGATGATCATCCGTACGCCCCATCGGGGGAAGGGGTTGGCCAAATACCTCTGGTACCAAACCCTTGATTTCTTTGTGGAAGAACATTATGATAAAATCCTCCTGACGACGGACATGTACCGGCTGCCGGCGATCAGATTTTACCTGCGCCACCAGCTCTTACCGAACCACGAATCCCTTTACAGTCATATCCAGTGGCGGCTCACCATGAAAAGACTCAGGAAGTTCTCATGCTGAGAGATCCGGTTGAAGAGGTGCCATGCGTCGGATGCGGCTACTGCTGCATACGCAATACCTGCGCCTTCGGCGTGGCTCTTCATCCTCACGACCGGGACCAGATCTGCCCGGAGCTGGCATGGACGGGGGCAAGGTATGTCTGCAAACTCATGGGAGCCCATCCCTTAGCCGATTTTTACCGGCAGGAACTTCAGTCCGGGGGCGGTTGCCGGTCTTTCAATAATCCATGGCGGCAAAATGTCCGTCCCAGGACGGATGAGGAGGCCCAGGACATTGTCTCGGGAACCCCCTGGCCTGCACCGGATGATGATTTCCGGGGCGGTTTGTAATGCCAATTCCAAATCAAAGCGCTATCTTCGTTGGCATCGTCATCGGCTCCTCGACGTATAAACAAGCTGGAAAGAGGGGCGGCAATGGCGTAAGCCAGGATAATGGAAATATAGTCAAGGGTGATAATGACGTAAGAATAGTAACGATCTTCTTCTTTGATCATCTTAACATCGCCCTTGTTTCCACACTCCCGCGGGGGAACGATAACCGTTTGCTATAGGAGAGTTTTGAAATATTCAGCATAACGGGTGGATACAGCCGCCCAGTTATACTCTTTATCAACCCGGGTCAAGGCAGTTTGACCTGCCATTTTGACTTCATTGGCATTATTTTCCAAATTGACCAGCATTGCCGCCAGATTACCCTCTTCCTTAGTGAAAACCAAACCCTGCGGTCCAACAACATAGCGATTATAATCGACATCGATAACGAGCGGAGCGGTTCCAAATCCCATGGCCCGGAGCAGGGAAGGATTCGTTCCTCCCACTTCGTGACCGTGAACGTATAGATAGGCGCCTTTATACAGGGCGTTTAGTTTAGCCTGGTCAGTGAAATGACCAACGAAAAGCACTTTCTCATTAAGTCCTCCTTTGGAAAGGGGGGACTTAGGGGGACTTCCCAAGGCCAGGGAGCGCAAGTAGACCATATAGTCCTCTCCATATGGCGCTCCCCCCACAATTACCAGCGGCATCTTCACTTTGGCAGCGACATACTCCCTGATGATTATATCGACATTATTTTCGGGCTCTAATCTCGCCACCACCAGGAGGTACGAGCCCAAAGCAATGGAAAGTTCATTATAGATGGCCTCATCGACTCCATAGGGACTCGAAGCGCCATAAGCGATCTGCATGGATCCGGCATGATAGTTTTTCAGGTAATAATCTGCCATCCCCTGATTATCAGTGATGATATTCTTCACTATCCGCGCCGATACCCACTCAGTCCACCGGTAATATCGCCTGGCAAGAAAGCCCCATTTTCTTCGTTTCCAACCTAAGCCGTCTGTATGTATAACTACGATTTTATTCAGCAATTTGAGCATGACGGCAATCGGTGCATTTCCGGGATCGACCATGAAAATCAGATCGTAATCCCTTCTCAAGGCATGGAGGGAACAGAGAAAGGTGTGGATCAGACTTTCCACGCCCTTTATCCTCGGTGTGGAAATATAAACACACTCTACACCGGAAAAATACTTCGGCCTCTCGACATAGTAATCCGTCCGGCAATAGACCGTCACTTTCATCGCGTGATCGCGAACAAGTCGTACGGAAAGTTCTTCTACGAGCGTATCGAAACCACCGTATGTCGCCGGGATACCCCGCACCCCGATTATGGCTACATTCAATTGCATAAGGTTATTTGGATTCCCCCTTTTATAAAACCGTCAGGCATGGTACAAGTTTTTGAATATCTAAGACTTGGAGTTTGAGCCTTTATGACATCAATGAAACCAAGCTTTTTACAGAAATCGTTACAGCATCCCTTCCGGAAGCCGACGCGGGCGCTCTTTTTGCTCATGCTGGTTATGAGCTTTTTTCTGCCCCCATGGATTCCCTCCGGAAAAGCCGCAGAAAAAGCTGAGAGCGGGGGCAGCACCCAAACCCGGACGGCAGCGGAAAATCCCGTCACCGTCAAGGAGGTTTCCTTCCATATCGAGGAGGCCAAAGAAGGGCTCCTGTTAACCCTGAACCGCTTCTACATACCGGAAACATCACGAATCGAAGGCAACAATCCCCGGGTGGTACTGGATCTCCATCCCGTAATTCTCTCCCCGCAGAAAGATTATGCAAAAATCGCCGTCAATGGTCAATACATAAAGCAGATGCGATCCTATCATGACCGGAAAAAAAAGAATCTTCGTATCGTTCTCGACATGAATGGATCATTGAACTATCTTGCCCAACCCTCCTTTATCAAGTCAAAAAACCTTTTCCTGCTGGAGATTACCGAAGCGGCGAGTAAAAAATAAGCGGCAATCGTGACGTCTTCCGGAAATCATCTTTTTCGTCATCAGGTTGCGTCCTTGCTTTAAACTGGAGAAAAATATGATTATTTGTATCACATTTAGTGCTCCATCACAACTGTTTCTTCCTATTTCCGACGTGAATATGGGATATTACCCTTGATTGATCTTCAATGAAATGATATGAAAAGTTGAGTTTATTCGGGATACCGCTAACCTGCATTGAGATAGGACAAACTATTGGGGGTTATGAGAAGACATTCTTCGGCGCTATTTATTTTTCTCGTGTTTTTTATTGCCGCCATCACGCCCGGGTGCACACCTGTCCGCACCCATCAACAGACGGTCGATGGCAAAAAAAGCTACATCGATCAGGTAAGCGACGTTGAAAAGAATAAGATACGGGACTCCCTCATTACCAGCCTCAATGAGGGCCTGAATAAATACCGCCTTTCTCCCGGGGATCAAATCGAGGTCATGTATCACATTTCCCTGGCCCCACAGGCCGAGGATTACTCTCTGGGCGTCAATGACGAGGTGAACGTTGAATTTTACTACCACCCCCAAATCAACCGGACCTTAGTCGTTCGACCCGACGGTAAGATCACCCTGCCCATCAAGGGAGATTTCATGGCCGCCGGCATGAAGCCGGTGGTGCTGGCGAGTATAATTGCCAAGGCCTATTCGGACATCCTGAGCGATCCCCAGGTCACCGTCAACGTCAACAAGTTTTCCTCCAATATAACGGAATTACAGAAGGCCATTACCAATTCGCCGCGTGGACAGGCGCGGCTGTGTATCATTGCCCCGGACGGCAAGATCTACCCGCCGCTCCTAAAGGGCATTCCGGCGGCAGGCAGGACGGTGGATGAACTGAAAAACGACCTTGCTAGGGAATACAAGCATGATTTCAGCAATCTCCAGATCTCCGTCCTCGTGGAGAGCATTGTGGGCAACCGGATTTTCGTGTTCGGCGAGGTACAGCGGCCCGGCGCCATCTCCATGTCCAAGCCGATGACGGTCCTTCAGGCCATCGCCTTCTCCGGAAATATCCTGCCCACCGGTTCACTGGGAAAAGTCAAGGTCCTCACGTGGAATGAAAACAACCAGGCGACGGTCCGGACGATTAATCTTGAAAATGTCCTCCTGGGGGCGAAAACGGAAGAAGATTTCATTCTTCCGAGCAACAGCGTCATTTTCGTCCCGAAAACGGCCATCGCCATCGCGGACGAGTTTGTCGACCAATATATAAGCAAGCTGCTCTTATGGCAGGGGTCTAATCTTTCCTTCCAGTATGAGGTCCACAAAATACCCGTGGGTGTGTCACGATACTGATGCAATGTTTTGTATTTAACGGGAGCCATTGGCATGGAAACTAAGAGAACCTTTTCCCTCCGGGATGTCTTCTACATCCTCTTTAAGAACAAGGTCCTGATCCTGTCCGTGTTTCTCACCGCCCTGATTACTTCCGCCTCCTATTGCCTTTTCGTTTCTCCCCTCTATCGCGCGGAAGCCAAGATTATCGTCAAGCTCGGCAAGGCCCAGTTCGCCGGGATGGAGCAGTACCGCCCCGAGAATTACAACATCCTCTTTCAGGAACGATCGGCCAACATCAATAATGAAATCGAACTGATCAGGGGGCAGTACCTGACCCAGAAGGTCGTGGAAAGGATGAAAGGGCACATCGAAGAGGTGAGAAAAAGGGGAAAGGCCGGCGATGAAAAGAGCTATGTCGACTCCTTCATCAAGGCCTTAAAGGTGACCTACATCGAAGACACAGACATGATGAAGCTTTCCTTTCGCTGGACGGATCCGCTCTTTGCCGCCCTCGCCGCCAATACCTATGTCGATGAATACATCAATCAGCACACGAAGGTTCATGAATCCAGGCAAACCTATCAATTCTATCTCGAACAGTTAGAGCTGTATGACAAGTTGTTGAAACAAGCGGAAGATGAACTGCAAGCATTCCTGAACAAGACCAACATCTCCAATCTTACCCTGCAAAAGGAGTTGCTCTTACGGCGTATTGCCGAGCTGGAAGCAGACCATGTATCCAATCGCGTCATCGTCGAGCAGGGGGTTACAAAACTCAACAGCGTGAAAAAAATGGCCGCCATCCCCGACGGCTGGATCGAAACGCCGGACCTCGGATCTCCCAACGCCGACAAGCTGGCCTACTTGGCCGCCCTTGACCAGTCATATTTTCGTCTCAAAGTTGAGAGAGACCGGCTGTTGAAAACCTACACCCCAAAGGCTACGGAAGTGCGAAGCATTGACCGCCAGCTAAGCGGCCTCCGTAAACAGAAGACAGACAGTCTCCTGAACATCATACACACGGAAGTATCCATCTCCGAGGCAAAAAAAAACAGTCTTTACAGGGAGTTGAGTACACAGAAGAAGCAGCTCGAAGAGATTAACGGCCTGACGATGCGACTGAAACAATTGGAACGGCAGCGGGAAATCGTTGAGGTTAATTATCAGCTTTACAAGAAAAAAGCGGAAGATTTGCGCATTTCCGACGACCTGGATACCAAGAAAATCTCCAGTGTGAAGGTTGTGAGTCCGGCGATTACACCGATGGCCCCCTACTTCCCCGATTCCGCCCTGATTATCAGCCTCTCTTCCCTGCTGGGCCTCTTTTTCGCTTTTACCCTTTCCGCGGTCCGGGAATTCTTCAATCATACCTTCAAGGAAGATATTGACGTCCAACACTATCTCGATGTCCCCCTGCTGATGACCGTCCCCCTGCTGGACACAAACGAGACAAAAGTAGAGGAAAAAGATGCGCCCCAACGGCAAACCTTCCGAGGCAGGTTGCTGAAAAAAAATACCGCCTCCACTACGATCTCCATCGTGATCGTGATCGCCGCGCTGTTCGCTTATTATGTCTTTGTTGTAACACAACCGCCGCAGCGCCAGGCACAATATGCCGCAGCCCCCGCTTATACCGAACCTGTCCGCGCTCTCATAACTGATCGTCCCGCGCCGGAAGCAGCACCCCAAAGCGGGGGCGAGGATATTAATAATCCGTCCGCCGACAAGCCAGTGCGCCAGGATACGGCCCCTGTCCAGGGCGCCCCATCTCGGGGTGATGCCGGACAGGAAAGTCCGACCTATCATCGGGGGGCTGTGAACCTGAAGACTGTTCCTAAAACAACACCGCAGCAAAATGCATCCTTATCGCAACAGAGAAAGGATCTCCCCCAGCTCCGGAAATCAACCGGCAATATCACCATGGGGCCGACAGAAATCAGGGATTCCCTAACAACAGAGGGAACGATACGGAAATCAACAAGATAAGAGGGGTGTTTACCGTGTTCAGAAAGAAAGCCGTCCCGAGATCCGCCACCAGACTCCCCCTGATGTGGCATCTTTTCGATCAATTCTACCGGACCATCCTCAATCTGCCCTTCCTTCAGGAAAAGGACTCTCACGTCATCGTCATCGCTTCCGCCAACGGCGGCGAAGGAACCTCCACCATTGCCCTGAATATGACCTATGCCTTTGCCTACGATTCCACGGGAAATGCCCTTCTGATCGATGGGAACCTCAGGACACCGGCGCTTCACAGCCATTTCGGTGTTCCCCGGGAAAAGGGACTGTCGGAACTTGTGGAAGGAACAGCCGAGCTTCACGAAGTGCTTGTGCGCGTGCAGTTGGACGAAACGGAGAAAAGCCGGGAGGGAGAGACAAAAGTAATCATTCCCGGTTTTCATTTCATTCCCGCCGGCCATTCTGTGGTGAATCCCATTGTTCTTTATCAGTCCCCCGCCTTCCTGGCCTTGCTGGAACAGCTAAGAAACACTTTTTCCCTTATTATTATCGATGCTTCTCCCCTGATCCACTACCCGGAAACATCCGTTCTCGCCGGTAAGACCGATGGCGCCATATTGGTTATCCAGCATGAAGAGACAAGCTGGGAGGTGGCGCAAGTCGCCAAAAAATACCTGCAAATGACGGACGCCCGGATTCTGGGTGCTATTTTAAACAAACAGCAATTCTTCATTCCGAAACAAATTTATAAATACCTCTAAGCAAGGCAATGAAAATGGCTTCGCAAACCCATCTCCACCCCCGTATCAAGTACGGGGCAGGCTCTGGCCTTCCCCTTGAAGGAGATGGAAACTGCAACGTAATGGATTTAACGACATACGAAGGTATTTTCAGGTGAAAATTTTCACTTCCGATCCGTTCAGCAGGCCTGGGCTCAAAACCGTTTCCTACAAGCCAACCGGAGAAAAACTGATTGTCCTCGCGGCCTGTCTGGCCTTTGGCATTCTTTCCACCTGTCTGGCCGTTATGTTCAGCGAACTGGAGTTCAAGTATCTTTTCGGCGTTTTGGGGGCCCTGCTTGTTTTTTTTGCCGCCGTGATTGTCCGCTCCAACGAGGAGCTTATCATCGGCTTTCTTGTCCTCTTCGCTTTGAGCATTCCCCTGCGGATCAACCTCGGTTTTTTCTACCGCAAAGAACACGTGGGCGGCGCCCAGGGTATAGATATTTCCGCCATTCACGTGACCATTCTGGCCCTGTTTCTCCTCCTGCTCTACAAATACTGGACCACAAGGCAGCAGCCACTACTGGAATACAACGGCCTCCTCTGGGGGTCCCACGTCCTCTTTTTTCTCACCGTAATTCTCAGTCTCTGGAACGCCGCCGACCGGGTGCTGAGTTTTTATGAAATCATCCGTATCATGGTGCTTATTGCCGTGTTCTTCGTGATTATGAATCTTCGGGAGGAAAAGTACCTGCGGATTCTGCTGTTTTTTTTCACCGTGGGCGTCTTTTCTCAGGCCGTCCTGGCCATTATCCAATTTAAAACGGGTCTTGCCCTCGGCCTAAAATTCCTGGGAGAGCAGGCTATTGTAGGACAGAGCCTGGGAGGCATGGTCAGCAGGGCCACAGGCACGATCGGTCATCCCAATAATCTTGCCTATTTTTTTGAAATGCTCCTGCCCTTGACTTTAGCACTCCTCATGGTTGAAAAGAATAAATCGTTGCAGATTTGGTATTTTATCACTTTTACCCTTGGCCTGGTGGGGATACTGACCACTCTTTCCAGGGCGGCCTGGATAACCCTGCCCATTTCGCTGCCCCTGGTCTTCTTTTTTATCATGAGGAAAAAACTTTTTCAGGCACGAACGGTCATTATCATCAGCGTCGCCCTGGCCTTTTCCATCTTGTTCATCTATCCGAATTATTCAATGATTCAAAAACGATTTTTCTACAGCGATGAAGGGTCCGCGCGGACCAGGTTGCCGATGAATCAGGCCGCCATCTCCGTTATTGAACAGTTCCCGGTCACAGGGGTCGGCATCAATAATTTCCAGAAAGTCTTCAGCACCTATGATCTTACCGGTGGTTCCCGGATTC
>Ga0247842_10001744_pt1 | contig 34696 bp, 39 predicted proteins | sample LaCruzMarch2015__3_FD_192411 | JGI IMG/M metagenome (GOLD analysis project Ga0247842, IMG submission 192411) | Freshwater microbial communities from meromictic Lake La Cruz, Castile-La Mancha, Spain - LaCruzMarch2015_19m | ecosystem: Environmental > Aquatic > Freshwater > Lake | place: Spain...
AACATCAATCAAGCCACAACCAAACCCCGCAGCCCACACTATGGTCTTAGAGTGATAAAAGACCTTCAGCCGGCTTACTGCCGGCAAGATAGATACCGCCTGCCCTCAGGCTGGCGGTAGTTCATTTAAAAATAGCCGCTCGCGCGGCTTTTGTTCTGGACATTCTCTATTTTGTAGCTCATTCCTCGATACTCGCAACCGTTTCGCGATCGTTAGCCCCCTATTTCCATATCAAATCCAAACTTTTTTGCTTTTGCGAGCTCGATTTTAGCTTCATCGGAGTTATTTAATTCTTGATTTGCAAGATAGGCTAGATAATGGCAATTCCCGCAGATCGGATCAATGGCAACCGCGCTAGCGATTGCCCCTTTGGCCTCATTGAACTTATTGATCGACATATAAATTCGAGCGAGATTAACATATCCATCGCGCCAAGCCTTGTCTGAATTGGCGCCAAGCTCGGCCGCAGCCTCAGCTCTTTCACCGTCACCCTGCTCGAGATAATTTTGGCTAAGCAGGACATAATCAGGCCCGGAGAGATTTTTTTTTGCCACTTCGTCTTTGATTGTGGCCAGTCTTGCCTCATAATCCTTCTGAGCTTGAAGCGCTTTTTGATTGCGATTATAGGCAATCCGTTCGTAGGTTTTTTTGATTCCAATATATCCACCAAGACATAGCGCAATGGCCACGGCGCTGATGGCAATAGCCTTAAAAGGAATCTTTGACCATTCAATCTTAAAACTTGGTTTAGGCGAAGAATTTTTCTGGGAACAGCCAATTTCTGCCTTTAACTGAGGAGAGAGTTTATATGATTTAATTTGATTAGACATATTAACTTTAAAGACCTGGCCATTTTGCGCTCACAAGCAACTCCGAGTCTTTTAACTCCCTTGGAATTTGTTGCCAAATTGTTTCGGTCACAAAGGGGACAAGCGGGTGTAACATTTTTAAAAGCCCGAGTAGTATTTGGAACAACTTCGCTTGGGTGGCTTGCTTTTCCGCCTCATTTTCGCAATTCAAGCGGTCTTTTGATTCCTCTATAATTTTATCAGCAAATTCGTGCCAAGTGTAGTCGTATAAAATCTCCCCTGCTTGAGAAAATTTGAACTCATCAAGATTTTTTGTGACTTGCTTGGTGATTTCCTCGAATTTTTCTAAATCTTTCCTGTCTTTATCCGTGAAATTTAACTTTTCACTTTTCACCTTTAACTTTTCACTCTCCAGATTCATTAAAATAAATCTAGAGATATTCCATATCTTGTTTGAGAAATTGCGGTATCCCTTGATTTTACTCTCGCCGACGCAGATATCGTTTCCGGCTGTGGCACCGACGACCAAACTCATTCGCAGAGCGTCAGTGCCGAATTTTTCACTCACATCAATCGGATCAATACCGTTGCCAAGCGATTTAGACAGTTTGCGATTTTGCTCGTCGCGAACCAAGCCATGCAGATAAACTGTTTTAAATGGTGGCTTATCAGTCAACTCGAGCCCCATCATAATCATTCTGGCGACCCAGAAGAACAAAATGTCGTAGCCGGTCTCCATAACGGTGGTAGGAAAAAAGTAATCATAATCGCAATCAGTAATACCTGAGGCATAATCAAGACCTATAGATCTACAATCAGGAGTTTTATCCTCCGTAGCTTCAGCGGAGGAGGGCCCCACTTCGCCAAGGCTACGAGGGGCCTCTGGCTTCGCTTCGCTCGCCTTCGGCCACCCCAACGTGCTAAACGGCCACAGCGCGCTCGAAAACCAAGTGTCGAGCACGTCCTCTTCTTGTGTCCAACCGTCACCTTCGGGCGCAGTTGTCCCTACATAGATGTCATCACTAGGAATTTTAAATTTTAAATTTTCATCCAATTTTTCATTGTCGCAATTTTCGAGTTCAAAAACCCAAATGCCGTATTTTTCTATCCTCTCCCTAAAGGCTGGCCTTGAAAGCCACCAATCTATTAAACCCTCTTTGTCTGTACCCGGATAATCTTGCTCGGGCTTATAGTTTTTGAACAATTCGTCAAAGTTATCAAAATGTCGCACATCTTTGATCGCTCTCTTGACGGACTTGGTTTCGGTGATGATGTTATCAGTTTTTTCATCAGCTAAGCTAAACTCAATTACATTGCCTTTCTTGAAATCGCCCCAATATTTTTCTGCATCTTTTGGTTTACCAGCTCGTAGTTCAATGGTTTTTGTGCCTTTTTTAATACCATCAAAAATATCTTTTCCGTAAATTTTCAAATCCCAACTTTTCACTTTTACCTTTTCACTTTTACCTTTAGAATTCCCGTACCAAACCGGAATTCTGTGTCCCCACCAAAGCTGGCGGGAGATACACCAATCGTGAATGTTGTCCATCCAGTGAAAATACACTTTTTCAAATCTTTTTGGGACGATTTTGATCTCACCCGATTCAACCGCTTTTTTAGCACGCTCGGCCAGCGGCTTCATTTTGACAAACCATTGCAACGAGGGAAGCGGTTCAATTGCGCCGCCGCAGCGATAACAAATACTCAAATTATTTTCGAGATCCTTTTCTTGCTCGAGGAGCCCCTCGTTCCTTAAATATTCAACCAATTTTTCGCGTGCCTCAGAGACCTTCAGATCGGCATATTTTCCGCTTTGCTCAGTCATCCGCCCATGTTCATCGATTACTTTAATCTTTTCTAGATCGTTATCATCGGCCATTTTCCAGTCAACCATCGAGTGGGCCGGGGTGACACCGACTGCGCCCGTGCCGAATTCTTTGTCAATTGCCCGATCGGCGAAAATCTTGATTTTTCGCTTCACACCATCAAGGTTAATCTCATATTCCTTTCCGATAAAATCCTTGTAGCGAGGATCATTGGGATTCACTGCTACGCCGGTGTCGCCGAATTTGGTTTCTGGCCTGGTGGTAGCAATTGTAATCGGGAAATTATGATCGTATTTGAAAAAATAAAGCTTCGAGACTTGTGTTTTGTGCTCAACCTCATCGTCGGAAATGGCCGTAGCGCAGCGTGGACACCAGTTGACGATATATTCACCCCGATAAATTAAATCCTTTTCATAGAGCTGCTTGAAGGCGACATTGACCGCCTCCGATAGCCCCTCGTCGAGGGTGAAGCGCTCGCGCGACCAGTCGCAGCTCGCGCCTATACGGCGAAGTTGGCGGGTGATCTCGCCGCCGTATTCTTTTTTCCATTCCCACACCCGCTCGACAAATTTTTCGCGACCAAGATCATGCTTGGTTAATCTTTCTTTTCTGAGTGCTTTTTCGACGACATTTTGCGTGGCGATGCCGGCGTGATCGGTGCCCGGGAGCCACAAAGTCGGCTCACCCTTCATCCGGTGATAGCGGGTCATAATATCTTGCAATGTCACGAACAAAGCGTGGCCGATATGAAGCTTGCCTGTCACGTTTGGCGGTGGCATCGAGATCACAAAGGGGGTTTTAACAGCGTTCGCCTGCGAACCGGTTAATCTCGCCGTAGATTTATCGGAGGCGGATATTCCTTCCGGAATCTTCGGTGTGAATGCTCCCGACTCTTCCCAGAGAGAATAAATCTCCTGCTCGTGCTCGTTTGGATTGTAGGCCTTATCCATTTCTTTCATAATTTTAAATTATTATTTTTAAATTTTTAATCAATGATTCAATATTTAAAGATTAAATAATTTTAAATTGAATAAAAACTAAAAATTTCGAATTAGAAATTACTCTAAAGATAGCTCATTTACCAGTTTTACTCAAGGACGAAATGGTACTCTTCGGGTGTTTATTTATCCGGTTGTTGTAAAAATGATTATTTATTGTACAATTTTATTGGATTAACCGGGGAGGGGAACTAATATGTTGGGATTATTGAGGCCAAAAATTGAGCCAGAGGCATATTTTGCATACCTCCACAGATTGCCAGATTCGGTAAACGTTGGTTGGCAACGGAAAGAGGGGTACATTTTAGGAACTGTTAAAATAAGCGGTTTTACCTTTTGTGTTCAAGGAAAAGACGCCCGGGAATTTGTAAAACTGGTTAACGAAGGTGTCCTTGTAGCGTTTGATACACCAAAAGAATATCTGCCATTATTACTAGATAATCCAAGATTTGTACTGCCAAAAGAAGATTGGGATCGCCTTTTGGGGTCTAAAAAAAGCTCGGCAACTACATTCATCCAAGATAAAAAAGCAGACGAACTCGTAGAAGCACTAGAAGCATAAGATGGGAAGCTCCGAATACACGAATATCAAGAAAAGCCGTTTAATAACAACGGTTAATCGGCTTGGGAAGCTCGTTCCAAATTTAACGGTAAGCAAAGGGTCAAAGCACTACCTTAAGTTAAACTATCCACACGTTGAATATGGCCTGCCTTCATTTCCACTGGCAATAAATCATAATAAAATTGATCCTTGCGTTGTTCAGGAATTAATGAAGTGGTTGATCAAAAATAAAATCTGTTCGAAGGAAAGATTCGACTCTGAACTCAAACGATAAGAATTGGTATTTAAAGTACAGCCTTTTTTATAACACTCCTCGCTTCTCGACTGCGCTCCCCTTGACTTCGCTCGGGATAAACAGGGTGAAAAATGCTCTTATAGAACTGTTTGTTGATAACATTCTTTGCTTCTCGATCCGCCAGCTGGCGAACTCACCATGAATCTTGTTTTTTTATATAACTACTTTTTGGTAACAGGATTCACAGTACACTTTTTCCGGTTTATCCGGAGCATAAGTTGTCTCAAATTCATTGCTGCAACCCTCATTCATACATTGGCGGTGCCAAAGATGCAGGGGGTTCAAGGTTGCAAAGCGATCGAGATAACGCTGGTCGGGATGGCGACGCGGGAGCGGAATCAATTGTTTCATGTAAAATGCCAGTTCCTGCGACTGAATTTTGTAGGGGCGCTTTGTTGCCTCGCAAACTAGTACTTTTTGCAACGTATCCTCGCCTGCATCTTTGATATTATCCGGAATTTCAAAACTAACTGACGGTGCGAGCACATCGCTTTTTTCTTGCCAACCGTAACCCTTGGCGGTTGCTTCATCTTGTGACAGAGGAAAATAATCGCCGGCCAAGGTAAAATTATAGGGAAATGGGGAGTGCTCAATCGGAAAGTATTCGCCCCATTCACCGTTGCCTGTCATCTTTTCGATGATCTCGGCTACCTTTTTCTCGTATTCTTCTTGGGTATACTGCTTGTTCAATATGCAATACTGCTTGTTGCGCAAACCTACACAGCCAAAGCAATCTTTACAGCTATGACAAAAATTACTGTAGAGGAGATTCGTCGCATTCCAACAAGAGAACAGAAACTTGTTGTTATAGATCATGTAGCAACCAATTGTCTCCAGATTCAGCTCGCAACTAGATTCGCCGCCAGAGTTATTGTCGTCGCAAGAATCCTTCATCCGTTCACTATAGAAAAAATATTTGCCATCTTCGCACTTGTTTGCCCCGAAGGAGGTTTTGACGTTTTTGCAGTTTGTTAGATTATTACCAAAGCAATCTTCGCACTTAATATTTTCGGCGAATTTGTGAATACTAGATTTCACCAGTTCCTGGTATTTTGCCTTGAGCTCCTGGCGTGATTTGTGTAAGCCAAGGTCGAGCTCGGCTTTTTTCTTCTCGAATTCTTCTCCGGTCAGCTGCTTATTTTCAAAATAATATTGCTTATTTTGCAGGTTTGAGCAAAGAATGCAGTCGTGGCAACCACGCAGGTCAAAGGAGTAGTGGCAACCAGAAATATTTTCGCAGGAGGTGCAGAAGCTTGAATTATTGGCGTTCTGGCAGTTGATGCACTCATACAAAAACTCGCAATTGTCGCGACAATTGAAGCAGTCAATAAGATCTTTAGAAGAGTAGCAGGTTCGACAGTGGAGGACATTTTCACACCATCCGATATCAAAAGACATATAGCAATCCTTGTTTTTGGCAGCTTGATTGGTGTAATCAGAATTTTCGCTATTAACGTTAATTAGGGCGATGCGAGGGACACGTTTTTGCAGCTCGTAGAGCTGCTCAAAAAACGGTTTGTTCGGATCATAATCCGCGCCAAATTCAGCCGCGTCCCAATCGTCCGCCCACCATTCTTCCTGGGAAAAAACTTTATAAATACTGTCCTCGCTATAGGCGGAAACGATCGGCTTGCCCGATTTGCTCGACGGGCGCAAGAAGAGGTTCCGCTCATTGCGGCAAGCTAAGCGACGTTGAAGGCGGCACTCGTAACACAAAGTTGGTGCTGGGATTTCAAAAGTTTTACCAGCAAAAGTTGGGGAGACTTTTTTGTAGAAAGTTAAGTCCGCGTCTTCTACAGCAAACGCCTGGTTACACTGTTTGCACGTTTTATGTATCATAAAACTTATCCCTACTTTTTAGGTTTGTGTTCCACCCACAAACCGCGTCAGCAATCGTATACTTACAGCCACACTGTTTGCACGTTTTATCTTCCATAAAACTCACTTTTCCTTTCTTATTTAAATATATAATCATACTTTAACAGATATGTCAATGTCTAAATACAAGTAAATCATCGTACCCGTTGACAATTGTAGTAACTATGATACAAATATATCAAGATGGAAGAAAAAATTGATGAGCGCATTGGTATTTTTGTCGAGCTCGGCCTAAGGCCGCAGGAAGCGAAAGTTTATTTGGCGTGTCTTGAAATTGGGCAGGCAAGCGCAACCCAAATCAGCGAAAATTCTGGTGTTCAACGAACATTTGTCTATGACATTTTAAATGGCTTGTCGGAAAGAGGACTGATTTCGCCGGTGGAAATCGGCGGAATCAAAAAATTCAGCGCCCTTTCGATCGACAAATTCCGCGCTTTGCAAAAAGCTAAACTGCATAAGTTTGACGTGATTTTGCCAGAGATTAAGGCGCTTGAAAAAACCACTGGTGATCGGCCCAGGGTTCAGTTTTTTGAAGGAGTCGAGGGGATCAAGGCAACATTTGAGGATACTTTAAAAACCCTAGACAGGGGCGATGAAATATTGGGCTATGTCACGGCAGAAGGCTTTTACCAGCATGAATGGAAATACGCCCAGGATTACATAAAGCGTCGTGTTGAAAAAGGAATATCGGGCAGGGGAATTTTGCAGAATACAAAAGAAATCAAGATATTTACCGAACCGGCAACGGAGGAGCTAAGGACTTTTAGGTTAGTACCGGCAGATCTCTTTCCGTTTTCAAACGAGATCAACATTTATGCCAACAAAGTCGCGATAATGTCTCTGGTCGGTGAGCTGATGTCCGTGATCATCGAGTCCGAAAGCGTGGCCAGGACTCAAAGATCGATCTTTGAACTCGCCTGGCTGGGGGCGGAAAAGTTTAAGAAAAATGGTCTATCCGAGAAGGTGTTTTGACACAGCCTAGCCGAGGCCGACTTTTGATTTGACATCGTCGAGGGTCTTCTGAGCGAGGGGGGCGATTTTGGCCGAGCCATCAGCGAGGATTTTTTTCAAGTTTTCTTTGTCGGACATCAATTCGGTGAATTTTTCGTGAATTGGTTTAAGTTCGGTGATGATCGCTTCGGCGAGGGCGGATTTAAATTCGCCGTAACCCTTATCCTCGAATTCTTGCTCGATCTCGGCAACTTCGCGGCCGGTCATGCCGGAGAAAATGTTTAATAAATTGGTAATCGCCGGTTTGTCGGTGCCGGCTTTAACCTCCGAGCCGGAATCGGTCACGGCGCGCTTGATTTTCTCGCGGATTGTATCAGCATCATCGGTTAGGGCGATAAAATTATTAGGATTGGCGGCTGATTTAGACATTTTTTTGCTCGGATCATCGAGGCCCATAATTCTAGCCGTTGATTTTTTGATAATCGGTTCGGGGATAGTAAAAAGTCTCTCTCCGCCAGAGGCGGACACGGCGTATTTGTTGTTCATCCGCTCGGCAATGTCGCGGGTGATTTCGATGTGCTGTTTCTGGTCCTCACCAACCGGCACGTGGGTGGTCTGGTAGAGCAAAATATCCGCGGCCATCAAAACTGGATAGTCGAAAAGTCCGACAGGTATTGAATGGCTCGCAAACCTTGAAGCATAAACTTGATTTACCAGAGCTTTTTTTAGTTCGTTGTCTTCACCGTTCTTCTTGAGTAACTCTTCTGATTCTTCAGTATATTTTTTTTCTATTGTCGCAGTTTTATCCTTAAACTGTGTCATTCGTGAGAGCTCGCCCATGTAGGTGTGGCAGTTCAGGATCCAGCCGAGCTCGGCGTGCTCAGGACGGGAGGATTGGACAAAAAGCGTGGCTTTGTCTGGATCGACACCGCAGGCGATAAATAATGCGGCGGTCTCGAGGATTTTTTCGCTTAGTACTTTTGGATCCTGCGGGACGGTAATGGCATGCAAGTCAACGACACAATAGATCGCGTCACCTTCATTTTGTAAATCCACCCAATTTTTTAGTGCACCGAGATAATTGCCTATGTGGATGATATTGGTGGGTTGAATCCCGGAGAAAATTCGCTTATTGCTCATAATTTTAAACTATTATTTACTAATTTTTAATCAATTTTTATTTCTTAAATTATTCAATGACTAGGCTTGGTCGAAGAGAGAATTTTTGAGAATATTAACACGAGCTGGTGGCATTCGTCTTGCAATCTTTCAACAATTGACTTTACTCCTACGTCGGTAGATTTCAACATAATTAACCAGTGATAAGATTCCTTAGCTTCTTTCTTGCAAATCGAAATTTTGTTGGCAAAATCCTTACGAGACGATGCGCCGTTTGCTTCTTGATAGTTTGCTCCGATCGATGTTGCGGATCTGACTAATTGCTTCACTATCTGGTCGGAAATAGAACTAAATTTTACTTTTTTACAGCAACTTATTATATCTATACCAAATGTTTGAGTTCTTTTTTCCAGATTATATTTTTGAAATTCAGACATTAGAAATTGAACAAAAATTAAAAATTTGTAACTTAAAATTTCTGCTTTAAAGCTAGCAAAAAAAGAAGGTTGGTTCAAGAAAGTCGAAGGGCCCGGCGCGTGTGCGCCGGGCCCCTGAACACGTGCCTGTGCAGCTCTTCGTTACCTCTTCCTGTACTGAAATCCGAACGGATCATCGAGGCCGACGGGCTGCTCATGTGCTGTAGCGGGCGCAGGTGCCGCTGGCTGCTCAACCTGATCAGCTGCGCCGAAGTTGCCTTCCGTCTCTGCGCAGGGCCCGACACGTCCCGCCCTGTCCACACCCAGCTTGCACTTGGTGAGTATGACGGCCAGATTGAGGCCGTGGCCCTCCGCCATCAGTGTGACGGCAGAGGACAGGCTTACCGACCAGGTGTAGTCTCTGGGGCTTTTCTTCCCCACAGCATTGAGCACGGCAGATATCGTGTTTGGCGAGTACCTCTCGCCGGTGCGATACACGGTCTCCGCCGCGAGGTCTGACCACGACCTCTGGTCTACGATGACCTCCGCCGCGTGACGGCGGAAGTTCTCGTCAGGCGTGACCAGGGGCGGAGGCCCTTCTGCTCCGGGTTGTTCAGTCATCAGCTGTCACTCCTTCTTTTCTCTCCTGGCGTTGGTATTGTGGCGGTCGTCATAATGAGGCCGACGACCGCTCCCATGAAGAACTTACCGGCTGCCTCTGTGCCCATAAAGGGCCAGATGACAGCTATGGCGGTGAGGATGAGTGGTATGACGAGGGAGATTTTGACATCCCCCGTCACGAGGAAAAGTAGCCATCCGGCCGCGAGGCTGAGCAAAGCCCCGCAACCGAAAACACGGTGTTGCGCCTCGAGGCTGTGGGCGAACACCGCAAAGGTCCCCAAAAGGAGGAGGGTTGCGATATAAGGTCGCGCGCCCCTCGTGATCTCTCCTATTCTTCGCATCCGGTCCCCCTAAGCTGTCAAGAATCTCTGGCCGGAAGGCCATCAGAGTAGGATAGCACTTTTGGCTGGTAAAGGAAGGCCGCTCGGGTTATATTGTTGTGAGATTGCTTCAGTGCCGCTATAGCATGATTAGGCGTGGTCTCCACTCCCACGCCGCGCAATGATAGAGAAAAATGTATTTACAGAAGTAAAGAAAATGGATTATCAAAAAAAATATTTATACAGGGCAAGGGTTGCCGGAGCGATCATGCGTCTAGTGCCATTTATCAAAATGGTTGGCCTAAATGGCTCGGTTGCTTGCGGCGATGCTACGGAGAAAAGCGACATTGATTTTTTGATTATTGCCCGGGCTGGGCGGCTTTATACGGCGCGAGCATTTGCTACATTTCTTATTCAACTAACTGGCTATCGCCGGCACGGCGACAAGATCGCTGGCCGGATTTGTCTGAACTGTTATTTGTCTGATGAATATTTATCGATTGAGCTGGAGAAAGAATCGCAAAACCAAAAAGTAGCCAGGGCGAACAAATATTTGGTGGCGTTAGTGGACTCGGATAATGTGGCGGCAAGATTTTTCGAGGAGAACAAGTGGTTTGATGAGTATACAGGGGCGAGTATACAGTATACGGATAAAATCAGGAAAAAATTAATACCGAACGGGCCAAGAAAGCCGATTAAAATTTTTGAAATATTTTTGTACGGAGGACTTGGTGATCTCGTGGAGAGATATTTGATGAACTATCAGATCAAGCGGATTTTATCGGGTAAGAAACCTGGTGACGAGATTTACGTCACAGAAAATTTTATTAAACTGCATCCTAAAAAGTACTGATTTTTGAGCTCTGATGGTTGATTGTTAAACTGGTTTGTGCTAGCCTTCGGCCAATGTCGTTACCCTGTTAGAGTGAAGAGGTGAGCACATGCTGCTTGGCTTTCTGCAGGAGCGAAAAGGAGAGTGGACGGGGTACAGATTCTACATCGGCCCGGACGGCCCGATGTAGAGACGAAGGAGTTGCTCCTGGGCATCACCCCCCAGGAGGGGGATGAGGGCGACGTAAGGAAGTACATTGCTCTCACTTTCGGAGAGCCCCAGCGGTGGGTGGTCGACGTCGACAGAAAGGTCCTGTTCACCGTGGTGCAGCGTGAGCGTGATACGAGCGCTGGTGTCGCGGATGGCTGCTGCTGTGATGAAGGCTGCGCCCCTGCGGCAGCGTTGCTTCTCGCCCTAGCGGCGACTGGAGCCAGTCCGGCGCGAAGCTCAAGGGGCGTCCCCGAGAGGGTCGCCCCCTCTTTTTCACAAAAATAATCGATCAGCTATATCTTTTACCTTAAATGTCAACTATACTTGACAAGTAAGTTGGTTGTTTGTTACATTTTATTTCCGACGGATCGAGGATCCCCCTTCCAAAGTCCGTCGGACTGAAAGTTGCAAAAAAAATAAAACGGAGGTCATATGGTAAAGGTTAAGCCTCTCGGCGACAGAGTATTGGTTAGGCCGCTCGAAGCCGAAGAAATTTCCAAAGGCGGCATAATTTTGCCGGATTCTGCTAAGGAAAAACCGCAAGAAGCCGAAGTTGTGGCAGTTGGCGGCGGAAAAATAAAGGATGGGAAAAAGGTCGAGATGACGGTAAAAGTTGGCGATAAAGTGATTTTTGCCAAGTATTCCGGAGATGACATCAAAATTGATGATCAGGAATACACGATTATTGAAGAAGAAAAAATTTTAGCAGTGGTAGGAGACTAAAAATTAAAAATCAAAATGAAAAATGATAAAGATTTAGGTAAAAAAGGAATCGCCCTACTTTTTTATTTTTGATCTATCATTTTAATCTTTAACCTTTAATGTTTAATTTAAATTAACGAGTGCCTGCCTGCCGGCAGGCAGGAAAGCGAGGAAAAATGGCGAAGCAAATTAAATTTTCTGAAGATGCTCGCGCAAGAATGCGCAAAGGTATCGACATTTTGGCTGATGCGGTCAAAGTGACACTTGGTCCAAAAGGACGAAATGTGGTTTTGGATAAGGGTTTCGGCGGTCCAGTTATCACCAATGACGGTGTGACAATCGCCAAAGAAATCGAGCTCAAAGATAAGTTTGAGAATATTGGCGCGCAGCTTATCAAACAAGTTGCGGAAAAAACCAATGACGTGGCTGGCGACGGGACAACCACCGCGACAGTTTTGGCTCAAGCCATGGTGAGTGAAGGGTTGAAAAATATTGCGGCCGGAGCTAACCCGATGGCGCTTCGCCGTGGAATTGAAAAAGGTGTCAAAGCGGCGATTGAATCTCTCAAGAAAAACTCGAAGCCGGTTTCGGGCAAAGAAGAAATTGCTCAGGTAGCTTCAATCTCGGCTGACAACAGGGAGGTTGGAGAACTCATCGCTGAGGTTATGGACATGGTCGGACGAGAAGGCGTGATTACGGTTGAGGAAGGTCAATCCATAGGGCTAGAAAAAGAAGTTGTTGAGGGGATGCAATTTGATCAAGGCTTTGTTTCTCCTTATATGGCCACCGATACAACGAGAATGGAAGCGGTCTTGGATGATCCGTACATTCTGTTGACCGACAAGAAAATTTCGGCGGCAGCGGAGATTGTTCCTATCTTAGAAAAAGTTGTCCAATCTGGTTCGAAGGAATTAGTGATTATAGCTGATGATGTTGACGGTGAAGCGTTGACCACAATTGTTCTCAATAAACTACGCGGGGTCTTTAGCGCACTTTGTGTCAAAGCGCCGGGTTATGGCGACCGAAAGAAAGAAACTCTGCATGACATCGCGGTTCTGACTGGTGCAACGGTGATTTCGGATGAAACAGGCACCAAGTTTGAAGACGTCGAATTGGCACAGCTTGGCCGTGCGCGCAGAATCGTGGCCGACAAGGACAAAACAACAGTTGTCGAAGGAAAAGGTAGCCAAAAAGATATTAAGGCCAGAATCGAACAGGTCAAGACTCAGATCAAAAAGTCCGACAGCGAATTTGACAAGGAAAAACTTCAAGAGCGAATGGCAAAACTTGCTGGTGGAGTTGGCGTCATCAAGGTTGGTGCGGCCACTGAGGTAGAGCTCAAGGAACTCAAGCACAGGATAGAAGATGCCTTGGCGGCTACAAAAGCGGCCGTCGAAGAAGGAATTGTCTCAGGCGGCGGTGTGGCCCTAGTTGATGTAATCCGTGCGGTTGGTGAAATGAAAATTGAAGACGAGGACGAGATGGTTGGTCTAAGTATTCTCAAGAAAGCACTAGAGTTTCCGATCAGGCAAATTGCGACCAATGCTGGTAAAGACGGATCAGTCGTTATTGAAGAAGTTAGAAAGAAGGAAAAGGGTGTTGGTTATAATGCAGCCAAGGATGAATATGTCGACATGATCAAAGCTGGCATCATTGATCCTCTCAAAGTAACTAGATCGGCGCTGCAAAATGCGGCGTCGGTAGCAGCCATGGTTTTGACCACCGAAGCAGCAGTAGCCGAGATACCAGAAGCTGCTCCAGCTGGTGGTATGCCAGGTGGAATGGGTGGCGGCATGCCGACAGGTATGGATTCGATGTACTAATCGAGAAACTAGATTCGCGAGAAGTAAAAGAGACGCCGTTATGGCGTCTCTTTTACTATGTATTTTATAAATTTTTACTGATCGTTTTAAAGGGTTGAGGCCCGTCGCAAAGTCTTGGGAGCTTTGCGACGGGCCATGGAACAGAGGTGGGTCCAGGGGCTAGACCCCACCTGTTGACGACTCAACGCGCCTCGTGGCGCGTGGGGTGTGCGAGAAATGCTGGCTTAGGCAGGCCATCTCGCTCCTCCGCTTTCCGTCCGGTCATCTTCTCAGCGCCCTTGCGAGAAGAGACCGGGTTACGACCCGGTCAGCCCGACCCATCCGTGCCTATGGGATGGAGTCGCCTTTCCGGTTGGCAGGGCTGTGGGGGTAGCCCTGCCACCGCTGCCAACGGCAGATGGTCGTGGCGCAATCCAAGATCGCCACTCCATCTCGGCCGTTGGCCAAACTCACGTCACTGAGTTGGGGTGCCCGCAGAGCGGGCACTGATGATCTGCCGTCTTGACTGGATACCCGCACCTCGGGCATCCGGTCAGCGGCAGCAACATTGATGCGCAATCGAAGCAGCCGAAGCTGCCTCGAATGGCGACCTCTAGGAGGTCGCCAGGGTACGCTGCCAGCGGTCTGCCCCCACAGACCACCTTTCCGGCGATTACTTGGTGAACTCGGGGGTCTTCCCCGATGGTCACCCTCCTGTGCCACATCATTTCAAAACCTCCCGAACCGCTGTATTCAGTTCAGGCCATTTTAAGAAATTTTACCTCGTTTGTCAAGGTTTAGGACCGTGCGATAGTGCTTTTTGGTCTTGAGCTTACTTCTTGATCCACGCGCCAACGATCGACCAAACCTGTTTGGCCGCTGGATAGGCAGCGGGCAATAACAGGAGAAAAACAACGACCCAGATCAGATGTTTGCGCAAAAACTTGAGTAGAGCGAAAAACAGAAAGACCAAGATGATGACTGCTAATGGCAATCGATATGCTACGGGGACAAAATTCAAAAACTTATTGTAGTAGTCAAAAATATAATTCATGGGATTTTATGATACCAGATACCAGAAGCCAGATACCAGAAGTCAACTCGGATTGTCTTTCTCTGGTCTCTGGTCTCTGGACTCCAGACTCTTTTTATTATGGTACTTTTCATGTACTTCGTGCAGGTGTTTGTCCGTGACATGAGTGTAAACCTGAGTAGTGGTGACGGAGCTGTGACCAAGCAAGGCCTGGACGCTGCGCAAATCAGCGCCGGCGCGCAAAATATCTGTGGCAAAACTGTGGCGTAGGACATGCGGCGTGACCTTTTTGACTATGCCGGCGCGCTTGGCTGCTTCTCTAACTACACGCTCGATCTGCCTTGAAGTCAAGCTCAGCCCGGTGTCGGCTAATTTGTTGGAATTGGTGTCATATTTTTTGGCTTCTAGTTTGTTGGCTGAAGGATGATCAACGTTTTTGACAAAAAGCGCTTTGTCGTTGTCAATTCTGGTTTTAAGATATTTTTCAATCCAGTATTTGGCATTATCGGACAAAAAAACGACTCGTGATTTGCCGCCTTTGCCGATCACGGAAAATTCTCCTCGCTTAAGATTGACATTTTCTCTTTCTAGCCCGGCTATTTCGCTAACGCGTAGTCCGGTAGAGAACAGTGTCTCAAGGATCGCTCTATTTCTCAGGTCGAGCTCGTCTTTACCGGAATATGCCTCCAGGAGTCTGACTAATTCCTGTTTTTCTAAGAAGCTGATCACGCGATCAGGCGTGTCGGCCAGCTCGATTTTCTCGGGTGAGAGAGATTTGATATCCGTTTTGGCCAAATATTTCAGAAAACTACGAAGTGCAATCATGTAGTAGTTCAGGGTTTTGTTTGAAATTGCCCGGCCGTCAAATGTCCGGCGATGTAGCTCGAGTCGCCATTTTCGAATCAATTCAAGATCAATACCAGCGGCATCTTTGACGCCCTTCTCCTCGGCAAAAGCCGCAAACTTGTCAAGATATGACGCGTAATTTCGAATCGTCAGCTGGCTGTGCCCGCGCTCGAGTTCGATATATTCCAAAAATTCACGAATCTTGCTGTTCATAGATGCCAGATTAACAGATGCCAGAGACCAGATGCCAGTAGTCATGACCCTCTCCTCACATTATTAATTAAAGCATAAACCATTTTACAAACTTCATTTGCTTTTGCGGACAATTCAATAAATCTTTTTTCGTCAATATATCCCAAATCCCTAGAGAGGATAAAGAAATATTTCAACTCTTCCGAAGAGCCCTGAGCAATAACTAAATGGCTTAGGAAAAACTTTGGTGATTTTGAGCAACCTTCGGCAATATTCGCCGGAACAGAATAACCAGCTCTTTTAAGTTGGTTGGTGATCGCGAGCTGTTCTTCTTTGGGGAAATTCTTAGTTATTTTGTAAATGTCAAGAACTAGGGAATGAGATTTACGCCAAACGATAAGCTTCTCAAAATTCCCTTTGTAGATTTTTGATTCAATTTTCTGACTTCTGGTGTCTGGCATCTTGTTTGTATAACCCTAACTTTTTCTGGCTTCTGGCCTCTTCTAAACTCTGGTTTCTGGCTTCTTCTAAACTCTGGTTTCTGGCTTCTTACAACTGGCCTCTATAAACATTATATCATTTTGCGACATCCTGGCAGTAAAGGCAAAATATTGCAATTAACCAGTCTTCCGATACAGTAGTGGCAACCATAAGATCCGCTATCGTTGAGTTTGGTGGCGGTGATCCGACGGAAGAACGGGCGATCCGCCGTCTTCCGCGGTGGTGATGCTTGAAAGGATATGATGATTGTGTCAAAAGCGTCGAGTCGTTGTATTATCCTAGCTGTTGATGGAAGCAGCAGCCAGGAGGCTGCATTCTCGACCATTGAGATGGCAGCAGCTGGACCAATCGGACCGCATCTCTGGGCGGTCAAGCTGAACGACGTTCTGCATGCGTCGTTTGGCCACGAACTCATCAGAAGGACTAAGAGCGCTTTCCCCGGTCTGGCTCTCTTCTGCGACCTGAAGCTGGCCGATGTGACCCCCACGGTGGTCAACACGGTCAGGCGCTACAGCGATCTCGTGGGAGATCTGCTTGTCACCGTGTCTCTCCATGCATCGCCGAAAGCGTTCGTTGCGTTGAGGCAGAGCTTCTCCAAGCTCAACATCGCTGCGATGGGAGTCCCGACGGACTGGACTCCGGAGCAGTGCTGTGAACGCTACGGTATGGATCCCGGTGAGGCCATGCAGAGATGGGTCTCATGTGCCATCGATCAGTGCTGCGACCTGGTCAACAACCTGCTTTTCGAGCCCTTCAGCCACGCTATCACGAGTACGGACATGCTCGACGTGATGTGCGAGCACTTCTCGACGGTGAGTCGGATCACCCCCGGCATCCGCGACGAGTGGATGACGAAGGGGACCCAGGAGCGGACTACTGGTACGGCTGATGCTCTTCGGGCGGGGGCAAACCTCCTGGTGATGGGCTCTCAGCTTACCAAGGGCAACCCGGAGCGCGACATTACGCCGGCACGCAGCCAGGAGTTGACGGCCGAGCAGATCAAGGCCGCGCTCGCCTAACCCCCGGTTCCTCGGGGCAAGTCGTAACTCCCAAACGGGAGGAGGTGAAATGCGATGAGTGAACAAGCCAGTCCCGGTAACGTCCTTAGGGTGTTGCTCGAGAATGTCGGTGGTGTCTACGTGTGCCGCAAGGATGCAAACGGGAAGCGCATTGGACCGCTTGTCGGCTACGCCGGCAAGTACGACGCTGGTGGAGCGATGAAGAGTTGGGTTGGCGAGGTGTACTACAACTTTGCCATGGTCGAGCGGTGGCCGGTCATACTGGGAGAGTTCGCGCGTAATCTGGCCGAGTCGATATCCGGCAGATTGGGTGAGAACATGGTCGACTGCTGTCTCGGAATGCCGATGGGAGGTGTCGCTCTGGCCTTTGAGCTTGCTCGTCGAACAGGGGCTCGCTTCGCCTTCGCCGAGAAGAAGGTTACGGCGGCTGCCACGGAGACAGCTCGCGAGCAGTCAGATCTGGTTCTCGATCGGCATCTGATCGAGCCCGGTCAGGGCGTTGCCCTCGTTGAGGATGTCTGCAACAACTTCTCGACTGTTGGTAAGGCGGTCGGGCGAGTCGAGGAGAAGGGCGCGTCGGTCATCGCGGTGGTCTGTGCTATCAATCGGGCAATGGATCCAACCGAAACGGGAACGGTCGTGCACGATTACAGCGATGGCACTGGATTCTGCATCCCTGTCATCTCTGCGCTGGACGTCCCGACCGCCCAGTTTCACCAGGATGACCCGTTTGTTGCGGCCGATGTTGCTGCTGACAACATCGTTTGGAAGCCGAAGGACAGATGGGACCATCTTCAGGCGTTGATGCATGCCTGAAACGTATCTCCGGTCTGCGAAAGGAGTAAACAGACCGACAACTCGAGGGCGCCCGAATCCTTTGCACGGATGGAGGCGCCCATTCGCGTTTTTGTAGATAAAAATAGAGTGTTATAATTAACATATTACAATTTAGCGATCAGGAGGCGTATGCACGATGGAGGACCTACCCCGGGAGGTTTTGGAGGAGATGGTGGCGAACCGGTTGAAGGTGATTGCGAGTGAGCGCAGCGAACGCGGCAATCTCGTATTAACTGGTAAGATTGCTTCAGCGCCGCTACCGCTCTGATTCGCAATGACACCGCAAAAGATGTACGGAGGATATATCATGGAACAAACAGGCTAGAGGATCAGACGAAGATTGGTACGATAATCTAGCTTACTGTCCAAGAAGTATTTTTTTGTTATACTGGCTTTGTGAATATTTTATCGGTCGACCAAAACATTCTTATTTGGCTCAACGGTTTTTTGGTGGGGAAAAATCCGGCACTTGATTTTGTTGTCAAATTTCTAGCGGCATATTTGATTTATGCTCTACCCATTGTTTTGATCATTCTGTGGTTTGTTTATCCAAACAAAAGAAAAGCGCTGTTTATGTCGGTCTTGGGCGGTGCGTTGGCCTGGTTTGTGATTACCAAATCGATTGTGCCGCACATTTGGTTTCGTGCTCGGCCTGATCTGGCCATCCTCGGAGCCAAAGAAATTCTTTTTCACCGTCCTGATTATTCTTTTCCCTCAGATCACGCCACCATGCTTTTTGGGCTAACGTTCGGCCTGTATGTTTTTGGCTGGAAAAAAGCTGGCAATTGGTTCTTGGTATTTGCGATTCTAATCACCTTGTGTCGAGTGGCAGTAGGTGTGCATTTTCCGCTTGACGTTATCGGCGGAGCAATATCCGGTCTTATCGGCGTCGGGATCGTTAGGGTCTTTGAAAAATTTATTAGTAAAGTAATTTTTGACCCATTAGTGACTTTGTTGAGGAAAGTTAGGCTGGCTTAATGAATAAAGAGAGCGATCAGGTCAAGCATCTTTTGGCTGAGGTTGTGTCTTGGTTGTTTTTTCCACCACTCGTCTCGGCTGTTTTTTTTGTTTTTTTAATCTTCAAGTACTCGCAAGACTTGTCGCAGGGGTTAGGCTGGCTGGTGGTGATTTCGCCGTTTATCCTATTTGTGCCAATGATTTTCTTTGCTGTTTCGTATAAATTAGGTTGGATCACCGATTTAGACATGTCAAAGAGAGATGAACGCCCAACGTTTTTATTCGTTTTTATCTTTATGCTGCTTGTTTCATCGGTTATCCTCTATTGGATCAAAGTTCCAGTGAGTATATTTGTGTACACTTTTTCGGGGTTAGTGATGACGTTGGCGACCTCGATTATCACACTCTTTTGGAAAATCAGCTTTCACACGGCAGCAACTACGTCTGTAGTGACGGCCATCACAATCCTGGGCGGCTGGGAATTTGCTTATCTCTTCTTATTGGTGTTAATTATTGCTTGGGCCAGGGTAAAGCTAAAAAAACACACTATTTGGCAGGTAACAGGCGGGGCGGCTGTGTCATTTGTGACAACTATTTTTGTTTTTTATCTGTTTGGCATGGTACTTTAGGAGATTAAATGGGGCACATACTTTCTATCTTGAGCAGTTTTATTGTCAACACGATCTCATCTCTGGGCTATTTTGGCGTGGCGATCTTGATGGCGATTGAGTCGGCTAATATTCCCCTGCCGTCCGAGGTAATTATGCCGTTTTCCGGATTTTTGATTTTTGCGGGCAAGTTTAGCCTGCTGCCGGTGGCTGTTGCAGGCGGTATTGGCTGTTTGGCCGGGTCACTTTTCTCTTATTGGCTGGGCGCAATTGGCGGGCGGCCACTGATTGAAAAATACGGCAAATATATCCTAATGAGTCATCACGACCTTGATTTGACCGACCGCTGGTTTAAAAAATGGGGGAATGTGACGGTCTTCATCGGGAGGCTTTTGCCGGTAGTGCGCACTTTCATCTCCTTTCCCGCTGGTATAGCTAGGGTCAATTTGTGGACATTTTCTCTCTATACGCTTGTTGGCTCGATCATCTGGTCGTATTTTTTGGCCTGGGTGGGAATGAAGTTAGGCGAAAATTGGGATTCGCTCAAAGGCTATTTTCATCGATTTGATCTCGTGATTGGGATTTTGATTATTGCAGGGATTGTTTGGTGGGTTTGGCGACACATCAAACACTCCAGAAAGTCCGCCTAATTTCCGCTCTAGTTAGACATAAAGTGCTATAATTGTCTGGAGGTCAAAATGCTGCTAGAGCTGTCAAAAATATTGAATCTGTCGGTTGGCGCGCTGGATGAACGGCGGGCGGTTGGCGAAGTTGATAAGGTCGCCATTGCGCTAGAAGACGCGCGGGTGATAGGTTTTTTGGTCAAATTAAAGGGGATTTTATCTTCCCGGAAAGCAGTTTCTTTTCAAGATGTAGTTGATATCGATCATAAGGGGTTGGTGATAAATTCGGCCGAGAGTTTGTTACCCGTTGGCGAGATTGTCAGGATCAAAGAAATTTTTGCTAGCCATTTTAACCTCGTCGGTTTGCCCGCCCGGACTAAAAATAAAAAAAGTCTTGGCAGGGTGACCGATGCTGTGGTCGAGACTACTTCGGGGGATATTATTAGAATTTATGTTAAAAGTCTCTGGGACGAGAGGATTTTTGAGCGTTCGATGATTCATGAGATAAAAAAGAACGAGATTATTCTCACGTTCGATGATCGTCAAAAGGCCAAACAAAAACAGTCTATTCTGGCGGGCGAAAAAGTATCAGAAGCGGCGTAATAAACGTTGTGTTGTTTTGTGGGTGTAAAAATACTATTATTTAGCTAGGTCGACTTACTTAGGGAGGGTGAGATGAAGAAAATGAACTGGCTCGATTGGGTCGCGTTCATTTTGGTGGTGATCGGCGCCATCAATTGGGGGCTGATCGGTCTCTTCTCGTGGAATCTCGTCGAAGCAATCTTCGGCGATATGACCACGATCTCTCGCGTAATCTACACGCTTGTAGGTGTTTCCGCCGTGTATCGCGTGTTTACTATTGGCGGAAAAATATCCGACAAGTAATTCAGTTACAGATTATGAAGAATGGCCGCTCTCGCGGCCATTCTTTGGTCGAGTGAATTTTCTTGTGAGGCAAGATATTTTTGAGTATTTGCTAATAATCCGCTAAATTATTGTCGTGGGAAAGACTTTAGGAAAAATCGGTCTGACGCAAAAAGCTTTTATTTTTGACAATAAGGGGAATATTTTGATAATTAAAAGAACCAAAACAGCGCCGGCAAAACCGAACGCGTGGGATTTGCCAGGCGGAGCTATCGAATTTGGCGAGGATCCGATCGAATCAATCTATCGGGAGATAAAAGAAGAGACGAGTCTTGGGGTTAAAGATTTGTGTCCATTCGACATTACTTCAAAAGTTGACGAAAATGATGAATTTTGGGTTACGATTGCTTATCGCGCCAAAGCTGAATCAAACGAGGTGAAATTAAGTTTCGAGCACGACGATTTTAAATGGGTTACTCCTGAAAAATTTCCGAAATACACCGACAGTAAAAGATTTTTAAAATTTTTGAACACAATAAAAATTAAACCTGTTTAATCAGAACTTAAACTCTGCTAATAGTTAATACTTTTGACCCAATCTCTGGGGAGGGAGTGGCTAGGTCTAAGATCGAGATGGATTCGATAGTAATTTATCTCCTGGACAGATTGAAGGTTTACAATTAATTTACAATTGAAATATAGCTGTTTACAATTAGTTGACAATTGAAATATTATCTGGTACTATTTGCATGTGGATATAAGAGAAGAAATACTAAAACTAGCTCGTAACAAAAAGAAGTTTAAAACTGCTGATGTATTAGCAGAGCTCAAAAACGAAATTACTCGCCAATATGTTTCGCGCGTTTTAGCCGAGTTGGTGGTGGAGAAAAAGCTGGTAAAATCTGGCTCTACAAACAAGTCGTTCTATTCTCTCCCGGCAAACATTGCTGCCCTTGGTGATACCGCCAAGAAACGGCTCCTAAACCACGGTCTTAAAGAACATATTGTCCTAGAACAGATCAAGGCGCAAGCGCCATTTGTGCTGCGTCTTCGTGATAACGTTCGCAGTATTTTTGATTATTCTTTCTCTGAAATGCTAAATAATGCGATCGAGCACTCCGAAAGTGAATCAATTGAGGTAAAAATTAGTAAAAAAAATCATTTCCTGCAGTTTGTCGTACGTGATTATGGAATCGGGGTTTTTCGAAATGTTATGAAAAGTCGTTCACTGAGTTCGGAATTTGAGGCGATGCAGGATCTGCTTAAGGGGAAAACAACCACTGCACCAAAGGCACACTCTGGCGAGGGAATCTTTTTCACTTCAAAAGCTGCCGACAAATTTATTCTTGAGAGTTTTGGTTTCCGCATGATTGTTGATAATCTGGTCAAGGACGTCTTTTTCGAAAAACAAAAGAGGTCGACCCTCGGGACACGCGTTATTTTTGATATTTCGTTAAATTCAAAAAAACATACAGCAGACATCTTTAATGAATATCAGGTCAGACGAGACGACTTTGCTTTCAATAAAACCGAGATTCAGGTCAAACTTTATACTATCGGCACCATCCATGTATCGAGGTCGCAAGCGAGACGTATATTAAGCGGTCTTGAAAAATTTGAGATGGTAGTTTTAGACTTTGACAAAGTTCCAATGGTCGGCCAAGCGTTTGCTGATGAAATTTTTCGAGTGTTCAAAAATAAACACCCCGAAGTCAAAATTGTACCAGTCAATATGAATGAGCCCGTTGAATTTATGGTCAAACGAGCAGGGCATTAAATTATGAAAGAAATTGTCCCAAGAGACAGCCGGTACGTTCCAATAACACAACAGAGATGGTGTTGTGTGCCGGCTTGTGTCTCAATGATAATGTATCGGCACAAAATTCCACTCGTTTATCAGGAAGAACTGGGCTATCATTTGGGCCTGATAATGCCGAAAGACGAACTCAAAAACTATTGGAATGCCAGAACTGGTCTCAGACCGCCTGCGGGATATGGGACGCAAATATTTAAAAAAGAATATTACCCCGATGTTGCGTTTAAAAAACTTAAAATCCCCTTGAAGATGATTTTTCACCCGGTTGATGGTTATAAAAGTGCTGAAGAATTTAAGAAATACTTGGAGTCAGTTGAAAAAGAGGATAAGGATGTTGCAGTCTGTTTCGACTATGGCAAAATGTACAATCATATATATGTTGGCGGACATGTTTCGCTTATCGATCGGGTTGATTTTGAGAAAGATGAAGTTCGCCTGATTGACCCGCTCTACGAGGTGCCGAAATGGCGCATCGTCAAGATCTCAAAACTGATTAAGGCGATGCAATTTCATACCTCGGCCAATATGGGCGGTTTTTGGGAGTTTGCGAGAACCTGATGAGGTAGTTTTTTATTGCAAACGTAAGCAAAAAAAGTAGAATCGTGATATGGAAACGGCGATTAAGGTAAATAATCTCAAAAAACATTTTGGAACGACTAAGGCAGTCGATGGGATTTCGTTTGAAGTAAGCCGCGGCGAGATTTTTGGCTTTCTAGGCCCAAACGGTGCCGGCAAAACCACGACGATTCGTGCAATGATGGATTTTATTCGTCCGACCTCGGGCAAAATTTCGATTTTGGGCAAGGATGTCCAGCAAGACAGTGTTTATTTGAAGACAAAAATCGGTTATTTATCCGACACGGCTAGGTTTTACGACCACTGGACGGCCGGGCAGCATTTAAATTTTCAACAAAGTCTGCGCGGCCGATCAAAAACCCTCGACGATCTACTCAAAAAATTTGGTCTAAACCGTAAATTGCGTTTTAGCAGTTTATCTTCTGGCAACAAGCGTAAACTAAGTATTATTTTGGCGCTGATGAACGCACCAGAAGTGCTGATTCTGGATGAACCAACGACCGCCCTGGATCCGCTTCTGCAGAACGCCTTTCACCAATATTTAGAGGATTTTGCCAAAGAGGGTGGTACAGTTTTTATGTCTTCGCATAATCTTTCAGAGGTGGAAAAGATTTGCGACCGTGTCGGAATTATCAAAGACGGCAAGATGGTGGCAGTTGAGAAGATCTCCGAGATGAAACTAATGAAAATGTATGATGTCCGCTTCCACGCCGTAGGTGTTAATCCAAAGCTTTTCGAGGACAAAAACACCGAGCTGGTTGACCACACCGATTTTTTGACGGTCTTGAAGGTCAGGGGCGATATCAACCCAATGATCGAAAAACTCTCGAAGCTGAAAGTAAAAGATTTAGAAATCGTTCATGTCAGTTTGGAAGATATTTTTATGGAGTTTTATCAAAAATGATCCGACTAATCTGGGAAACAATTAAAGAGCGAAAATGGCCGGTGTTAATTTACTGCGCCGCTTCACTTCTAATGCTTTTGATGTACGTCGCGCTGTATCCGAGCTTGCAGGGCCAAACTCAGCAACTAATCGAAGTTCTAAAAACCATGCCGGAGAGTTTAATGAAAGCTTTGGGGTCATCAGCTTCGCAGCTTAAGGATTTTACGCTCGAGAGTTTACTCGCCAGTAAACAGTTTGGTTTTGTCTACCAGCTCTTGGCGGCGATTTTGGCCATCAGTATTGCCGGTAATGATTTATCTGGCGAAATCGAGGGAGGAACTATCGAATTTTTGCTCTCCCAGCCGGTCTCAAGATTAAAATTATACTTTTCGCGATTTTTCTCCGGTGCGATTTTATTAACGATTTTTACAGCGGTTTCGACTTTAGCGACAATACCGTTGGCAGCCGCGTTTAAAGTTGATTACATGACGTCGAGTTATTGGAGATTATTTTTTGTTGCGCTTTTGTTTGGCCTCGCGGTTTATTCGATCGCGCTGTTTCTCTCGGCCAGCTTTTCAGCCAAAGGTCGGGTCTATGGCGTTGCCGCGGGGATGATTACTCTGATGTATGTGGCGTTTCTGGTCGCGGCGCTCAAAGAATCACTTGACGGTTTGAAATATATTTCGTTTTTCCACTATTTTTCCTCCGATGTTATAGCAAGCGGCACGATCGACAAACTCGGTGTGGTCGTTTTTGTTCTCACAATCGTGATTTTTACTGGTGTCGGCGCTCTCGTCTTCAACCGCCGCGACATTGCGAGCTAAATTTTACCCGACTTTTGTCGAATATTTGTCGACGAGATCTTTGATGCCGGCGAGAACGGCGTCGCGCACCTCAGAATCGCTTTGCGCGATCCAAATCGCTAAATTATAGAGTTTGGTTGGCGGGATCGTTAGCCACTTTTTGTTTAAAAATAAAAAAGTTAGAAGTGCGGTGACAGCAATCCTTTTGTTCCCATTTTGAAACGGGTGGTTTTTAATAAGTAGATAAAAGAGCATAGCTGCTTTGTGCTCGAGAGTGGGGTAGAGATCTTTGCGGTTGTACGTTTGAAACGGCGTTGCAATGCAACTTTCCAAAACCTTCGGGAAGCGAGATTCGAACGCCGGAATCGGTTCGTCCCAGTTCATTGTGGCTATGGCCAGCTGGTGGGCGATATGTTTGATGTGGTCGAGACCGATTTTCTTGTTGCCCATTATTGGTCTCCAAGATCTTTGATTACCGAGCCGTAGTCTTTAAGGGTTTTTTTGACGGCTTTGTCGATCAAAAGCCGATCGGTGTCGGAGATCTCTCCGGTGACTTTTCGGAGTTCATCAGCTGGGATCAGATAAGCGTGACCAAATCTTTTAGCTTGGATAGTTCCGTTTTTAACATAGCGAAAAACTTGGGTGCGGCTTAATCCAATTTCCTTGGCGAACTCGGCAACCGAAATATATTCGTTTTGTTCCATCGTGACTTCATTATGAAACATCCGTTGCATCTTGTCAAGAGTATGTAACAAAAGTTAACTTGAGTGATTGATTAAAATTGCTGATGTTGCGTGGTTGTCTTTAAACAACACGGCGTTGGAATTAGAAACTTCTGGAAATAAACCCGCAAACCTGTTAAAATCGACTCATGTTACAAGCCGGAACTCCAAAACCGGTGCCCCATCATTACAATTCACCTTTAGTTTTGCTGCTCCAAAGCCGTTAAAGCGGAGAATAATTTTAAAAAGAGACAGGTTGGGTAGGATTTTGGATTCGAAAGTAGCAAGGAGAACTTAAGCAAAAGTCTTACTGGAAACTGTGACTTTTATTTTTGGAGCGTATAAAACCTGGTCTTGATGAGATTTTTTTATTACCTCGAATAAGGGCAGAATGTTTTCGGGTATATCTGTAATCTGCATATGGTTTTTGTCGGATAAGATATAAAGTTCGTCGAGAAAAGAGCGGGAAACCGACTCCACGTCTTGTAGCGAAATTTCATTAGCTTTATGATCTTTTACCGACTCAATTGCAAAATTAGCGAACTCACGGGTCGCAAAAACAATGTTCAGGTCTTTTAGGTGGAAGGTTTTTTTCATAAAATTCAACATTTGTTCTCCTTCTTACTAATTAAAGTTTAACACAATGTTTTACAGTAAAATAGGTGGTTAATCAATATATAGACTATAGTCTATAGGCTGTGCATTTTTGGGGATTCTAAAAGCCACTATCGTCCCATCCCATCTCACCGAGAGTTTTTGCACCAAGGGGTTTTCTTTTTCGCTCGCATAAACTATTGCATCACCGCTAATAATTATCATTTCTCCTTTAAATCCTTGAGTCACCATTTTTGTGAATGTCGGCAGACCGCTTCCTCTAATCTTTTCTGGTTTTGCTGATTCTCCTCTTAAGGCACACTTTAAGGCCTCACTATCATTACCAAAATTCTTACCAACTTTTCTATATTTACCGTTTATAGTAATTCCGCGATCAACAATACAGATATCGAGATATTGCTTTGTCTTGTAGTATTGTGCGTTAATCCACCCATTTCTTGCTTCCGAATGATCTTCGATATTGGAAATAATTTCATCGACAGAGATATATAAAGCGTTTACTGACCCGCTAGGAGACCCGATTTTTTTGAGGCAGATATCAAGTAAATTCTTGAGAATATTGGATTTGTCGGTGATTGATTTTTCGTCTCCTTTCGAAGCGGAGAATCTGTAGATAGGTATATATTTGGGTGAGGGGCTAATTTTCGTAAAACCATCAGGGAAATTGAAATATTTCAAGTAATCGGCACAGTTCGGATCGTTGGGGAGGATGTATTTTAGTGACTTCTCGCTAATCAGAGCAGCTAGAGGGAGAATCATTATAGGATATGTGAAGCAAACTGGACCCAGGTCTATCTTTCCATCTGTCGTCCTAAGAATTTTGATTAAATCTTTTGTTGGTTTACGGATTGTTTCCATATACATAATCTTATGGTTGGCTGGGTGTTTTGTCAAACAGCTGATATATTGATCCCGTGCACAAAATAAAATACATTCCTGAAAAATATATTCGAAAGAAGTCTACTGATTTTGTAATTTGGCACGATGAGAATATGGGAAAAGGTGAAATAAAAATATTGGAAAATGCAGTTTTGTCGGCATTCAAATACATCAGCTTGTTAAAACTCATTAAGCATAAAAGAATTTTAAACTTTTGTATTTATTCTAATTTGACCGAGGGATGCAAAATTCTACAAAGAGACATTCTGGCTAATATGCTAATGGCTCCATATACTGACGAAATTAACTCATTAATTATCCTGTTTCCGCCAAGTATATCTTGTGTGACCCCCGAAAATCTCACCCGACATTTGATCCACGAGATCGCGCATTGTTTTATTGACGAGAAAACGGGGAGCAAGAAAGAGCTTGAAGACAACGATAAGGACATGAGAATTGAATCCTGGAAAAGTGAAGGACTGGCCGAAGTTATAAGTTATTATGCGCTAGGTAGAGAAAAAGAATTGGAACAGAAGAAATTTTCTGATTTATCCGACAAATTATTGAATGAAAATTTAAACGATCTGAATAGTAAGGTAAGAGGTAAGGCGTTTGAAATTGCTACTGCAAAGGTATTTTTAGAGATTCAGAAATTTGGACTTAATAAATATTTTGATTCAATGTCCAAAAACTGCTAACGTTTAGCCTGTTATTAAATAATGTTGGGATATTATGACGAGTCTCGGAACTTCAAGAACGCTGTCCCATCTTTACATTTCACCTTTAGCTTTGAAGCTCCGAAGCCACAAAAAGGGAGAATTATTATTGCAAGAGACTGTCGAGGGCGGATTGTACGTTCAAAAGTTTAAAATATAGTGAAAATTATGCCTGAATCCCCAAATAAATTAAAACTTGTCCCATATAGCAATAATTATCCAAAAATTTTTGCTAAATATCAGAAACAATTTTTTCAATCTTTGAAAAATTATAAAGTTAAGGTTCATCACGTTGGTAGCACAGCCGTACGAGGTTTGGGAGGTAAGGGTTTTATTGATATTCTTATTGGTTTGCCAGATTGGAATAGAGAGAAAGAAATTATCAATAAATTAGGAGAGATTGGCTTTACCCATATTCATCCAAAAGAAAACGAGCGAATCTTTTTGAGCAAACCACCAGAAGATACAAAAAATTATGATGTTCATTTGCACTTAACCACAGTTGATAGTAAGCCTTATAAGGATATGATTTATTTTAGGGATTGCCTTAGAAAAAATCCCGAATTAGCAAAAGAATATTTTGATATAAAATTAATCCTATTTAAAAGCACTAAAGCAAATAGGAAAAAATATACTAATCAAAAGGCAAAATTTATAGAAAAAATTTGTGATCTTAATATTAATAATAAGGAGTAACTTTGTCACTTTCAATCGGCATTATCGGGTTACCAAATGTAGGGAAAAGCACCCTTTTTAACGCCCTGCTGAAGGGTTATTTGGCGCAGGCGTCAAATTATGCGTTTACGACGATTGAACCGAACGTCGGGATTGTCGAGGTGCCGGATGAGCGATTGGCAAAACTAGCGGAAATTGAAAAATCCGACCGGATTGTACCGGCAACAGTTAAATTTGTTGATATTGCGGGGTTAATCGCCGGCGCGCACAAAGGTGAAGGGCTCGGCAACAAATTTCTCGCACATATCCGTGAAGTGGATGCGATCGTGATGGTCGTGCGCACGTTTGAGGACAAAGAAGTAATGCATGTTGGTGGGCAGATTTCACCAAAAGATGATATCGAAACAATTACAACTGAGTTGGTTTTGGCCGATTTGGAAACATTAGAGAAAAAAATTCAAACTACGGAAAAAACCCCGACGCCCAGAGGGGTCGGGGTCCCGTCGTTGTCAGCCAAGAAGGCTGAAGCGTACGGGAAGATCAAAAAGTGTTTTGAGGCCGGGAAGCCGGCAATCGAAGCGGGGTTGTCTGCCGAGGAAAAACATTTGGTTGGCGAGGCAAACTTTTTGACACTGAAGCCATTTTTATATTGTTTTAATGTTGGGGAAGATCAGGCGGGCGAAACGTCGGAGGATTTGATCGAGGAATATTGTTTGTCATCGCGAGTCGCCGATGATGCGACGCGGCGATGTCGTGAGATTGCTTCGTCTGAATTAGGCGCGGGTTCCACCCCCGCGTCGCGCAATGACGGACTTGATATCAAACCAGAGCAGACGGTGGTGATATCGGCTAAAATCGAGTCTGAACTGGCGCAAATGAGCGAAACCGACAGAGCTGAACTTCTGAGAGAATTCGGTCTGGAAGAAGCCGGATTAAATCGACTAATCGAATCGGCTTACCGCGTTTTGAATTTGCGGCCGTTTTTTACTGCCGGGCCGATGGAAGCGCGGGCTTGGACCGTGGAGGCTGGTGCTTTAGCGCCCGAGGCTGCCGGCAAAATCCACACTGATTTTGAAAAAAAGTTCATCAAGGCCGAAGTTGTTTCTTATGATAATTTTGTGAAATTCAACGGTTGGAAAGGGGCAAAAGAGGCTGGAAAAGTACGTCTTGAGGGTAAAACCTATGAAATCCAAGACGGTGACGTGATTTTCGTGCATCACGGATGAGACTAGTCTTAGTTCCCAATCACGGCAGTTAGTCCAGTAGGCTTAGAGGGAGCCGCATTGGTATGATAGCCAATTGAGTAATCATCTAAGGTGGGTGTAGAAACACCATCCGTGGAGCTGAGAGTTGTTTCTATCTGTAAGTACTTATAATATGTCGGATTGTCTGTATCTCCCGTCCGATTAGTCACTAATGCACTAATATCTAGACTACTACCACTATTGGGTGTCTGAGCATCACTCCAGCCTGTCCAGTTACTTCCATCAGTTGAACTTCTGAATCTAAACTGGATGTTAGTATTAGTTGGTTTTGTATAAGTTGGAGTAAATGTCTGCCATCCCCAATAACTATCTCCCCCACTTATCTGTGTGGCTCCTGTGGTGTGGGTGGCGGAACTTGGGAGATGTATCGTGAATTCTCTCAAAGACGGTCCATTTACTCCATCGCCATCGTAATGAAATTTATAATATCGGAATGTCTGCAAAAAATGACTTGCGAAATCATATCCCGGGCCGGTCCCGGAACTACAAGTCGTCCCATCGCTACCGCAAACCAACGTTGTCCAGCTTGCTCCATCCAATGAGTATTGGCTTGTACTATAATTTCTCACATTGGCCATATTAATATCTACTAATCGCAGTTTTGAGTTGCTTAGATCGATCATCCATTCGCTGGGTGTCCCCGCATTTCCTGTCCATGAGGTACCAGTGTCACCATCTATTGGATTGGACTTGTTCGCTGACGGATCGGCTGTGATTGAGGCGCCAGAAATATTCTCGAGCTGGCTGACCTTATCGTTGATAACAATATCTCCCCCAGCTCCAGCAGTGATATTGCTTGTAGTTCCAGCCTGCCAATCAGCCTGACTCGAAAGTACCGCAGAGCTTGATGATGCGGATGATTTTAATTGACTATTATTCTTACTTTTTAAAAAATTGAAATATCCTAGCAATACTAATCCCAAAAGTACGACTACCACCCCCGTGAGAATATATGTTCTTTTCATGATCTAATTATATGCTTTTTAACGCAGAAGGGCGAGCGCTGTATAAGCCGCTCGCCCCGTAGTCGGTCCGCAAGTCGCGGGCCGTTACTTGATCTTGATCTCCTTTACTCCAATAGTGTGCTTGGTTGCGACGACCCGGACGGCGGTGAAGCCGCCGGGGACGGTCGCAGACCACACCGTCGGAATCTGGCCGGGGACCATCCCTGGTCCCGGGCGTTCTCGCGACTCCCTGAGTGATGTGCTCTTCCAGCCGCGCTGGAACACGTCCACCCTAAGCGCATATGACGGTACGTAGGTTGTAACGACCGTTACGCTCTGGCCGGGACTCGTGATCTTGACGTAGCCGCCTTGCTCAAGGACGGCTTCCGGCTCTAGTTCGCCGTCAACGGCGAACTGTGGGAATGACCCTGCCTGGCACAACCCCTCCCCGCCAGGGAAGCGGGTCAAGGTCATCATGCCTTTCGTGTTCTCTTCGACAGACCTCTGCCAGGCCGCGTTCTCAGCCCAGGTCGATACTGCCCACACCGGCAGCTTGCCGGTGGTCTCTGTGGTGACCGTTTGCCTCATGGCCGTGAAAGCCATGAGTACAACTAGCGCCACCAGCAACAGCACACCCGCCGCCGAAACGACGGCAGGGGTGGGGTAGTGACGTGTGGGTGCGGCGACCGCACGCCCGGCCGGCGTGACGTGCATCGGCAGTCCGTGCTGATTTGCCACAGTATGCCTCCAAGGGGGCAGTAGCCCCCCACCGAATACAACAAGCCGACATGGTTGCCAACACACTCCGCTAAAGCAGAGCATGTCAGTCAACCGCTACACACCAGTAGTGTGCATCGGAACGTGTGACGTTTCTGATATCCTTTAACACCTCTAGACATCCCAAACGTCGGGGGTATCTAGAGATGATCTATCTACGTATCAATGTGCATTGTACAAAAACAACTAACATCCTGACCTAATCTTCACAAACACTCTCATGTCTGTGTCTTTCGGCCAAGCGTAGGTAGATAGTGCTTATCTACCTACATCTGACCAAAAACAAGCTAATATACCATAAAACACATGGATTGTAAAGGATACGATGGATATAATGATCAATTTACAATTTATAATTTTCAATGAATTAAGACAATGGCTGGGGACGAGGCACACCCGTTTATATTATATCACGGGTTGTCTAGATCTAGCGCGATTTCGCAAATTAGGATCAAGGATTTTTTTACGCAGCCGCAGACTCTTTGGGGTGGCTTCCAATAGTTCATCGTCTTCGAGAAAATCAATACATTGTTCCAGCGACAAAATCGTCGCTGGAGTTAAAATCAAAGCTTCATCGGCATGTGCCGAACGGATATTAGTTAGTTGTTTTTCTTTAGTAACGTTTATATCTAAATCGCTTTCCCTTGAGTTAAGCCCGACGATCATGCCACGATAAACCTCTGTTTGGGGTTCGACAAAAGTAATTCCCCGGCCTTGGGCGTTGTTTAGCCCGTAGCCGACGGCTTTGCCGGTTTCGCTGGCGATCAAGACGCCATTTCGCAGTCTTGGAATATTTGCGCCAATAGGTTCAAAGTCTAAAAACATCGAATTAGTCACAGCCGTTCCGCGCGACAGGGTCAAAAGTTGGTTGCGCAGTCCCAGCATCCCTCTAGTTGTAATTTTAAAAACCAACCTTGTTGTGCCGTCATTTGCTTCTTCTTGGTGGATCAACACGCCCTTTCTCTTGATAATCTCGCCAACGACGGTGCTAGCGTAGTTATTTTCGACATCGATTGTCAGCTCTTCAACCGGTTCATATTTTTGACCGTCAATTTCTTTGGTAATAACCTGTGGTCGGCCAATTTGCAGCTCGTATCCTTCGCGTCGTAAGGTTTCGATAAAAACGGACAAATGCAGCTCACCGCGGCCAGAAAGAATATATTCTCCTTCGTCGCCAAGGCGTAATTTAAGAGAAACGTTCGTTTCAAGTTCTTTTTTGATTCTATCCAGAATCTGTCGGCCGGTTACAAACTTACCTTCGCGGCCGGCAAAGGGTGAACTATTGGCCGAGACCGCAATCAACAATGTCGGCTCTTCGATTTTGATTCCAGGTAGGGCCTCGGGATTGCTTTCTAGTGCAATTGTATCGCCAATACCGGCGTTCTTTAGTCCGGTGATGGCAATGATGTCGCCGGCTTGGGCTTGCTTGACCTCAACTCTTTTGAGCCCGGCGCTGACAAAGATTTTGTCTATCTTGGTTGTTTCTTTGACGCCCTCGCCGTTGACAATTGCGATTTGCATGCCAACTGCGGCTGATCCTCTTGTTATCTTGCCGATGGCGTATTTGCCCTGATAGCTGTCCCAATCCAGTGCCGAAACCAACATTTGAAGATCGCCGGTCTCATCAGAGAGAGGTTCGGGAACATATTCTAAGATTGCGTCGAATATTTCAGTCAAATCTCCATCTTCTTCGAAATTCTGTGGCAGATCTCGCCAAGCCTTACCATCTCGGGCGATTGAGTATAAAACGGGAAAATCAAGCTGTGTTTCGTCTTTGGCCAAATCTAAAAAAAGATCATAAGTTCGATTCAAAACATCCTTGACCTGAGCGTTTTTCTTGTCGATTTTATTAATAACCACAATTATTTTCAAACCGAGTTCGAGGGCTTTTTTGAGGACAAATTTAGTTTGCGGCATTGGGCCCTCTTGGGCGTCAATAACCAAGATCGCTCCATCGGCCATGTTAAGTGTTCTCTCGACCTCCCCGCCGAAATCAGCGTGCCCGGGCGTATCGATAATATTAATTTTTGTACCCTTGTAGTTAACAGCCATATTTTTGGCCAAAATCGTGATACCGCGTTCGCGCTCCTGATCGTTGGAATCCATAATCAGGGTTTGGCTGAAGGCCGCCTCATTTTCACGAAAAGTTTTTGACTGCTTTAATAAGCCATCTACCAAGGTAGTTTTGCCGTGGTCAACATGGGCGATAATGGCAACGTTTCTAATATTTGTTTTTGTCATGGAAAACACTTAAAAATTAACCTGTTGATTATACATTCTTTTACCCCTTTGGTCAACCATCGAGCACCATTAGCTTAATTATCAAGATTGCTTCGTATTGTTTCATAATTAGGTGTGGTCTCCACTCCCACGCCGCGCAATGACTAAAAAACAGCTAATAAATCAATGCGTTTTTGACGCAATACTTCAACCACTCGGGCTAAGACCCCGAGTAATTCCTGATGAGTCAGTGGTTACTCGGTGTCTGTCGACAGTGTAACGGTGAGAGTTGCCTTTTGATCAGTCTCATTTGTTCCAAAGGATGCATAGAGCTTGCCTTTAGAGTAGGCGGCACTTTTTTCGTTTGTGGTTGACATATTGAATTCTTCCTTGAAGCCATTTTGTTTCAGTGTGTCACAATATGTCTCAAAAGCACCCGTTTTGATTGATGAAAAACTGACCGTCCAAGATTGTCCATTACCAATTGTCATTTTCATTGTTTCGGTAATGCTACCTAGCGTGAATTTGGGGACATCGGTTGGCATATCCGTTGGCCAAGTCTTGGTTTTGCTCGATTCGACAGATCCATCCTTGCTGGTAACTTTTACATCTTCACCGTTGACGTCAACATCTGCGCCAGTGGCGTTTTTAATCAAATTTTCAGCCGTTTTCTCAGCTGCCTTGCGAGATAACATTCTGGAAATATAGCCACCACCGCCCAAAACCACCAATGCCACGACAACGATGATCGCAATCGTAGCCGTCGACATCTTTTTCGGTGCAGGCTTTGTTTGTTCTTCTGCCATTCCCCCTCCTACTTTATTTTCCTGAATTATAACTTAAAAGTTTTTGCTTGGCCATTTTCCAAGGCATGACGCATTAGATCATTTAGAAATGTTACTTTAGGGCTCTTCGAATCAGCTCAATTCTTCTGTCAATTTCATGTCTCAGTTTGACTGGATTCAGCATCCTGTAAGTCGACTC
>Ga0247842_10001745_pt1 | contig 34692 bp, 26 predicted proteins | sample LaCruzMarch2015__3_FD_192411 | JGI IMG/M metagenome (GOLD analysis project Ga0247842, IMG submission 192411) | Freshwater microbial communities from meromictic Lake La Cruz, Castile-La Mancha, Spain - LaCruzMarch2015_19m | ecosystem: Environmental > Aquatic > Freshwater > Lake | place: Spain...
CACAATGCCAAGGTAAATGAATTTTTTCATGAGTGCGGGTTGATTTTTATACATTCTCCTTCTTAAAGATAACTGATTTTAGTATTTTTATAAAGGTAAGTTTTGTTACCATATTCTTTTATTAAAATTATACATGGTGAATGAGGAACCTCTAATTATAGATGCACATCAGCATTTTTGGAACTACGATGCGCAGGAATACGCATGGATTTCAGATCAACTTGCTCCGCTGAAAAGAGATTTTTCACCTGAAGATTTACTTCAGCTATTAAATAAGGAAAAAATTTCTGGAGCGATTAGTGTTCAAGCCAGGCAATCGGAAAAAGAAAATGAGTTTTTATTGGATCATGCGAAATTAAATTCTTTTATAAAAGGCGTAGTGGGATGGATAGACCTGAGGTCTGAAAAGGTCGAGGAAAGGCTTTCTTTTTATAAGAATTTTCCAATATTAAAAGGATTCAGACACGTTGTTCAAGACGAAAAGGATCCTGAATTTATGCTTCATCCTGCTTTTTTGCGTGGAATAGATCAGCTAATCAAATACGGATATTGTTATGATATTTTAGTTTATGCCATGCAACTTCCTCAGGTTTTAGCTTTTTTGAATCATTTTCCTGACACACCTTTTATCATAGACCATTTGGCAAAACCTGATATAAAGCAGGGTGGATTCACATCATGGCAGGCCGATATCCGGAAAATTGCGGCTTTTCCTAAGGTGCTGATTAAAGTTTCAGGAATGACTACAGAGGCTGATTGGCATCATTGGAAAAAACAGGATTTTTATCCCTATTTAGATGAATTGGTTCTTTCTTTTGGGGTAGAAAGGTTATGCTATGGTTCAGATTGGCCAGTTTGCAATCTCGCTGGAAATTATTCCTTGCAATGGGATATTGTCAAAACCTATTTTAGTACCTTCAATCCATCAGATATTAATAAGGTAATGGGATTGAATACCCAACGTTTTTATCATTTAAATGTATAATAAAATGAGATATTGTTTGGCTCTCGATCTGGTGAATGAAGCAGAAAAAATAGCTGCTTATGAGGCCTATCATAAAGAGGTATGGCCTGAAATTATTGACAGCATTACGTCGTCTGGCATTCAATCTATGGAAATATACCGGGTTGAAAACAGATTGTTTATGATTATGGAAACGGATGCCTCCTTTTCATTTGAAGCAAAATCTTTATCTGATACCTTTAACCCTAAGGTGCAGGAATGGGAAAAACTGATGTGGAATTATCAACAAGCACTTCCGTCGTCCAAACCAGGTGAAAAATGGAGGTTAATGGATAAAATTTTTAATGTGTAGGGAAATTTCATGCCTGACCCCTTTGGGTCACATGTCTATAAAAAAAGAGGCTATTTTTTTAAACAGCCTCTTCATAAAATACTCAAAACGGTCATATAAAATTAAGAGGCAAGACAACATGAATTCGCTGCCTGCCCGTAAAAATTAGGGTAAATAAAATCCTTTTCCAATTTGTTTTCTAAAACCAATGAATAACCCTCCGTACCATATTTTTTGTTCCAAAACATAATCTTCTGCCGAAATAGAGGGTATTCTGGATCTTACATAAGGTTCAGCCATGAATTCAAGGCTATTTCCTATAGGGATAGAAAGGGAAATTCCTGAATATAAACTGGCGCCCAGTCTATTTTTGAAAGCGGGGTAAGCTCCTGGTTTAGAAGACGTAAATTCAATGAGTGTACCACCTGGGCTATAAAAACTACCTTTTTGGTTAAAGGCCATATTTAGATAAGTTCCTAACGAGAGACCAGCCCTTAGTTTTCCAAAAGATTGTTCTTTAGTTAAAATTAATGGAATGTCGATGGTTTCAAAAGTATTTTTACTTGTCCTACCATTAGAGGCGTCAGGAATGGTCAGGGTTAAGGTTTGACTCATTCTGCTGTATTGAATTCCACTTCTTAAGCCCCAGCCTTTTAAGGTAGAAATACCCATTCTTACGGCAAAACTGTTAGATACTTTTAAATCTTCCTGATTATTTCTCAATGCTGAATAAGCATCAAAAAGCGGAGTTTTAGCAGTTAGGGAACTATTTATAAAGTCTTGAGAGAGGAGGAAATCAATTTTTGCAAACCACAGTTTCTTTTTAAAAGGAACGGGTAATAATTCAGAATACATAGACAATTCATGGGGTAGGGTAGCGTCAAGGGTAGTAATATTTGGAAATGATGTGAAGTTATTTTCCGACGCTTGAACCGTTTGATCTGTTATATTCGTTGTATTTGTAACTTGTTCAATGTTATCATTGGAGGGAATAAAAGCAGCCTGCGGAGGTAATGAATTATTAAAAATAGGGGCTACTTTTTTAGGAAGAGTGCGCGTTTTTCCAGAAAGAATGGGTGTGGGTATTTTGCTGTCCGTTTTAGGTGTAAAATGCTCATGAATAGGTTTTTCTTCCAAGGACGTTGATTCAGTCTGCTCCAGAAATAGAAAATCTTGAGAAAAGTAGATAAGCGTTGACAGGCAGACTGATGTAATTAGCCAGGGAGCCCAAAAAGGAAGTCGCGGTGATGTTTTTTTTGCCCTTGCCAACTGAATATTATCCCACAAGTCGTCAGAGGGAGGAACTTCATAATGGGAGAGTTTTCTCCGAAAAAGTTCATCTAAGGGTGATTTTGGGTTCATACGGCAAGTTTTTGACTCTCTAAAATCTGGGATTGCAACATCTTTCTTGCTTTAACTAATTGAGAGCGAGACGTACTTTCCTGAATACCTAAAAGCGCTGAAATTTCAGCGTGACTATAACCTTCAATGGCGTACATGTTGAAAACAATGCGGTAACCATCGGGTAACTGTTGAATAAGCTGTAAAAGTTCTTCTTCGTGAAGCTGTGAAAACACCGATGGTAAAGCACCGGAAGCGTCCTCAGCCGTAGTTTCTAATCCAATAATTTCGTTGGAAAAACTTTTTTTGTCTATATTTTTTAATGCCGTATTTACAACAATACGACGCATCCAGCCCTCTAGAGAACCCTTGCCCTGGAATTGATCAAAATGATCAAAAATCCTGATAAAGGCATCTTGAAGGATATCTTCGGCTTCCATTCGATGTCTTGCATATCGCAAAGAAACTACAAGTAATTTTCCGGCGTAACGTCGAAAAACGGCTTCCTGATACTTTCGGTCTTGTCGCAAGCATCCTTGGATTAGTTCATTGTCTTCCACAGGACTGGCAATATTTAAATAGCGCATAAACAATATGAGCCATCAATAAAATGAAATGCTGCCTGAAAAATAAATAAATATTATCTATTTCCCATAATTTGTAGAATTAAAATATCTCAAAAGAGCATTTACAGAATGGGGGTGCTCAATTTCACCTTTTTGCCACCTGAATTTTAGTTCTTCTAAGGGCATTAGTATAACTTCAATATTTTCACCGGCATCCAAGGTTTGTTGTTTAGTCAATTTCACGTCCAGGGCGAGAAAATGGTGAACATAACTATCCATAAAGACAGGATTTTGGCCTATTTTGCCTAATGGAATCAGTTTTTCACCACATGTATAACCAGTTTCCTCTTCCAATTCCCTTTCAGCAGCTTTGATAGGACTTTCATCCGGATCTACGAGACCACCAGGTAATTCCAGGGTGTAAGAAGCTGTACCAAATCGATATTGTTGTACCAGAACAATTTCATTTGCCGAAGTCAATGCAATAACATTAACGGCGTTTCCTCCGCTAAGAATGACCTTTTTTTCGGTTATTCCGTTTCTTGGGTTTTTCATGAAATCGAAACGAGCTTCAAATAATTTAAGGTCAGGACCAGGTTCACTTTTTTCGATGAACCAGATCTGGCTGTTGTCCAATGTTTGGACGTTGGTTAATAATTTCTTCATTTGTGGGAGTATTAATATTTAACGAATCAAATCTAAGTAGTTCCAGGCGGAATAGGCTATCCTGCGCCAGAGAATCGGCGTATATTTCTTCCGCAGATTTAATGCGTAAGGGACAATCCAATTGTGAGGCAATCGAGGGATCGAGAAGGGGAAATTGACCCAGATTATAATCTGTTAAGGTAGAGTCAGTGTAAATCCGTTGCATAAATTTACCCCAAACGGGTAGGGCGGTGGCCGCTCCCTGTCCCCATTCAAAATTCCTGAACCTAACGAGTCTTGAATCTCCGCCTACCCAGGCACCAGCGATGAGTTTCGGATTGAAGCCAATGAACCACCCATCTGCATGAAACTGAGAAGTCCCTGTTTTCCCTGCAATGGGTTTATTTTCCAGTCCATATTGCCATCTCAAACGACTGGCAGTACCAAAAGTAGCTACAGATTGTAGCATATTGAGTACTATTAATGCTGTATCAGATGGAATAACCCTATTTCCCAGGCTTGTTTGCGCCTGATAAATGATTTTCCCCTTTCCGTCAACTATTTTTTTAATGCCCCGTGGAGCATGTCTGCTGCCTAAATTTGGATAAACGGAGAACGCAGAAACCATTTCTAATAATGAAATTTCAGCAGCACCGAGCCCAATAGAGGGTTCATTGGGTATTTCACTGGTAATGCCTAATTTCTTTGCCAGTTGAATAACCGCTTTAACACCTACCTCAAAAACTAACTTTACTGTAATGGAATTTATACTATTTGTTAAGGCTCCTGCCATAGAATAAGAGCCGCCATATTTTCCATCGGCATTTTGTGGCAACCAATCATCCTCATCTTTCCCGTTAGGTAATATATGAGGTTCGGGATCTACTCTTCCATATTGCTTTTTATCCCATTCATGTTTTTTATATTCATGATACATCTGTAATTGATTGGGAATTTGTTCGCAGGGATCGCGTCCATTAAGTAGTGCAGCAGTATAAACTAAGGGTTTGAAAACAGATCCCGTCTGCCTCCTTGAAAGGACATGATCATATTTAAAATGGGTGAAATCAACGCCACCAATCCATGATTTTATATTTCCATTGGAAGGGTCTAGGGCAACAAAGCCAACCTGTAAAATACGGAAATAATAGCGAAGTGAGTCTAATGGAGACATCAATACCTCATCTTCTTCGCCATCATAGTTGAATAAAACCATGGGAATAGGTGTATCAAAATCCTTTTTTATCGCTTTTTCTGAATATCCTTTTAACTTTAATTGTTTATATCGAAGAGATTGCGTTTTCATTAATTCAATAGCCTCATCTTCTCCTTGAATGAGTTGATTTTTCCATTGACTCGTATAATTTTTTTGCAAATACGACAGATGTTCTAACATAGCTTCCTCAGCGTGACGCTGTAAACGGGTATCTAAAGTGGTGTACACTTTTAATCCATCAATATCAATGTTATATGGTTGACCATTATCCTTTTTCAGTTTACTTAAAATGGCATCCAGTTCTTTTTTGACATGTATCTGAAAATAAGGAGCAATGCCTTCATTTTTAATGATTGGATTGTAGCGAATGATAAGAGGAGATTGAATAAGCGAGGAAAGATTGGTTGTCGATACATTTCCAATATTCTTTTTGTGTACCGGACTTAACCTTATAATTTCTTCTTTTATCTGTTTGTTTTCAACCATTTGTTGCAAAACTAAGTTCCTCCGTATTCTAACCTTCTCCGTTGCTTTTCTTGGGTTATATGAAGTATTTGCCTTCAATGTGCCCATCAAAGCGGCCGCCTCTTGTATTGTTAAATCAATAGGAGATTTACTGAAAAATCTTTTACTCGCTACTTCAATACCATATACATTTTCGCTAAATGGCACGGTATTCAAATATAGCGTTAATAACTCCATTTTGGTGTAAACCCTTTCTAACCGGTTAGCAATGACAATTTCCTTTAATTTATTTCTTATGAGGGAAAGGAACAGAAACTTTTCTCTGGGGAATAGATTTTTCGCTAATTGCTGACTTAAGGTACTTCCACCACCACCTGATTCATCGCCACCAAGGACAGTTCTAACTAAAACGCGCCCCCAGCTTTTTAAATCAACGCCTTGATGTGAAAAAAAACGTTTATCTTCTATGGCGACGAGTGCGTGAAAAACAAATCCAGGGATAGAATCAGCAGGTATAGACGTTCTGGCCTGAATGAAATATCTTCCCATTAAAATATTATCATCGGAATAAATCTCTGTTGCATTCCGGGTTTCCAATTCTTTTATAATAGAAACGGTTGGTATGGGCCTTAGGAATACAAGCCAAAGTAAGAAATAGGCTAAAATCAGGTATGAAAAGCGCTTTCCCCACGTTTTAATGAATGACGCATTTTTGGGATGGTCATTTTCATATTTCTCCCAACGCACTTTAATGGGTTGTAGTGGCTTAATCAAGGAGGAAACGATATTTTTGATAACCAAGGGCATCTTGGGTAAATTCATACGTAGGAGCTTATTTGAGAGGATAATTTTTTATCACCTTCACAAATTTAATTAAGTCCGCTTAAATAGATGATTAATTACCTCTTATTTTTGGGAAAAGACAGACTATTCTAATTTTTTCTTTTTTCCGTTTACCGGTTTATGTTTTGGAGGATAAGATTTTTTGCGTTGATCTGATCTGTCCGGCCTACTTTCGGAAGATTGACTGGCAGAAGATGCCCCTTTATTTGCAATTGGAATTTCCCTTCCCATCATTTTTTCAATGGCATATATTTTGGGTCTGTCTCTATAATTTACAAAAGTAATAGCCATACCCTCCGCTTCTGCTCTGCCCGTTCTTCCTATTCTATGCACATAATCTTCGGGATCACCTGGGACATCATAGTTAATAACCAGATCAATCCCTTTTATATCAATACCTCTGGAAAGAACGTCTGTGGCGACCACAATTTTTAATTTTCCGTTTCTAAAGGCCGATAATCTGTCTTCCCTTTCCGTTTGATCTAAATCGGAATGGATCGCTGCGACATCAAAGCCAGCTTTAAGCAGACGATCAGAAACCTGTCTCACTTTTATCTTAGTTCCTGCAAAAATGAGTATTTTTTCCATTTCTTTGAAACCGGAAAGAATTTGTTCTGCCAGGGCAGGTTTTTGCTCATCTTCAACGCCGTACATAGACTGAATAATTTTTTCAGCCGGCTTTGAAATGGAGATACTTACCTCTTTGGGATTATTTAAAAGTTGTTGGGAAAATTTCCTTATCGGCGCAGGCATAGTAGCGGAAAATAACAAGGTTTGCCTTTTTTTGGGAAGCATATTTACTATTTTCATAATGTCAGGAGCAAAACCCATATCTAACATTCTATCTGCCTCATCAAGCACTAAATATCTAAGGCTGTCAAAATTTACGTAGCCCATGTCAATATGGGCGATAAGTCGGCCTGGTGTAGCCACAACAATGGGGGCGCCTCCTTTTAACGCTTTCTTTTCCAGGTCAAGTGATTGTCCGTCTCTACCACCGTACACAGCAATGGCACTGATGGGGGTAAAGTAGGAGAAGCCTTCCAGTTGCTGATCAATTTGAACGGCTAGTTCTCTGGTTGGAACAATGATAAGCGTGGCTATTTTTTCTGATGGATTTACCGTTAAGCTATGTAAAATGGGTAGAAGAAAAGCAGCCGTTTTACCCGTTCCTGTTTGTGCGCAACCCAAAACATCGTGTCCCTCCATGATGAGAGGAATAGTTTGGGTTTGAATAGGTGTCGGTTCTTTAAAAGACATGGCATTTAGCCCGTCCATTAATGAAGGATGAAGATTAAAATCAGTGAATTTCAAAGTATAATTTTAAAAATTTATTTGCAAAGATGATTAATAATTCATTAACAATGGTTTATTTCTCAATGATAGCATCTTCAATGAGATCATCTGAATCATTACGGTCATTTTTTGACGCTTGTTTTTTCTGTGTGTCACCTGTTAAAATAGTTGGTTTTGTTGAGTTTGTGCCATACTCACTATTGGCATATTTAGCCGCTTTGGTGAAAAAGTCATCCGTCAAAGTACTCTTTTTTGCCTCTCTGAGACTGTCCTGAAAAGTACGCTGGGAATCATTGACCTTCTCATCATATTCTTTACCTTTTCGATGTGCTTTTTCAAAGAAACTCTCTTTTTCAGATTTCTTTTCCTTCGCTGCTTCTGCCTCTGCTTTCTGCATGAGTGCCTCTGCCTTTTCTCCGAGAATATCACCTATTGCTATGGCCTTATCCTTCCATTCCCGTCCTTTTTCAATGACTTGTTCGCCTAATTTTTCGGTTTTTTCCTGTAAAAATTCCTTTACAGTATTTCCCTTTGGTTCATTTTGGGTGTTTCCAGTAGCATCAGGCACTTGAGTTTGAAAAGCTTCTTGCTCAAATTTATTGAAGTCTAATGTACTTTCCTGTTTTCTTTCGATGGGTGGAGCTGTCTTTGTTTTTTGTCCAAAGATTTTATCCCTCAAATTATCTAATAGTCCCATAAAATGTGAATTTTGTCTCAATTTACGTTAAAAATCAGTTTCTACTTATAAAGTTAATTGCTTTATAAATTATTAAACATTTTTAGCGACTTTTGGATTATGTTTTCTTTATTTTGATAGAAATAACTTTTATTTGTCTTTTAAATTCAGTTGAATGGAATACAGTTTATTAGGTAGGTCTGAACAACGTGTTAGCAAGATTTGTCTTGGTACGATGACTTTTGGAGAACAGAATACTGAAACTGAGGCACATTTGCAGTTAGATTTCGCCGTAAATGAGGGTGTAAATTTTATTGACACTGCGGAAATGTACCCCATTCCTGCCAGTAAAGATACTTATGGCAGAACAGAGGAAATGGTGGGTTCCTGGTTGAAGGATAGAGGGAACAGAGACAAACTGGTTATTGCATCAAAAATAATAGGCCCTGGCGCTTTCAATTATATCAGACCCTCTTTGAATTTTTCAGCAGATAGTATTAATATAGCCCTGGAGAAAAGTCTTAAAAGGTTGAGAACAGATTATATTGACCTATTTCAGCTCCATTGGCCAGAGAGAAAAACAAATAATTTCGGAGTACGTGGTTATCCTGACGATGGTTCTGATCCCTGGGAAGATAATATGCTGGACATTCTTGAAACCATGCAATCTCTCATTTCGTCTGGGAAAATCAGGTTTTTTGGCGTATCTAACGAGACTCCCTGGGGTTTACAGCGTTTTATCCATCTTGCAGAGATGCATAAATTACCCATTTGTATGAGTATCCAAAATCCATATAATCTGGTAAACCGACTATTTGAAGTAGGATTAGCAGAAATTTCTATAAGGGAGAAAGCAGGATTACTTGCTTACTCTCCGCTGGCTTTCGGCACACTTTCCGGTAAATATCTAGATGGTACCGCAGATAGCTCTTCACGATTAGTAAAATACGCGAGTAGCCCAAGATTGGTTCGTTACAATAGCGATTTTAGCCAGGGAGCTATTAAAAAATATGTTGAACTGGCAAAGGAAGCAAATCTTCCTCCAGGTTTGATGGCGCTATCATTTGTAAATTCCCGGCCATTCATAACCAGTAATATCGTAGGTGCTACCAATATTTCCCAGCTGAAAGAAAATATCGGTAGCATCAATTTAAAACTTCCAAGTGATTTATTGGAGAGAATTGAACTTATTCACAAATCAATGCCAGATCCGGCACCCTAGTTTAAATTTCTTACATGCAGTTAAAATCTATCATTTTACTCCTGAAAATTTATCGCCAGTATATAGAAAATGAGGAGCGATACAAAAGAGCTTATATTTGGGAATCTCAACAGGTTTTTGTTCAAAAATGGGACATTAATGCTGTAGATATGAAGGCTATGTACCTGGCGAGCCTGGATAATTCCAGATCCAGAAGATTATGGAATAGGGAAAACTTTGAACCAAGAAAAGTAATGGCTGAAATATTAAGTCATCAACCTGATTATGGAAGAATGTTGTTTTCAGATTTACTGAATGAAGAACGTGATTTAACGGGTAGATTGCATCGTTTTGTCTATGGGTGTAACGAACTTTTTAGTGATTACCTCGATAGCCATGTAGGTTCCCGTTTACAAAGTCATTTTCATACAGATAATTTTGAAATGGCCTTTTTATACCTTGCCTTCCGTTATCCTGAAAAATATAGTTTCTACCACCCGGAGTCTTTTAAATATTTTCTGGAGGAAACAAATGCCCGGGATATTCCGGAGGGAAATGATCCTGACCGATTTGTAAAAGTGGTAAATATGGTTAATGTCTGGATGCAAAAAGAACCCAATTTATGGGAAATTCACCTTAAAAGGTTGAATCCATCTACAGATTATATGGAAAACAATCTTCTTTGGGTATATGATTTTTTCTTATATGTCCATGAAAAAAATATAAATGTCCAAAGCCTGCTCACAACCTAAAATCTTTTGTATGACTTCGAAAATGAAACTTCTTATCCCTGTTTTCTTTACCTTCATTCTTCAAGGTTTTGCTCAGAATGCTGAACTTAAATCAGGTCCAATGCTTGGATACTCAGAAATGAGGGAAGTGGTGGTATGGTTACAGACAACTTCAAAGGGGAAAGTTCAGCTTAATTATTGGAACCTGGAGGCACCAAATAAAGTTTTTAAGTCTAACGTCGTGGAAACGGATGCTTCTGCCGCTTTTACCTCTAAAATAGTCCTTTCATTGCTTGAGCCTGGTAACAAATATGGCTATCAGGTTTTATTAAATGATAAATCAGTACTATTTCCCTATCCCCTCGAATTTCAAACCCAATCATTATGGCAATGGAGAACAGATCCTCCTGCTTTTTCCATCGCATTGGGAAGTTGTGCCTACATTAACGATACTCCTTATGACAGACCAGGGAAACCTTATGGGTCAAATTATCAGATTTTCGAATCAATCTTATCCAAAAAGCCTGATGCAATGCTTTGGTTAGGTGACAATACTTATCTGAGGGAAGCAGACTGGAATAGTAAATCAGGCATCTTTTACCGTTATTCACATACGCGCGCCACACCGGAATTACAAGGTTTATTAGGGAGTGTTCATCATTATGCCATTTGGGATGACCATGATTTCGGACCAGATAATAGTGACAGAGGATTTATTCATAAAGAAGCTACCTTAGAGGCTTTTCGATTATTTTGGGGAAATCCCACCTCAGGATTACCCGAACAGGATGGTATAACCTCCCAATTTCAATGGGCTGATGTTGATTTTTTTTTATTGGATAATAGATTTTCAAGAGCACCGGATGAAAGGAAAACCGGGGAGAGAACACAATTTGGAAAAGCTCAACTTGAATGGCTAATAGACGCACTAAAAACAAGTAAATCGCCATTTAAAATGGTGGCCACCGGGGGACAGTTTCTAAGTGCCTCTCCGACTGCTGAAAATCATATTAGATTTTATCCGGAAGAAAGAGCTTATTTAATTAAACGCATTGAAGAAGAAGGACTCAAAAATGTCATTTTCCTCACGGGTGACAGACATTTTACTGAGTTAACGGAGTTGAAACTTGCCAATGGAAAATATTTATATGACTTAACGGTTTCGCCTCTAACCAGCGGTGTGAATACAAATCCTGAAATTAATATTCTTAGAGTACCAGGCACCGAAGTAACAGAACACAATTTTGGATTATTGACTTTTAGTGGTAAAAGATTGGAACGAAAATTAACCATAAAAATATTTGATGCCTTAGGTAATGAAAAATGGAAGAAGGAAATTCTTTCAGAATGAGTGGCTTGAAAATACTCGTTGTTCGCTTTTCAGCGATGGGCGATATAGTTCTGACTTCGCCTGTTGTCAGATTATTAAAAATTCAGTTAAACGCTGAGGTTCATTTTCTTACAAAAAATATTTTTGCTGATTTATGGAGGGAGAATCCATACCTTTCAAAAATTTGGACCATTGATAAAGATCTGAAAGAGGTTATTTCAGCATTGAAAAAAGAGAAATTCGACGCTGTTATAGATTTGCATTCCAATTTGCGCACTTTAAGTTTGCGCTTTTATTTGTGGGGAATTCCATTTTATCATTGTAACAAAGGATCTCTTCTCCGCTGGTTTTATGTTCAGACTGGGTTTAAACCTGTACTCCAAAAGCATATTGTTACCAGGTACTTAGAAACATTACTTTCATTTCCATTGAGTTATGATGGGAAAGGATTAGATTTTTTTGTTTCTGATAAAGAAACCATACTTCAACAGAAACCTTATATAGTTTTAGTTTTAGGTGCTGCACATTTTACAAAAAGAATACCTTTTGAAAAATGGAAGCAGATAATCTCCTCTTTTCATTCTCATTCTTTGGTTTTAATTGGCGGAAAAGACGATGTTAACCTGGGTAAAGCATTGGAAGGATCCTTTGAAAATAAGGTAATTAACAGATGTGGAGAAACAGATGTATTAACATCTGCTTTATTAATGAAAAATGCAGAACTGGTAATTACCGGGGATACGGGAATGATGCATATTGCCGCCGCCTTGAGAAAGCCAGTGGTCAGTATTTGGGGCGGAACCATTCCTGAGTTTGGATGGCTTCCTTTTTATCCTGAAGGAATGAATAGAAACAAGACCATTCAGGTGGAAAATCTTTCTTGCAGGCCTTGTAGCCGTTTTGGTAGATCGGAATGTCCCAAAAAACATTTTCGTTGTATGAACGAAATTTCCGCCAGTTCCGTTTATGAACAAGGACAAATATTACTTAAACATAATTATAGTTAATGCCTATTTAGGTATATTCTTTAATTTTTGATGAACTAATCTGTTCTTTTTGCTCAAAGTCTATTAAATTGCAGACAATCTTTAAAAGCTGATTAGTCAAATATACTGATTATGAATAACTGCATTGTACAAAATTTGCCAAATGACCACCTGATCTTTGTTAAAATTAAGTATCTTATTCGATCCTTTTTTTTTCTTAGCTGTTTGTTCGTCAATACTTTAAATAGTCAGGATATACATTTTTCCCAATTCAATTTTTCGCCATTAACGCTTAATCCGGCGCTAACAGGTGCTTATGAAGGGACGGCAAGAATTGGTGGTATTTATCGTGATCAATGGAGAACCGTATTAGCTAATCCCTATAAAACGCCTTCTTTTTATATAGATGCGCCCGTTATCAAAGGCCTTCGTTCAAAAGATTGGGTAGGGATAGGTATGACGGTGGTAAGTGATGAAGCGGGTAGCACAGAACTAAAAACAGGAGGATCTTATCTCTCAGCTGCCTATCACCTGGCATTGGATGATAAAAGAAATAAAATGTTAACCATTGGATTTCAGGGGGGTAGGTTTCAGCGAAGTGTCAATATGAATAGTCAGGAATTACGCTTTGCCGATGAGTTACCTAAAGAAATTGGTGGTGGTGGCCTGGGTATTGGTGCCGGAGCAAATAGAGATATTCAGGATGAGGTAAACTTTTTTGACTCTGGTATTGGTCTTCTTTACAGAACGAAACTGGCGGAGGGAAATTCCCTGGATTTGGGTTTCTCCGCTTATCATGTTATTGGAGGCAGATATGGACTTATTCAAAATACGAAGGATGTTGTTGAGCCTCCAAAACCAGGGGGTAAGGTTAAGAATACGAATACAAAAAGACCAATGAGATTAACTTTACACGGAACATATCTGCGTAATTTGTCAGAAAGTTTATTTGTAGAGCCATCATTTATGATGCAAAGTACAGGAGGTGCCACAGAATTGGCCTTGCAATTACTTTTTGGAATGCCTATCAAAGAAAACATAAAGCTACGTTTTGGTCCGGGGTATAGACTTGGCGATGCCGGTCAATTATTTCTGGGCTTAGATTACGATCAGTTTAGAGCGGGAATTAGCTACGATATAAATGTTTCTTCCCTAAGGAGTGCCTCAAAATATCAGGGAGGTTTTGAAATAGGGGGTTATTATATCATTAAGATTTATTCCAAAAAGGAAGTGCCTACCAGAATTTTATGTCCTCATTTATAATGTTATGTACAAAAAATTAAAAAGATTCATGCAATCTATCCCAACCAAAAGCCTTGTTTTTTTGGGCGTAATTCTGCTCGTTATCGTAGCTGTGAATCCTTCATTTTCCCAACCAATCAGAGGAGCATCTTATGATAGGACTCTACAAGTAGCCCGTGAAAAATGGGCAGAACAAGATTATGTAAATGCGCTGGATCATTTTGAAATGGCTTTTGAAGCCAAAAAAGATGAAAGCCTTCTGCCTGATATGGCCGAACTTTATTTGCAAATTCGCGATTACGCATCAGCGTCCAAAACGTATGCTAAAATCTTAAAAAAAGATAAAGAGAAAAAATGGGACCAGCTTCGTTTTAATTATGCAAAGGCATTAAAAATGTCCGGTAATTACGAAGAGGCTATCGTCGAGTTCCAAAAATTTCTAGCCGTCGTTTCGAGTGATACCCTTAGAAAATTTGCTGAAAATGAAATAACAGGGGCAGAATTTGGTAAAGAACTTGCTGATAAGGAGGATGCTATTGAATTAACCAGACTTTCAGCCGTTATTAATACGCCATTTTCTGATTATTCGCCGGCTTTTAGCAGGGAAGGGAATTTATACATTTCTAGTTTTATGGCTAAAGATGTGATTGTTTTGGATTCATCGGCTAAAGATTTTCATGCTAAGATTTATTATGCTAAGAAAAATGAGGAAACAGGGGTTTGGGGAAAACCCGAAGCTTTAAAAGCAAATATTAACAGACCTGAAATTCATAATGTCAATGTAAGTATTTCTCCTGACGGTAATAAACTTTATTTCAATAGGCAGGTATTGCAGGGAAATGAAGTGGTAGAAAGTCAGTTATTTTATAGCGTTGGTGGTGACGGGGCATGGAAAGGAGCAAAGGAAATTGTTGGTATTGACCCGGAATATAGAGCAAGACACCCTTTCCCAGGGGAGCTTTTTGGAAGGGAAGTGCTTTTCTTTTCTTCTGATATTCCTGGTGGTTTCGGTGGCGCAGATTTATATTACGCTCCTCAAAAATCAGAGGGTGTTTATGGAGATCCAGTGAATCTGGGACCTAAAATTAACACTTTAGGTGATGAAGTAACTCCTTACTACTATAATGGTACCCTTTATTTTAGTTCAAATATGCATCCAGGATTAGGTGGATATGATATATTTTATTCCTTTTGGAATGGCCAGAATTGGAGCGATCCGCTGAATATGTCCAAAGGGTTTAATTCTCCGCAGGACGATCAATATTTTAGACTCGATGCCGATGGTTATAATGGTCTTCTTACCTCTAACAGACCTGCAGGAAAATCGGTAAGGGCAAAAACCTGTTGCGAGGATATTTACTCTTTTACCATAGAAAAAATCAAGGCTGACTTAGTGGTTGGAACCTTTAATAGCGGTAGGCAGGCCCTGAAAGGGGTAACGGTGATGATTATTCCTAAGCCAGGCGGAGATCCTCAAACCATTCAGAATGATAAGGGAAATAAATTCGATTTTAAACTGGAATTGGAAAAATCCTATAGAATTATTGCTACTCACCCCAATCATTTTCCTGATACGGCAGTCATAAATACGCTAAATCTAAAAGCAAAATAAATCCTTCACACAGCGCTTATATTTAAAACCTATACCTATTCCTGTGCCTGAATATGATACTATTCTTTCAGAGAAGGCTATCGTAATGGAAAATATCTTGTATGAATACGGTGATGATAAAATTTTACCAACCGCAGAGCCTGATTTAAATTTCCTTCTCGAAATTATGAATCAATATCCCGATTTAATTATTGAGTTAAGTTCACATACAGACAATAGAGGAAATGATGAATTTAATAAAGGTTTATCTCAAAGAAGAGCAGAATCGGCCAAACAGTGGTTGCTTCAAAAAGGGATAAACCAAACCAGGATTAAAGCAGTTGGTAACGGTGAAAATGTTCCAAAGGTAGTGGATGACAGGTTGGCTAACAAGCATCCAGAATTTTTACCAGGCGATGTTTTTTCAGGAGATTACATAAATAAACTCGAAACGGAAGAAGATAAAGAACTCGCTCACGCTCTAAACAGGCGTACAGAATTTAAAATCATTGGTGGCCCAAAAGTTATTACCGTTAAAAGTACAAGGTTGTTGAAAAGAGAGGCTACCACTGCGGCAGACAAATCGACGGGAGCCGTGAAGCCTCGTGGTGATTCTATCCCTAACATTCACCCATTTTCAACGTTGGCAGGTAAAAAAATATACAAGGGAGTACCAATACTTGATTTTACGGTAAGGGAAACAAATTTTGGAACCGTTACAAGAGGTGAAAAAAGAGAATTTACTTACGTGTTTCAAAATATTGGAGATACAAAAGCTGAAATTGATCTTATCTCTGCTTGCGAATGTACAACTACTGAGTATAATGCCCAGTCGATTCCGCCGGGCGGCAAAGGAACCATTAAGGTGATTTTTGATAGTAAAGACAAAGTACAGGGTGAAACCATTGTTATTGATATCTTTTTGAAAAATACCGAGCCAGGAACTGAACGCCCCATTATAGAAAAGTTAAAATATAAATTTGAAATAAAATAGGGGGTAATCTCAAAGAAATAATTTCTCCTACAGACTAAAAGAAAAGGTTGAGCGCGCGTAAAAAACGGTTCAACCTTTTTGCTAATTTAGATTTTTTCTAAATTAAATAAAGTGGGTTAAATTTATCGGTATAATCACCATTTGGATAGAAAGGTATTTATATTTGCGCCTTTAAATTAGTTCAATAAAGGCACTATACGTATGAATCGTGGAAAATTTTTATTCTTGTCCCTTTCTTTGTTATTGAGTAGTTTAACGGAAGTTGCTGCGCAGACAAATGGTGAAGGATCTCAATTTTTATTAAACAGCCTTTTTGTGATAGCTGCGTTAGTATTTTTTGCTATTGTCATACAGGTTTCTGACAACTTGATGGCTATTGAGGCAAAAAGAATTGGTGCGGACAAAGAAGGTAATCATTTTGGTTTAATGCCAAGATTTTATGAATTGGTAGGATCAAAATTACCTGCCTATTTGAAAAATGAACGGGTTATTATTTCGAAAAAGGGGTTTGACATTCCTTTAGAGGGTAAAGCTGAATCTGAGAACTTAAAGGTTTCAGTGCACAGGTTTGCTGTTAATCCTGCAAATTTCAAAGGCATTTCTCCCATTCCTAAAGTGGTGGTTGAATTAGGTGATAGCGTTAAAGCGGGTGATCCTATTTTTTATGACAAATCGCAGCCAGATTTCATATTTAGTTCTCCTGTAAGTGGTGAAATAGTAGAAATCAAAAGAGGGGAGAAAAGAGCTATTAATGAAATAGTTATTTTAGCTGATAAAACCCAGCAGTTTAAAACATTTGAAAAACCTAATATTGCGACGGTTTCAAGAGAAGAATTAGTGAAAAGTCTGGCATCATCGGGTTTAATGACCTTGTTTTTGCAAAGACCGTTCAATATTTTACCTCACTTAGATATCGTTCCAAGAGATATTTTCATTTCTACTTTTGACACAGCACCTCTGGCACCAGATTTGGGTTATGCATTAAAAGGGCAGGAGATTGCTTTTCAAGCGGGTTGCGAAACATTAAGTAAGTTAACATCTGGTAAAGTATATTTAGGTTTAGACGGAAATGGTGATTCTGATGCAGCATCTATTTTCACGGGTGTTACTGGGGTGGAAAAATATTATTTCAGAGGAAAACACCCTATTGGTAATGTTGGCGTACAAATACACCATATCAAACCTATATCACCTGAAGATAAAGTATGGACTATAAATGTACAGGATGTTGTTATCATCGGTAAATTTATGTTAGAAGGTATCGTTGATCAATCAAGAACATTGGCGATTACTGGTGCTGAATTAAAGCATACGGGATATGTAAAAGTTCCTTTTGGGGCATCAATTAGTGATCTTCTTTCCACTGAAGAAGTTACTTCTGAGCATAGAATTATATCTGGCGACGTTCTTTCAGGTACTCAGGTTTCAAAAGAAGGTTTCGTTGGTTTTTATGATGATCAGGTTACGGTTGTGGCGGAAGGAAGAAATTATGAGCTTTTTGGTTGGTTATTACCTTTAGATATGAGACCGTCAGTTTCAAAAACTTTCCCAGGTACTTTATTGGGTGGCGTTGCTTCAGCAGCTAACACCAATAACAGAGGAGAAAAAAGAGCTTTCGTTGTTACTGGTGAATATGACAGATTACTTCCTATGGATATTTTACCACAACAATTGTTCAAAGCTATTGTGGTAAATGATGTCGAAAAAATGGAAAATCTTGGCATTCACGAATTAGTGGAGGAAGATGTTGCCTTATGTGAATTTGGATGTACTTCTAAGCAACCCTTGCAATCTATTCTAAGAAGTGGTTTAGATGTAATAAAGGCCGAAGGTTAAAATTTTAAACATAGTCATTAAAAGATATGAAAAATTCATTGTTATCATTTTTTCAAAAAATTGAGCCTGATAAAAAGAAATCTCCATTTCTGCACACGCTGTATGACGGTTTCTTTACTTTTGCTTTTGCTCCTAACCACGTAACAAAGGGTGGTGTTCATGTTCGCGATGGCATGGACTTAAAACGACTTATGTTTCATGTTGTTATCGCATTGCAATTGTGTTACCTTTTTGGTACATACAATATTGGGCAGCAGCATTTTTCTGCATTGGGAATGTATGAGGGTTTTTTAGAAGGTTTCCATTTAAAAATATTTTATGGACTCGTTCAAATTCTCCCCTTGTTTGTAGTTGCTAACGTGGTTGGGCTAGGTATTGAATTCTTTTATGCCTATAAAAAAGGTCATGGTATCGAGGAGGGTTTCCTCGTGTCAGGTGCTTTAATTCCGTTGGTCATGCCGCCAGCGTTACCGTTATGGATTTTAGCTATATCCGTAGCCTTTGCTGTTATCATTGGTAAAGAAGCCTTTGGTGGCACAGGAATGAACGTTCTAAATATAGCTTTACTTTCCAGGGTATTTATTTTCTTTGCTTATCCAACCTATATTTCTGGAGATGATTGCTGGGTTGCTGGTTTGGAGAAAGTTGATGGAGTATGGACAGCAAGCTATAATGGATTTGTGACGGGTGTTTTAAATCCTATGTTTGAATCATTTGGCTGGACTACCTATCAAAATGGATTAGCTGTAGTGGATGGCTATAGTGGTGCAACTCCCCTTAGCTTAGCAGCTAAAGGAGGCTGGGAAGCTGTTACTGCTCGTTTTACACCAGAACAAATGTTCTGGGGAAATATCCCGGGATCTGTTGGTGAAACACACAAGTTATTTGTCTTAATGGGTGCTGGTTTATTATTATACTTAGGAATCGCCTCCTGGAGAATAATGGTATCTATGGTTTTAGGTTTAGTGGTAACGGGTATCCTTTTAAATATGTGGGATGCTACACCTGCAATGAATGTGCCTTGGTATTATCACTTTTCTATGGGAAGTTTTCTTTTTGCAATGGCATTCATGGCAACAGATCCTGTGACCGCAGCGGCTACCGATAGAGGTAAACTAATTTACGGGTTTTTTATTGGTGCAATAGGCTTAGTTATCCGCGTTTTAAATCCTGCATATCCTGAAGGTTGGATGCTTGCTATTCTTTTTATGAATGTATTTGCTCCACTCATCGATCATTTTGTGGTTGAAGGACATATTTCTAAAAGGAAATCAAGATTAACCAAGTTGGCAAATTCTTGAGATTTTAATATTAAAAACCAAAAATGAATCTTATGGAAAGTAGTAATAAATATATCATTACCTTCATCATTATAATGACCGTTGTTGCGGCTGTGTCCCTGGCTGGCATGAGAGAACTAACTTTATCTGCCTCCACAAAAAACGAGGAAATTTTCAGTAAAAGATCAGTTCTTTTAACGGTAAATGATTATTTGGGAAAAGGCCTTAATGTTAATGATTTGTCAGACGACGAAGTATTAAAAATGTTCAACGAACAAGTTGAACAAGTGGTATTGAATATAAATGGTGAGGTTGTTCCAAATCTTTTGGCTGAAAAAATTGATTTGTCAGTTGAAAAGAAAAAAGCAGAAGCGGATAGATTATTACCACTTTTCGTTTTCAAAAATGAAAAGGAAAAATTTTATATCTTAAGTGTTCGCGGAAGTGGTCTTTGGGATGAGATTTGGGGTAATATTGCAGTAAAATCTGATTTAAATACTATTGCAGGTGTTACTTTTGACCATAAGGGAGAAACGCCGGGATTGGGTGCAGAAATTAAAGATAATCCTGCTTTTCCGGGTCAGTTTATTGGTAAACAAATTTTCAAAGACGGTGAGGTGGCAGTTCTTGTAAGAAAAGGAGGTAGTCAGGACAAAACTTACGAAGTGGACGGTATTTCAGGAGCTACCATTACTTGTGATGGTGTCACAGAAATGCTTCAAAGAGGAATAGCTTACTATTTACCTTATTTGGAAACCATAGAAAACTAAATAAAGCTGTTAAATACTTAAATTTTCTGAAAATGGCAGAGATATTAGAAAAAGTTAAAATCGAGGAAAAAGAACCTTTCTTCGGTCCCAAAGAAAAGAAGTTGCTATTGGATCCGTTAATGGATATTAATCCCATTACTGTTCAGATTCTTGGCGTTTGTTCCGCGTTAGCTATAACCTCATTGGTTTATCCATCTATCGTTATGGCTATTTCAGTAACCTTAGTTACTGCGTTCTCCAATTTTTTTACTTCTTTAGTAAGAGAATATATTCCTAAGCAGGTAAGGATGATTGTTCAATTAGTAATTATTGCCACCTTGGTAACTATAGTTGAACTTGGTCTGAAAGCACTTAATTTCCCAATCTGGAAGCAATTATCTGTTTACATTGGTTTAATTATTACCAATTGTATTGTAATGGGGCGTTTAGAGGCTTACGCAATGGCAAATAAGCCTTGGCGTTCTTTTCTGGATGGCATAGGAAATGGTCTTGGTTATGGAGCTATTTTGGTTATAGTGGCTATAATCAGAGAGATTTTAGGAAAAGGTACCTTATTCGCTGGAAGCCCTGTTGAAATAAAGATTATTGGAAACAACGCAACCTACCTAATAGATACAACTACAAGTACTATGTTTGGCTGGTATGCAAACAATAATCTTATGGTTCTTCCAGCCGCGGCTTTGTTTATTATTGGTATATTAATTTGGATTCACAGAACGATTAATCCAAAATTAGTAGATATATCCTAGGTTGCAATCATTAATTCCCCTTCAATTAAAAGAAATAAAATGGGCGATTTTCTAAATGTTTTCATTAAAACAGCCTTCGTAGAAAATATGATACTTTCCTATTTTCTTGGCATGTGTTCCTACCTTGCTGTTTCCAAATCGGTTAAAACAGCTTTGGGTTTGGGTATAGCTGTTATTTTTGTACTCGGCATTACTATGCCTATGAATTGGTTGATTAACGAATATCTACTCAAAGAAACAGGTTTTTTTGGTATGGATTTGACTTTCTTAAGATTCATTTTATTCATTGCCGTTATCGCTGCTTTAGTACAGTTGGTTGAAATGGTAGTGGAGAAATTTTCTCCTTCTCTTTACAATGCATTAGGTATTTTCTTACCGCTAATTACGGTGAACTGTGCTATTCTTGGTGGTTCACTTTTTATGATATCAAGAGAATTGGATCTCACAAAATCTGTTGCCTTCGGTTTGGGTGGCGGTTTTGGCTGGTTTCTTGCCATCGTGGCATTAGCAGCTATTCGTGAAAAAATTCAATATTCCAATGTTCCTCCCGCTTTGCGTGGTTTAGGTATGGCTTTCATACTTACTGGCCTGATGGGAATGGCATTCATGAGTTTAATGGGAATTGATCCTGCAGCCTTCACAAAATAAATAAAAGCTATGTTCACAAGTTTTATGGTTTTGATGACTTCTAATTCTTTTCTCTTCCTTGCTGGTCTTCAGACGATTTTAATGGCTACTTTCGTTTTTACGTTGGTAATTCTTGTCCTTTCGTTGATGCTTATAGTGGCACGCCAAAAATTGGTGGCTCAAGGAGATGTGAAAATTATTATCAATGGTAATGAGGATGCTCCTCTTTTTGTTAAACAAGGTAGTTCTCTACTTTCTTCTTTGGCCGACAATAATATTTTCTTGCCATCCGCTTGTGGCGGTGGGGGTACATGTGCTATGTGTGAGTGTCATGTTCCAAGTGGTGGTGGTGATGTGCTTCCTACTGAACTAAATCACTTGACCAGAAAGGAAGTGGCAGAACATAAGCGACTTGCCTGTCAGGTTAAAGTTCGTCAGGATATGGAAATTCATATTCCTGAGGAGATTTTTGGTATCAAGAAGTGGGAATGTGAAGTAGTTTCAAATTATAATGTTTCTACTTTCATCAAAGAATTTGTAGTTGAACTTCCTGATGGTGAAACATTAGATTTCGAATCAGGTGGCTATATTCAAATTGATGTTCCAAAAATTGAAGTTGATTTCAGTAAGTTCGACATCACTTCTCATCCAAAAATGGGTAAAAAATCTGATGTTTTTAAAGATGAATGGGATAAATTTAACTTATGGAGCCTTAAAATGGTCAATAAGGAGGAGCAATTCCGTGCCTATTCTATGGCTAATCATCCTGCAGAAGGTAATATTGTGATGTTGAATATTCGTATTGCAACTCCTCCCTGGGACAGAGCAGCAAATGGCTGGATGAAATTAAATCCCGGCGTTTGTTCTTCTTATGTATTTGGTCTGAAGCAGGGGGATAAAGCGACTATTTCTGGTCCTTATGGTGAGTTCTTTATCAAACCTACCGAAAAAGAAATGATTTATATCGGTGGTGGTGCGGGTATGGCTCCATTGAGATCGCATATTTTTCACTTATTCCATACTTTAAAATCTAATAGAAAAGTTTCTTATTGGTATGGTGGTCGTTCCTTAAGAGAACTTTTTTACATAGATGATTTTAGAAATATTGAAAAGGAATTTCCTAATTTTTCTTTTCATATCGCTCTGTCTGAACCTATGCCTGAAGATAATTGGACTGGTTTTACCGGTTTCATTCACAATGTGGTACTGGAGAATTACCTTAAGAATCATCCAGAGCCAGAAGAGATTGAATACTATCTTTGTGGACCGCCATTAATGCTTTCTGCCGTTCAAACTATGCTTTCTAATATGGGTGTTCCCGATGAAAATGTAGCTTTTGACGACTTTGGTAGCTAACTATTTTTTTTAATAGTGAAAAAAGGGGGATAACGAAAGTTGTCCCCCTTTTTTAATGTTTCCAATAGACATGTGACCCCTCTGGGGTCATGTATGAAAAGTATAATTTTTTTTAGGTCAGGGCATGTGAAAAGTGTTTACTAATATTATTAATACATCAAGTCTTTTTAGACAGCTCCCTTTTTGATTCTTGCTTAAATAAATAAAATGATTAATAATAATATAGCTAGAATGACGAGTATAATCTGAAATAAATTTCCACCTCCATTTTTATAACTGCGATGTAATAATTCAATTGCGTCTTTCCAATCAAGGTTCTTTCCAACCTCTTCCTTAACCAAAAATAAAAATCTTGATTTACCTAGGGGACTATTATCTCCGTGTATTTTTAAGATGAAGAAGTTGGCATCTAAAAAGGCAAGCTCATATAGTCTTCCCTCCCCATTTTCAATTAATAGTTTTTTTCCCTGATTCATTTTTCGCCATAGTCCAAACGATACTTCTCCATTGATGGAACTTAGGTATTCTTCATTTGGATTAAAAAAATGTAAAATTGATTCATGGAAATAGTCATCATCCCGAAATTCTAACCAGGGATGTTCAAGATATAATGATTCCTGGTCTAAATTTTCACTATATCCCTCTAACATGGGAAGCATCTCTTCCAAATATTTATCTAAGTCGTTTGCCTGCGGCAAGGGCGTTTGAAAGGTATTAGTTATTGCTTCAAGAAATTTAGATGCCACTGTAGGTCCTTTTATTTATTGTTCTTTTTTTATTCTTTTTAAAAAGTATTTTGAGGATACCAATAGTAATCCAAAGGATTCTCCTGCTTCTTTTCCTGTATGGGCGTGATGTGCACCGTGTGCTCGTAAAATGGCTCTTGAATATGGATTATCTAACTGTTTAAACCAGGAGAATCGTTGATGGATGTAAACATCGTGAATTAAAAAGTAAATAACCCCATAGATAGATATGCCTATTCCTACGTAAAGCAACCAGGTATTAGGCGTACTTAAACCAATGATGTAGGATGCTGCACTGGGAATGGCAAAAACAAGGAAAAACAAATCATTTTTCTGAAAAAACTTATCTCCTTCCACGTCGGGTTGGTGATGATCTTCATGCCAAATCCATAGAAATCCATGCATTAAATATTTATGCGCCAACCAGGCAACCATTTCCATACTTATTACAGTGATAAGTACAATTAAAGCAGGTATAAGGAAAGTCATCATTAATTTTGGTTTATTTATTGTCAAAGATAAGGATTATTAAATCTTACAGTAACTCTACAGCAATCTTTGCTGATAAAAGGCATAACGGAATTCCTCCACCCGGATGAACGCTTCCGCCACAAAAATAAAGGCCTTTTACTTCATTTGAAAAGTTTGGATGTCGAAGAAAGGCAGATAAGGGTTTATTGGAAGCTGTTCCGTATAATGAACCCTGATGGGACTGAGTTCTTGATTCTATTTCCTGAGGGCTTAAAATTTCTTCCATTTCAATGAGAGGTTTAATGGGTTCACCCAGCATTCTGCTCAGTTTTACGATAGCCTGTTCTCTTAAGGCATCTATATCTAAAGTTTTACTATCAGCACTTTGGCTAGGTACGTTTATCATAACGAACCAGTTTTGACAACCTTCCGGAGCATCGGATGGCGTATGCTCTGTTGTTAAATTTACATAAATAGATACATCTTTGGCTACCTTTCCTTTTTTTAATTCTTTGAATTCACTTCGATAATCATCAGAAAAAAATAGGTTATGCATAGCTAATTGAGGAAAAACTTTTTTAATTCCCCAATAAAAAATAATGGCAGAGGTGGACCTTTCCTGCTGTAATATCCTGTTCGGTTTTGCGTGATTAGGTAGTAATTTTTTGTAAGCAAAAAACACGTCCATATTACAGATTATTTTGTCAAACAGGTATGTTTTTTCTTCCGTTCTTAGGCCACATACCGCCTCATTTTTGGTAAGTATTTCTTCAACTCTGGTATTGAATTGAAAAGTAACCCCCAATCTAAGGGCTAGTTCATAAACAGCTTTGGTGATACTATGCATTCCATTTTCCGGATAAAATGCTCCTATATGATGCTCAAAATGCGGTATGATAGTGAGTAGTCCGGGCGCTCTGTATGGATCTGAACCATTATAGGTTGCAAATCTGTTAAAGAGTTGAACTAACTTTGGGTGTTTAACCAACCTTTCATTAACCCTATTTATGGAGGAGAATAAATCGTATTTATGTATTTTTAATAAAGCCTTAAATACAGGAATATTTATCCAAGTGGACCATTTGTGAAGAGATTTTTCTAAAAAAATACGTCCGTTAGCTTCATATTTATCTGCGCTATCTTGCAGGCTTGACAGTACATAATCTGCTGGTACATTTAACTTTTTAGCGGCTTCAGTACTGAATTTTTTCTTATCGGCATGAGCACTCAGGTTAGTTCCATCTTCCCAAAAGTAATTACACACCGGATCTAATCTTATATATTTAAAATGATCCGCTGGATTTTCACCAGCTAAAATAAACAGATCATCCACATATTGAGGCATAGTAAAAAGAGATGGTCCTGCATCGAACCGGTAACCTTGTTTTTCAAAAGCAGTAAGTTTCCCCCCTGGATAGCTATTAACTTCAAAAACGGTAACTTTATGACCAGCTACAGCGGCTCTGATGGATGCCGCTAATCCCGCAATTCCAGCACCTACAATGCCAATTTCCATAATTCTTAAGTGTAATGAATAATCTTAAGAAACAACATTTTAGATTATCTGTTCATTTGAAAATGCATATTAAGTGACAAGGGCCATTTTTGCATCACAAAATGGCTTGGAATATTTTAAAGGCATCTCTATCCAAAAACAAGCGCCCATACTTGGCGATGATGTAAATCCAATGTTACCACCTGCATTTTCAATAATATCCTTGCACATGGCTAATCCTAGTCCGGTACCTGACGATTTGGTGGTAAAATAGGGGGAAAATATTTTTTGCTGTGTTTCTATATCTACTCCTTTTCCATTATCTTCTATTTCTAGTCGAACCAGATCATTCTTCATTTGGAATAATCTGATGCTAATTTTTCCATTTTTTTCAGTAGGTATAGCCTGAACAGCATTCATCAGAAGATTATTGATAACCCGTTGCATCTGATTTTTATCTGCAAAAATGGGATAACTGTCTGCTTCAATATTGCAATAAAAGGAATCATTATTATCGTCAAAATGGTGTCTGTGCATGTCTAAAGATTGATGTAGCAGATCGACTAAATTGAAAGTAATATTTTGAGGATTTGGCATAGACGCAAATTGAGAAAAAGAGGTAGCAATTTCATCTAAGGTGTTGATTTGCTCCATAATAGTCATCGTCAATTTCGGCAGAAGGGTCTGAATCAGGTCGGGTTGAAGTTTTCCCGCGCGTTGAAGGTATTGTAAGCTAAGTTTCATGGGTGTCAGAGGATTTTTGATCTCGTGAGCTACTTGTTTTGCCATTTCCCGCCATGCAACCTCTCTTTCTGTCTTCCGCAGTTTCTCATAGCTTTGTTGTAGTTCGTCAATGGCAACATTATATGCGTTAACCAACTGACCAACTTCGTCGTTTTTATGCCAGTCTATTTTATCACTCTCACCCATTTTTAGATTTTCCAAGTGTCTGCCTAATTGATTTAACGGGTGGGTAAGAGAATTACTGTAGTAAATAGTTATTGCCGAAATACTTAATAAAAGAAAGAGATAACCACTGAAAAGTGCACCCATAAAGTCGACAGCCTCTATGTTTTGAAGATTATCACCGACAGGAAAATATATGCCAATCATGGATTTACTTTCTTTACCTCCTAAGTTTTTTAGAGGGAACCAAACACGCAACAACTTTTTTCCTTTCCAGAATATTTTTTCTTTCTTATATGAAAAATTAGTCTTTTTTTGAAGATTATGTTTAAATCCTCCCGGTGGATGAAAAGAAAAGGATGTAAATTTTTTTCCTTTTTCATCGCTCAGGACAAAATCATATCCATGTTGTTTTGCTATTGATGCTAACGGGAGATTCGAACCGTGATACCTTCTTTGAAGGGTTGAAATAATCTCTTTCGCCAAATAGCTATATTCCCTTTCATTTTCTCGTTTTCTTGATTTGTCAAAATAAAAAAGAGAAGCTAAACTGAGGATACAGAGGGATGTAAAAGTGATATAAAAAAGCGTCTTTTGAATGTTTAAACCTAAAGAATCAATCTTAATTGGTTTGGATATATGCTCATCAGACTTTTTATATTGAAGGAATTGGCTATAAATAAAATAGAAAATAAGGCTCAGACAGGCAGTCATAGAAAAAAATGCAAGGGGCTTTGCATAACCACCTAGGTTTTTACTAAGAATAACCGTTTTACCATTTTTATTGAGGCGGTAACTCATTTCTTTCGAAGTCAGTTCTTTTTTAATGCTATTTGAGGAGTGATTATTTATCTTTTCATGCGCTATTGAATGGGGTTTTCCTTTCTGATAAAGTAGTTCGTTTTTCTGGATAATGGAAACAGAATAATCAGACAAATGATCGATTCCTTTAAAATTACCGGCATTTAAATGATTGAGCCTATTAGATTCATCTGATTTTAAGGTAAGTGTTAACCACCTATTATGGTCTAACTTTAAGGAGTGATTTAGTTGTGCTTCGGTGGAATAATTAAGGTGATAATAGCTCAATAAATAGGGTGAAAAATCAAAAATTGCTTCTAATGTTGTCAGGCGTTCAGTATTTGATATTAATCCTTTTTCCCAGTCAATGAATAATTCCTTTAGTTGATTTTTTTTAGTATCCGAATTAGCTATTTTATTTATTTCCCTCTCTATTATTTTATCTGAAGGGGTGCTTAATTTTTCTGAAATTCTTTTCATTTCAGTCCATTCTCTTTCCAGCGTAAACTTATAAAGGAGTTGGGTGTGAAAAGCAGTGAAGAAAAGAATCCAGGTTAATGTCCAGGTCACCTGCGAATATTTACCCTCAATATATAGGTCATAAAGGAGATGCAAGGAAAATGAAAAAAGAAAAATAATGGGTAAAGAAATTTCTAATGAGGAAAAATAAAAGGGAATTGTAATGCCTGTTGAAATGATAAAATAAAGTAACACTCTCGCATTTTGTCGAGGTATAAATCTAAGTATTCTTTCAAATGCTCCTAATCCTATTTTCCAGCCTAAAGATATGATGCCAATGTGCAACGAAATAACAAGAAAACCTAGCCACCCCAGCTTAAATATATTGCTTAAATCAATAGGATTAGTTTGTATATATAAGGTAAATTTGATCCATTGGATAATACTGTAAAGCAAAGAAAAGTATAACAATAAAGCTAAAGTAATAGGTATGAATCGCTTGCTTTTTGTAAAATGTCGGGGTCTTAGTTGTGATAATATGTTGTAAATTACAAATGAAAGTATCGTCCACATTAGTGCAGATGAAAAAGCACTGTAAGACTGAAAATTATTAGCTAAAGATATAATTTTCAAGTACAAATCATTCATATAATTGTTTATTAATAAATTATGTATTATGAATAATATGCAAGTATAATAATTTTTTCTATAAAAAGGAATTGAATTTTTTAATTATTGAAATTTTACGCATATTACAGTAGAATAAATATGAAGATGCTAAAGAACAAATTGGTACTCATTGGAAGCGTTGGATTAGTATGTGTAATTGGCACTGTTTTATATAACTTTACCAGTAGTAATACTTCCGACAGTACGGAGTTAGTTGATTATAATTTACATGTAAGGCCTATTCTTTCAGATAAATGTTTCGCCTGTCATGGCCCAGATGCAAAAGCAAGGCAGGGGGGGCTAAGGCTTGATCTTGCAGATAGCGCCTATGCTTCATTGAAGGAAAATCCTTTGATGCATGGAATTAAACCTAAGGATAGGACTAAATCCGGCGTGTGGTTAAGAATTATTAGCGAGGATCCAGAATTATTAATGCCTCCTCCGAAGGCTAATTTAGCTTTAACAGCTGATGAAATTGAAATATTAGGTAAATGGATTGATCAGGGAGCCGTTTACAAGCCTCATTGGGCATTTCTGCCTCCGAAAAAAGCCGAAATTCCTAAGGTAAAGAAAAAAAATTGGCCAAAAAACGAAATTGATTATTTCGTATTGGCTGAAATGGAAAAAAGGGGTTTATCACCTTCAGATCAAGCGGATCCAGAACGTTTACTTAAGCGTATTAGCTTGGATTTGACAGGTTTGCTACCCAATATTAAGGATCAAGAAGATTTTTTAAAAGATCCTTCTATTGAAAATTATAAAAAAGAAATTAACAAGCTTTTAGCTTCTCCCCATTATGGTGAAAAAATGGCTATTTCCTGGATGGATTTGGCTAGGTATGCAGATAGTCACGGATATCAGGATGACGGTTTAAGGACGATGTGGCCTTGGCGTGATTGGGTCATTCATGCCTTCAATAAGAATTATTCCTACAAAAAATTTGTCTCCTGGCAAATTGCAGGTGATTTTATAGCGCCTAATAATAAAGAAGCTATTTTAGCCACCGGCTTTAATAGAAATCATAAAATCACGCAGGAAGGGGGCGTTATCCAGGAGGAATATAGAACGGAGTATGTTACAGATAGAACCAATACCTTCTCAAAATCTTTTCTTGGATTAACCATGGAATGTGCCAAGTGCCATGACCATAAATACGACCCTATTTCTCAGGAAGAATACTTTAAAACGTTTGCTTTTTTTAATCAGGTCGATGAAAAAGGACTCGTTGGCGATATTTCGCTGGGTTCATTAGCTGATCCCCCGCTAATAAAAATCTCAAAAAAAGAGGTTAATGAGCTCCTCAAATTTATAAATCTTCAGGATACTAGTGTTTCTGTCATGGTCATGAAAGATTTAGAACAAAGAAGGCCGACCCACATTTTGAGAAGAGGGCAATATGACCAACCTGACAGAATAGTTGGTTTTGGACTCCCTGAAGCGGTTTTACCTTATGATACTTTGAAGTTTAGTCCAAACAGGAAAGGGCTATCTGATTGGATGTTTGATGATAATAATCCTTTGGTGGCCAGAGTTTTTGTGAATAGAGTATGGGAAAACTTTTTTGGAAGGGGTTTGGTAAAAACTTCCGGAGATTTTGGATTACAAGGTGATTTACCGTCCCATCTTGCCCTACTTGATTGGTTAGCGGTTGATTTTAAAGAGCATAATTGGGACATTAAGAGGTTGGTGAGACAGATTGTAAGCTCTGCCACTTACCAACAGGCGGCTAATGTGAGTCAGGAAAAGATAAAAAAAGATCCGGAAAATATTTGGCTTTCAAGGGCGCCCAGATTAAGACTCCCTGCAGAACTTATTAAGGATTTGATTTTGGCATCTTCTGGTCTTCTTATTCCTGACATTGGCGGCCCTTCTGTAAAATCATATCAACCGGACGGTATTTGGGAGTCAACGACCTCAGGAAGAGGACAATTAGCTACCTATATACAAGATCATGGTAAATCACTGTATCGCCGGGGGATTTATAATTTTATAAAACGAACCGCACCACCTCCATCTATGTTGACATTTGATGGTCCACCTCGCGACCAATGCGAAATTAGCAGGTCAAGAACAAATACCCCACTACAAGCTCTTATATTATTGAATGACCCTATGATTAACGAGGCAGCCAGAGTATTTGCTGAAAAATTAATCGTTGAAAAGAAGGGGAATGTGGATGAACTCATTGGCGTGGCATTCAGAAGAATTGTGTGTAGAAAGGCAAAGTCAAATGAAGTAAGCGCTCTGGCAGATTTTTATAAAGAGCAATATAAATATTTTATATCCAAAGCGGGGCAAGCGGAAAAAGTTTTAGATCAAGGGGAGTATCCGCACGAGAAACTGAAGGATAAAAATGAAGTGGCTGCTTTAGCTCTTACTATTTTAACCATTTATAATTTGGAAGAATCTATTTCAAAAACCTGATGTAATGTCAAATCCATTTTTCGAAAATCAACAGCATGTTACGCGCAGACACTTTTTAGGCAAATTAAGTGTTGGCCTTGGTAGTGCAGCGTTAGGTACCTTGTTAACAAAAGATTTATTTTCACCCAAAAAGTCACTGGAAGAATCTATTATGGCCGGTATCCCTCATTTTGCTCCCAAAGCGAAAAGGGTTATCTATCTATTTCAAAATGGGGCACCTTCTCAATTGGAATCTTTCGATTACAAACCGTTGTTAAATAAAATGGTTGGTCAGGAATTGCCTGCTTCTATACGAGGTGCTCAGCGATTGACAGGTATGACCTCCGGGCAGGATAAATTCCCGCTGGTGGGTTCCAAATTTGCCTTTAATCAATATGGTCAAAATGGTACCTGGATCTCTGAAATCTTTCCTAATATTGCAAAGATTGCCGATGATATCTGCGTTGTAAAAACGTTACATACCGAGGCTATAAATCATGATCCTGCATTAACTTTTTTCCAGTCAGGGGCTCAACAAGGTAATAGACCTAGTATGGGTGCCTGGTTAAGTTATGGCCTGGGAAGCGAAAATTCAAATCTGCCTGCCTATTCAGTACTACTGTCCAGAGGAAAAGGTAATGGCCAGGGGGTCTATTCCAAATTATGGACGAATGGTTTTCTCGATAGTGTGCATCAGGGGGTCCAGTTCAGTAATAGTGATGAACCTATTTTATATCTGGAAAATCCAGAGGGTGTAGATGCCGTAACCAGAAGGAAAATGTTGGATAAGCTGGCTATGCTGAATGACGAAAATTATAAAGAGTTCGGCGATCCCGAAATTCAATCTCGTGTTCAACAGTATGAAATGGCTTACCGTATGCAAACGGCCGTTCCTGAAATGATGGATTTATCAAAGGAACCAGACTATATTGTTAATATGTATGGCGCAGAGTCTATGGTTCCAGGGACTTATGCCGCAAATTGCCTTCTTGCCCGAAGATTATCAGAATCAGGTGTTCGATTCGTGCAATTATATCACCAGGGTTGGGATCAACACGGAAATTTATATAATGAAATGTCCGGGCAAGCAATGGATGTTGACAGAGCTTCCGCAGCGTTGGTGCAAGACTTAAAGCAACGTGGTTTATTAGATGAAACCTTAGTTATTTGGGGTGGAGAATTTGGCAGAACCAATTTTTGTCAGGGGAATTTTTCTGAAGATAATTATGGAAGAGATCATCACCCCCGTTGTTTTTCTATCTGGATGGCCGGTGGAGGCGTTAAACCAGGTATTTCTTACGGTGAAACTGATGAATTTGGCTACAATATCGTTAAAGATCCTGTTCATGTTCATGATTTTCACGCAACTGTACTTCATCTCTTAGGAATGGATCATGAAAAATTGATCTACAAACATTTAGGACGAAGATTTCGATTAACCGACGTTGCCGGGAAAGTGATTCCTGGTATTATTGCCTGATAAACTTTTATATTTAATTATATGCAGGGATATAAATCCTGGATTAGTAATATCCTTATTGGAGCTAATTTCCTCCTCTTTTTCCTGGCTATTTCAGTGGACAAGATCGTTTTACCGACCTTCCTTTCCTGGACAGGTCATTTTCATCCGCTTTTATTGCATTTGCCCTTAGGCATTGCTAGTTTTTCTATTATTTTATGGTTATTTAAAAGGAAATTTTCAGGAAGTTCATTTAATGAGATTTACGAATTGACTCTTTCTCTTTCAGCTGTTTCCAGTGTTTTTACCGCCTTATTGGGCTTATTTCTCTCTAAAGGACAGGATTATGATGCCGTAATGCTCAGAAATCATTTGTGGAGTGGGGTCGCTTTATCTTTCTTTACCTGGTTTTCCTGGTGGGCATTTACAAATCTTGAAAAAGTTAAACCCTACTGGACTTATTTACAAGTCTTTGGATTAGCATTGATGTCTTTTGCCGGTCATGCGGGAGGTTCGTTAACCCACGGTGCGGATTATCTTAATTTTCCAGATAAATCAAAGGTTGAAGAAGATGTCCAGGCTGTAATTACCGATACTACAGCTTATTTCCAGCTGGCAGTCAGACCTATTTTAGAGAAAAAATGTGTGTCATGTCATAAAAAAGATAAGGCAAAAGGGGGCTTAATCCTTGCCTCTAATCCTAATACTACGTCTGACGTTTGGGTCGCAAAACATGCGAATTTCAATGAAATGCTGACGGAAATGGCTCAGCGTATTGATTTACCTATTACAGACAAGGAACACATGCCTCCAAGAGGAAAGGAACCTTTGGAGCCTAAGGAAATAGTTATACTAACAAATTGGATAAATGCGGGTGGAAATACCAACGAAATATTGGCGTCTATTCAACAAAATCATGCCCTATTTGCTGATAAAGAGTTACTCTTACAATCAAGTTCAAAAGAAAAAATATATACATTTCCTTTCCTTTCCAGTAAAAAATTAGCCTCATTGAATGATGCTTTTACTGTAGTTAGACAAATAGCTAATGAGTCTCCCGCCTTAAAGGCAGATTTTTTTATAACGAAATCGTTTGAAATAAGTAAACTTGATAAATTAAGTGCAGCAAAAGAGCAAATTATTCAAATCAATTTAAGTAAAATGCCCATAAGGGATGAGGATCTTAGCATGATAACGCTATTTCCAAATCTTGAAAAGCTTTTTTTGAATCAAACTGATATTTCCGATAAGGGAATTCCCAGTTTGAAAAAATTAAATAAAATAAGGGTATTAAGTTTGTCTGGAACCGAGATTTCAATAAAATCCGTTCCAGTTTTAGCTACAATGAAATCTTTGGAGGAAGTATATCTTTGGCATACCAATATCACAGAAGCAGAGTATCAGGACATTGTAAAGAAGTATAAAAATATTAAATGGTATTTTGGATTTTCTCCAAATTCAACGGATATTTTACCTCTGAATGGACCGATACTCGAAAATAAATCGTTGGTTTTAATGGAAAATGATAGTATTAGGTTTAAAAAATCGATACCAGGTGCCATTATTCGTTATACCGATGACGGCAGCGAACCCGACTCTTTATCTAGTCCAATTTATTCGCATCCTCTAGTTTTTTCCAAACCAGTTACTCTTTCAGTCAAAATCTTTAAACCTGGCTGGATTTCAAGCCCTACCTATACTTTTTCCTTCTTTAAAGCAGGATTAAAACCTGATAGTACCAGATGGTTGACCAGCCCTGAACCTGAGTATTTAGGGGCTGGAGTACAGAGTCTGACAGATAATAGTCTGGGAAAAATAGATCAATTCAGGGCGGGAAATTGGCTGGGATATAAGAATAACCATATGGAGACATTATTCAGATTTAAGCCTGGAGATGCCGCTGCTATCCGTTTTGTTTCTGTGCATTATGGAATAAATGTCCAAAGCTATATTCTTGCTCCTCAGTATGTTGAACTGTGGGGTGGGGATAGTGAAAGGAATATGAAGTTAATTAAAAAGGAGGTTCTCCCCATTTTAGTAAAGGAAAAATTAAACGAAGTTGGGACAAGTGCCGTTATATTGGAGGTGAAAAAACCAACCAGATATTTCAAAGTGATTGTCAAAAATGTGGATAAATTACCAGCCTTCCACCCAGGAAAGGGAGACAAAGGTTGGATATTTATTGATGAGGTGTTCTTTAGTAAGTAAAATTAAAATATAATCTAATGTCTGATTTTTTGCATTTGC
>Ga0247842_10001746_pt1 | contig 34691 bp, 33 predicted proteins | sample LaCruzMarch2015__3_FD_192411 | JGI IMG/M metagenome (GOLD analysis project Ga0247842, IMG submission 192411) | Freshwater microbial communities from meromictic Lake La Cruz, Castile-La Mancha, Spain - LaCruzMarch2015_19m | ecosystem: Environmental > Aquatic > Freshwater > Lake | place: Spain...
ATAAACTATGAGATAGCATTCAGACCATTTATTGTTATAACTAACCTACCAATAGAAAAACTAAACAAAATAAAACCCGGGAGCAGTAAAACTCCTGGGGTCTCACAAAAGAAATATTGGCTCCCCCTCTAGGACTCGAACCTAGGACAAAGAGATTAACAGTCTCCTGCTCTACCAACTGAGCTAAGGGGGAATTGTGGGTAGTATTTTAACACTAGATAATCTGGCTTTCAAGAGCTTTTATGTTCGTTTCGACCTCCTGAATAAGCCTTTCAATTTCTTTCATACGCCGGCCATACTCGCGAGCCGTCTCTTCATCGCGGTAGAAATGCGGGCTGGATAAAGCGCGCGCCTTGGCATAGCTTTCAATCTCCAAATCTTCTTTCTTTTTAAGAAGTTTATTGATTTTATCGCGAATAATAGAATTATGAGATTTGCGTTTTTTCTCTTCTTCTTTACTCTTTCGCTCTTGTTCTTTAACCTTTTCTTTGGCCTCATCAACCTGCTTAACCGGAGCAGACCGTAATTTATGTTCAATAGTTGTATCAGTTATACTATCACGTTTTTCAAGGTAATAATCAAATGTCCCGGGGAATTTCCTTACCCTGCCTGTCTTAACCTCATAAACATTATTCGCAACTGAGCTGACAAAATAAATATCGTGACTGATAAAAACAATTGTGCCCTCGTAGCTTTTAAGCGCCCTGACCAAAGCATCCACAGCATCCACATCAAGATGTGTAGTCGGCTCATCTAGAAGCAGAAAATTCGGCGGGTCAATCAAAAGCTTGGCCAGGATAAGCCGGCTTTTTTCTCCTCCGGAGAGCACCTTAATTTTCTTTTCGGCATCATCACCGCTGAATAAAAATGCTCCCAGAATAGTCCTGATTGTTTCTTCTGCCATATAACCCGGAGCAGCAGAATAGGCCTCCTGCAAAACAGTATTTTCAATATTTAAAACATCTGTGCGCGTCTGTGAAAAATAGCCGATGTCCACATTGTGGCCAAGAACCCTGTTTCCTTTATCTATATTGACAATTCCTGCCAGGATTTTTAAAAGCGTGGATTTACCCGCGCCGTTTTCTCCGGCCAAGACCGCTTTTTCTCCTTGGGTTATTTCAAAATCTAACTCGTCATAAACCTGGATATCTCCGTAAGCCTTGGAGACTCCTTCTAAATTAATCACCCGGTGGCCGCTCCTTCGGGTTTGTGGAAAAGAAAAACTACCGATACTTTCGCGCGGATCAGGTGGAACGATAACCTTTTCTTCTTCCATTCTTTCCAGGACCCGGCGCTTAGCGCGTACAGAAGCTGCCTTATTCGGCTGGGCGTGAAACCTGGCCACAAACTTATCCAGCTGTTTTATCTTTTTATCCTGCTCCTTGAATTGTTTAATTAAATGCGTACGCTTCTGCGCTTTTATCTCTTCATAATGCTCGTAGTTACCATGCACTTTTGAAACTGATCCGTTTTCCAAAATAAATGTGTAGTTGGTAACATCGGTCAGGAATGCCTTATCATGGGATATCATAATAAAAGTCCCCTGGAAATCGGCTAGATAATCCTTAAGCCACAATGCCGCATTTAAATCTAAATAGTTGGTCGGTTCATCAAGCAACAATAAATCATAATGGTATGTCAGTAGTTTTCCCAAAAGGGCGCGCATCTGCCAGCCGCCGCTCATTTGATTTATCGGACGGACAAAATCTCTTTCCTTAAAACCTAATCCCGAAAGGATCTTCTTGGCTTTATACTCCAGCTCAAAAAAACCTAAAGTCTCCAGTTCATGCAGGACTTCGCCGTAATGTTTTGAGCCGGCATCATTTTTAGACTCAAGCCTTTCTTTTTCTTCCTTAAGGCGCATAATCCTTTCATCCCCCTCAGTTAATTCCGCAAGCACAGTATGCTCGGATTTAAAACTTGCTTCTTGAGGAAGATAACCGATGTGCACCCCTTTATTCACTCTCACTTCGCCGCTGGATGGCTCAGTCTCTTGTAAAATCAGGGAAAATAAAGTACTTTTGCCTGTACCATTGGGCCCGATAAGCCCAATCTTCTCCCCCTGGTTTATATTAAGGGAGATATCTTCAAAAAGAACTTTAGGCCCGTAATTTTTCGAAAGCTTAATTATATTGATCATCGGATTAAATTGTACGGCGAGATTCTAAAGACTTTGAAAGGGTAGTAGCATCCGCATATTCCAGATTTGAACCCATTGGTATTCCCAGGCCAATACGGCTTAAATGCACGCCTAACGGTTTAAGTAATTTAGTAAGATACAAAGAAGTAGTTTCACCCTCGGTATCGGCATCAGTAGCAATAATTATTTCCTTAATGCTGCCCTGCTTTATCCTTTGAATAAGCCCATCAATCTTTAAATCACTGGGGCCTCTTCCCTCCAGGGGAGATATCGATCCAAGCAGCACATGGTAGACCCCTTGAAAATTTCCTGCCTTTTCAATTGCCGTAACATCACTGGGTTTCTCAACTACGCAAACAATATCCTTTTGCCGGCGGATATCCTGACAAATTTTGCAGGTATCCTCTTCGCTTAAGTTATTGCAAATCTGGCAAGAACGCACGCTTTCCTTTACTTTATTCAGAGACTCGGATAAAACCCTGATTTCATCTTTGGAGGCGCCTAAAACATGCGCTACTATGCGCTCGGCGCTGCGCCTGCCGACACCAGGAAGCTTGATTAAACACTCAAGTAATTTCTCTATGGAAGCCGTATAATTAGCCATTAACCTTCCCTGACTACCCTTCCCCCAAACATATCGAGGGCAGATTTAATAAAAGGGTTGCTGTGCGCATCCTGCTCATGCCTTGCTTGCGCAACTAAAATAAAATTTATTCTTAATTCCGCGTTACATAATTCAGAGGCTATCTTCTCAATCAACGCCTTATTTTCCTTCTTATCCAAGGACTCCTTATGCAAAGAATAATTCTTGGGGAAAGCCACAGTTAACATATTCCCCTGCACCTTAGTTGGCTCCCCCTCACTCAAATAGGTAGATACCGACATCTTGATACTCGCAAGATTATTTACGATATTGCTCCAAACACTTTTTACCTGATCCAAGGAAATTGATTCACGCAAAACCTGAACAGGAACATCGTCTTTAACCGTTTCTTCCAAAACCGCCTGTTCCTTATTTTTGGGAACGGGAATCTTTAATTTTTCTCCAACCGGAACGCTTGACACGGCCTTGCTATACGCCAATCTGACCAGGCTTATCTCTAATGGTATGCGCTGAGAATCCAGGCGCTTAGCCATCTCCTGCGTGGTAACTAAAATATTAAAAGCGGTAAATATTTCTTCCAAGGATAAAGATTGGCTTTGTTTAAATAAGCGGTCGCAAACCTCCTGCGGCAAATCAACCAACTTTGTATCTGCCTTAGAAACTTTAGCCACCATTAAATTACGGAAATGTTCAATAAGGTTGGTAAGAAATACCCCCGGGTCTTTACCATCATCAATAATTTCATTAAAAAGCCTTAATGCGCTTTGAGGATCCTTCTGGATTATTTTGTCGGTAAGAGAAAACAGAACATCCTGTTCCACCATACCTAAAACAGAAATAGCATCTTTTAAAGATATATTCCCTTGGGAGAAAGATACCAATTGATCTAAAACCGATTCCGCGTCCCTTAATGAACCGTCGCTGCTCTTGGCAACTGCAAAAAGCACCTCTTTATCCACCGCGACCTTCTCTTCACAAACAATCTTCTCAAGCTGAGAGATAATTTCAATTACCGGAATCCTGCGAAAATCCATGCGCTGACAGCGGGAGATAATTGTCGGCATGACTTTTTGCGGGTGGGTAGTGGCGAAAATAAATTTTACAAACTCCGGAGGTTCTTCGAGAGTCTTAAGCAGGGCGTTAAAACCATCGGGGGTTATTTGATGCACCTCATCAATGATATAAACCTTATACTTACCCTGCGTGGGAGAAAACTTTACATTTTCACGCAAAGCCCTTATTTCATCGATACCGCGGTTAGAGGCGCCGTCAATCTCAATAACATCAAAAGAATTCCCCTGATTAATCCCTAAACACGAAGAACATTTTTGGCAGGGTTTTATCGTAGGGCCTTCTTTACAGTTTAACGCCTTAGCCAGGATTCTTGCGGTTGAGGTCTTGCCTACGCCTCTTGGCCCGGTAAAAAGATAGGCATTGGCAAGCCGATTCTTCTGAATCGCGTTTTTTAAGGTGCCGACTATATGATCTTGTCCGACAATACTCTCAAAATCCTGCGGACGCCATTTTAATGCAAAAACAGTATAAGCCATTATTTAGAAAGGTTTTATTTCTTATCGATTTGGATTTGTTGAACTTTTACGCCTTTTTCCGCCAGGTACTCAAAGGCCCGCTTAATTTCATCCTGCTGGCCTTCTATTGTAAGAATTGACCATCCCGCTTCCATGGAAAAAGAAGCCTCAATAATATTCAAGCTGATCTCAAATTTCTTACAAAGATAGCAAATTATGGATTCATCCTGCAAAGTACCCGGAAAAGTCAACCCAATGGACATCTTCATCTTTCATGCTCCTTATTGCCTAACGCATAACATGTTTGCAATCTGCTGCAATTATGTCTATTATCTCAGAACATCCGCATTATTTCAATGAGTAACTTCTCGCCGCTCAACTTATTGTTAATATAGTTACGATTTTCCAGGAACCACCTTCCTTAATTAGAGAATACTGCACTCTTCGCGTTACATCATAATCCTTAGAACTTTTCAAATTAAACGCCTTTGTATGATATTCTACCAAAATAGTCGCTTTATCATCTGAAACATTTGATTCAATCACATTCAGGCTGTCAAGAGATCTATCTACCGTGTTTTGAAACATATTTTCAAGCCTGAGCTTAAATCCATTATAATCTAAGGTTTTACCTTGGGCTGTTGCTGAAAGATTTTCTGAAACACGGCTCATTGCACATTCTACATCACCCCGCACAGAACACTGCAAGAAAACTTCAAGCACTCCCTTAATTTCAATAAGATCCTTTCCTTGCTCTCCTGGATTTACTGTAGTCAGCGCTGCTTCCTCGGCTAACACAGGTATAATTTTATATCCTGATTGAGCTATTAATATAAATATTAAAATTAAGATTATTTTTTTCATTCCCCACCTCCGCATATTAAATTCTTTCTTAAAATCTACCCCGCTATAATTCTTTTATCCCGCGCGAAAAATATTCGTTGATCTGCCTGTAAGTTTCCCTTAATTTATTATCCGGAACATTACAAAAACTATAAGGATTTTCGGTAAAATGGATTGTTTCTAATTCCTTAATCTTCCCGGTAAATGCGGGTTGATTTTTTAAATCGTTATAAAGAGCGGAACCCGGAAGAGGAGAAAACAGGCTCCATGTATACTTATCAAGATCCAATTTTTTAGCAAGGCTGAAAGTCATTTCAATGTCTTCCAGTGTTTCTCCCGGTATACCAACCATAAAGAAACCGGCCACTTTTATATATTTCTTAGCTATTTGGACTGCCTTTTGGATTTCATCGACACCTATCCCTTTAGTTAAATTCTTCAGGCTCCCGGGAGAACCGGATTCTATTCCTAGATCTAACTGAACAAGCCCAACCTCTTTACCCGCGATAAGTTCATCTTCATTTACCAAATCAACCCGGGTATTATATTGCCAGGAAATCTTTAATCCTTCCTTTTTAATCTCAGAGCAAAAGGCGAAAAACCATTTTTTATCCAGGTTCAAAATGCTATCCTTGAACCAAATCCCTTCAAGTGAATATTTTTCCTTCAAGTATCTCATCTCGCTGACGACTTTTTCCGGGCTTTTTATTCTGAATTTCCTTCCCATAGTTTGATGGACAGCACAAAAGGAACAAAAATAAGGGCAGCCGCGCGAGACAAGCATTGAAATTCCGCGTAACCCCCTTAAATTTTTATTATATTGAATATATTTTTCTATAGGCAAGGAGGCGTAATCCGCAAGAGGTAAAAAATTCAGGTCTTCAATCAATGGTGCAGCATTTTGAATCCTTAAACTACTGTTTCTATAACAAAGCCCCGGGATATCTTGTAATCTATTATTAAATTTTCCTGATAATATTGCTTCCAGTGGCTTCTCGCCTTCACCGCGCACTATAAAATCAATATTCTCATCTTTTAAGCAACTTTCCGGACTTACCGTAGGATGAACACCTCCTAAAACAACTTTTGTTTCCGGAAGAACCTGCTTAACTAACTTTGCCATGCGTTGAGCCGAAGGCAATGTTGGAGTCATCGTAGTAATACCTACAACCGAAGGCTGTTTTTGAAGCAACAATTTCTCCAGCCCTTCTTCTTCCATCATAAGGCCAACCATATCTACTAACTCAACATCAAACTTCTTTTCTTTTAGATAAGCACAAAGAGATCCCAATCCTAAAGGGGGCTCAAAAGGATAGATATACATATTACCCCCTTTAATCCAATGATCATACTCCTTTATACGAGATGACATTTCGTCAGGAGAAAAATAAGGTGGATTTATTAACATGATATCCATATGTTTAACTATTCTCGGGTTTTTTGGCTAAAACCAACCAGAAAAGATTTTTATGTTCAGGGTAGCGCGCCGTATATTCCGTATGCTGAAGCTCTAATTCCTCGATCTCTAAGATCTCAAAATCAGAAAAATGCCCGGCCACTTCTTCTTTGGTAAAAAAATGGTAAATTATGCCGCTAAGCCCATCGCAATTTAATAAAAAAGTATTCGCTTCTATCTCTTCGCCTTTTAACTTTCCTACATGGCATAATGTGTTATTGGTTGAGCGGATACTGGCATAAATAATCCCCCCGGGTCGTAAAATCCTTTTTGCTTCCGAGAATGACCTTCTGACCTCATCTATTTTTCCAAGATAAAGGGAGCGCCAGGCAAGGACCACATCAAAGAAATTATCAGGATGCGCTATCTCCCGCATATCGCCTACCATAATGTCCGCTGACAACCCTTCTTTCTCTAAAACGTTTTTAGTGGTCATAACGGCAGTAGGAGATATATCCAACGCAAAAGTCTCAAAATATTTTCTGGCTAAAAGAAGCGTATGCCGCCCCTGTCCGCAACCCAGATCAAGGACCTTCCTGGCCCCCAGATTTTTAAATAAATTTAACTTGTTAGCAACGTATGCGTCCGGCTCAACTAAACCATAAGTCTTTGTAGCAATCATTTTATCCCAACCGCTTCGGCCGCTCATAGATCCCCTTCCAGGACTTCTTTCAAAGCGCAACAACAACCGCAACGCACGCAGCCTACTTTATGCTCAAAAGGATTTAATGAATATGCGGTAAACATGCTTTTCAATGCTTCATATATCTTAATCATATCTTTAAGGTTAGGCTGAGGTACATTCTCAAGTTGCGAACCCATCAATGGACGGAAAACAGTAACATGAGGAATGCCACCGTTCTCGCAGATAGCCTTACATCCAGAAATTGTGCTTTCCGGGGGTTCAAGTCCAGCGATAAGCCAGGAGCTGACTTGATTTTCGCCAAAAATCTTAGCGGCTTGCTTTATTGTCTCCAGATATACTTTTATTGAATAAAGCCTTGATTTTTCCGGCATAAGCTCTTTTCTTATTTTCTCATCATATATTTCCATATTAAAACTTATTGTATCTAAACCCACCTTTTTCAACTCTTCTATTTTAGGCTGGCTGATAGGACAAATCTGGATAGAGATAGGTATATCGCTGACCTTCCTGATAGCTTTAATCGCTTCAAAATACAAATTAAATGTCGCTTCTTCTGAAAGTGAACCGGAATTGATATTTACTTCCCGCATACCCGGATATTCACTTACTATTCTTTTCAAGGCCCCGCTGATTTCTTCGGGTTTTTTGACCACAAACTCGCCTCCTGTCTCCAAGGCGCAAAACTTACATCCGGCGCCATTGCGTTTATAAACGCAGAGGTTGGATAAGGTGGTAGCGATAACGTCATTTCCGTGATGCTGAAAAATATTACCGATTTCAGGTTTAAGATGCCATAAAGGTATCGCTGTAGGACTGGCCTTAACAATAAGCTTACCTTCTTTTTTAATCCAGCCCTGGCCGTTCACAACAGTAAATTCGTAGGGGGAATTCTTTACAAAAGGTTCGCGAACAGCCAAATTAACCAGACATGCCCTGCCTTTTTCTTCAAGCAAGAAACATCTTCCCTCAGACAAAGAAGCTCTCTTTATCCCGTTTCTTGAGTATCCGGCAGTAGGAATAATAGCCTTTTTTATAGCGGGATCAAGTCCTTCATCCAGCCTCAGGCCGTGGCAGAATAAATCAAGCTTTAGCTCAAGTAAATTAATACCCATAATTTATTACCCAATCCACAAACCTTCCACCCGGACCTGTAATCCAAGCGGGGTACGATTAAGATAATTGACCAAGCCGCTATGCCTCCATTGCAACATACACATACGCGGCAGGAAAAAATAACGCATCCCTATCTTTATTTCACAACGGCTTTCTTGAATTAATCCTTCATACGCTAGCGCAGTATAATATCCTAAATCCTTAAAACCTTTTTGCCGCGGAGTAAGCGGGCCGGTAACATACCAGACGATCACCCCGGTTTTCTTATCAACATCCATAATAATACCGGAATGAGTCACCGGACAACCGCAAGATACCCCCAGGGGCCTACCGATAATTATTTCTCCCGCCTTAAGCTCCATTTCAACCGTAAGCGCCGGATTATGCGGAATGATAGTTTCCCGCGGCCCTGGTTCCTCAATAAACTTATCAAGGACAAAATCAAATTCTCTTCCTAGAGAATCAACCCACGCCGTCTTACTACTGCCGGAGGTTTCTTCTTTTGATTTTTCCTTCTTATCTGAGATATAAATACAATTCTTTCTCAAATCCGGATTATCTTTTAATTTTTCGTTAAACTCCACGCAAGTACGGAACCCGCAACCTCCACAATCTTCCATATTTATTCGCCCCTATAAAAAATCTGGTTATCCAAAGGCCTGAGCACGCCAAAGTGCCGCTTCCAGCCGATTTCCTTTTTGCCCACACAAATAGTGCAGGTCCCTACGGGAGGATTCCCTCTCAGATAAAGCGGTTCCTCCACATCGGAAGAATTGTAAATCTTCCTTACAATCGGATCAACCCCTATTCCATGCAGGGCGTCCGATTCGATAATGCACATTCCGCGGCAGGCTTCCAGTATCCTGGCGCGAAAGACCTCCCTTTCCGCCTGGGAAACTAAATCAATCTTGGTAACTACCGTGATATCGGCAAGCGAAAGCATCGGCCCAATCTTCCTTGGCAGGTTCATCCCGCTGGTTGCCTCAAGCACCACCATGCCAAAGGCGCCTTCAACATAAGGAGAACACCTGAGACATAACCCTGCTGTTTCTACTACAAGTACCGTCGCTGCCTGCTTCTTAGCCCACTCCACTGCATCACCCAACACCATTACATTACAATGATCCGGGCAGAGCTCCCCGGAATAAACCTTTTTAGTAGGGATACCCAATTCTTTTGCAAAAATCTCATCCTCACAAGCAAATTGAACATCAGTTTTAACAAATACGACATTTTCACCCTTGCTTTTGAGTTTCCTGATCACATGCTTTAATACAGTGGTTTTACCGCTTGTCGGAGGCCCTGAACAGATCGCCAGTTTCATTATTATTCCTTTAGATGGGATTCACTGATAACTTCCCCATTACGTATATGCTCCCTTAATCTTAACAATAAATCGTCAATTTTTTTGATACGTTCAACTACTTTTTTCTCTTCTTCATTTGTAATAATAACTTTATGCATCGCTCCATTCCTCATGATTATCCGGAAATCAGAAAGAAGCATAATCCGTGGATCGTGGGTAACAAAAATAAATATCTTCTTATATTGTTTCAAGAGCTCGAATGCCTTTGTGCGGTCTATGCCGGCATTTTCAATTTCATCCAAAAGAATTATAGGTGACTCTCCAATCACCACCGCGTCCGCAATCATGAGTGCGCGCGTCTGGCCTCCGGATAGCTCTGTCATTACATTGACAATATCAACAGGCTCTCCGGTGAGCTGGTTTGCGAACGCAAGAGTCTCATCTACGATCGAAGCTTCTCTGCCGCATTCGCGTATAGAGGCATGAACCTCTAAAAATTCCTTCACCCGCATATCGGAAAGAAAATTCGTATGCTGGGTAATTAAGGCGATGAGCCGGTCGGCAGGCACAAGGCAATATTCTTCGGGAGGCACTACACCATTAAGCGTAATCGTACGGCTAGAAGGTGTATTCTTATTCGCTAAGAGCTCAATATCTTTTATTAATGCTGTCTTGCCGGAACCTGTAGCGCCTACAATACTGGCAACCTGACCCATCTTAAATTCTATTTTCCGGACCGGCTCAACACTGCCATCTTTGCCAAAACCTCCGAGAATACCAATACGCTCTAAAACAGATGCCTTTCCCATAATTTCTATATTTTGCCCACCCTACCAGCTTATTTTTTGTTTATTAATCCTGTGATTCTCCAGATTATATTTTACTCTATCAAGCCTGACTTTACAATAATAGGTTATAAATCTTTTTCTGCCCAGGAAAAAGAGGGACACCAGAAATATATCCAGCATCACCCGGATTGATTTTATCCACGAATGTCTGAACCTCTCGGCCGCGTCTAATGAATAATATTGAGAAATGTAAAGTATATCCGGATTGAGGGCCTTGGCAAAAAACATGCTTTTTATTTTTTTAAAATATCCTTCCTGGGGTAGGCCAATTATAAAATATGTCGCTACCTTAATACCTGCCTTCCTGGTCACGGCTACTGTATCTATTATGGCCTTTCTGTTTATGCCTTTGTTAATCTCCTTAAGTATATCCTCATTTCCCGATTCCACTCCGTAAGATATAAGCGTGCACCCTGACTCTTTCATTGTTTTAAGTTTATCCAATGTCATATTGTCAACCCTGGCATTGCATTTCCATATTATCCCCTTCATCTGCCTTAACCCCTTACAAATCTCTGCGCATCTTAAATCATCGTCAAAATATCCTGCGTCCCGGATAAAAAAGTCCGTGTAACCAAAATCCCTGTTTAATATTTTTATCTGCTCTAAAAGATAGGCCGGAGAATGTAGCAAAACTTTTCCTGAAAGTGAAGACTTACAGAACTTACATCCATAAGGACAGCCGCGCATACCTATAATATCTATAAATTCTTTTCTCTCACGGTAAGTGCTGTCCCAGAAATATCCGCCAAGATTTTCCCAACGCGGATACGGAAGTTCATCCAGGCTCTTCATGGCATTCCGCGAATCATTCCTGATAATTCTATCCCCATCCCTAAAATAAACACCTTTGATACCCCTAAGATCCGGAGATTTCTTAATCCCCTTTTTAACAATCTCAAATATGCTGTATTCAGGCTCATCGTAAATAATACAATCAGCGTCAAGCCTAAAATAAATTTCAGGATATAAATTGGATGTCTGCCCGCATAGCATCACAAAACTATCCGGCCTATAATCCTTAATACAGAAGATAGTATCTTTTACATACTTGTCCACATCAAGAAAGGAACGGTTATGGAATGTCTTCCCGTTTGTATTAATTACATAATAATCGGCATTTATTTCCCTTATATAGGCCTTAAAGCCTTCCCTGGTCATGGCCTGATTTTCAACATCTAAATAGTATGTGTTTATGCCCTTACTGTGAAAATACGAATCAATGTAAAGTAGGTCATGAGGAAGCCGGTTTGAAGTATGCATAATAGAAAGAGTAATATCCAAAGGGTTTATCAATAAGATACGCGTATTACACATGGTCAAAACAGGCTCCCTTGCATTTATTAGCCGCAAGATATCTGCAATTATTTTCTTTGTCCAAAATACAATGGCTTGTTCCTGCGACAGGATTTATTTTATAAAAATCACTTAACTTTTTAAAGCCGGGGAAATCCAAAATACTTTCCGCTTTCTTTAGATTTTTAAAACATCCGAAAACCGACAAATCAGGATTAACCACCGCGCGAGAAGCATAATTACCCCGGTAGCCGACAAAACATTTTGACTTTATCAAGACGAGCTGCCTCAACTGCCGCCACTTTTTATGATCAAAAAAACACCTTGGCAGTGGCCTTGCCAGATAAACATAGATATTTTCTTTCAAGCATTGTTTCGTGAATTCCTCAGTAAAAACTACTAACGAGCGTATTTTCTCCATATCCAGTATATTCCCCGGGCCTGCCGGAGAATTAATAATCCCTATCCTTATTCTGGCCCCCAATTCTTTAGCTATCTGCTTAACCCAGTAAATTTCATCACTTTCGGCTGTAAGCACATTAACCCTTAAGACCAATTTGGTATTGCGCTTATTCAGAAATCTCAGCCTGCTCAAAAATTCCGGCCTTTCCTCAAGGGCATAGCGGGTAGAACAATTAACAAAAAGTACGTCAATATTACCGGCTATGGCATCATTGATATCTTCGCTATAGCAACAATTCGAAGCCATATAACATCTAAGATGATCTTTTTTACATAACTTTAAAATATCTTTAAAGCTGGTATGCTGAGTCGGTTCGCCTCCGGTAAACATTATTTTACGAATCCCTTGTTTCCTCATCCAGCCAAGCAAACGGGTAAAATTACTGATACTTATTTCTTCTTTGAAAATTTTGTCTAGCCCTTTGGAATTACAATAAGAACAGCCCATATTGCATTTATAAGTCAAGGCTACAATTAATGGCAGTGCCGGATGATGTTCTTCTATGAAGAATAACAACTTTCTTTTAATATTAAATAAATACTGATTAAGAGACATTTTTATAGATTAAACATCCTCCCTGGCATGAAAAATCCTTATAGTATCGGCAATTAATGCATTTATCTATCAGTGGTTTCTCTCTGAGGGTGTCAATCTTATCTTTAAAATACCTGCTTAAGTCTTTAAGCTCCTTAAAATCAAAGATAGAATTGGCTTTAGACAAAGAGGCATAACAAACATCCACCGAAAGATCGGGATTGACGATTGCCCTGGAAACATAATTACCTGAAGCCCCCAATAAACATCTGCTTTTTACACCTGAGAATTTTCTTAAATACTTCCATTCTTTTTCGTTAAATATGCAGCGCGGCAGCGGCCTAGAGAAATGTGCCCTGACCAAACTTAGCCTTGATAATCTTACAAAATCCATTAACTGCTGTTTATATGTTACCATATCTTCAAGTGTATAATACTCATTATCTGCATGACGGGAGGGAACGGTAAAGCCAAACCTGATAGGAACAGAGTATTCCTTTGCCATTTTAAAAAGCAGCGTGTAAGGCTCATCTTTCTTACGAAAATTATACCTTAACATAACAATCTTTCCTTCTATCCCTGACATATTGTGCTTTAATGCATAATATGATTCATCGAGATTGACATTTACAATTAAGAAAACGGCTTTATTTTCTATATATTTTCTTAATTCCGGTTTTATTAGTAAACCGTTAGTCAAAATGTTGGCGTTGAATTTTAAATCTTCGCAAACTCCCAACATTTCCTTTATATCTCCGTGAATAAACGGTTCCCCTCCCGTAAGAATAATATTTCTGATATTTTGTTTCTTCAGCCAAACAAGGATCTTTCTAAAATCCTCTACCTTCATATCGCTGTCCGTTTCCCCATTTATCTTACCGGATGAACAATACGCACAGTTGTTATTGCAACGATAGGTTATCGCAATCCTAAACTGGGGATACCCTTCTACCCTATTCTTGAATAAATTGAAAAATCTCTGTTTAATATATCTTTTAAGGGGCATTTTTATTTTTTTCAGCTAAACGGCTGAATTCTATATTATTGCGGTTTACAGTCGTAACAGTAAATTTACTGCATAAATTCTTAATGAGATGCCCATAGTAATATAAATATAGCCTCCTCACCAGACTCCCTTTCAAAAAAAACCTTGAAAAGATATAAAACGGATTAAAATAATACTTGATCTGTATCCTTAACTTCTTGAGGGAAGCCTTCCTGACTTTAAAATCTTCGGAACTTCGGGCGTCAAAATAAAATAACCTCTTATAGTCTGCGCTTTCAGGACCATTACTTAACATTTCCGGCAAAAGAGCAACATTAGGCCTATAGACTTGAATTATAAGGACATCGCAGATCTGATTAAATTTTATAGAGGAAAGGGATTCCCCTTTTTCCAATTTTTCAGAATAACCGATAATAAACGAGCCCTCCACCAAAATGTTATTCTTCTTTAATATACGGTAAGCTTCCTTAAAGGCATTAAAATTATATTCTAAATCTTTTATTTTATTAAATTCTGCTAATGCGGCATCATTGGCTGCATCTTTTAACATTGATTCATAGCCTATCAAAACCGATCTTAACCCGGCATGGGCGGATTTTTCAATTAATCTGGGAAACTTTAAAACAGTATCTATCCTGATCGGTGCACGCCAATTTATTTGTATTCCACCTTTTTCTATTAATTCACATAAAGCATAATCTTCCTCGGGCATTATTCCAAAGCTGGAGGTATAAAACCATATTTTCTTTATACCCATATCAACAAGCAATTTCAGCTCTTTTAAGATTCTCTGGTTTGACTTTCTTCTATAGCAGTGATTCCAATAAATTCCCGTAAGACAGAATTCACACCGGTAAGAGCACCCCCGGGATAACTCAATACCCCCTGCATAACCATCCCCCGGAAAAAAAACAGAATATTTCTTGAAATTGATAATGTCAAATCTGGGTATAGGGATTAAATCTAAATCATTTATCAAGGGGCCTATCTCATTCACTATAATCTTACCGTTGTCCCTATATACCAGATTTTTGATACCCCTGTAATCCTTATTTTTATCTAAACATTCGATTAACTCTCCAAAATAGCGTTCCCCTTCATATAAGAGCACAAAATCAACTCCTAAGCTTAGCCATCTTTCATAAAAAAAGGTTGCATGATACCCTCCCATAATAATCTTAACCCGGGGGTAATATTTCTTTATGATTTTTATGTTTGCTTCACAGTTCTTAGCCGCATGAGTAGAATGTATAGAAATAACAACCACATCAACCCCGCTTAGCTTACGCAAAAACTCTCCTGGAGAGATATCCTCTACCTGGCCATCTATCACCGTTATTTCCTTGCCGGGTATATAAGAAGCCAACTGAGCAAAAGTAAGCGAGGGAGTAGATATATAAGCATTGATTAAATTGGTAGAGATATTGAATCGTTCAGTAAATTTGAGAGGATTTAAGAATAAAACCTTCATACGCTTGAATGCTCCTCAATTTTACCCCCATCCTTGTAGATCTCATAGAGACAAGTGGGCAGGCTTCCTTTTGCACCTAAAGCAGTATGCATATTGCATGTTTTTATTAAAGACAGGTCCAGGGTATGTCTATCCGGAAACTGCCCTACCATTACGCTTAAAACATTGAAAAACATAAAATATAAACCCTGAAAGCGCTTCGGAAATCTTAAATTATATAAAAAGTTATCTAAACAAATCTCGAGCGTTTTTTTACGAAAGAATACGCCAATAAGTAACAAATATAGGTCTTTATCAAAAAATAGCCGCACAATATTAGCTAATCTGCTTTTGTTTAGGCCAATTTCTTGATCCATTCTTTTTAAAAATAAGTTCATCTTTTTTAAATCCATAAGATAATCCAGGGGCAAATAACCGTTGCCATGGCGGATAAAATAACAGGATACTGAACAAGGAGGTTCTTTAATCCCCTTCTTAAGTCTTAATTTTCTTAATATTTCAAATACATAAGTGCTAAACCTTGTGCAATCGATAAAATATTCCTCATTGATCTTTAATTCCTTACAAACCATATCAAGCATAACTGCGGAATCTAATGACCCATGCGATGCCTGCCTGCCGATGTTCCATAAAGGATTAAAGAAAAGTATCCTGACATTATTATTTTTAAGCGCGAAATCAAACAACTCCGTAATTTTATGCGCATTAATTCCTTCTACTATATTAACATAGAGCATTAAATATATGGCGTGCAGCTTAAGGTTATTTACTGCCCTGATCTTATTTTCCAGTAACGCTTCCCCTCTTATCTTAATATAATCCGCATCGTCCAGAGAATCAAACTGCAAAATCACAGCGTCTATGCCCGCTTTCTTTAAACCCGCAACGTAATCTATATTAGAAAGTTTCTTTCCGTTCGTAAACAATATTGCTTTAAATCCATATTTTTTAATTCTCCTTACGATTACAAATAAATCCTCCCTTAAAGTGGGCTCACCCCCCGAAAGGTATATGACATCGCCTTTAAAATTATCCGCACTCTTGAATATTCCAGCACTATCAAAATCGCGTATGTTTTTATCGTTGTCGTTACTAAAACAATAATGACAATACTGATTGCATCTTGTAGTTAATTTTAATATCAAACCTTCAGGCATGGCACTTCTGTCTCTATGCATCTGCGCCAGAGCATGATAAATATTAGGTTTACTGATTAAGTGGGGAGACTCAAAAGCCCCGTCTTTCTTACAATATTTCTTTAACCAAATTTTGCCGTCCCGCTCAATTACCTCTGCATCTATAATCTCTAAGCATTGCGGACATAAACATTTCGTATTCTTGATCAGAACCGGCTCGCTCAAACCCCCGGATTTTTTGACAACCTTATCATTCATGTTTATATTATAAAGAAGCCCCCAGCAATAACCCGTAAAGCATACCCAAATACTTAAGGGTGGACCTGATTTTATTTACCCCAGTACCCCTGAATCCTCCCGACCTGTCCATATGCAAACAGATAATAAAGAATAAAACGTTAAATAATAGTGCTGAAGCTAAAAATAAAACATTTAACTTTAACAAATTGTATAAAACATACGCCGCCAAGGAAGATAAAAATAAAAAAAAGTAAATTTGCCGTATATAGCGCTTTACCAGCTTAACGGAATATCCAACCTTATCGCTCTCAAAATGAGAGATCTCATGGATTATCTCGTAAGGATACATGGCTAAAATAAAAAACGCCGTCATCATACAGATTTTATCATCTAAACGGTCAGAAATTATCAAGCACCCCAAAAGAAAAAGCACGCCAAAGAAATAACCATTCAATAAAACCCTTAGATTATGCCTTTTTTTTAATAAATATCTCGGGTGGGAATAAAGAATATTTAAAAGTATGGCTGTAATAAAAAATAAGTTATTTCCTTTAAGATAATATATCCCCAAACACACAAATATAGCGTGACAACCCAAGGTAAGGAATAATTCTATCTTATTAATTCTTTCTGAATCACAAAGCTTATTATAAGAATATCCGCCGCCTAGATACAAAGAACCCATAGTAAATCCTATTATTGCGCTTCTTAAAGATATGATGTAATTATTGCTTATATATACCATCCCCAGGTATATAAAGCCTAAGTGATAGAACCAATCTTTGACCCTGTAATAATCTAATATTTTCATTAAATATCCCATTGCGCCTAAAGAAATTACTCTATTTTTTCAGATAGACATCCACCCTGACAAATATCATTTGAAAAATCTTGACAGTTTATACATTCCTGTGTTAAAGGCGTCTTTCGTAATCTTACATAATGCCCCTTGTAATACTCGCTTAACTCTTTAATATCTTTGAAAGAAGTTATCTCCGGGCCCTTTATAGGCACTCCGTAACAGCCCATCACAGATAAATCTGGATTAACGATTAACCTCGCCGTATAATCCCCGCCTTTACCCACATAACATTTAAACTTAATCGCATTTTTCTTATATCTCTTAATCTCTTCCTGGTTAAAAATACATTTCGGGATGGGTCTGGCAAAAAATACGGATACCTTCTGTCTATTACAGGTGTCTAGAAAACCCATAATTTTATCCCTGGGATACATCTCTCTGAAGTTTTTATTCTTCTCAGACCTGCCCCCGCAACCTATGGGGTTGTTAATTACAGAGAACCTGATGCAACCGTTAATTTCTTTAGCAACTTTCACTACATTAGCAGAATCATAATTTTCCTTATAGAGATTATACCGTAATACTATAGTACGTTTTTGGTTATGTATTTTCTTAATGTTAGCGTAGACTAAATCATAACCATGATCCCTATATGTATTTGGATTATTTATGTTAACCTGGAGGACTAAATATCCCCTATAATTAATGATGGCTTCAATGGCCTCTTCATTGCACATTAGATTTGTCAATATAGCGACATTCATTTTGTTGCTCTCGGCTATTTTGAGGATATATTTAAAATCCGGGTGTACTGTCGGCTCTCCACCCAATAAAATAATCCTATCTCTTTTATTCTTTCGCAACCATTTTAATATTTTCTCAAAATTATCAAGCAGTATATCAGGATAATTTAGTTTCGCGCCTTTTTCATAACAATACTGGCAACCCAAATTACATTTATAAGTCAAAATAATATTAGTTCCCTTAAAAAACATAAATTTTCTTAAGCAAAAATCATGGATAGTTTCCACTAATAGGGGATATTTCTTGAACATGGGTGAAATGATATGCTGTAAAAATATATTTCCTAAAATACTCATCGCTATTTAACCCAACCTTTCTTCAAAATCTACTTGCCTGGAGTAAGAAAATTTCCGATTTTATTATCTCTATCATAAAGTTCTGCAAGGATACCGTCTTTTCCAATGGAGATTTGTTTCTTAAAAATCCCGGATAGGCTATTTTTTACCAAAAGATAATTGTGAGATGGGAAACCATGCCTACCCCAGGTAGAAGAAATTAACCAGATGCGCTGAAACTTAATGTCCTCCGGAGAAAACCTCCTGATTAATCTATTACTAAATCTCTGAGATGACAAGTTGGTATTTTTCGTAAGATAGGCGGTTGTAATCTCCATAGAATATAATCTTTTTTTATCATCCTCAGGAAGCGCGCTTATTAACTCCGTTAAATTTAGAAAATCATTATCCAAGTTTGTTAAGGCAAAAGGATAAAAAAGAAAATACCCCATACGGAAACCAGCGCGGGAAAAATCCTGAGCGTTAGAATAATAAAGATTAACAATGGCAAAAGATTGAACATCTGTAGTAGCGACAATATCACTGCTTTTAAGCCTGCTGTTTATGTCAACTAATAACCCCGTGTAATTTTTTTTCCGGTGTATCCCCGTATAAAACTCTCTTTGCTTTCCCGATGAAAGCATGAATCCACTATAATAATTAAAAAGCGAAAGTATCAATATTAAAATTGCAAGAATACTTGCTGATACCCGGACTATCCTGCTTTTGATGCTTCCCAACCCCTTGGCTATTAAAAGATAGTAGAAAGGAGTAAATATAAGAAACTGCCTGGTAATATAAACGGGCGTGTACCAAACAGAAAAGAAATAAACAATAATGATCGGCAGGAAAACGAATAAAAATAAGATAATTGCATATTCTTTGCTTGTCTTATAAAAAGAATAGGCGCCGTATACAAATAATGAGAAGAATAATCCCAGGCCCGTAATCAACCCAAGGTATCCTGAGGAATACCCAAGGTTAAAAACAGCAAATGTAATAAAGACATCCTCTAGCCTCGGTCGTAATAGCCAAAAGCTATTTTTGACATAGTTATAATGCTGGATAAATATTAAAGCCAATGGCAAGAGCAGCAACGAAATAGCTAAAATTGATAAAAACCATCTTTTAACATAACGACGGTTATCCTTCAAGAAAATCAGCATCCCGGAAATGACGACTAAGAAAACAGAATAATAACTAGAATATATGGCAACGGTAGACGATATTGTAAACAAGCCCCAATACAATAATCTGTTTATCCGTAAAGCCTGCATATAAAAATATGTTGATAAAAGCATGAAAAATAAAACCATGGTATACCCTCTTGCCTCCTGGGCATACCAGATATGGAATGGGCTAAAGGCCATAAGTGAAACTGCCAACAAACTCTCTGAACGCTTCAGGAAAATCCGGGAAAGTCTATAAAAGATAATTATAGAAAGCACACTGAAGAAGAGTGAAATTATCCTTAAGGATTTCCCTCCCCCAAATATCAAACTATAGCAATATACTAAAAAGTAATATAGCGATGAATGCGGATCGTGAGAAATATGGGTCATATAAACCGGGAGAGGATCAGATTTCAGGGTATTGACCACTTGGTGAGCTGAATACAAATCTGATGATAATTCATCAAACCATAAATCATATTTATTAATATTATGTATTCTTAAAGCTGCCCCGAGTATAAGGATTGTAAGAAATAATCCGGCACAAATATTCTTATTTATTATCATAATTTTTAGTTATAAGATTGGCCTCGCCGTGACTCTTATCTAAAATTATATTATGTATATAAACATTAATTCTCCCCTTATTATCAGCGGAAAATCCTTCGGCGCGCTTACTGTTTGAGTCAAATGATCTTTAATTCACCCTGGCTGCCAACATGCTTCGCCGCTTGGCCACGGGCTTCGTTGCCCCCAGTTTTATAGCTTCGGCTCTGCTGGAGCAAGGCCTCCGCTTGGAAATAATTTTACCGCATTCGAGGCTTCCCTTTTCTAAGATATCAAGCGCATGGGGGATAACATCAAGAACAATTAAAAGACATTCCTTAACCGCCCTTGGGCTACCAGGCAAATTTAAAATCAATGATTTCTTTCTAGTGCCACATACCATTCTGGAAAGTATCGCAAATGAAGTTTTTTCTCTTGTCGACTGCCGTATAGCCTCAGGAATACCGGGAACAAGCTTCTCTATAACTTTTAATGTAGCTTCAGGAGTTACATCACGCAAGCCCAATCCTGTACCTCCCGTTGTCAACACAAGACTACACTTTTTATCATCAACCAATTCAATAATCTTATCACTAATTATATCCTTTTCATCAGGAACTATTGCATATGCAATAGTTCCTGCCTTTAAAGTTTTTTTGACCAATTTCTCAATCACCACACCGCTCAGATCTTGCCTTTGACCCGCAAAGCCTTTATCGCTAACCGTAAGAATCCCGACTTTCACCACAAATCTCCTTTCCCGTGCTAAACACATATTCCTCAATATGCGACAGCGCTAACCACTTCGATAGAATCCCCCACCTTAACCTTCCCGCCTTTTAAAACTTTGGCAAATATTCCTTCTTTGGGCATAATACAATCGCCCATTTTATAAAAGATGGCGCAAGGTTTGACGCATTGTTTGCCTATCTGCGTAACCTCCAAAAGAATATTGTTTCCAATTCGTAACCATTGCCCAATAGGTAACAGCGGCAAATCAATCCCTTCTGTAACAAGGTTTTCCCCAAAGTCTCCAAACCTAATACTAAGACCCGCCTTTTGCGCCTTTTTAATAGATTCGCTAGCTAAAAGACTGACTTGTTTTACCGGCTCTCCCGCATGGGCATCCCCAACTACTCCCCAGAAGGCCTGCAATAAACCTTCTCCCATATTTTTCTTCGGAGTATGTTTCTTCTCGCTGAGACAGACAGCCAAAATATTACCAACGTGTTTATTTTTTAACATAGGTTCCGTTTCTTCTTTCGGTATTTTTTATTAAGAAATGCCCCGTATAACCATCTCCCCGTCACTCATCCATCCGCAAGCCGTCTTTGCTGCATCCCCAGCCAGATATCCTTGTCGCAAAAACAGACAATCCCTGCTTTTTGCAAAGACATATTGACCCTGTTTAACCGCGCAAGAATCTTATCCTGCGGAATCTTATCGCTCATCTTGGAAGAGATAGAACCATATCCGTCATAATATGCATTAAGAAGAACCTCGCTGAAGTTTATTGCTTGTGCGGCATTAATGGTCGCAGCGATATCTTCTTCAGTTTCCGAAGGAAATCCGACTATAAGATGAGTTTGAAATTTTAATCCAGGTTTCAGCATTCTAAATCTTTTTAACGTTTCCGTTATTTCTTCAATACTATGATGCCTATTCATTAGCTGTAATATCCTATTACTGCCTGATTGAACAGGACAAGATATATCCGTTATTTTTCCTTCAACAATGTACCTTGATAATACATCGCTGTACGCAATAGCCCACCGTGGATGCAATTCGGAGAGAAACCAATTTACGGAATAGCCGCTATCAACATCCGAGAACCTTTGAAGCAATTCTGCAAAAGTATTGCCGCAATCCAAGCCATAAGCGCCAAGATTATCAGCAAGCAACCTAAATTTACGATACCCCATCTTTAACAGTACGCTATACTCTCGCTGGCATTCATCAATCCTTTTGCTTTTTAATTTCCCAATCGCCCGGAATATATTACAATAAGCACAATGTTCAACGCATCCGCGGCTTACTCGCAAAAAAGCTGTCTTTGTTAATTTTAGCGGAAGTATCCCCTTGAATATTTCGGTCAATCTTTTTAAACATTTTTTTATAAATACTTTATTCAATCTAAAATTGAACACTAAAGTTCGCCAAAAAATAGCATCTACCGCTTTTACGTCATTATACTGCAAATTGGCATCTGGCATGCTGCTAAACTTCACCTTAAAACCAGCAAACAACTCATCTATTTTCTCCAGGTTTCTTGTTTCTACAACTTTCCCATGAAATACTTCTTTAAGCCGATTCGGGGCTATATCCGGCAGACAGCCGACAACTATCAACTCACCCTTGTATTTTAAAAATTTATTTATTTCTTTAAAACATTTTTCTTCGCTGTATTTCTTGAAACTGCATGTCACAAAAATAATATAATCCGCCGCATCAGCACTTCTAACAATCATGTAATTATTGGCCTTAAAAAAATCCACCAGCTTGGCAGCGTCCAAATGCCTTCTGCCACATCCGTTACAAGCAATAAAAACTCTTTTACTCTTCCCTGACACAGCTATCATAAATGCTTCCCGGCACTGTTATATATTCGACGCAAAATATTACCAGCGTATTTACTTACTAACATAAGTTCCGCTTCTCCCTCCGGTCTTTTTTATCAAACAAATATCCTGTATGACCATCCCCCTGTCAACCGCCTTACACATATCATATATCGTAAGCGCCGCTACCGAAACAGCAGTTAACGCTTCCATTTCAACTCCGGTAGCTGCTTTAATCGTTACTGTTGCTTCTATAATAATCCCTGTTGGGGAAAATTTAAACGATAACGCGCAATGAGAAATCATAAGCGGATGCGCCATAGGAATGAGCGATGCTACATTTTTTGCGGCAAAAATACCAGCGATGTTTGCTATAGTAAGAACATCGCCTTTTACAATTTTGTTTTCCTTGATCATCTTCAAGGTTTGCGATTTCATCCGGATGCTGCCGCTTGCCACCGCTTTGCGCAACGTCTCCGGCTTTTTACTAACATCTACCATCCGAGCTTTTCCTTTTTTATTAAAATGGTTAAAGTATTTCACCCCACCCCCCTAAAAAGATATTTACCGCTCCGGGAAAATACACCCATGCTGGTCAAGAATAGGTCTATTTTACCACAAAAAGATATTACATAATTATAATAATCATCGAAACAAAGTTGACAAACGATTTTTTATTATTTCAAAGGCTATCTTTACATATAAATAAAATTGTTTTGGAGCTCGAATTTCTTTCAAGTATTGCGCTATTTTTTTCGGCCTAAAATAAAATTTTATGTATGCATTTGCCTGCATGCCGTCCAAATCTTCTCTTCCGTAATATTCCGATTCTATATGAGTAAAGTTACAATTAACTGTCGCCGCATTACCACGCACGTATTCAGGCCACAAATCTTTAACAGGAATTCCCTTTGCATTCATATCCATATATAAATCCGAATTGGGCCTCACCGCAGTGATGGTAAACATGACATAATCCGGGTCTAACGCACGGGCAAAGGCAATGGTTTGCTTAAAAGTTTCCCTTGTCTCCCCAAGATAACCAATCATGAAATTTGCCCCGATTTCAAATCCATATTTTCTGGTTAATTGAAAGGCGCGCTCTATCTGAGCCAAGGTCATCTCTCTACCCATCTGATCTAGTATGCGCTGGTTTCCGGATTCTACACCATAAATAATTCTGCGGCAACCTGCCTTGCTAAGAGCATTCAGAATCTCATTATCAACCGTATCAGGGCGTGTTCTAACCGTCCACGGGATATGCGTAAGCTTTTGATTGATAATACCCTCGCATATTTCAAGTGTGCGCTGTTTATCCAGGGTAAAGGTATCGTCATAAAAATTTATTTCTCCGATGTGCAAATTCAAGGTCAAATGTTTTATAAGTGAAACAACATAGTGCGCCGAATGAAATCGTACTGTTCTGCCAAACTGTTGATCGATACAATATTTACATTTAAAAGGACATCCACGCGCAGTCAGTATGTATATACTATTTTCCATCCTTCTCGACTTGGTGGTCCGATATTGCTTAAGCGGCAATCCATCAAAAAGCGGAAAGGGAATATCATCCAAGCGGGAAAGGAGCGCTCGCCGGCTGGTTGTAATCATTTTGTCATTTTTAAAGAAAATTACCCCATTTATATGTTCAAGCGATCTGCCCTGGCTTAATGCCGACAAGAGTTCCTGCATGGTCTGCTCCCCCTCGCCAATAACCCCATAATCAATAAACCTGTATCGTTCCATCGTTTCACGTGCGTATAAATCCATATGCGGGCCGCCGACAATAACGATTAAATCATCCTTTATGCTTTTAAGTATTCTTACCCCCTCGAGCTCACTTTCAAATGTAGCTGTCCATAATGAGACGCACAGTATATGCGGAGAAAATTCGCTAAATATTCCTTCAATCTCATCTAATGGGAGCTTAAGCGCATAGGCATCGAGTATCTTTACCTCATGTCCATTTTGTTTACATACTGAAGCGATGTGCGCCAAACCAAGGGGCGGATATAATCCAAGATTTCTCACTATAGCCGGATTTTTCAGCATATCGGGCGGCTGAGAACCTGATCCGGCGACACTAGGATGAAACCTAAGAAACAGTATCCGATAAATCATTCTTCACCTGCTATCAAATTCTAAGTAGAAAAAATATAAAACCATTCAGCGCCCTTAGCCTCCAATATCAATCATATGTCTTGCCTGTGAAGTCAAATACCCATTTTTAGGCTTCAAGTTTACGGCTTCTTCGATCGCTTCGCTAAAAGATCCGCATTTATTTATGTTTATTGTCGGGACCGAAAATAGGCATGGGAGCAAAAACCCGTCGCTTGTCAATCGTATTTTATTGCACGTCTGGCACCTTGGAGGCCTATCATACACAAAAGAATCACCCTCCTGTTTTCCAAGATTTAAATCCATTCTTTTAATAAACTGCAATCCTATTTTTCTTTGTTTACAAAACGCCTTCATTGCGCCTATTTCTCTATCATTTATCCTCTCTAAAACTACAAAGTTTATTTTTACTTTTAACCCCTCTCTTTGCGCAGCGTCAATACCACGCAATACATCGCTAAACATATCTTTCTGAGTAATCCTTTTAAAAACATCGGAACAAAGAGTATCCAATCCTATATTAATCCTATCCAGGCCGGCCTTTTTCAAGGCCGCAGCATTCTTTTCCAGTAAAGTCCCGTTAGAAGTAATGCATATTTCATTGATATTAGGATTTCTGTCAAGCTCTGCCACTATTTCAGGAATATCGTCTCTTAAGAAAACTTCTCCACCGGTAAGCCTTATTTTTGAGAAACCTAAGGCTGCAGCCGCATTAGCACATCCCACAATTTGCTCCGCCGTTAATTGGTATATATTGCTGCGGGAATATCCGGAAGAAGGCACACAATAGCTACAGCTCAAATTACATCTATTTGTCACGGCAATCCGCAAATAGTTTATTGTACGGCCATAAGGATCTACCAGTCCCCTATCTTTCATTTTTAATCCCTTGCATTATACCTTTACTTAATCCAGTATTTCAACCAACACCTGCTCACCAGCGTTAATAACCTCTATATCTTCTGCTACCGTCATCACTCCATCCGCCTCTACTATTGACCTATAAAGAACCGGTACCTGTGCTCCTGCCAAAGAAACAAAATATTCACCATCCTTTTCTGCTAGTTTTACCCTTAAAAAATGACTAACCCCCCTCTCAAACCGGATTGTCTCTTGGGCAATCGCAGAAATCTTACAACGGAACAATTTGTCATGCCCCGTCATTTTTAATACAGCTGGACGGACAAATTTTTCAAATGCAACATATGCGGCCGCAGTAAAACCTGGAAGGCAAAAAATAGTTTTTCCTTTTAAGCTCGCAAATAAAACATTCGCCGACGGCTTAACCCTGACCTTCCAAAATTTAATATCCGCGCCCATCTTATGCAGCACCTGAAACACAAAATCCTTGCTGCCCATAGAAACTCCGCCGGACAAAACCAAGACATCGCTTTTTTGAAGAGCTTCTCCAATCCGCAACTGAAGCTCTTCGATATTATCCCCGGCTGTTCCAAATAGACGGTTGCTTGCGCCACAACGCTCAATTTGAGCCGCGAGAAAATATGAGGTGCAATTTCTGATCTCGCATCCTTCGGGCTTCTTTTGCACATCAACCAATTCACTTCCTGTGGCCAATACGCCAATTTCAGGACGGCGAAACACCTTAACGCTTAAAACTCCCAGAGAAGCCAATAAACCGATCTCGACCGTACGAATCTCAACCCCTTTTCTTAATACCAGATCCCCGGATAAAAGATCCCTTTTGGAACTTCCCTCTAATATGGATGACATTGCCTTCTTGCCCGACATCCTCAACGGGAATAACAGCCTCCGTGCCCGGAGGTAGCGGCGTCCCGGTTACAACCTCAACCGCTTCATTTTCTTTAAAACCCATATCGCTTTTTGTCTTAATATCCAATCTTCCGACAACCAACAAAGAAACAGATACCTCTTTTTCCGCAAAAGGTAGCCACCCTCCACGCACCGCGAACCCATCACGACTTGAAATATCCTGGGCTGGCAGGCTTTCCGACGCATAAACATCTTCCGCAATGACTCGGCCCAGCGAGCTATTAAACGGAACTGTTTCCGGAGGAAAGGTCTTTATTTCCTGCAAGATCGTCGTCAGCGCTTCTGAGAAAAGTATATTCTTTCTTACTAAAACATCTTTATTCATCTTCTGGGAATACATCCTTATTAGCAATACGTTACCGGATTATACGTTTTAAGCACTCACAATATCTTTTATCGCCGCAGACACATGATTTATATCTTTACCTCTGGGATACAACTCAAACCCTTCTATGCTACCACACAAGCCCTTGGCAAACTCCTGAGAAAATCTGGTTTTTTCAGTATGCTCTGCACCAAAAAACATATCCCTCATGGAATTCCCCAACAAGATCTCTATCTTCTTATACGAAAGTTTTTTCACTATCCGGGCATCAATAGCCGGTTGAAGAAAAAAACAGTACCGAACTCTTGCCTTTTTTATTGGAGCCGTCTTACAAAGATCTTCGATTCTAAAACAATATTTATCCGGCTTTCTCAAAACTACCCTTTTCCGCTTTAATAATATACAGCACTTCGCCTGTAACCTTGCCTCATTCTTTTTTAATGAAATAAACCTCAAAAAATGATGCATATCAAAAGACGTGTTGTTTCTTTTAACCGCAACAGCATCATCACCAAGGCAATCAAACCCGTAATCAAGTAATCGAAAAGACAGCGTTGACTTCCCTGCCCCCGAAGGGCCAATTAAGAGAAAGCCTTTATCCTTATAAACCATCCCGCCCCCATGAAAGAACGCATATCCTTTTTTCGATAAAAAATCGAACATCATCGTATATACGGCATATTTAAACGCGCTGACATCGAAGTTTTTCCCTTCCCAGAGACAATAACCCAGCTTTTTGTCCCAATAATTAAAGCTCCTGCCGGACTGAATATAACTCACCATTTGCCCGTCATAAGAAAACTTATCCACACCTTCACCTAAAGAATGGTATTTCCAAATATCAGACTGCTTGATTGATTCGCCCCGCACAGATACCAGATTATTATTCGCTTCATCGGATAAAATAATATTTATTATAAAATCCGGCCTAGCCGGATTCCTGACGGTATCAAAACAAGGGAAGCATGTCGAACGTAAAAAAGAGTTTATTTTTCCATTTTCCGAATTAATTGAAATACGTAAACCGTACATATTAAATGTTAACATTTTTCACGCAACCTAAAGTTTTTCTTCGTTTTGGCTTCTTGGATTTAATCGACTGCTTTCTTCCCGCTTTAACTGGCGGACAGAACCCCCGGAAATACCGTTATCCTGTTTTTTACATAAACTACTTCCACCAACCAGGGTTTTTATAAAATCCCCTACCCCCCAAAAAATGATGTAAATCAATCTATTCTTATAAAAATACTCTGTTTTACTGTCATATGGCTCAAGCCCGTAATACTGGGCAAATTGCTCCTTAGGGATATTGATTATATACCTTATAGGCTCAAGCATGCTGTCATATAATAAAAAATGGCTCTTTAAATATAGCAATTTCTTCTGCTTCTTTTTCAAGCGGGGAGAAAAAGCATTCTTTTGAATGAAATTATTAATCAACGCGCGTTTACATCCCGGAATATGTAGCTCTTTTTGGACAAAAACAGGAATATCTAAATCATATACAAGCCCTGCCTGGGCTAACGCGAAGAATGCGGTTGTATTTAACCGGTATTTTTTGCTTTGAGCTAATACATAATCCCAATCAAATATATCTTTGTATTTTACCAAAAGCAAAATGATATCATAAATGCTTTTAAAACAAAGAGCCCTGCCAAACCTGCGGTTATGCAGAGTTAAGCTGAAAAACGTATCTTCCGGCGAAAGGAATTTTATTAAATTATTATTAAACAGCTTAACCTCTCTAATCCTTGGCCAAAGCTCAGAAAGAATATGCGCACCTTCGCGCTTATAATCCAAACCATAATGAGCTTCTACAAATATTTTATCGTGGCCTTTTGTTTTATAAAACATGACATGATAATGGTTTTGACGCCAATACTCATTTTTCAGACCATACGACTCTTCTTTATAGCCCATTTCATCAAAAAGCCTTAGCACGGCCTGGATATCCCGTTCTTTAAACAAAAGGTCTATGTCTCTCATCGGCCTAACCGGCTTACCTTCATATAAATCCGGAAGAAGAGCTATGCCCTTGATGGGTAAAAGTGTAATGCCTTCTTGATCAAACGAAGTTGTTATTCGCAAAAACTCATTCCATAATTGCTGAGAATTAATCAAATTACGATGATAATTGTTTTTTAAAAAAAGGTTGAAATTATCCGGGATAGACGCATCTATTTTTTCAAAAACAAGATACGCAAAAGGAGTTACTTCATGATACAAAATTAAATCCTTAAACCTGTCCCAATTGATCGGATATCGATTTAATAAATCAATTATATCCTTTTTATTATCATAAACTAAACAACGAATAATGAGTTTTGTTAATAGGGCCTCAGGTTCCATTTTTAGCATAACTGAATATCCACACGTTTTCGATTTCCTTAGCAAATCCTAAAACAAAATTTTCATCCAGCCATTTTTTCACTCTTATTGAATTTTCATCCAATTGTCCGGTCCTTTCCCAATTCGAGCATACTATCCATAATCTTCTAAATAAAAGTTTATTTATTTTATCAAATGGAACGCAAAATAACGATTCTTGGTTTGGTCTTCGCCAAACCTCATCACTTAACGCAGGATCGTAAAAATAATACGACCGAAAATCTTTCTTATTGCGATGCAGGTAGTATTCCATCGATGGAATTATAGCCATATTAGTATAAACAACAATATCATCGTTAGTAACCTTTGTTTCTAGCAATCTTACGATGGGCTTAATCGGTTTCTTTATATGTACGCCTAGATGATGGCGCAACGGAGGATATAGCTGATCATTAAAATACCTATATGCCGATACGCTTATTAAAAAAATGGCTATGAATAAAATAGTTTTTTCTAACTTTTTTGGTAAGAACTTTACACCCGAAGCCAAAATTAAATAAAAATATGGGGTAAATATAATCAACGCCCGGTCTAAATAGATAGAAAAATATAGCTGAGAAAAAATAAACACCATCAAAATGGGAACTAAAAACATGCACCAACAAAACAAAGTTTCATTTTCATGCCAATGTTTTTTAAATACAGCAACTAATGCCGATGTCAACAATACCACTACCAATATATCCGCCGCTAAATATAAAAACACGCTCCCATTATACCCTAAGAGAAAGTTTTCAAACGTTATTCCAAAAGATTGCCAGTGGGGATTAGGAACCCAAAAGCCTTCCCTAACATAATAAAATTTTTCCAAAAAAAATCCGGAATAAAAACTAAACCCCATGCCCACAATTAAAAAGCTTATAAGCGCTCTTGTATTTAGTCGGCCTTTACACAATAGCAAGAAAATCCCCTGGCTAATCAGTAAAAAACCAAAGAAATAATTGGTATAAAATGCCAGGAGTGAGCTTATAACAAAAAATACCCATAATTTAGCTTTGTTTTCATTTAATGCCAAATAAAACAATCCTGACGATGCTATACTAAAAAACAAAACCATACTATAATCGCGCGCCTCTTGCGCATACCAAAGATGAAAAGGCGACAGTCCCATAAAAATAGCCGCAATTAATCCCGTTGTTTTATTAAAAAGTTTCTTCCCTAGAATATAAATCAAAATTACTGAACAATAATTAAGGCAGGCAGAAGGTACTCGAAGGATAAATTCAGATATCCCAAACAACTTTACCCATAAATGCATCAGCATCCAATATAGTGGGGCATTCCAGTTACTTCGTGGAAAACTTTTTGTACTCCATATCTCATCGAACCAGAAATCGTGATAACCCAAGCGATAGAAACGAACCAAAAAAAGAAATAGAAAACATCCCGCTATTAATATATTTTGCACATTTTTAGCCCTTAAGAATTCGCGAAAATTCTTCATCGGTAGAATATTAATCGGATTGGATTAAAATAGTGAGTTTTTGTACGATACATTACATAATATAATTTGTAGAATAACTAAATCTGTATTTTATTACTTTTTTAGTTTACCATATTCGTCATTGTTATCAATGATAAAACCACATGGATTACTTTTTTAAAGTACCTCAGTATTAAAAATACCCTTCTTTAGCTAGCTGCTTGCTCTATAATTTTATTGTATAAGTCACGAAAAATTCAAAAGATTGCAGAATACACACAAAGGAAGGAAATTTAGAATCCCAGAAAGAATTTCTGGAAAAGATTGGTTCGAACTTTATTTTAAAAGAGCGCCGCCTCAATTTTTCGACGGAAGGTGCCTTCCGTCTCTTGTTTGAAGCAGCACCCTATCCTAATTGGCGGAGAGGCTGGGCCCTGCTACGCAGGACTCCAGATAAGCCTCAAAATTTACACCCTAATAAACAATAAATTTTTCGGAGAGGCTGGGATTCGAACCCAGGGACCCAGTTGCCCAGGTCAACTCATTAGCAGTGAGTTGCTTTCGACCACTCAGCCACCTCTCCAATAGTCAAGAGTTCTTTCTTTTTTTTCTGAAGAAATCCTTCAGTAAAGAACTGCACTCAATTTCGAGAATGCCCTTGGTTACTTTTATACGGTGATTTAATTTATTATGGTTTGCGATATTAATAATCGAACCGCAGGCTCCGGTCTTAGGATCTTTTGCTCCGAAACATAAATTCTTTATGCGCGCCAGAACCATCGCTCCTGCGCACATACTGCATGGTTCAATTGTAACATAGAGGCTGGCCTCGTTCAACCACTTTGTCCCCAGATAATTTGTCGCGCTGGTAATGGCAATTATTTCGGCATGAGCCGTAGGGTCATTCAAACGCTCAATCTGGTTATGGCCGCGGGCAATAATTCTACCATCATGGACAATTACCGCGCCTACCGGCACTTCATCTTCCTCAAATGCCCTTTGCGCCTCTTTTAAGGCCTCCGACATGTAAAACTTATCTACTTTTTCCATATTAATTGCGCCCAGCTGGGGTCGAACCAGCAACAACCAGCTCCGTAGGCTGGTGCTCTATCCAGTTGAGCTATGGGCGCAAAAGTCCAATTATTTTACCACGTTTAAAGAATAAATCTACGCAGTTTTAAGAGATCTTCCAAATAAGATGTTTATACTGATCAAGCATGCGATAGGTATTAAACTGCGCCGCAGTACAAATACATTCAATCATCATATCTATCCATGCGGAAGAAGTATCTACTTTACCGCGCTGGTTAGTTTTATAATACAAACGCACCAGGCCGCCTAAAGTACTATACAGCTCTTCGGAATCTTCGTTCATATGCAAATCAAATTCATTGCCTACGCTGCCTTCACTATTCTTATATCCAAAAAATGCACCGATCGGCCTGTCTGTCGCTTCTGCCACCCAGCCGTCAACCGTACTCATCTGCAAAACTCCGTTTAAGATCGCCTTCATCCCGCTTGTGCCGGATGCCTCAAAGGGCGGCAAAGGATTGTTCAACCAAACATCAACACTAGAGGTAAGCAGCTTACCCAGAGATATATCGTAGTTTTCCAGTACGATAATTTTTAGTTTACTGTAATCTTCATTTAATCTATCCACCTTATCCAACATTTCTTTGATATAAGTAAAACCTAAATTGTCATTGGGATGCGCCTTACCGGCCAAAATAATCTGCAAAGGCCCGATTTCTTCTGCGATACGCACCAATCTGGAAATATCATGCAAAATAAGGCTTGGCCTTTTATACGCAGCCACTCTTCTTGCCCAGCAAATCGTAAAGCTATCTTTGTCCAACTCCCATTTATCCAAAAATTTACATAAATCAACTTTGTTAGACTGATGTGCTTGCCATAAACGACTGCGGAAATCAACATCCGCCTTAAGCCCGGCTGCCTTTGATAAAATCATCGGGTTACTCTTAAAATCAGGGAAGGAGGCGGGGAATTGCTCAAAAAGGTCTTTAAACTTTTCTGACATCCAGGTATAGGGATGCACGCCATTGGTTACATACTGTATCTGATCCTTGTATTTGGGAAATTGAATATGCATTACTTTCTGATGATTATGAGAAACTGCATTCATCGCCGAAGAAATATTCATGGAAAGCAATGTAAGATTGACCAATCCGGGACGTTCCTTACCGAATCTTTCGATAATATCGATATCTTCTTTCTTAAGCACCTTGTTTAAGTCATCCAGAGAGAACCTGTCATGGCCGGCTTCCACCGGGGTATGGCACGTATAAACAAACTTACCTTTAAGTTTATCCACTTCATCATTTGCCAACCCTCTTGCCTTAGCAACAAAGGCAAACACCGCATGGCCTTCATTAAGATGATACGTACTAATATTATACCCTAGCTCATTTAAGGCGCTTATCCCGCCGAAACCAAGGATCACCCTCTGTAACAACTTTAAGATTACATTATCACTACGATAAAGTTGATCGGTTAAATTCTTGGCTTGCTCGCTGTTAGGTTCAATATTCGAATCCAGTAATATCAGCGGGACAACAGCATTATGTTTATAACTATAGACATAATACTTCCAGAGTCGAAGATAGACATCTTCCTGCTTAAGGGAAATCCTAATTCTGTTTTTTAGAGGGATTAAACCGGGATAGGTATACGGATCCCAACGCATCTTCTCCGGGGCCTGGCCATATTTAAACCAGAACTTCTGCCTGAAATAACCAGAATTCCAGAGTATTCCTATACCTGTTGCCGGAAGTTTATAATCGGCCATGGTCTTTACCGTATCCCCGGCTAAGACACCCAAGCCACCGCTATAAATAGGCAGATCAATAATATTATCAGAGTGAAGGTCAAAAAAATAATCCGCTACGCGAAAATTGGAAAAAACCGCGTTTTCCGGAAGTTTATTGCTGGCGTTTAACGGAAGCTGGCTGGAGAATTTATTATAACAACTTGTGGCCAAGCCATATTCCATAGAAAAATAAGCAATGCCCTTTTCTCCGGATGAACGCATACGCTTTTCCGCGGCGACAATACTCTCCAGGGGCATGCCAAAGTAACCGTCATCTTTTATATCTTTAGCATAATGGCCGTCATAATCGTCTACTTGCACGAGTGAATAAAACTCTTCAATAAGATTCTTTTTTACCATGATTTACCCTATTTCCACCTGAAATGCAGATAAATTCTTCCCCAACCCTTATCGGTTTTTTCTAATCTCGAGTAAAGCCGGCGGATTTCTTTTTTGTTTAAAAAATTGAGAATGCGTTTTTTAACACTATCCGCGGCTGTACCATAAGCAATTTCAACTATACTGGCGCGGCCATCCACTGCTTTTTGAATAATACCGGACATCTTCTCTTCCATGTCCGGGACCACGGGGAAAAGATTGAGTTTTAATTTCATTTCTTATGTCTGGCCAAGCTTTCTCTTCTTTTACGCCAAGGCTTAAATCCACCCTCAGCTTTCTTCCACGGCTTTGATTGGCTACTCTCGGATTTTTCCCATGGTTTTGAATGATTGCCTTCGGTTTTCTCACCAGGTTTAAGTTCACTCTGGGGCTTCTCAGAAGAACTGGCCCATCTTGGTTTTTTACGCCAACGCATCGGGTTAGGTTTATATTTACGCTCGGCAACAGGCTCAGTAATACCTGCTGCTAAACGCTTTTTAACATAGTTGATCGAGCGCCTACCCTCTTTATACTTTCCAGTCTTCCTGTAAACAGGGACTTGCTGGCCGCCCTCCATAACAAACGCCTGGACCCTATCTCTTTTACCGGAATGTTCACTTTTTGGCTTCTTAGGTAAAGAAACCATAACATTA
>Ga0247842_10001752_pt1 | contig 34571 bp, 42 predicted proteins | sample LaCruzMarch2015__3_FD_192411 | JGI IMG/M metagenome (GOLD analysis project Ga0247842, IMG submission 192411) | Freshwater microbial communities from meromictic Lake La Cruz, Castile-La Mancha, Spain - LaCruzMarch2015_19m | ecosystem: Environmental > Aquatic > Freshwater > Lake | place: Spain...
ATTACCAACCTATCAAATTCAACAAGTATGCTCCTAACTTATTAAATATGTTCAAACTGGTTGAAGGTTCCCTTTCTTGGTACCAGGGGATGGGGAGGACGATTAAATCTCTAGTGCTAGTAACATTAAAATTTGGATTTAAACAGTCTTCTACTACTCTAGTGCCACCTAAATCTAACTCTTGATTATTATAACATCTAACAGAATATGTATTTCTATAATTTAAATCTTTATAAGTATCTATTTGATTTGATTGCAATGGTAAACTACCGGTCCAACCAAAATCAGAATTTATACTAGTGCCAAATTTCTTTTCAGCCCACAAATATCTATCAATACCAACTTTTGTACTATCATAACCACAACCTTGCCCTGTTGTATCTCTAGTCCAAATTTCAGTTATAGGATCAAAAATATAATTATTACATTCAGCTACACAAGTACAATCTGAAAAGAATCTAGGCTCAGAACTAGTTATATTCCAAGAAACTTTAATTTCTTTACCTAAAAATATTTCATTTGATGGCGAAAAAATAAAATTAGGTTCAAAAGTATTACAAGAAGTAGGCGCAGGACAAGAAACACCACAATTTGTATTATTATATTGAGAGCCCAAAGGATCAATATCTTTTCCTACATCACTCTCTATCACATAAGAGCTATCTGGAACGTCTCCACATTTGTTACAACTCCAAGTACCTAATGGCTCTAACACAGACGATCCACACTTAGGTACGCTATCTATTCGTTTTCTACCATTTGAAATTAAACCAGTATCAAATAAACCACTATAACCCAAATAATGTGTCTGATTAACATCTATATTACCATCATTAATTTCAGCCCCATAAATAGTAAATATCTTTTTCCCTATTTCATTTTTACCATTATCTGTAATCGAACATACAGGATTTAAGTCAATAGACGGAGATATGAGTACATCTATAGAATTAGTACAAGTAGTATGATCAGCATCTCCTGGACATTTAACTATAAAAGTTCCGGGACCTGATTGATTAGGCCCTACCCCAGTACAATCCCCTCCTATTCCATGTGGATTACTTATCCATATTTCTATATTATTATTTATGCAACCAGTTATTTCATGTGGAGTAGCATTAATAATAAAAGTACAGGCATCTTTACAAACAGCTTGACAATTTTCAAGTGTATCACCAGAAGGATCAATATAACATTGATTGGTACTATGATTACAAGAATATTTTGTAGGAATAATACAATGATCTTGACAATTTTCTAAAGATTCGCCATTAGGATCTTCATAACACATATAAGTGCTATTATTACATAAATATTTAGTAGGTAAAATTATATCTACCGGACAATCAGCGCTAGCTGTTTTCCCGCCACAAGTAGCAACAACATGAGCTGTTTGATTGCTAGAATAACCAGGTCCATAAGTTATTGGATTACTTAAACCCGTAACGGCATTAGTCCAAGTATAAGCAGGATCACAACCAAAATTTAATGAAGTTGCAGTCCAAGTAACTGGTAAATTAGCTCCTTGTGGATTGAGATTTGCTTCACAAGAAACAGTAGGGAGTAATACATTTATTGTTGTAAATGAATCAGATTTATTACAAACTGCAATTTTATTATTTTTATCTTTTACTGATAAATTAACCATAGTTTCATAAACATCTGCTATAAGAGGAGTATAAGAAAAAGTATAAGGATTATTCCCCGAAGGATTATTTCCAGGATCCAAATTTTGTTCTATAACTAAACCTGAATCTTTAATATCACCCGTCCAAGTATAAGCATAAGGTGGGGTAGCATTATTAACAATAGCATTAGCTGTCCAATTTATTAAAGAATTTGTTGGTAATTCTAAATCACTGGGTACTCTTGCTAAATTTATTGAACAATTTATATCTGGGATTACATCAGTCACTTTAATTTTAATACCCGCTAATGCATTAATATCAGGTAAAGTTATTTCACAACCATTTATTTTTCCTTGAGCATCAAAACTTCCTATCATTTTACCGGGATAACCTGTAGTATAGCCAAAACTACTACCATAAGGACCTCCGCCACCTGGTCCACTTGTGTTACCGACCATTGTTGCCCATTCATTATACTCACTTGAACTCTTCGGTGCTGTATACATTTGGCCCCCAACCATACCAACAAGAAAAATATTGCCATTATGATCTTGTATCAACCCTATATCTTCCATATCATCGCCTTCTCCACAATTTTCTAATGTTATAGTGTCACCAATTTTAGTACATTCAAGAAAATATGCCATAGTATTACTAGGGCTCACAGATATGGAACCCGGACCATTAACGGGTAAATAATTTGCCGGGGTTGAAGTAGTCGAACTTCTTAATTCTCTAAGATTATTTGATTCATCAACAGAAAATAAACGACAACTATTAAAAGAAGTATTCGGATATCCAGGAGGAGAATGAATGTCCCAACTAATTAATGAAGTTTCACCGTCATTTATCTCATATAAAGATGCTTTCATACATATAGCTTTATCATCACAAGTTATGCGTCTTATACTTATTTTTCTAATAATTATTTTATCATCCAGATGGCATGTTAAACTAAATTCCGTTGTATTGTTAATACGAATAGAATTTATTTGTATAAAATACATATTATTTTGATCTTTCCTTTGAACTAATCGCCCATCCCATTCATTTATAGGAGTGCTTGTAAGATCACAATAATCATATTTTATTGCCGATTCAGCCCTTACATCAACATCTACGTATGATTCATATTCTGTATCAAAAAAAGTGATATCTTTATTAATTCCTGCTCTCTTAACAGATAATTTTAATCCAGCTGCTGTAATTACTTTTGGAGAAGATGTTTCTGTTGTAACTGACTTCTCCGTACAATCGCAGATTTGCTCTCCCGTTTCAGGATCGTCAACACATCTACAAAAATCTTGATAAGTACCTTCAAAGAAAAAAGTATGAGTACCCTCTGTTGATAAATCTTCATCATAAACACCCGTTGGTTGACTATAGTCATGTGTAATTGGATAAGACAAAGATCCGTTAGGGTGCTTATGTATTATTCTCCAATCTATCCAATTTACATTCACGTTTCTCCAACCTATCGTTGCAGATTCTCCTACTATATTTATTATAGGAGCTACTGAAATAACAGGGAAAGAAGGTTGAAGATATGTAAAATTTTTTGCTAAAACGAAATTATAACTTAAAATGCTAAACAGAAAAAATATTCCTATAAATAAAATTATTTTAAACTTAGAAAAAAAAGTAGAAGTTTTATAATAAATCATATAAATTTATTTTTATTTTATAATAGCAAATTCCGATTTAAACATTAATTGTATTTTTTCATTATTAGATAATATATTTTCAAATTTAGAAGTATTAGATTCCGGATTGAGGGCATAAATATCTATATATATTTTATTCCCCCCTGCTATAACCATAGGAGAATCTTCCATTGGCACAGTACTCATAAAATTTATTTCCTTCAAATCATCTTTTAAAATCTTTTCTGAAGAACAATAATAAGATATTCCAATATTAGGATTACCCCCAGCAAAAATTAATTTTGGTGAAAAGAAATTTGTAGTATCAAAAGAGTTTAAACGAACACATAATTTAAATGTTTTGTCTAAATTATTAATAAATGAAGATGGGTTAATACTGACTAAGATATTTTGCGTTGACCAAACAGTTGCTGGGCTGTCATTCAGTTTGTAGGCTTTTTTATCTAATTCATTGTATGCACAAACAGCTATATTTTTTTCAGGGATAATAGGACAATATTTTAACAAAGTGTCTAAGACACTAGGCTTAGTAATAATCTCTTTTTTTAATGTAATGTTATAATAATAATCTAAACCATAAACCAAAAGACCAATACATATAAATAAAGAAATAACAAACAAAATTATGCTCCTTCTTACCTCTTTTTCTTTTTGAAACATATTAATTTAGAAATTAATTTATTATTCTATCTATCTTAGTATACCACAATTAAAAAAGCCAATCCACAATATGTGAACTGGCTTTGTTTAAAATTAAGGAGGAGGTAATGACTTAACTACTAAATCCTCAGGAAAGTGATAAATGATAACCACTTCCTGGCTTTCGTTAAGCCATTCTACTTGAGCGCCTAAGGTTTCAGCAACAAATCGCAATGGTAATACCGTTCTCCCCGGAGGGATCACTAAAGGTGTAACCATTGGATTCTCATCAATATTTCTCGCGACTCCATTTACTAATGCCCGAGACTGAGAAATCCACATCTCAAGCTTAGTTGCAGTAGTCGTAGAAACAGTCTTGTCTAGGTTGATCAAAGGTCTAGTGGTGGTAATGGTAACCTTCTGCTCTTCCTGGTTCCATTCCACCTTAGCACCTATAGCTTCAGCAATATAGCGGATGGGCAATAATGTTCTTCCGTTCTGGATGACAGGAGATGTATCCATTTGAACAGAAGTTCCATTATTGACCAAAACATTGTCCCCCACCTTTAACAGTAAATTAATACCGCTATGCGATGGGGTTGCGGTATTAGGATTGTCAGGTGCGTTACCTAACCCTAATAATTCATAAATCACACAGGCTACTTCTGCCCGGGACATAGTGCCCTCTGGGTAGAAAGAACCATCGTCGTAACCCTTCATAATCCCCTTATCTACACAGGAGCCGATAGCTCCTAGATAAGCAGACCATTCAGAGTTTTTTAAATCCCAAAAAGATTTTGTTGATTCCTGGTTTTCTGACCATCCCATCAACTTAGTGACCATCTGACAAAACTGAGCTCGGGTAACTTTATCTTCCAAGCCCAGATTACCATCTGCCTTAGGAACCAACATTTCTTTTTTAAGACTGGCATCTATAAAAGAGAAAAGTGCAATATACGAATATTCAGCCCAGCTATTCTCAATATTAATATCATTAGCTGCTGCCTGATATCCGTATTTAACGAAATACTTATTGTATGCCTCTTTATCTCCGTTCCATTGTGATGCTGGCACAGAGTTGATCTCAAAAGGCATGGCCTCTACTAACCACACCAGAGCATTGGCAACCGAAATACTAGAATCTGGTTCAAATTGTCTGGGCCAATCGATAAAATCAGAAGCCTTTGTACTAATTAAACAACCTTGAGAAAGCAAAGAGTCTATCTCTGCTTTTGCCCAATGATTATTACTCATATCTGTATCAATATATGAATAGTAACCAATCCCTACATAACGCCCTCTGGTTACATTTCCTTTATACGGGAATGTAAGCCATGCGTCTATTGGTCTTGAGATATTTACCACTTTTTTAGAAAAATCTAATGGCAAATCTCTCTTTAGCAAACTAACACGCGTAGCCAATGTATTCCCATTATATGCAATAAATTGCATTCCTTCCCCACTAAATACACCAACTACAGGATGAATTAATCTTATACTAGAACTATTTAATGGGCATCCCACAACAACGCTTTCCCCATTTGATAATGGCCAATATTCTTTATTGGCCGAAATACCTGGGTCTAATGGGTTAATGTCCTTCACCCTTTCTCTAAACTCTATTTTCACACCATCAACCTCGATGGTGTAAGGAAGAGTCAAGGGAGATGAAACAACCGCATATGCCGATAGAGGCATTATTAACACTAGTATCGCTAGAATCAGCACTAATTCTTTTTTTCTCACTTTCTTGCTCCTCTCTAATAATTTTTTATTTTAAAGATTTTCAAAGATCTTTCTTTGATAATTATTATACCACAATCTGTTAATACTGTCACTGGGAAGTTATCCACATCTAAGACAAATCTTTTATAGCTAAAAGGTTGTTTTTTAAAATAATATAGCTCTGTTTTTATTAATCATAACTAACACCGCAAAAAACATGTTTTTTGCGGTGTCTAAATATATAACCAAAAATTATATTGATATGAGTATTTTAAGATTGCCACAAGCCATGAACATTACAATAGATTCTGACTTTGATATTTTCAGTATTAACCTGAAAATCACCAGCTGGCATATCCCCTGGTTTCAAATAAATTCTATAAACACCATTAATAGAAATAAGTTCTATCCATTTAATATAATGAGTTTCTTCCATGGGATGAGGTAATGTACCTACTTGAATTTGCCAACCATTTTCAGTCTTATTTAAAACAGGTACATGTTTTTCCATACCTTCATCCTGATTTTTTTCTTTTAATAAATTCATATTTTGACCGCAACAAACTAATTGACCTTTACCTGGCTCTAAAATTTCAATTATTTGCCCGCACACAGAACATTGATATATTTGATTTTTTTCTGACATATTTTTAATATGTTTCGCATTTTAATTGATAAAAACCTTTTTCATGACCGCAAGACGGACATTGTAAGGGTGGTTCAAAACCAAAATGAGGATATCCGCATTCCCTGCAAATCCAAATAACTTCTTGATCTTTTTTAAAGATAGAATTCTTTTCTAATTGAGATAATATCAAAGCATACCTTTGGGCATGATGTTTTTCAGCTTCACTGATAGCTTGTATTCTTGAAGCTATTTCCGGAAAGCCTTCCTGAATAGCTGTTTCTGCAAAAGATGGATACAAAGAGGTATATTCTTCTGTTTCTCCAGTAATAGCTGCTTTAAGATTTTCCATGGTAGTACTCAAAATACATGGTACCTCAGCTTCTATTTTAATATTTTCTACAATACTTTCTTTTGTTTTTAATTCCAAAAGCATCTTATAAAACCAAGAAGCATGCTCCCTTTCATTGTCTGCTGTTAAAAGAAAAATCTCAGCTATCTGCTCAAACCCTTCTTTTTTGGATATCTTAGAAAAAAAAGTATATCTGTTCCTCGCTTGGCTTTCTCCTACAAAAGCTTTAGCTAAATTTACAATTGTTTGTTTCATGTTTTTTAATATTTTAATTTATAATCATTTTACTAAATGTTTTTCTTTTTATCAATTGTCTAGATTAAAAAAAGATGTTAGAATAAATATATGGAAATTAAAAGAAAAACAATTGGTCTAGCGTTAGGTAGTGGTGGCCCCAGAGGGTTAGCCCATATTGGTGTTATTCAAGCTCTTTTAAACGAAAAAATTAATATCGATTATATCGCAGGTACTAGCGCAGGAGCTTTAATCGGAGGTATGTATGGCGTAGAACGTAATTTATTAAAAATTGAAAACCTAGCACATAATTTTTCTTATAAAGATCTCTTAGAAGTTTTTTCTGATCCTCAGATTGGTTCGGGAATAATAGGAGGGAAAAAAGCAGTTTCATTTTTAGATGATATCATTGGTTCTGTAAATATTGAAAACATGGCTATACCTTTTAAAGCTGTAGCCACTGATCTTTTTACTGCAGAAGCTGTTATTATTGACAAAGGCAGCTTGTCTGAGGCTATCAGAGCTAGCGGTTCCATCCCTTTAATGTTTCAACCTGTAAAAATCAATGATAGATATTTAGTAGATGGTGGTTTGTCACAGCCTGTACCTGTTGAAACTGTTAAAAAAATGGGAGCTGATATTGTCATCGCTGTTAACTTAGATCATGTATATTTTAGTGCTTTAAAAAAAGGAGAAATTAAACCTTTAATGTCTTTTCTATCCGTAGCCAATACTTCTTTAAGTATTTTAAGATGCAACCTTTCTATTGAAAGCGCTAAAGACGCAGATATCATTGTTGTCCCAGATATTAAATACGCTTCAGATATCGGGTTTAATAGTTTTATAAACGGCAAAGATATTATCCAATCTGGCATAAAAGGCATGGAAAAAATGATACCAGAATTAAAAAAACTTTTAAATTAATTATTCATATCTCAGAGCCTCCATGGGGCTCTTTTTTGATGCTGTATACGCTGGGAAAATGCCAAAAACAAAACCTACTAAAGTAGAAACCAATACTCCCCAGAATGCTCCCATTAAAGGAAAAGCAAAGGTAAAACCTAAATTAAAAAAACTATTTAATACCAAAGTCATTAACCAACTTAAAACAGATCCAAAAGTAATCCCTATTATCCCCCCAGCTAAAGTTAACATCACTGCTTCTGTTAAAAATTGGCTTAGAATATTTTTGTTAGTAGCTCCTAATGCTTTTCTCAACCCAATCTCCCTGGTACGTTCTGTCACAGAAACCAACATGATATTCATGATACCAATACCTCCTACAATTAAAGAAATAGCAGCTACTGAAGTTAAAAGTACTGTTAACACAGTAGTGATAATACCTAAGGTTTTAACAATATCATCTTGAGTTTGAACATAAAAATCATCTTTAGAAATATCAGTAATATTGTGATTGTCTCTTAAAACAGTTTCGGTTTGTTTGATCACACTAGGAATAACTTCTTTAGAATTAGCAACTACCACTACTCTTTGAAAATATTTGAAACCTAAGATATCTTGCTGAATGGTAGTGTACGGGCCTAAGATAACTTCATCAAAATCAACAAAAGAAGATTGACCTTTTTTGCTTAAAACTCCTAAAACTCTAAAATTTTTATTTTTAATTTTAATCTTTTGTCCAATAGCTTGGTCTCCTCCAAAAAGTTTTTCAGCTACCTTTTGACCGATGACAATCACTTCTGCTTTTTGGCTAACATCAGAATCGGTAAATAACTCTCCGGAATAATCTGCTAAATTAAATAAATCATATGCCTGAGCGTTGGTACCAAAAATCATAGCATCAAAAGATTCAGAACCGTAATTAGCTCTAGCCATACCAAAAACCACAGGGATAACTTCTTTAGCATCAGGTACATTATTTTTGTTTTGTAAATCTTCAATGTCTTTTATTTTTATAGAATCACTCATAATCATAGCACCAAAGCCAGCGGCACCTTCTGGTCTGCGTCCAGGTAAGATATAGATATTAGCAGAACCTAAATTTTGAACTTGACCGATAATTAAATTTTCCGCGCTTTGGCCTAAAGCAGTAATTAAAATGATAGCGGTAATACCAATAACAATTCCTAGAATAGTTAAAGCAGAACGTGATTTTTGTACCGTCAATCCTGCTAAAGCTATTTTAATGTTATCTCTAAATGTCATGTTATTTGATAAAACCACTTTTATACACAATCCTACGATCAGAATTATTAATATCAGATTCTATACAACCATCTTTTAAATGTATGACTCTCTCAGCACATTGAGCCACTTGAGATTCATGCGTTACCAACAATATAGTTTTACCCTGAGTATGCATATCTTCAAAAAATTTTAAAATAGTCTCCCCTGCCTTAGAATCCAAACTACCAGTTGGTTCATCAGCAAAAATAATCTTAGGGTTATTAGTTAAAGCCCTAGCAATGGCTACCCTTTGTTTTTCACCACCAGATAATTTAGATGTAGGGTAATTTATTCTGTCTTCTAAATCTACTAATTTAATCATTTCTTTTGCCATGGGTGCTCTTTGTATTGCTGGCATTTGACTGTAAACCAAAGGTAATTTAACATTTTCTAAAACAGACAAACGAGGTAAAAGATTAAAATTCTGAAATACAAAACCAATACTTTGATTTCTCATTAAAGCTAATTCTTCATCGCTATAGCTACTAATTTCTTTGCCATCAAAAAAATATTCTCCAGAAGTATGTCTTTCTAAACAACCTAAGATTTGTAACAAAGTTGATTTACCAGAACCCGATGGTCCCATGATGGCTACATATTCGCCTGTTTTAATATTCAAACTTATCCCGTCAACAGCTTTAGTAGACAAACCATTGTCATCGTATATTTTTACCAAATTTTTAATTTGAATCAAATCCATATTTTTTATGGAGCTATTTTTTGACCTTCCAATAATCCAGAGATTACCTCAGTTCTACCGTCAGAACCTTTAAGTCCTGTAACAATTTCTTTTTCTTCAATCAAACCTTTAATCTCATCAGTAACTAATCTCACATATTTTTTACCATCTTTAGAAATGATATATCGCGAAGGTAAAAACAAAACATCTTCTTTTTGGTTAACATTGATATCTATATTAGCAGTTAAACCACTTAAAATACGATCGTCTTCTTTCTCAAATTGAAAAGTAGTTTGGTAGACAGAAACACCTTCTAATGTAGTAGCAGACAAATCAATTTTTATCACTGAAGCACTAAATTCTACCTCAGAACCATAGGCGTCTAAAGTAATTTTTGCTTGATCTCCAATTTTTACTTTAGCAATATCAGATTCAGAAACATTAGCTTCTATCAAAAATTTACCTTTGCCAATTAAAGAAATTAAAGGTGCGTTTAAATTAACAATTTCTCCAATTTGTGGTTCTACTTTAGTAATCTTTCCGTTAAAAGGTGCTATTAAATTGGTTTTAGACAATTGAGCGTCATAATACGATACGTTAGCCTCTGCTTGCTTAATTAAAGCTTGCTGAGCTTGTATCTGTTGATCAGATTGACCTAAATCTTGATTTTGTTCTTGTAATATTAAAAATTTTTGATTATTAATAGTTTGAGCTTGAACACGCAGGCTATTTAAAGCAGTGTCTACGTTAGTTAGAGCAGTGACACCTAAGCTTTTATTGCTAATTAAAGTAGTAGTTTGCATCCCATCTAAATAACAATCAATGATAAAAGTTTCATTCAATTTGTTAAGAAATGATTGAACTTGAACAAGGTATTTGTCAGTTAGAGAAATTAAATTATCCAATTCTGATTCAGGAGCTTTGTCTGCGTTTTTAATAGATATATCCCAATCTTTTAAAACTTGCTCTAAAAGTTTGCGTGAAACATTTACTTCATTAGCAGCAGAATCATTACAATATCTATAATTCAATTTGTAGACAGCATTAGATGCTGACAAATTATCATGATATTCAAATAAAGGCGATATTGTTTGACGCAAAGCTTTTTCAGCTACCCAATAGGATTGTTTGATTAATAATGATGCTTGTTGATAATATTCTGAAAGGTTTTTTTCAGTTTTATTCTTCCCTATCTCTAAATCTATTTCAGTTTTATTCTTCCCTATCTCTAATTCTGACAATCTTGCTTTCTGAGCATCTAAAGCAGCTATAGCTTGGTCTCTTTGCGCCCATAAATCATTATTTTCTAATTGTAATAAAGCTTGACCACTGTAAACTTCATCTCCAACTTGGACATAGAGACGTTTAACACGTCCACCTCTTTCTAACGCTAAATCAATACTTTGGGTAGGTTTTACTTTACCTGTTACGCTGATCTCCTGTTTTATCTGACCACGGCTAACTGACATTAAATTATTTAATTTTGCAGATGGTCTATTGATAAAATAAAAAAAGATAGCACCTACTACTAAAATTAAAATTATTAACCAAAGGTATTTCTTGATAAAACTTTTTTGTATTTTAATCATATCTTAATATTTTGTACCCAAGAGAGGCTTTTTAAAAGCTCTTTTCAGGCTTTAATTATATAATTTCTAATTTTGCAAGTTATGGCATTACTTCTAATTTTCTAACAAGCAAACCATCGTCTTGCAACCTACCTCCTACAGTCACATTACTACCAATATAGACGCTTTTCATAAACAAAGAGCATAAAGCTTTTTGAACACCTGTTATACAAACACTTTTTTGATCAAAAATCAATTCCATAGTCAAAGGTGATATGCCTGATGTTTCGTAGTTCAAATACCAAACTCCACTTTTCATCCCAGGACTATCTTTAGCTAAAAACCCAGATTGTAAAAAATCAATTTCTTCATTTAAGCCAGAGTATTTATTCTCGTTGTAGCGGTAAAAAAAATAAACTCCGCCTACAATAATCAAAAAGGCTACGATAATACCTAGAATAGGAGCCAAACCTGAATTTTTGTTTGTTTTAAGTGTATTTTTCATCTGTTTTATTATATCAATAAAACAATAAAAATACTATAAATATTACGGTTGGAAAAGATCTTCCGGAATAAATTTAACACTTTGTACTCCTTCAAATTGTTTAGCAGTTTTTACTATCTGATTCCAAAGCAAACCAACCCTGCAAGAACCTCCTCCTGTTTTATTTAAAGGATCATTAAATTTCAAAGTTAGAGTACCATCTTTTAAATCTGCATTAACTAATGTTACGCCTTCTAAGGGAAACATGGGGGTAAAACCAGCCTCTTTTTCTGCTTGTGTTACATTACCTTGTAGCAATAAATTAATAGTATCTTGAATGGGTGTTTGGCTTGAAGATATATCTCTTTCTACGGGCAAAATGGCATCAGCACTACAAAGAATATTTTCAGAGATTTCTTTGTCACGTTTTTCATTGTAATAATACAATTGAATTTTAGAAACATTCTTAGAAAACTTAACAGGGATTCTTAATTCATCTGCCAATTCTGCTAAACCAGAAGGGTTGTCTTTTTCCAAAACCAAAATTCCTATTTCAGTATTAGGATTAATAAACGTTAAAACAGCTTCAAAAGGAACAAATTCTTCTGTCATCCAATCACTTTGAGCCTGAGCGATAGCATGGGCAATTTCTTTACCATTGCCATCTAAAAGACGAACGGGAAAACTTGCTTCAAAAAACCAAGTCCCCCTTGCCTGTCCTTTGATAGTCAAAGGACTAGTTATTATCTGATTAGGCCTAGGATTTTCAACTTTTATCAAATCTGTTTTTTCTAATTCATTACCTATATCTTCAGTAAATGTTTTTCCATCTGGTGTTTTACATTGTCTAGGATATAACTCTAAAACAGAATAACCTTGATTAACACAAGTTTCAAAATTGGTAACAACAGGAACTATTGTTTTTTTAAATATCATAGAATACACTAGTATTCCTATCAGAACAACTAACGCTAACAAAAAAAGAATATTTTTTTTAATCATATGAATAATTTAATTAATTTGATTTAAAACTTGATCCATACCTTGATCTACCCCAAATTTTAACAATGTTTGAAAAATGTTAGTATCTAACAAATAAATAACAGCAAAAGAACTTAAAATAATAATCACGGACAACCATTTAGTATATGCACCACGTGTTTTAATAAAAAGAATAATAGATAAAACAGCAATAATCACCGGTCCCACTATTTTAATATCACCCAAGGGTACATTGTATCCACCTACCGTTGCTTGTGTTTTACCTAAAAAAGCACCTAAATCAAAATTAATTTTAAAGGCAATAAAGATAATTTCTAAAATAAAAACAGCCAATAGAATCCAGGAAGCCCATCTAGTAGATTTACCTTCAGTACGATAGACCTCATATATAACCGTAGGTAAAACCATTAAAACTAAAATCAATGGGTTATTTTTGATAAAACCAATCACAATACCAATAACAGCGATTATCGTTAAAATCGTACAAATAGGAGTTGCGTATTTAGTAGGTTTAGCCATATATCTTTATAGATTGCTATATCTAATCATAGAATAATTTGCAGATAATGTATAGCCTAAATAATAAAAACCACTCTCGTATAAAAATTAAATCTGTTAATCTTTAATACCTTGCTTTAAATTAAATATTGAATTAAAATATACAATAATGATTCCTGTAGAAAATATTAACAATCTTTTTACTACTATTAACAAAATCAATATTCCTTTGATTCTTTTTGGCATTATCATCTTTTTCTACCTTTGGTACGTTTTCTCAATCTTATATCATTTGATCCGCTTTGGTATTGGTACTCATCCTAAAATGATAGCTCTAATTTTTTTTGTAGGTTCCATCATTTTGGTAGCCATCTGTTTTATTACATACTTTAGTATCTCGTGGGCAGATTTAATTAATCAAATATCAAATCTCATTAACCAATTCTCATATGACCAAAACTAACTCAATTTTTAATAGCTCTTCAAATACTTTTGAAAAACAAATCCCTGGGGAAATAGTAATTTTTAGTACCCGTAAACATTGGTTTAACATCTTTGGACCCTGTTTTCTTTTTGCCCTGTTAGCCCTCATCCCATTTTTTTGCTATCACTTCATCAGCTCTCTAAGTTTTTATAATATCATCTCCCCTCTTTTGAATTTCTTAGTTATATTATATTACCTAATCATCTGGAATATTTTTTTCTATAATATGATGATTTATTTTTTAAACACCTTAATCATCACTGATATGCGTATTATTGAAAACGAACAAAAGGGACTTTTTAATCATACTGTTAATGAGTTAGAGCTTTCTAAAGTTCAAGATATTTCCGTATATACCATTGGACCTTTAGCTACTTTTTTAGATTTTGGTGATATCAATGTTCAAAGCGCTGGGGCAGTAGAAAAATTCCTTTTTGATTGTTTGCCTCATCCCAAAAAAATCAAAGAAATCATCATGAGTGCTAGAGAAAAATGTCATTTAAAATCACCAATATAAGATATATTTAAAAATCAAAAAACGCGGTATACATGATATCGCGTTTTTTAAATTCAATCTTTCCTTAACCTAACTACATTTCCCGTTATATAAATCCCAGACATCACAAGTAGTACCTTTTTTAGTAACACAAGTACCTTGCTCTATCTCTTGCTTACCATCAGTAATGGTATATACACCACCAGTAATGGCACAATACACTGCAGCTTCTGTAATATACCCAGTAATTTTTAAACCATTCATGGGACATTCTCCTCTCATCAAAGCCCATTCTTCACATTGTCTGTTGTCTCCAAAAATACAAACACCATATTCTCCGCCATCACCTCTTTTAGTAATGGTTAATGTCCCTCCGTTTTCTTGACAATAGGTAGAAGCAGGATTAGCTATCCCAGTAGTAGATGTAACATTTACAGGTGAACTTTCAATACAAGGTTCTTCAAATTCTCTTAAACATTTTTGTTTTGCTTCACACCATGAATATCCTGCGGTAGCAATACAACCATGGCTATCTTTATCTCCTCCTACTAAATTATTTGCTTTTTTGGTTTCCACATATGAAAATATCCCCAAACCTATCAAAATCGCAATAGCTAACAACATGACTCCTGTCCCTTTTTGTTTAAAAAACATTTATTTTTTTAATTTTAATTAAGACCTTTATTAAGATCTATCATATCATGTATTTAAAAATATGTTAAGTCAAAAACCCGCCAGCTTGAAGTTCCCACAATCTTTTATACACACTACTTTTCTCATCAAGTAATTCTTGGTGAGAACCTTCTTCTAAGATTTTACCTTGATCTAGAACAACAATGCGATCCATCTGTCTAATGGTAGATAAACGATGAGCAATAACTAAAACTGTTTTGTTTTTCATTAAAGAAGCAATGGCTTTTTGGATATAGATTTCAGATTCTGAATCTAAGCTAGAAGTTGCTTCGTCTAAAACTAAAATAGGAGCATTGTATAAAATAGCCCTAGCGATAGCGACACGCTGGCGTTCACCTCCAGATAATTTAATTCCTCTTTCTCCTACTAAAGTATCATACCCTTCTGGTAATTCAGAAATAAAATCATGGCAATATGCTGCTTTAGACGCTTTTAACATTTCTTCTTCAGAAGCTTCAGGTCTCCCATATAAGATATTTTCTCTTAAAGATCTATGAAACAGAATAGGATCCTGGGGTACAATAGCTACGTTTGACCTTAAGCTTTCTTGACTGATTGAAAAAATATTTTGATTGTCTATCAAAATCTTCCCACTTTCAATATCATATAATCTTAAAAGTAATTTTACCAAAGTGGTTTTACCTGAACCTGAAGAACCAATCAAAGCTACTCTTTCTTTGCTATCAATTTTTAAATTAAATTTATTTAAGACTTTTCGAGTACGATTGTAACAAAAATCAACATTGTCAAAAACAACTTCTCCGGCAGAAACTTTTAATTCTTTAACATTATGTACGTCCATTATTTCGTGAGGCGTATCTAAAATCACAGTCATTTCTTCTGCGCCAGAAAGATCTTCGTAAGTCCGTCTTAAGCTGCGTCCAAAATCAAAGACACGCATAAAGATATTAAGTAAATATGCTTGAAGCAAAACAAAATCACCAATGGTAATACTACCAGTTGACCATAATCTGATAGCCAAATACAGCATACCTAATTCCAAAGCTACCATTAATAACCCTAAAATAGCATCAAAGGTAGTGCCCAAGTTCCAACTGAATAATCTTAATTTTCTTACTTTTTCCGTAGCCTCCCAATATCTTTTTTTCTCTCTGTGATATCCAGTAAAAAATTTAATAGTAGCATTATTCGTGATGGTATCAGCTAAAAGTCCGGTAGAAGCTGTTTCCGCCTCATTTCTTTTGATATCATATTTCATCTTGTAATTAGTAAAAATCATATTGATAATCAAAAAAACAATTGTCCAGATAACAATACCTAAAGCTAGATATTGATTGGTTTGATACAAGACAACGGTAATAACAATAATATTCAACATTAAAGGGAAAAAATCAAAAATAAAACGATCAGCAATGTTTTCAAAAGAATTTACAAACCATTTTGCTTTTTTTACCAATGACCCAGAAAAACTATTGCTGAAAAAACCATAAGAATGCTTATGTAAATATGAAAAACATAAGTTAGCTAAATCAGCTAATATTTGAGATTGAAAACGTATAGTAGCAAAACTACATATTCTCCAAAAAAGCCATTCAATTAATTTTAAGATAGCTAAAATTAATAAAATAAATAACAAGCTTTTTATTAACAACATTTTGTCACCAGAACCATCAGCTAAAAAATTAAAGAATTTTTTGTAATAAATAGGGTAAATAACACCTACGGCTGATGCAGCCATAGCAAATATTAAGGCTAACAAACCAGACCAAGGCCTTTGGCGTGAAGCTTTCAAATATATTTGAAAAGTTTTTTTAGTATTGTATTTCATATATTTTTTTAAGAAAAAAAGCAGACATTCTAGATGCCTGCTTGAATATGATAATTAATTTTTGGATTATGTGATCGGAGCATATATTTCTGTTTCAATTTCCGACGGAGCTACCGTACTGGGATCATTGATATATACTTCTCTCATAGGTCCAACAATTTGCTTGTTATTGGCTGTTAACCAAGCAAAAAGCTTATCATAAGCAAGTTGGCATTCGCTATAGGGTCCTCTGTGAATAATTTTAGCCATCTGTCCTCCAGATAACTCATAGTATTTAACTCTATCTGTTTCAGGCATAGCTTCTCTTACTGGCAAAACTACTTCCACATCAGCAGTTTCATTTAAATTATTAACTTCAACTAAATCTTTTTCATGACAGACAAAAATGGGAGCACCTGAGATAATCTGTTCTTTACCTTGTAAATATTGATATAATTCACCAATCAAAGCAGGAATCATCTTAAATGAGCCTTTTTGCCTAATACCTAGAACCATCTGAGCTGGCATTTCAATTATTGTGATTTCATCCATGTAAGTAATTCAATTTAGTAATCTAAATATACCACCAAAAGCTTATTTTGGCAAATATTTTGATAATCTATCAATTAAAATCTAATTTTGAGGTAAAGAAGGTTTTTTCTTACTAAAAATAAAAATATATAAGATTTCTAAGATAGCTAAATCATTGAGAATAAAAAGGACAATGAACCAAATAACATGTTTATTCCTAGCAGCTTTCCAAAGAGCAAACCCTTTCCAAGGTAATGACCAGAGCATAAGCAAAGTAAACACCCACGAATACTGAATAAGAAATTGATCCATTTTTTTAATATTTAATTATTATCTTAATTATATTAAATTAATAAAAAAAATTCAAATATAAAAAAGCGGCTGTAACAATATGTTGCAGCCGCGAGATAATTACTGTTTGAAGCCCCATTTTTGCAGGGCTTTGCAAATCTGCTTGTAAATCGGTTTTAATAACCAATCTAAAAACAGATCTTCGTTTTTCTCCCTCAATTCTCCGTGTCGGAACAAGGTTCCATAACACAGGAACCAAATTCCAAAGATGAGAATAAACAAACAAATGATTGTAACCAAGATATTTTCCCAGAGAGCTGGCATTACTTTTTTCCTCCCTGGTCAGGATTACATCGGATTTTTTCAAACCCAATCATTGCGCCTACCAAGACGACAATGGCAATTAAAGATACTATTGTTCTCGTGGTAAGCGATAGCATCGGGGCATACCCCGAGATTATTATCAAACTGGCGGCAATCAACACGCCGATTATACATGCTACCTTAAGGGATTGCATTCCGCTTCCTCTCAGACTTAGTCAGAAGGCTAATGATAGTAACGACGACAACCAGCAAAACACCTGATATCGCTAAAAAAATAATACCAAGCGTCTGCACGGTGATACAAAACCACTCGAAATTACCCATTTCACTACCTCCTTTTTATTTATCAAAAAAACATTACTTTTCAAATAATAACATAAATTAGACAAATCAGCAAGTATACTATTTAATATCTTTTTCCCTAAGCCTTTTTAATACAGAGTCAGTCTCTAACTCCCTAATAGCATCTTTAGCAATCCAAAGAGCTGATTTGGTATTTCTTTTTAATATTTTTTTAGCTGTTTTTAAAGCTACATCTCTTAAGAACAAATTCCTCTTTCCTATTTGTCTCAAAGCCCAATTAACTGCTTTTCTAACATAATTACGATCATCGTCAGAAGCTTCTTCTATTATCGGTAAGAATTTTAAAAATATTGTATTTTTTAAATCTTTACGATGTACAGCTAACGCTGCCATCAAAGCAAAACTAGCTCTTTTTTCAAATTCTTTTTTCCTTTTAGACCATTGATAACATTTTGATATTGCTAAATCATGATTACAAAATAAATTTAAACACACGGCATCACAAACATCCCAAGAGTCAAAATCTTTTACCCATTCCTCTATTTGTCTTTCTTTTACCCAGTCTGCCTTATCAATCAAGCAAGCTAATATTCTAGCTTCATGGATTCGAGATCTCCACAATTTTAAAGCTAAATCATGGTCTTTACCTATTTCTTTAGCTATTTTCCTTAAAACAGGTAAATTTACGCCTAATGTACCTTTAGGATTAATACCAAACCTAGCCATCCCTATCACATTTTTAGGATTGCTAAAAGATTTTAATTTTTTAATAATCAATAAATATTGATCCATCTTTAATCTCCTTGATATTTTTGTTTGATAATCTCACGTAACAATACTTCAACTTTTTTAATACTCTCATCATCTATGATAGAAATAGGTATTATCTCTTTTTTTAATTTTTTTAAAGAAGATAATTTTTCTTTTAATCCTTTCTCATCTAATAAATCTGTTTTTGTTAAAAAAACATATTCTGGCTTATCTAACATTTTTTCATTATACAATTCTAATTCTTTTCTTACTATTTGATAATCTTTTAAGGGATCTTCAGATTCCAAAGAAATAAAATGGAACAACACTTTAGTGCGTTCAACATGACGTAAAAATTTGATACCTAATCCTTTCCCTCCAGAAGCTCCTTCAATCAATCCAGGAATATCTGCTAAAATTAATTCGTAATATACACCTAAATTAGGGTCTAAAGTAGTAAAAGGATAGTTAGCTACCTTGCTTTTAGCATTGGTTAATCTATTTAACAAACTAGATTTTCCTACATTAGGTAGCCCAATAAAACCAATGTCTGCAATTAATTTAAGTTCTAACCTTAAATCCCAACCTTCACCCGGTAAACCTTCTTGAAATTGAGTAGGACTAGTATTAATTGATGACCTAAATTTAAGATTACCCTTACCTCCCCGACCACCTTTAGCCACTATCTCGCGTTGATCAATATTGATAATTTCAAATTCTTTACCTGTAGATAGATTGTGTACCAAGGTACCTACAGGTACTTTTAAAATTAAATTCTCACCATTAAAACCATCATTAAATTGATTTTTACCATTTTCCCCATTTTGAGCAAATAATTCTTTTTTATATCTAAATTGATTAAGTATGCCTAAATCAGAAACACCTTGTAAAAAAATACTACCTCCATTGCCGCCATCAGCACCAGTAGGTCCTAAACTCATTATATTCTTATTAAAAGACACGGCTCCTCTACCGCCATCTCCTGCTTTAATTTTAATTGTAACGTCATCTATTAACATATTATTAATATAGCATATCAAACACTATTAGTCATTATAAAAAAATCAGACCCATTGCTGAGTCTGATTTATATCAACTTGATTTCTCAAATTAATTCTTAAATGCGGGTTACGTTAGTAGCGTTAGGACCTTTTGGAGAATCAGTCTTCTCAAAAGATACCTTGTCGCCTACTTTTAACTCTGCGAAACTTACGCCTTTAAGCTCATTACCGTGAAAAAATAAATCTTTTTCTTCACCTTGTATGGTAATGAATCCGAATCCCTTATCAGTAAGGGTTTTGATTGTTCCTTCCATGTTATAAAGTTGCTTTAATTGATGTTTTAAGGTTTTACCCTAAAGTTTAGTTTTCCGAGAAACTCGACTATATTTCGCATGACAACTACCTTGTACAAACGATACTAACATAAATGCACTAATTAGTCAATCAAAAAACCTAATATGGCGTACAACTAGTAGCTACCACATCTTCTAAGCCTTCTGCATTACCAAACAATTGATTAAGCAATTTATCACTTAAGGCTTCTTGAGGGAACAAACAATCTACACCGCTACCGCCTACATCTAACTTATAATGACATTTGCCATTTTCTATCCCCAAAATAGAAGCTGTAAATGTCTGCGATGGATCTGCACCTTGACCAACAATTTGGTTAACTTTGCAAGCAACAAAATCCTGTAAGAAAGTTTCGCTATTGCTATTTACAGTAGCGTTTTCGTTGACAGGTTCTGTAGTAGGAGCTGTTGTTTGTTTACCAGTAAAAACCATAGTAAAAAGTACAATACCTAAAACTATAACCACAGCTATCAAAATCAACAATGTTTTATTTTTCATATATTAATTATATTAATAATTTAAATCGACCTATGTATATTATATCAAAAAAATTAAAAAGGGGGAAGCCTTAGCTTCCCCCATGATATTAAATCGTCCAAGGCAAAGAAATTGTCACTTTTGTTCCTTTGCCTAATTCGCTTTGAAATAGTAAAACCCCACCGTGGGATTCTACTATTTTTTTTGTCACAAAGAGCCCCAATCCCGTACCTGGAACTCCTTTTTTTTGTGCTGACCGACCTCGTGAAAATGGCATAAACAAAAATTTTTGTTCTTCTTCATCAATACCATTTCCGTGATCAGTGATTTTTATATTAAGCTTTTCTCCTTTCATTTCCATTCCAAGATCCACAATGACCTTCTCGCCACGAGGAGAAAACTTAATGGCGTTAGTAAGTAAATTTTCAATTGCTCTTCCTATTGCCTCATCGTCGACTAATCCCAAAGGCAGAGATTCATGTCGTAATTTTATCTCTATCCCGGCCATACGTGCGATGGGCTCTACATCAGCTATAACACGCGACACTATATCCATTGGATCGCATAAAGTCAGAACCAACGGCATATCTTTATCACCGCGTTGACTATCAACAAGATTGTTAATCATCTTGTCCAGTCTTCTTAAATTCCGTAACCATAATGCCTTATATTCCTCAAATTTATTTGGAGATTTCAGCATCATTTCCGATGCCTGGCCAAAATCATCAAAGGGGTTTTCATTTCATGAGAAACAACAAACAGAATCTCGGCACGTGCATCCTGAATGCGTTTCTGGGAATTTTTCAATTCTATTATATCACGAGAAATACATAACAGGGACTCTATAACCCCAGCATTATACTCTGGAATTATCTCAGTGGAATAATACTTTGTCCCAGACGGAGAAGGGAAATTTTGTTCAACTGTTTGCACTTTTCCCATTTCCATTGCCTCCAATAAAGAGGTATTCACAAACTCGGCATTCTGTCGTAATTCGTGCCCTTGAGGAATAATATCCAGAAGAGACTTTCCAATTAGTCCAGATGACATGCCAAATTGTTTTTCAACTGCTAAATTGTAATACATATAACGCAAATTTGTATCGAAACGCACAATCATATCAGTAGCATGCTCCACTATTGTAGAAAAATCTCTATCCTTTTTTCGCAAGATTTCTTCTGTCTGTTTACTCTTGGAAATATCTCCAAACGTTTCTACAACGCCAATGAAAATCCCAGCATTATCATATGTCGGATATGCATTAACGTTAAGCCAAGTAATGGAACCATCTAAAGCTCTCAATCTCATTTCCATATTCTTGACAATTTTTCTTTCTTTTAACGCTACGGTATTTCCAAATGATATTGGCATCCCTCTGCCGTCTATAGCATTCCATTTTGGGTCATCGTACTCTACTCCTTCAATTTCTGATAGAGCAAGCTTCAAAATACACTCTGCCGCAGAATTAGCATAACTGATTTTACCGCTGGGGGTAATAAAAATTATCCCCTCTTCGATATGCCCTAATATATTCTTTAAAAAGCCAGCTCCGTTCATCTCTATCTCCTCTTTCTAATTTTAAATTTTTAAAGAACTTGTTCATAACAATACATATTTTTCAATATTTTGTCAAAAAATTATAAAATCTATCATATATTAAAAATACAATTAAAATACCAGATTAACATTGTTAATCTGGTATTTTTTAAACAACTAATATTTTAGATAAGAGGCTGACTCTTTATCACACAATCTTTAAAAGTTGTTTCACTGCCTTCTGTAACAAAAGCTGTATCGCCTTTATTCCAAAAAACAAATGATTCATCGGCATTTGCATAACGAGCACCTGAAGCTGAAATAGCCTGAGGTAATGTCATTGTGCGGCCATCATTTAATTGAAGGTCAACGCTACTACTTCTAAATTGAGCACCAATTGTCTTGTCTCCAGTACAAACAAAGATAACGTCATTTATTATCTCGTCCTCTACTGGAGTTACCGCTGTTTCTTCAACTGTAAATGGCTCCACAACTATTGGCGATGATTCTCTAGTTTTATACATTACAATAAAAATAATGGCTAAAACTATAACTATCACTGTTAAAATTATAGGTGTTCTATCTTTCATATATTAATTATATTAATAATTTAAATCGACCTATATTAATTATATCAAAAAAATTGAAATAATAATATCAACAATTAAGTTTTTTACTTAATCTTAGAAAACAACTCAATAATAGGGGGGTTGCCGCTTAATATCAATTCTTTAAAATCTTTCATTTGCTCTATAACATCAATCCCATCTAATATTTTCATAACAAATCCAGAGACAACTAAATTTTCACCATCTCTTTTTGTAATCTGCCCACAATCATAAAAATTGATATATTCCCCATCTTTATGTTTTATCCTGTAAGTTGTTTCATATAGCCCTGTTTTACCTTCTAAATGATCTCTCATCGCTTGCATAACTTTTTCCATATCTTCAGGATGAACGATATTAACAAAATCTTGATAATTTTTAAAAATATTATCCGTATACCCAAGCATTTTTGTTTTTGCTTCACCAAAAAACACTTCTCCAGAAGGTAAATACATCTGCCACCATGTTGCTGTACCATTTAACACTGCCATATCAAACTGCTCCATCTTGAAGCTATTGTTTTCCATATCTTCTAATTATTATATAATATATTTTAATTCAATATAAAAATTTTATCAAGCAGATAATAAATTAGTAACAATTTTTATCAGTTTATCCTTTTCCCTTGGATCTGAAATCGCCATCAAAAGCGTAAGTGCTGTTAAAGCGTTATCATTTATTTTCTTTTCGCCATTTTCTTTATACAAGTATCTGTTCCTATCAAGAAAATACACAAATAAAATTGTCATATTGCCCGAGCAAGGTTAAGGTTTTTGCATAATCACCAAGTAAATTTAAAATTTCTTGTTCCTGACCAGCCATTAATTCGTATTTAGATTTCTGACGCAAAAAATCAACAGTTGTTTGTAATTCATTAAATTTATTTTCCGCTTCTAACAATCTTTTTTCGTTAACAGCATATCCTTTTACTAAGTAATTTTTAAGAGTTCTGGTAGCCCAGACACGGAATTGTGTAGCTCGCTTGGAATTAACCCTGTAGCCAACAGATATAATAGCATCAAGACTGTAAAATTGTGTTTTATATTTTTTACCATCAGAGGCAGTATGTTCCAAAATGGAACTAACTGAATTTTTGTCTAATTCTTTTGATTCAAAAATATTATTTAAGTGTTTCGTTATAGCTGGTCTTTGCGTATCAAATAAAATAGCGATCTGATTTTGGGTTAACCAAACAGTTTCTTTATCCAAGCGCACATCTAAATTTGGCCCATCGCTTGTCTTATATATTATTATCTCTCCTTTTTTAATTTCTTTTTTCATGCCTTGATTATACACAAAAATGATTAAAAATAAAATGTACGCATTAATCAATAATATATACTAACCAATTGCACATCATATGGCCAGTACAAGGCATTTGACAAACCATTTTAAAAAAGACTATAATAAAGACATAAAAAGTCGGTATATGTGCGGCTAGCCATGACCGGTTTTTTTAATTTAAACAAGAACCTCAAAAATTCCCGGATTAATCTTATCAATCATTTTTATATTAATAAGTTCTACCATCATAACCTGTAATTCCGTAGGATCTTCTATACCACCAATTTTCATTTTATAAACAGTATCTGCCATTATTGCCAAACTATCCGCCATCTGAATATCAATATCTAAATTTAGCTTATTCACCAAACTTAAAGATGTAATTTTTTTCCTATAGGCAGAGCCAGAAATTCCTTCCGACGGCACGCCTATTGCTTGTAATTTATTGTGTGCTTCTATTAAATATTTATCTTGATATGGCTCCGATTCTGCTACAATTTTACCACTAGTATCATTTAAATGTTTCTTTACAAACTCTTCTAACATTTTGTTATAAGCTCGTCTCAGTATAGCAATATCATTCCATCCTAATTTTTTTGCTTTACTCTTGTCAATTATAACAAATGCTAACGATAGTGATTCTGAATTTAAAATAGCAATAAACTCTTTCCAAAACTCCATTTCTTTAATGGGGTCTTCTCTAAAAATTGCAAAGGGACCCTTTTTTCGTAACATATCCCTACAATGAAACACAATCTCTTCATCATTAAGATATTTTTTCTTTAATTTATGAATGGATTCATCAATTGTCAATTTAAATCTTTCTGGCAGAATTAGACCAGATAAAACAAAGTTTTTAGATTTATGGCTAAAACTAGCCTTACCCGTTTCATCTAACGCCAATACTTTATAATCTTTCATAGTTTTATCTTACTCCAAAATTATCTTTTTGGCGAGATGTACAATTATTGAACTATTACAATTTTTGCAACAGTTCGTCCTATATTTAACTCTTTTCTTTAACCTGTTCCAAAATGGGACAACTTCACGGGATTAGAAATTGAATATTATATTAAAATGTGCATTTTTGCACATTGCTTTTTTCGCTTAATTTGTCACTATTAAAAAACAGCATTCTCTCCTGCTAAATAACCGCTAGTCCAACAAAGCTGAAGATTATAACCACCAGTTGGACCGTTTAAATCCAAAATTTCACCAGCTAGATATAGATTTTCAATCATTTTTGATTGCATTGTTTTAGAATCAACCTCTTTTAAATCAACTCCGCCAGCAGTAACCATGGCTATATCATATCCAGCTAAACCTGAAACCGTTAAATTAAATTCTTTTAAGAGATATAATAAAGTTTTTCTTTCTTCTTTGGTAATGAGATTAAGTTTTTTAAAAGGATCAATACCAGACAAATCAATCAAGGTATCAACTAACTTAGGTGGTATTAATTGATTCAAGGCATTTTTAAATATCTTATTACTCGAACTAAAATCTTCTTGTAATTTTTTATCTAATTGAGAAAAATCTAAATCAGGAAAAAGATCAATTTTAATCTGTAAATCTTTTGAATCTTCTCTACCAATAATTTCACTCATATTTAAAATTATTGGTCCGCTTATACCATTAGCCGTAAATATTACTGAACCGATAGCAGAACAAAGTTTTTTGTTATTTTGATAACAAATAATTTTCACCTCTTTCAAACTCAAACCTTCTAAGTCTTTAATAAACTTATCACTTAGAATCACTGGTGTCAGCGCTGGCCTAGGATCAATAATTGTATGACCTAATTGTTTTAACCAGATATATGCATCACCTGTTGAACCGGTTGAAGGATGAGCTTTTCCACCAGAACAAATTATATACTTGTCAGCTACTATCTCTCTCCCATCTGAAAGTATTAATTTTTTAATCTTATTTTCAGCTTTAACCACACTTTTCACTTCAACTTTTAATCTCACCTCTACTTTAGATGATTTTAAATAATCAATTAAAACCTGAAGCACATCTTGAGCAGAATTACTTTGTGGAAAAACTCTGTTGTTTTCCTCAATTTTTGTTTTTAAACCTCTAACATTAAAAAATTCAATTAATTCCTTTGGACCAAATTTACTTAATCCTGATAAAAGCCAATGACCTTTGCTACCAAAGCTATTAGCTAATTCCATATTACTTTTAAAATTCGTAATATTAGAACGGCCACCACCGGTAGCCAAAAGTTTAACTCCCAACTTAAAGTTTTTCTCTAATAGAATTACATTGGCGCCTAATTCACCTGCTCTACCCGCAGCCATCATACCAGAAGGACCACCGCCAATTATTGCTATATCATATTTCATGGTAATTAAAATTATCAGCTAATAATTAAAAAATCATTAGACTCATATATATTCTATCTTAAAAATTCTACTATTTTGATTTTTTTACTAATTTTTTAATCTTAACAACCGGAACAGGTTTTACTATTTTCTTTACCTTTTCTTCTACTATCAAAGGCTTAACATTTGTCATTGCTTCTACTGCTTTAATAAGGCGATCCATTTTTACATTTAACATTTCTAATTGTTTTATCTCATCGCCATTGCCTTTACCAACACTACCCTCAGTATCAGCTGGAGCCCTGTAACTATTAAAATTCTTCTCAGGAAATCTATCTCCTCCTCTATTGTTCTCAGAATCCTTCCTAACACCAAAACAAGCGCTACAATACACTGGCTTGCCTTCAGTAGGACGAAAAGGTACCTCACAAGACTTTCCACATTGGTCACAAACTGCTTGATGCATGGTAACTGGGCCACGATCTCTAGCACCAGACCTACCTCCGTCTCTTCTACCAAAACCACCTCCACGACCTCCGCCTCCTTGTCTATAATCTCCCATATTTTTGTTTTTTTAGTTATTAATTATTACAACAAATACAGTATGCACTATTTTCATTTAAAAAACAAAGGGTAAGGTAAATAAAAATAGGCTGCCAAGTATATTACTTAGCAGCCAGATCTGCCCCTCTCAGAGCATGCTTTTAGTATATTGTAATAAAAAAGACTGTCAAGCATCACAATCTTTTAAATATAAAACCGTTCTAAACGAAATTATTTAATTGCAAGTAGCAGAAGCGTCTAACTTAGCCTTAGCAACATCAGCATAACATTTCTTTTTTATTTCTTTGTCTTGTATTTTATCGCAAAAAGATGAATCTAATTTAATTGCACCAAGTTTGCAATTACAAGTATCTCTTGCTATCTGGCCTTGAATATCATCAGTAATTGGTAAATTAGAAATGGGCAATGATGATCCTGACACAGAATTTCCTTGACCTTGCTTAATCAAAGTAACCTCTTTTTTACAAAGGTCTTTTACTTCCTGAGTCTGTATCTTGTCACAAAGAGTAATATCTTTTTTAGCTATGACAACACTAAAATAACAAGAATCTTTAATTTCTTTTTTTAATATCTTAACGCAGATTGATGAATCGTTTGTAGATCTAGCAAGATCCCAATAACACCAATCTCTCACCTCTTGATTTTGTATTGCAATACAAGCAACTTTTTCTAATCCCCCGACTTTTTCTTGTATTTTAGCAATTGAATTTACTTCTTGACCATCGAGATAATCAGTAGCAATTGCCTTTGATTCATTAATATATTCAAAGACAGCCTCTTTTTTGTCAGCTAAATATTTAGCAGCAGCTATTATTGAACCACCTTGGCTAAAATATACTACTGTAAAAGATATAGCTACCAATATCGCAATAATAATAGCTAACTTTTTTGTCGTCTTATTTTTCATATATCTTTATTAACATTTTTCTAATATCAATCTAAAACTATACACAGGTAATTTAATAAATCTACTTATTTTTACGTCCTTCTTTTAAAAAATCAAAATACCCCTGTATAAAAGCTAAAAATATTCCAATTCCAGAAATGATATAAAAAATAGTAAAAATTTTCCCTAAATCAGTTTTTGGCGCAAGATCTCCATATCCAACAGTTGCCAATGTAACTACGCAAAAATAAAAAGAGTCAAACCATCTCCATCCCTCTAAAAAGTGAAAAACGATAGTCCCCGTAGCAAACAGAGTGAAAGTAGCAATAACAAGGGGTCTGTTTTTTTTGCTAACAATAAAATTAATCATTTGTTTAATCATAGATCAAAAATAACCTCATCTTGCTCTTTGCCTCTTATATATCTATTAAAACTATGCTCTGTTATCACTTTCTGACCAGAAATATCATACATTGTTGAGTATTCTAGCGATAAAATAATATGTTTTTGTTTTGGTATTTCCATTAATAATAGTTTAACACAAAAATAAAGATTTAAAAACCATAACTTCTCTAAAAATTAAAAAACATGGCTATATTCTGACTTAATAATTAACGTTATATTACCTCAAAACTTAATTTTAATTTATTGCAGTAATTATCTTCTCTGGCATGGTACCTTTAAAATTCATATTACCATTTTCAAAATCTAAAGATTCTATATAAAAACCAGGTAGCATATTAATCTGTTGTGAAAAAAAATCATTTATCACTCCCTGATTTTTTGTTATTAGTGATCCTGGGATACTCATTCTACCAAATTCTGCTTTATTAACCACTAAATTAACCTTACCACTTTTAACAGTAGGCGTACCATCAACATATACTGCTAAAACACCAGGTGCTATCTTAAATTTATCCATTACTGATTTTATCTCAGTATAATTAATCCCAGTAGCTTCAGAATAGCCAGCAAAACGATCGAGATTCAAAAGACCAGAAAAAGCTACGCTACCATCAGTATCAATCTTTATCTGAGCATCAGTAATAAAATAATATTTCCAATTAGAAGAATGAGTATTAAGAACAGCTGTTAATTCTTCAGATGAGAAAGAATTTATTACATCTTTTTTCCCTGATACCACTAAACCATCTTTTACAGTCATCGCTGATGCCATTGTCTCTATTTTTACTTGTGCCTTAGTATCAGCTGTCTTGTAATTATCTGCTGTAAATTTTATCCCTAAATCTCGTGGTTTGTCAGAACCAAAAATTTTAGCTACCCCAGGTATTATTCCTAAATATCCTAATGCTCCTACAACAATCAAAGCTATTACTAATAATATTATAATAATTTTTTTCATATTTGTTATTAATTTTATAAAATAATTATAGCACTTTAATAAGATTACACAAACAAAAATAATCAAAAAAACCATGAAAAAATAAATATATATGATATAATCAAATAACATTATAAATAATTAATAAAAATGAGTACCATCCTAGAAAAATCAAAAATTGTAAATATTATCTGTTCTATAGTAATTGAAAATGATAACAAATACTTACTTGTTAAAGAAGCAAAAGAAGCTGTAAAAGGATTGTGGAATTTTCCTTCTGGTAAAGTTGAATTTAATGAAGATCTTATCAGTGCTATCAAAAGAGAAGCTTTAGAAGAAACTGGCTACAAATGTGATATCACAGACCTCATGAGTATTTACTACTTTTATTGGGACGATATGATCGGATTAACCGTCCGTTTTAATTTTTGGGGTAAATTAAATAACATAAAAAAGAATCCTTTGGCGGACGATATTATAGAATCAGACTGGTTCACCTTAGAAGAAATTGAGAAATTAGCAAAAGAAAACAAATTAAGACACAAAACCACTTGCAAACAACTCAATGATTTAAAAGAAAATCTGCGATATCCCCTTTCGATTATCAAAGCTCCATAATTTGAAAATTTTAATAATGTAAATGTGGATTTGCTATCTACAGTTATTTATATTATAATTCCCTTGTAATAAAAGGTCGTTAATGTTAGTCTAATCTAAATAAATTAATAAAAAATATGGCACAAAAAAGCAATTCTGCGTTTATGAAACCAATGACCATTAGTGCGGAGCTAGCAGCAGTAGTCGGTAAAGGCCCCATGCCTAGATCAGAAGTTGTTAAAAGCCTCTGGGTATATATCAAAAAGAATAATCTTCAGGATCCAGAGAAAAAACGAAATATCATTGCTGACGAAAATTTAAAAAAGGTATTTGGTGGAAAAGCAGTTGTTGATATGTTTGAAATGACAAAACTTGTTTCCAAACATCTTACATAATAGCTTTTAGATGAAATCAAAAAGACACTCATGATGAGTGTCTTTTTTCTAATATAATTTGATAATTTCATTTTTCTACAAACTATTCAACAATAATATCCTCAGCTTTATTTTTATTGTAATAACCACATTCCAAAGTTACTTTTAAGCTGTCTCCCACTGGTTCAAGCAAGCCTTCTTTATTCTCCGCCATCTTTGCATGCTCAAAATTAAGAATACAAACCATGTAATTGCCGTAATAACCACGCAACCCACCTTGTACCCCGTCAGCCATATTATATTTATCTGATTCCAAATTATCATTCATGTATTTTTCAATCTTGTTATAATCTGCTAATTTTACTGCTTCTGCAGAATATAAAACACCACTAATTTTGGTATCAGAATTAATACCCCCGTCCCAGGTAAGCCAATTAAATGTTGATCTATCAGAGTTTAAAAGCAAAACCCCAGATTCTACCTGTATGTTATTGGCAAGTTCTAAAACAGCATCAGGGCAAAATTCCTCAAAAATACGCAAACATTTATTTTCAGTTTGGCACCAAGTATAACCAGCAGCGCTAAGACAACCATATTCATCAGTAGTTCCACCAATAGGCAAAGGACTATTATTAGTCATATTTCTATAAATTATAAAACCCCATATCAAAATAACTAACAAAGTGCTGATAACTAACAATTTTTTCGTATTCATATTTTTTTATTTTTAATTAATAATTATAACCCGTATAGCATACCACTCATCTGCGTAAGGTATGTATTCAAAAATGAGAAGATTCCCCAAATCATCAAAACGGTTGAAACCAAAGTAAGAATTATTGTTATCAACCCCACGCGTTTTGCCTGTAAATCTTTTTTCATCATATATTTAATACCTGGCCACAAACCGCTTTAAGTTTTGAGCCACCTCCGTTATAGAAATTTGCTTCAAACAATTTTATTTTCTTTGTCTTAAGATTGTATACAGCAAAATCAAAACTTCGTTCTGATTTGTCTACTTTTACATCCACACCCCATTTGCTTTTTATATTGGTAGCACGAGCTTGAGACATGCATTCAAAACCGTTTTTATTACAGAAATCGCTCAGGAACGTTCCTACAATTTCTTCCATGAGAGTTCCTCCACGATTTTTGCGGCCATTGCTATCCAACCCGACTTCAACACCCATAACGTAATCAACTAAATTTTTAATGCCGTCCTTCTGGAATAAACGGGCAAGCCCAGATTTTTCTAGAAACTCACAATATTTATCAGGATCTTGTTCCTTGCCTGAAAAATCAAAGAAGTCTGAATTTTTAGTAACCTTATCAAATACTTCGAGTTTATTTTCTCTGACCGCCAAAAGTACGGGTAAGGCTTTTACAATATCGGGGTTGGAACTATAAAGTTTCCTAAATTCATCTTCGAGATTATCCTTTCCAAGGAGATAGTTGAGCTTATTGAGGGAAATTTCTAAATCCGAGCTGTTTGAAAAAACCTTCTTCCAATTTACAAAATAATCCCAAGTCTTAATTGAGCTTTTGAAAGTTGTTATTAAATTATTAAAATCTTTTTGCATAGTATGTTTAGTAATTAGTTATTAAGACTTCGGTGATTTTTCCTCTCCCCGAACCATTGGAATTTATAGCCCGGCCAGCTTGAACCCTATTGATACTTACACCCTTGATTCCGGAGTAGATTTTGTTGATAAATGGAGTATCCGAATTTGAAAGCATAACGAAACAGCCTCGCTTGTGTAGCTCAACAAAGGTGTCGCGAAGTTCTGTCTGTTCTTTATCCAAAAATGTTTCGGCTGTGTAAGAAGTGAAAGATGCTGTTTTACTTACTGGATAATAAGGTGGATCGAAATAAATAAAATCTCCTTTTTTAGTTTTCTTTAGAACCTCTTTGTAATCCTGATGTTTTATATCAATATTTTGAAGTGCCTTTGATACTTTTCGCAAATTATCCTCATCACAAATAAGAGGGTTACTATATTTACCAAACGGCACATTAAATCCTCCCTTGCTGTTTACCCGATACATACCGTTAAAGCAGGTACGGTTGAGAAAAATAAAACGAGAAGCAACAGCAACATCACTTAGCTTGTTTGGGTCCTGAGCACGAACTTCCAAAAAGTAGTCTTTATCGGTTTTATGCTTCTTAAGAGAAGTGATCATCTTTTCAAGATCATTTTTTATAACATTATATGTGATAACAAGTTCTTTATTTAAATCAGAGAGGAATCCTTCTTCTGGGAGAAGATCAAAAAACACGGCACCACCACCAACAAAGGGTTCAAAGTATTTGCTATTTTTAGGATCAAAGTTTTCTGGCGGATAAAGGTTCATCCTTCTGAATTGAGCAAGAAGCTGTCGTTTGCCACCAACCCATTTAACGAATGGCTTTGGTTTTTCCGCAATGATGCGTGCCGAATCGTCGAGTAGGTTTGTTTTATCAGCAAGAGAAAAGACTCTGCGAGCAAAAATCGCATTTATATCGAAAGTTTTTTGAATAGTTTGAATTGATTGTTTTGTTGTCATAAATCTTTTTACTTTTTATTTGATTTGCCAGCAACATTGCTGGTGTTTTCCAAAAACTTTTGCAAATCTACTTCCGTTATTCTCCAACTTCCAATCTTTGACGCCTTTAATTTTCCAGAATCAATATAACGGTTTACAGAACGGCAACTGACTCTTAATATTTTGGCGGTTTCCTCAATCGTAAAAAGTTTGTCTATCTTGGTATTCATAAATGTTTTCTCTGCTAATAGTTTTATACCTACATTTTACCGCTTACAGAAGTCGTTGTCAAAAGTGGGCAATTTTGTCATAATATCCTTGTGGGGTTAAACAACCAGATATTATCGACTCAACCCTATATCCAAAAATTAGTGAACGGAGGGCATAAAATGGGTCCCATTCACTAAAAAATGAACTGGGAGTAAGGATTAAGCTTACATCCAGTAAAAACATGACTATGAAAATGAAAAAGGTCTCGATGACCACAAAATATAAATTCAATATCAGGCGAGCTGTAGGAGTAACCTATACCTATCATTTTTCGATTGGCGACATAGAGAACATCACCAAAAAGGTTTTAAGGAATAATAGAGTTAAGAATTCAGACGAGATCGTAAAAAAGCATAATGCTGAATTTGTCGAATTAAAAAATAGATTAAATAAAACCGAGGCAAAGTTTGATAATTATAAAACAGAGACCGACAAAACCATTGCTGATTTAAAAAATGAACTGAAAGAATTGGGCAAGCAAAGTCTTATTCAGATCGGCCGAGAAATGGCTAAAGGTTTCTACGACCAGAGCCAAAAGATACGGTCTAAACAGAAAACATCTAAAGACAAGCAAATTTTGCTCTGCCTCTCTCCAGACGGCGACTTATACTTGGCGTCCAATAAACAGAAATGCTACCCGATGAGTAAGGAGAAAATGCGAGAGAAACTAATCAAAGTTTTGTGTTCAGCCAAGGGCTTCGTTAAGACAGCCGATCTGGCCGAAATGGTCGGCACCACCAATCAAGCAATCAGGAATTCCAAACTGGAAATAAACGGAAAAACTAAAAACCGGATCGGGATATCTGATCTTATTATCGGTCGTGACGGCAATGGCTATCGCTTAAATCCAGAATATAAAATCAAAATACTATAGCGTAATAGTAGGTGTAGTTAATAACTTCAATGGGAGAGCCTGAAATAGGGCTCTTTTTTGTTGGCAAACTACACCCGAACATTATTCTAAGAGATAGGCACTGATTGGCAAACTATAAATGTGTGAGAGTAAAAAAATGAAATGATATGCCAATCAAACAAAGTGAGAGTTTCAAGACCGCCGATCTGGCATTGATCGCGGTGCTTTTATTATTAATGCCCGAATCTCTTGAGGTCGTGGATCGGACAAATCCGCATAAGGTCCTCTTTGGATTTAAAACTGATCGAAAGCTCGAAAAGCTTATGGACAGTTTTTGGAAACGAGAGCTTGTGGTCGAACCTCAAGCGTTCTTTAACCAAATCAAAATCGCCAAAGCCAGGATCTATGTCCACGAATAGATATGAAGTTAAAACCGGAAACGCTGGAAAAACTCCGAGCAATTCTCAAAAAAGACTTTGGCCAAGAAGTGAATGATCAAGACCTCCACGATATTGCGTTTAACCTCGTGAGTTATTATGACGCTTTGTCGCGATTCTACTGGGAGGATATCACGAGCGGTCGAAAGCTTATAGAACCATATGACACAGTACCCGAGCGACAAACCACATAAGATCAGAGATTATCGC
>Ga0247842_10001754_pt1 | contig 34559 bp, 24 predicted proteins | sample LaCruzMarch2015__3_FD_192411 | JGI IMG/M metagenome (GOLD analysis project Ga0247842, IMG submission 192411) | Freshwater microbial communities from meromictic Lake La Cruz, Castile-La Mancha, Spain - LaCruzMarch2015_19m | ecosystem: Environmental > Aquatic > Freshwater > Lake | place: Spain...
TAGCTCTGCAAGTTTTGCGCAAATCATTGTAGCGGCGACGGTTGTAGCCGCGCTTAACTTTTGTGATACGATAACAGGTATATCCGCGCGCGAAGCTTTCAGTATATTTTTTTCCGCAGATAAATATTCTATATCGGATTTATTCAAACCAACTTTTATTACACCGTTAATAATTGCAATAGTTGCGGGAACGGCGCCGTTATCCCTGACGGTATTTTCGACCAGCAGAGCAGTTTCCAGATTTCGCGGATACGGCATGCCATGCGAAATGATTGTAGATTCAAGGGCTACAACCGGTTTGTTGTCCGTGAGCGCGGATTTAACTTCGTCGGAAACGGAGAGATATTTATTAAAAAAACCTTTTGCCACAGATTTACACAGATTTAAAAGATAAAAAACTTTTCAGAATAAAAGATAAGAACTTTTTACACAAATTTGCACTAATTTACTCGAATTATAAAGATAAAAACTTTTTGCCGCAGATTTACACAGATTTAAAAGATACGAACCTTTTTTGAAATAAGAACGAAAAATATTTAAAGTTTTTGTTTATATAAATCCAGAACTTTCTGCCGGGTTATTTCATTTGAAACGGAATTCTCCGACATTAATGTATAATAAGCCGCGCAGATACCTATTTTCGACGATTCCACAACGTCATAATCTTCGATAAGACCGAAAATAAACCCTGCGTTGAAAGCATCACCCGCGCCGTTAGGTTCGCGGACATCGGGTTTTAATCCTTTGACAGAAGATACATTTGAATTCTCAACGTCAATAATATCTATACCCTCTTTACCTTTTTTAACTATAATGTATTTATAATTCCTGAATACGCCATTTTGAATCAACCTGAGCTTCGCTTTATTATCTGTTGTTTTTCCGAAAAGCGATTCATATTCATGTATGTTAGGGGATAGATAATCTATCGCTCCGCGGAGCCCCTTTATTACAACAGCTTTTGCCGAAGATACTGTATCCACAAAAACAGGAATATTGTTCTTATTTACAAAATTAATAACGAACTGCAGAACATCTTGGCTCAGGTTTGTATCAAGAACAATAAAACCGGCGGATTCAAGTATTTCGGAATTACTACTTATATAGTCAGCGGTTATTAAAGATAATGAATCTTTCATATCATTTACGGCATAAGATAAATCGCCATGGCTGTTTGATACAGATAAATATTTTGCAGTACTGCATAAATCAGACTTTAAAACATATTGGACGTTAACTCCCGCTTTTTTCGTTTCGGCGAGAATTAATTCTCCCTGCAAGTCATTTCCGGCACAGCCAAACAGATACACGGGCATACCAAGCCGGGCGAGATTTTCAGAGATATTCCTTGCCACTCCGCCCGGAGTGAAAATAATTTTTCCGGGATGCGAATCGGATGTAATATTGCCCGACTCCGCGACACCTTTAATGTCCAGATTAATTCCGCCTACTACGCAAACGTATTTATTCATCAGTTTCCCAAAAAGTTCTTTTGCAAAACTTTTTTGTGGCCTCTGTGTAACATCTTTTGCTCTTATTATAAAAAAGCTCTTCTCTGTGACCTCCGTGTCTTCCCTGCCTGCCTCTGCCTGGTGCAGACAGGTGTCTGCGCCAGGTGGACGGCAGGCAGGTCTGTGTCCTCTGTGTAACATATTTTATTACACATATTTAATTCGTTTTTTTTCTGAAATAATCGAAAATTCCATATCCGTAAACACCGGCTAATATGAGCATGCTTAGCATCAGATAGAGTTTTAAATTACCTTCATCGTAATACATATCAATTTCAGCGCCTGCCGAAGGAGAAATCACGCCGCGCATCGAATTATTAACGCGCAATACGGGTACTTCCTGACCGTTAATACGCGCCTTCCATTTCGGATACCAGGAATCATTTACTACAACAAGTCCGGGCGAAGACGCTTTTATTTTCAGGGAGTGATTTTTTCCCTCCGTGATTTCAGCTTTCGAGTTTTCGGAATTAGTCGGCATTACGGGAGCGTCACCGTTTACGATTGCTTTTTCGAGCGGGTTGAAATTATTATCAACCAATAGTTCAGCGCTGTTTTTATTATCGGCAGGCGTCGCGATAAAATCTTTTACAATCCACGCTCTCGGAAAAACTTCTGCAAGCTCGTAATGCTTTATTCCGAGTGTATCCGATTTCATCGTGAATGGTTCGCTCACGTTAAATATCGTCAGAAAATCCTTAACGCTCCACATACGCGCAAGCTTAATAAAAGCGGGCGTTGTTTCAAGGTTTTTACCTCTCAAAGCGGCGTTTTTCTTTATGATGCCGGGATGATCCATATCTCCCCACACTTCATACATATAGTGCGGCGTGAGATTGATATATCCGCTCACCGCCCTTATGTGATAATAAGCGTTAAGATTAGGCGGCAGTATATTGGCGGCGAGGCGGTACATAGATTTATTACCCTCCCATCCTTTACTCTTTTCGAAAATATTTGTGAGCAGGTTAAGGTCGCCCATAGGATATACACGGCTGAATTCATTTATGTTTAAAGAAGAGACTGATTTATTATTCGCCGGGAAAAATATTTCTTTATCGGCTGTGGTAACACCCCTGCCTGTCATAAAGTATATATCAAAAATTACGATAAGAGATATTGCAAGCCCCGGAATGTATGGTTTATTTACAATAAAGATCCCGAAACGAGTTCGGGATGACAAAACACTGGTTCGGGATGACAAAACACTGGTTCGGGATGACAAAACACTGGTTCGGGATGACAAAACCGAAGGAGATTTAACAGGTGCGGAAACGGTCTTCTTTTTTCCTTTGCCGGTTGTGGCGGTCCGGCGCTCTTTTTTACTCTCCGTGATTTTACCGATAATATACTGCAAGCCGAACGTACTCATGAAAATAAGCGTGAGTTCCGTACCGAAAAGCCAGCGCGACGGAAAACGAAAAGCGCTTACCAAGGGGAAGACAGAAAATATTTTATACAGTTTAAGGTTCTCTCCGAGAGAGAAGAGAAAACACAGAACGGAAACAATTAAAAATATTTTAACATAAGAATTCGTTCTGACGGTTTTTAACACTGCAACGAGAGCGAGAACAACAAGAGCAATACTTATATAATGAAAATATTCCCAGAAGAGGTAAACCTCTGGGAGTTTAAAAGTGCCGTCACCGGCATTTCCCAGGTAATATGGATTAAGGAAAGTCATCAGACCGTTCCACGGCAGACTTCCCATGCCGAGATACGCCGCCGTTAATGCATCCTTGCTTCGTATTGAAAAAGACGAAAGCTGTATAGTATCCCGCATCTGCACAAAACCGATTGCAAGACTAACGACCAGAGCTGTAAGAAGAAACAAGGCGATATTTTTCCAGTAATAATTAATTTTCTTTTCATCAAACCAGAAGCGAAGGAATAAATATAAAACGGCGATAAATCCGCCGATAAAAGAATACTGCGGGTGATTGACCAACAGCATAAGTCCGAGCACGGAGCCAAAGAGCAGTGCGGATGATATTTTCAGCTTTCTGACGTATGATTCGGCGAAAAGAAACAGCCACGGTGTAAGGGCAATAACGGCAAAGATATTCATGTGGCGCGTATGTCCCGTTGTAATCGAGCCGCAGACAGAAGCGGCAACGGCGGCGGGAATAGAATTCCAGCCCGAGCCGGATATTTTCTTGCTGAAGAAATAAACTCCGATTCCCGCGAGAACGGCGTGAAATATAATAAACCAGTTCATTGCCTGAAAAGGATTCAGTAAATAACACGTAATCAGGTTAAATGGGTACAGGAAACCATTCTGACCTTCGGCAAAAACAGGAAAGCCGGCATTAATATAGGGCGTCCACTGAAGAAGTTCTCCCGCTTTGAGCGCTTCTCCGTAAAGGAATCTGACGGGAAAAGAAAAATAAAGCAGGTCGTTCGTACCCGCATCGTTAGTCGCTATTATTTTCCCTTCAATCAATCCCCGGAAAACAAGAAATACCGCGCCGATTACTATTAAGATAGCGGCTATATCGGGAGTTTTATCCTTAAAATATTTATTCATCATTCAAATCAAAATAATTTCGAAGGGAAATTACTCAAACCATTAAAAAATTGTTAGGCAAAATACAGCAATTATTAAACCAGCCTCGTCTTCCGGCATATCCGGGATCCCGATACTCATTATCGTGGTTTAAGCTGGGGGCACCTGCCCAGCGGATTATCCATATTAAAAAGTTCAATTCATTCTTGAATCTTGATTATTTTTTTATCACTAATTTCTGCAATTTGCTTTTCTATAATTCCGCCCTTAGCGGCAAAACCGATTACAACTTCATCCGCCAGTTCAATCATGAAACGGTTTCTCCGTTCGGCAGTTTCTACAGTTACACGCTTTACTTTATTTTCAAACGGAGAAATAATCAATAATCTTCCGGCTTCTATTGCTGATTTCAATTCCGGCTCAATTTTTCCCTTCATTCCTCGTGCTAAAGCAATAATAACAGGCTGTGTTCCCGCAAGCAGATAATGAAATACATCCTTTTCAATCTTCGAATGGAAACCGCTTATGACGCAGTTGCCTTTTTCCCTTTGTTCAATAGCCCAGTCGTAACATTTTAGCACAACAGAGGCAGGAATCTCCCGACTGCAAAGAAACGCTATTTTGCGCAACTTCAATAATTCCTTATTGCCGATTGATGAATAAATCATTCTTTGTCTTCGCTGTTATACGGGTTTTTTTTTAACTATTTCTGTTTTTTCACGTGCAAAAGATAATTCTCAGAGGATATAATATATTTTTCTGTTTTGTTTATCATATTTACATAGGGACAATTTGTCCCTATGTAAATATGAGTAAAAAGGCAATCAATTTTGTCAATGACGGGTTTTGATTTTATTTTAATAATTTACCCCTTTCAAGTCTTTCTTTTGCCTGAATTAGTGCCTTATGAAGCCGTTTTTCCAATTCTTTTTTGGGCGGCAATTCCGTCCAGTATTCTGCGACCATTATTCCGTCCTTGTGCATTTCCAATAATTCTATCTGTTCCCTGCTTGTTTCAGCGCATAAAATCAAACCAATAGGAGTATTTTCATTCTCTTGCTTTTCATATCGGTCAAGCCATTTCAGATATAATTCCATTTGCCCCTTATACTTAGCCTGAAACTTACCCAATTTAAGTTCTATCGCAACCAGTCTTCTTAATTTACGGTGAAAAAAGAGTAAATCGAGATAAAAGTCTTCGTTATCAATAATCAGCCGCTTCTGACGTGCAACAAAAGTAAAGCCGTACCCAAGTTCCAAAATAAAAGACTCGAGTTCTTTTAAAATTGCAGACTCAAGATCGTATTCCAGATAGCCTTCTTTCAAATTTAAAAAATCAAGAAAATAGGGATCTTTGAAAACGGCATCCGATGTATTATTGTCCTGACGCAATTGAATATTTGCCAGTGATTTTCGTTCATAAATCTTGTTTTCGATCTGTTTTCTTAATTCACGGACACTCCACATTTCCTTTGCGCTCAATTCAGCATAAAATATTTTTGCTTTCCAGTTTTTTATGGGGAGTAACACCAAAAAATGCGACCAGCTTAATTGTCGTGACAGTGTAACGACAATTTCAATGTCAGAAAATTGTTCGGCAAACTGCACTATTCGGCGGAGATTTTTTTCTTCAAAGCTGTTTCCGTATGCAGAGGTTAATTGTCGTGACAACGTAGCGACAATTTGTTTGCCGTATTCTGCCCGTTTATGCCGTAATATATGTGCGTTAATCTTGCCGCCGATATGCCAAAAAAGCATAGTTAATGTATTATTAACAACAGAAACCAACTGACGTTTGCTTTGTTCAATAAGTTCGGAAAGTTCCCGATAGAGTAAATTTGCATCTGTAGCAATTTTGCTCTTTTGTTTACTCATTGTTTTTCCTCCTCCGCACTGCTGTCCAAGTCCTTGCCCATAAAATATCTTTTCAAATCTTTTTTTACTTCATTGATTAACTGCTTTTCTGTTGGCAGATACAATTGATATTGACTCGTCAAAATCGTCTTGTTATCTTCCGGGAGGGCAAATTTAACTGCTGTATTATTTTTATCGGCGCAAAGCAAAATTCCGATAGTCGGATTTTCTTTCGGTAATTTTTCAGTGCGGTCGTAGTAATTCACATACATTTGCAACTGTCCTAAATCCTGATGCGTGAGTTTTTGAGTCTTAATTTCAACAATGACGAAACACATCAGCAATCGGTTATAAAACACCAAGTCCACAAAAAATTCATCGTCTTCTACGAGTATTCGTTTCTGTCTAGCTACAAAAGAAAAACCATTTCCCAATTCCAGCAAGAAAGTTTGAAGGTGATTGATAATAGCAGTTTCGAGATCTCTTTCATAGTATTTTGCTTTACGCTCCAAACCAAGAAATTCTAACACCATAGGATCTTTGATAATTTCTTGCGGCTCCTCCGGTATCTTCTCTTTGCGAGCTACAGCTAATACCGCTTCTTTATTGTTGCTTAATAGCAATCGTTCATATAATCCTGAGTTTATCTGTCTCTCCAATTCCCTCCCGGTCCAGCTATTATTAACTGCTTCAAGCAAATAATATTCTCTTTTATCCTGATGCCCAATGCGTAACAAGAGCCGATATTGACTCCAGTTCAATTGTGAACGCAGTGCGTTCACAATTGGAAAAGTCTGATACAATTGAAGGCAAAAGTATAATTGCCGGTAGGAAAACCCGCTTCCATATTCAGGTTCAAGTTCTTTAGCCAGATTACGAATGAGATTTTCTCCATATCCTGCTCTTGTTTTACCATGCTGTTCTTCTTCGAAAATTAACTTGCCTATATGCCAATACATAAGTACGCGTTGGAAATCCACGCTTCGAATAGCCTGCTCGCGCGATTGAGCGATGATTTCCCTAATTTCAGAGATGAAAGTTTTACGCATTGTTTTGTTCATTTTTTATTCTCCTTCTTCATCAGAATACTGAAGGCGAGTTCAGTACAAGCTTTTTTTCGCCGGCGAGTTCCTTGTCCATGCGATATTTAATTAGTAAAAAATTACTTATTGGTCAATAATCGCTTTAAGTCTTCTAAATTTGGCAGAAATGCTTTCTGAATTCGTCATCAGCCGTGACAAAGTCGGTTATGATAAAACCAAATTATTTTTCCTTTCAACTCGTTTAGCGGTAGTATCCACTGCCGATAACCCAGCCGAATGGTTCGAACTTCAGCACGTATGACCTTTTAGGTTGTTGTGTGGTCTGTCCTTTTTTCACGAAAAAGTATTCCACATACCCGCCGCCGGCTCTGCCTTTTTCAAGGAATTCCTTTACATAGAATTTGCCGTTTTCATCCTTGTCTTCAAGCCGGTTTCTTCCCTCCACATCTTTTTTGCCGTATAGAACCACATTAACGCCATCATAAGTATCAGCCCAGAAATATCCGTCAGTACCGTATCTGAGTTCACGCAGAATGCCCGCTCCAAGCTCTTTTGCCTTATCAAGCGTCATTTCTCCCTGCTGAGACCTTGTAAATATTGCCATCAGCATACTGACAGCAGTTTCTACTTCGCTCTTAACAACCAAATCCTGAACTATTGAATTATCCTTCTTTTCGGACAGACAGCCGGCAAGCATAAACAGCAGTACCACGCTCAGAAGAACAGCACGCGTTGACATTAAAATTTGTTTCATCTTGCTTCCTCCTTTAAATTTAAAATTCTGCGAATTAACGCCTAACACTTAACACTTAACGATATGCCTGTATAGTTGCAATTTCTTATATTTCTTTCTTAAAAACAAGCAAGATATTATTAAACTCTGCATTTAAAGTTATCTTTTTCATGATTAATTTAAGGTAATTAGAAAATGTCAATTGAATCCAACAAGAGCTGAAATAGATTTAAATAAACTGGAGTTTAACTTTAAACAGATTAAACAGCATCTCCACAGTGAAAATCCACGTCGAAACATCAAGGTTTGCGGCGTTGTAAAGGCAAATGCTTACGGACACGGCATACAGGAAATCAGCAAAAAGCTGATTGAGGTCGGTGCTGATTATCTCGGTGTCGCGAATTACGATGAAGCAATAAAACTCAGAACGCAAGTTCCCGATGCGCCGATTCTGGTATTCGGAACACTCATACATTCAAAACTTAAACCCGCCGCTTATGTTGCAAAACTTTTGAAATACAACCTCATTGCAACAGTTGCCTCGCTGGACACGGCGAAATTCCTCGACTATTACAGCAGAAAACCCGGCAGGAAATTCAAAATTCACATTGAAGTTGACACGGGCATGAAGAGGATTGGGTTTGACGTTAAGAGGGCGTTCAAAAATATTTCGCAGATTTTCTCGTATAAGAATCTCGACATCGAAGGAATTTTCACACACTTTGCCACTTCGGAGAGCGGCGATAAAACATTTGCAAAAAGCCAGTTGAATAAGTTCAACGAACTTCTAAGTATGCTGAAAAAAGCTGGTATGGAATTCCCGATAATTCACGCGGCTAACAGCGGCGCTGTACTTGACATAAAAGAATCTCATTTCAACATGGTGCGACCCGGACTCATTCTTTACGGTTATTACCCGTCGGGAGATATAAAACATAAAATCCCGTTGAAACCGATACTGAATCTGAAATCGAAAGTAACATTCATAAAAAGAGTTGACGCGCACACAAGTATATCTTATGACAGAAAATACTTTACGGAGAAACGAACTTTCATCGGTTCAATTCCCGTCGGTTACGGCGACGGATACTGGTGGTCTTTATCAAACAGGGGCAGGGTTTATATAAACGGCAAGTATTATCCCGTAGTCGGAAATGTAACTATGGACTGGGTGATGGTGAATCTCGGCGAACGGAGCAGTGTGAAAATCGGCGATGACGTTCTGCTGATGGGCTGTGAAAACGGAGGCGACCTCGGAGCGGACAAACTCGCCGGTATGTTAAAGACTATTCCATACGAGATAATATGTTCTGTTGCAGACAGAGTTCAGAGGGTTTACATTGACAAATGTGTCAGGGAGTGTTAAGTTTTAAGTGTTAATTAATAGATGTAATGTGTAATTACTTCGGCTTTTTCGGTAATCGTTATGAATATGCCGGGATGCTCGACCCAACAGCCCGAATTGTAATACGTTATTTTCTTTCCGTTAATCTCCATATTCTCGTTACAGGGATAATGCGAATGCCCGCAAATAACGATATCAGTATTGCTTTTCGCGGCGTAATTTCCCGCACCTCGTTTTAAATCTTCCGATACTTTAAACCAGATATTACTTTTTCTTTTCAGGAAATTAAGAATTGCTCTTTTTTTTGTATCCAGTTTAGCAACAGTATGATATCCGAGCGAAAGAAATTTAACAAACAGCCAGTTCGATTTAAAGAAACGGTCAAACTGGTGACCGTGCAATACAAGGAAGTTTTTTCCGTTAATAACCCACTTATATTCATCGAGAATTTCTATGCCGAGAAAAATTGAGGAAATCTTATCCAGCATCTCATCGTGATTGCCGCGAATCCAGACAATTTCAATTTCGGAATTTTTCATAAGGTTGTTAAGGTACTTAAGAAGCCCCCAGTGCATATCAGGCAGTTTTTTAAAGTTAACATCCTCAAACACATCGCCGAGAAGAATCAATCTTTTAAAATTATATTCCTGAAGCGAGGCAAGTAAAAGAGTCGGACGCGAAAGAGGCGAGCCGAGATGCACGTCTGAAAAAATGAAAGTATTAACTGTTTGTTTCATACAATTAAGCGCGGTGTTTTTTTATGAAACCGGGCATACCTAAAACTTAATGTATTGATTTGATAATAACAAGAAGAATAAGCACCTTTACAGTCGTGGATACAAAATAACCTCAAGCATTAATTATATAATTTTAATTGGCAATCTTTTTTAATAATTTCACAGAACAAAAAAAACTTAATTAAATTATGAGCAGATATATACTTTTGTTAATTATTACATTTCAGTTTTTAATGTTATGTCCTTATCATTCCTGGTCACAAAGCGCTTTCAATTCCGATAAAACATCTTACACGGGAAGCGACAGTACGCCGACTCTTGAGCCATGGGGCAGAATAGAATTAATTGCTATAGGAACAGATAAGAATATCGGGATAATAGACGCAGGGTCGCGCACGGGGATAAGAATTAAACAAAAAATGAATTCCGATATAACGCTTTTTGGCGGTATAGAGTTATCAATGTCTTTGGCGGGCAGCGGCGGATTTACCCTTTCACCCGATAATTCAACTCAGACGGGATTTTTAAACGTGGTTAATCCACCAAGTGATAATGTATTTAATCTGCGGAAAGGTTTCGTAGGAGCTGATTTTAATAAATACGGAACTGTTTCAATAGGAAAGCAATATACGTCATATTATGATGTGGCGGGTAAAACTGACATTTCCGAGAACAACAGCGGATTCGCATCGTTTGTTTTTTCTCCGCAGGGTACTGACGGCGGTTCCAGCGGAACAGGCAGGGCTTCTAATTCTGTATATTACAGAAACACTACCGGACCATTAAAATATGCCGCATCGGCGCAGTTTCATCTTGATGAAGGCAAATTTAAGACCGTTCTTAACAGCCTTGGCGGTTCGGTTATTTATCAATTCCCATTCAAATTAAATATCGGCGCGGCTTATCATCAGGTTTTTCTCGATCCTTATGTTGGCACCAGAATTCGCGGGCTTAATGCTAATCCTTTTTACACCGCTGTGTGCGCTAATTATACTTCGGATAAATGGTTCTTTGGAGTGACTTATGCTTACGAAGAAAACGGTGATTTGACAACGGTTAATGATTCTACGGTGGTTTTTTCGGGGCAGGGACTCGAAGTTTCTGTTATGTGGACTCCGATAAAGAAATGGAACCTGCTTTGCGGAGTGGGTTATAAACAGCCGAAGAATGTTGATCCTCTTATAAACAAAGATTATAAATTAGTGATATACTTTTATGGTCTTCAGTTCGAGCCGGTTAAAAATATCTTACTGTTTTTTGAAGGGGCAGTAGATAATTCCATTACCGAGACGGGAGCGAGTAAACCAAGCAATATATCAGTCGGATGCAAGTTTGATTTTTAAAATTTTCCGCCGCCGTAATAAAAGTTTGCCCTGAACATTGTTTCAGGATTCTGCTACGGCGGCGGAAAATAGTTTTAGTTCTGTTTAAATATCATCTTATCAGTATCATTTTTTTAACGGAAGAATAACCGCCTGTCTGCAATTTATAAAAATATACTCCGCTCGGGAGAGCAGACGCATCAAAAGTGATTTCGTAGGTTCCCGCTTCCTTTGTGCCGTTCACAAGTTCATTCACCTGCCTGCCAAGCGCATCATAAACCGAAAGTCTGACAATATCTTTTTTGGGAACAGAAAATTTTATTGTAGTCGAAGGATTGAACGGATTCGGATAATTATCGAACAGTTTATATTCGCCTGGTATTGAGTTTTCAATCATGTTCGTGCCTGTTACAAAATTCGGGTCGAAAACCGAAATACAGTTAAAATTATATCCGCTTACAATTGTCCTTACAAGATTACCTGTTGTATCGTCAACTTCATATACGCCTACGCTGTTAGTTGTAAGGAAATTTCCGTTTGGCAGTTTCCAGACGCCGCGAATTCCCTGAACTCCTTTTAATGTATCTTTCAGAATTCCGAGTGAATCGTAAATCCTGATTCCCGAGAGAACGCCGCTGAATTCGCACAGGGCAATTCTGCCGCCGGTCAGGTTAATCATTTGCTGTGGAAACCTGACTGCAGAAGTTAAAAGGTCTCCGAGATATGCGCCATTATTCTTGTTGAATTTAATGACATTATGAAGGAGTCCGGAGTTTGATTCCAGAAGGTCTGAGTTCCTGAACAGCAAATTATAAGGACTGTCAATTGAATCATGGGCAAAAGTGTTTAGAAAAACGCCCTGCGGTGAAAACTGCTGAATTGTGTTCTCGGAGTTGCCCACGGTTCCTGCGTTAGTCACGAGAAGGTTTCCGTTATCGCGGAAAATCATATCACGGACATTGTCGAGTATCGCGTTGTTTAAGCCCGTTGACGGAGCGAATGTCTGTATGAATGCGCCGCTTGTATCGAAAAGCTGAACCACGTCGCTGGTCTGGTCGGCAATGATAATTCTTGACCGGCTTATCTGAAGTACTTTGCGCGGTCCCTGAAGAATCGGACTGCTGTAAGGCACGAATGCTGAGTCAACAAGGTCGCCCGTTTCATAATCAAATGCCCAAACATTCCTGCGCGCCGTCGTAAAACACGGAATCAGGTATAACATCCCTGATGTCTTTCGGGGATTAATAATAAGCTGTTCACCGGTATTATCAATTGTTCTGTCACCGTATGTAACACGGGCTTTTGAAAAATTGAATGTGCTACGGATGTCTTTATAATATGCGCAGTAACTTCCGCTAAACGGATGAAGGAAATCGGTAATTACAGAATAAATCACATTACCGTTTTCAATTGCTACGGCTTCAATCATTGCCGTATTTTTTATGTATATATTATACGGAAGTCCTTGCTGACCGGCAAGAGTTTCGGCGTCAATTCTCAACTGCGGATTTTTTTCCGCGTTAATATATGCAGTGCTGAAATCAGACTTTGGCTGTGAGTATAAAGAAACTGAAATTAAAATTAAGAATAAGAGTGTAAATGCTTTTTTCATTTGTTTTTAAGCTTAAATTAGAAGAACTGCATTAAATATATCCGCAATAATTCACAAAAAAAATCCAATAATAAACGGTTTTCCTATTCAGAAGGCATTACAAATATCGCATCATCAACTTCAACATTCAGTTCCGTCTTATCCATACGTATTATCTGACCCTCTCCCATTGTTTGTCCGCCTTTTGTTTTCACATCCATGGTAAAAGGAATTTTCAAGCCGTTAACATCTTTATAATTGCTGTAAAGCGTTGTGCTTTCGATTTCTTTTCCGGACATCATGGTTTTTGAAATTGATTTCAGGTCAATATATTTTTCCGCATCAATAAAATATATAATCTCTGTTCCGTCACTTGTAACCAGTTTCAGTTTATAAACCGGCGTACCGTCAAAATCTTCTTTCCCGAGCAATTCAATCGTACTGCCGTATTCAGCGTAATTTAACAGTTCGCCGCCGATTTTCGCCATATTCCTGAACTGTCTTGCCATATCTTCACCCACTATTTCGGGTTTTTTCCCGCCCGTAAAAGGATTCAGCATCCATGCAGTTGTTCCGTCATAAACCTGCTTCATCGTCATTCCCTGTATAATAATTTCCAGCAAAACCTTATTTATTCTTTTACTCGTTTGCGTGAATGCAAAGTCCATTCCGCCCATTGTGGCGTATCCCGTTGCTTTAATGCTTGTAACGGCGTCCCATGCGGACTTTCCGCCTATGGCATCGGCATACTTCTGATAGATATCCTCGGCGGTCTGAGCTTTCGCGAAAGAGATAGATAATAACAGGAATAAAAATGAGAACAGAACTTTTTGTGTTTTCATAAGAATATAATAAATGTGTTTAATGTAAAGTTATATAAATATAATAATTTGAATGATTAAGATTTACTGAAAAATTAATGCGGAATCATTATTACGCCGCAGTAAAAAAACTTATTAAAGACTATAGAAAGACTTGAAAAAAAGTTTTAATAATAATATCATTGCATAAGCTTTCTTATGTTTTTTAAAACGGTTCTTTATATTAACAATTAAAAAAGTTCGACTTTTTTGGAGGGGTATATGAAAAAAACAAACTATTTTCTGATTATTTTCTTTTCTTTTTGCTCTTTTGCTTTCTCGCAATCGGGTTTCGATTTTGCCGCTAATAATGTGTTTACGTTTGCCGATACCGGTACGTCTCACATGCTGAAAAAATTTAACATGTCAATTCCTTATACTCTGGCTCCTGTTGGTCCGGTTTTTTCGCAGAATGTAATAGGACTTGAATTCGGCGGTCAGGGATATCTTTATTATTTCCATATGCCGTCAAGTTATAATTATGAATTATGGCGTATTGATACTGCAACCGGAACAAGAACCTCCGTGGGCGTCGCGGGAAACGTCAATGGGATTATCAATCGCGGTTTAGCATGGGATAATGTAGGAAAAAAGATGTATGTTATGTTTTCCACATCACCGTCAAAACTTTATACAGTGAATCTTAATACCGGAGCAATGACATTCTTCACTAATCTTTCTGCAAACGATTATATTATCGGATTTGCCGTCAATAACGCCGGCTCTATGTTCGGCATAAGTACTTTCGGAACAAAACTTGTCAGAATTAATCAGACAAACGGGACGACGACCGATATAGGCCTTCTCGGCGTAACACTCGGCGATGTTTACGGCTGCGATTTTGACCCCCTTACAGGTAAAATGTATTTGATGAGTAATTCAAATATTTACAGGATCGACACGGCAACAGGCGCCGCAACACTTACGGGCAGCATAGCGGGATCAGCGAAGTATCTCTCAATCGGCGGCGGTTTATATACCGGCATATCAAAACTTTCGGCTGAAATTCCGTCTTCGGTAAAGTTATACGACAACTATCCGAACCCGTTTAATCCGTCAACGAAAATTAAATTCGACGTTGCTTCATTATCGTTCCCGAACACAGGTAACGGGATTCATTTTGTATCATTGAAAATTTTCGATATGCTTGGGCGTGAAGCCGCAACCCTCGTGAACAGTAAACTATCTCCCGGGACATACGAAGTCAGCTGGAATGCTTCGGGTAATTCAAGCGGAATGTACTTTTATCAGTTATCAGTTGACAATGTTAATTATGCAGTTAAGAAAATGGCATTAACAAAATGAGAGGCAAGTGATATCAACTGAACTGATTTAACCCGTATCTTTATTTTGTTGAAAAACTCCTCGCAATGAAAAAAGTATCGGCAAATAATACGCAAATCACACAAAAAACCTGCATTAATAGCATGAAATTATCAATTGGTTCAGTCATCCGTTTGGTTTAAGTCCTAATTATATTTCCAGGAGATGCGAATATTAAATCACTTGATGAGAAGCAGAATAATAGATTGGAAACTTTGAAAAAGGAATTTGATAAATCAAGTGAACGGGGACAGGACTTATATGGAAACAAATTACCGGCCTTTCACATACATGGTTGCATTTATTTACAAATATGCGTATATTTGTAATAATTATTTTACACTATGAAAAAGAGATTTCTTTACAACGAGGTTATAAAATACCTTGAACATAAAAATGCTCTCATAATCACAGGTATGAGGCAAGTAGGTAAAACTACTTTACTTAAGCAGATTTATGATGAAGTTCAACATCCGAAAATCTGGTTCGATTTTGATAACCCTCTTGATTTATTATTATTTGAAAATAGTAATTATGAAGGAATTTATTCAAATTTACGCAAAGAGTTGAATTCTAAAAAGCATGACAGACTTTTTGTTTTTATTGATGAAATACAAAATTTTCCTGAAATCACTAAAATAATAAAGTATCTTATTGATAAACACGCGGTAAAATTTTTAGTCACAGGCTCTTCAAATTACTATCTGAAAAACCTCTTTCACGAGTCACTTAGCGGAAGGAAATTTTTATTTATACTTCGTCCGATGGAATTTAAAGAATATCTGTACTTTAATACCAATTTACCGGATTTGAAAATTAATGCTCTCAGCAAAATATCCTCGGTTAAATCTGTTGCTATATATGAATATAAGAAACATGAAAATGAATATGATAATTATTTACAATACGGCGGTTTGCCCGAAGTAGTTCTGAGTGATGATTTTGAAACAAAGCGTTTGGTATTAAAAAATATATTCACTTCATTCTTTGAAAAGGATTTAAGGTTATTAAGTGATTTAAGCGACATAAGGGAATTGCGCGATTTAATAATTCTGCTTTCGGCAAGAACCGGAAATATTCTGGATGTATCAAAGCTGTCGTCGGAGTTGGGAATAAATAGGGTTAAAACATATAGCTATCTCGAGTTTTTACAGGGGATATTTTTTATTAAATTAATACCAAAATATTCAAAAAGCATTGACAGAAGTATCGCCGGCGGAAGAAAGGTCTATTTCAGCGATAATGGATTATTGAATATTTTCGCAAAAATATCGTCAGGGCAGATGTTCGAGAATGCTATTGCCAATCAGCTCTTGAAATACGGTGAGTTAAAGTACTACAATGTGCGGAATACGAGTGAAATAGATTTTATACTGAATAATGAAACAGCCTTTGAAGTGAAGCATAAAGGAAGCGAGAGAGATGTTTTTGCATTGAAGAAAATATGCGAAAAGATAGGACTGAAAAAGCACTTTGTGGTAAGTAAAGAATATGTTAAAGGAAAAGGCATAATATTCGGCAGTAACTTATAATGGATTTAAACGGAATTGCTTGCAAGGTGAGGGAACTTGCCTGCAGTGACAGGAGTAGATATCGTATTTGTTAATAAAAATTCAAATTAGTCCGGGAAAAAGTTGAAAAATTTAATAAAATATTTTACGCGTTACATTGCTTCGGCACCGCGGGCGCGTATTAAATAACATCTCCGTCCCATAATTTCTTCAAAAATATCCGCCATGGAAAAATTTCAATATTATCGGATACGCGCGGTATTGATTCGTTGCATACTACAAATGCTTTTTCCGGCTTATATTCTTCTCTGAATTTTTTTATTGCTTTTAAATCTGAATTATCAACATTATTTTTTCCTTTTATCTCAATCGCAACCTGACCTCCGTTTAAAATGAAATCTACTTCCAAACCGGATTTTGTCCGCCAGAAATTTATTTGATAATCTGATTCTCTGTATGACCTGTGCGCGAGTAATTCCATCAGTATAAAGTGTTCGAATGCCTTCCCGAACTGCTCACCCCTTTCTTCTTTTATTTCTCTGTGCACTATAGCGCCGGCAACTCCTGCATCAAAAAGATAAAACTTAGGAGCCTTATTTATAACCTGCCTTTCCTGTCTTCTTTTGAAAGGCTCCAGCATCGTTCCTAAAAGTGTGTCAGATAGAATCTGATAATATTCCCGGACGGTTTTTGAATCTACTCCGCATTCTCTTGCTATATTTGAATAATTAATAAGCTCGCCGTGTGAGTATGCCATTGAATCAAAAAATCTGGAAAAGGCAGGGATATTCCTGGTAAGACCTTCTTCAAACACTTCCTGTTTAAGATAATCCTCTATGTATGCCTTGATTGTCTTTTTATAATTATCCTGAATGTAATGAGACGGAATAAATCCATGATTTAATCCTCGTAATAAATTAAAATTATCCAGTTCTTCAGTAACAAAGGGGAACATTTCAAATCGCCACGCTCTCCCGCCAAGTAAATTTGCTTTTCCGCGTTTAAGTTTTCTTGCGCTTGAACCGCTTAAAATAAATCTTATACCTTTGTTTTCAATAAGCCAGTGAACTTCATCAAGCAACTGTGGTACCTTTTGAATTTCATCAATAATAACAGGGTGATTTAATTTTCCCTTCTCCACAGCAAGCAGCTGCTCCCTTAATAGATACGGTTTGTTAATAAAAGATATATACTCATCTGTCTTTAATAAATCATAATAAATGCTCTCCGGAAAAAACTGTTTTAGATATACCGTTTTACCCGTTTTTCTTGCACCCCATAAAAAAGCCGACTGTTCTCTTGGTAAGCGTATGTTTAATAACCGTTTATATGTTTTCATAAAATTATTAATTCCGAAATAGCTGTCTAATCTCGGAGTATATTCCGAATTGGTTGTCTATTTTCGTAATAGTATTTAATCCGCGATTAAGATGCAAGTGTAAAATCATTGCTCCGCCGGTGTAATGCTCTTTTCTTTTTTGACTTATTGCAGGGAGATAATTATATCCGGGTTTGAATTAAATAATATTTAGTAAATGTTTAGTGATAAAATCATGTAAATTACAGACACGAATATTTACATCCGTAACGTAATCATCTGAGTTCGGGGTTATAACAAAACTTGATTTTACTTTTAAATCAGCAATAGATTTTTTCAGACCAGAAATATCTTTCGGATTTGGTGAATATTTTATTTCAGCGAGCGCTGTGGGAATATTGGATTTAACAAAAACAATATCAGCTTCGGTGCCTTTATGTGTTCTGTAATAGTACAAAGAAATATCTTCATTTTTTAACTGGTCTATTTGTTCTATAGCATAACCTTCCCATGAACTGCCTATCATAACATTTCCCTGTAAACTTTTAAAATCTTTAATTCCGCCTAACCGGTGGAGCATTCCGCTGTCTCTTATATAGATTTTCGGCGACTTAACAAGGCGTTTACCGATATTTACATAAAACGGCTGAAATTGTCTGAGTATAAATGCTGATTCCAGAAAATCAAGATAACTTTTTATTGTAGGGACGGATAATCCGAGTGCGCTTGCGAAATCGCTCATATTTAAAATCTTCCCGTTATAATGGCTGAGCATCGAAAGTAATTTTCTCGAAACCGAATTACTAATACTAAGACCCATATTTCTGAAATCCTTTTCGATATAAGTCCGTATAAAATTGTTTAGCCAGATATTTGAGTCTTTGTTGTTTTTGGGTAGAAAACTATCAGGAAAACCACCCCGAAACCAGTGTGTATATAACACTCCGGGCTTGAAAATTTCAATCAGATTAAAAGGGTTAAGTTCAAAATATGCTATTCTGCCCGCAAGAGACTCCGAACTTCCTTTGATAAGGTTTGGCGAAGCCGAGCCAAGCAGAAGGAATCTGCCCGAAACTCTTTTTTTATCTATCATGGAGCGCAGAACAGGAAATAGTTCAGGCATATTTTGAATTTCGTCTAAAACGACGAGTCTGTCAGAATTATCTTCAAGAAATAAAGTAGGATTCTGGAGCTTCAATAAATCATCGGGATTTTCGAGATCTAAATAAACCGTTTGCTTTTTGATTTTTCCTGCAATAATTTTCGCAAGAGTAGTTTTCCCGGATTGTCTTGGTCCGATTATCCCGACAGCAGGAAACTTTCTGATTAAACTAATGACTTTGGATTCTGCAATTCTTTTTATCATGGGTCAATATATAGAAATTGGTGAAAATTTAAAATCCAATTTTAATATTTCACCAACACAGACATAAATCCCTCATGCTTTACAGCGCAAAACTTAACTCTCTTTACTAACTTGATTATTTAAAAGTTTAAAGGAATTTTGATTAATTATTAGTAATTACTTCAAACTCAAATCCCTGTAATGAGGATACTAAAATCTATTATCATAGACGACGAACTTCACGGAAGAAATAACCTTCATTCCCTGTTAAAGTCTTATTGCCCGGAAATTGATGTAATCGGGAAATGCGGCAAGCCCTTTGAAGCCAAGAAAATGATATATGAACTGAAACCCGATGTTGTTTTCCTTGATATTAATATGCCTCAGTTGAACGGTTTTGAACTGCTTGACAGCCTGTCGGAAAAAGATTTCCTTACCGTATTTGTTACCGCACACGCGGAATTCGGAATTCAGGCAGTCAAAGCAAATGCCGTTGACTATCTGCTGAAACCCATTGATTACATAGAACTTCAGCAGACAGTAAAAAAACTAATTTCAATCAGCGAAAACAAAATCGTTGATAAAGAAACTCGTAGTTCAACGACTGAGAAGAAAATTTTAGTTTCTCACAGCGAAGGTTCATCGCTTATCGCGTGTGCCGATATAGTGAGGCTTGAGGGCAATAATAATTATACTATAATACATTTCTGCAATAAAAAACCGCTGACAGTTGCAAAGACATTAAAAGAATTTGAATCTTCCGTACCTGAAGAAATTTTCTTCAGGATACATAAGTCTGAAATAATCAATCTGAATTATGTAACGGATTACACTCACCATGACGGAGGATATGTCACCATGAAAACAAGCGAAAGAATCGAGATTTCCCGGCGTCGTTTTCAGGATTTCGAAGCAGTGATGGAAAAGCTTTCCCGTACATCCCCCTCAAATCACAAATAGTATTCTTCGAAGGAATAAAATATCCGGTCAGGGGTAGGTTTCCGAAATATACTCTGAAATCTTTGCCACAAATTTTTTCGCATTTTCTAATTGCCCTTGAGCATCTTCTCTTGAAACGATAAAAAAATCCTGATAATCAGATTGCATCCGAAACATTTCAGCATCTTTGATTATCAAAAAATATTCTTCTTCTATCTTTTTTTCCTTGATGAAGTTTTTATTAAAAAAAGAAATGATTCCCGTATGTTTTTTAGAATCAAATTTTTCATAAGCTAATAATGCTCTTGCGCAATGAAAAATCGAATAGTACGAGCGGTTTAGTGACTGAGAATATTTTTTAGCATCAAAATTTATTTCAGATGTTTCAAGGTCTTCCTTAGCTTTTGAAAGCCTGTAATCGGCAAGTTCCTTTATACTTTTGTCCAAAAGGGGATACCCTCACTCTGAATATTTTGATAAAAGGGAACGAACTCTGAGTATTTATTGAAATCCTCGTTATTTACTACTAAGAATGAAAACACTTTTTCATACTTTAAGTCAAGAAAAGAAGATGTCTTAACAAGTTCGCTGCGTATTTTCCTGATTTCAGCATCCGAATAATCCGTAAGTATTAATATATCAATATCTGATTCCAGCTCAGCGTCATTTCTTGCATAAGAACCAAAAAGGATTAATTTATTCAATTTATCTCGGTAGAGATTAAAAACAGAATCTTTAATCTCTTCAATAATCTCACTATTTAAATCTTTGATGCCCATATTGAAATAAATATAAATATCGTATTTATTAATAAAAATTCAAATTAGTCCGGAAAACAGTTGAATAATTTAATATAATATTTTACTCGTTACATTGCTTCAGCACCGCAGGCACGTTTTAAATAACATCGCCGTCCCACAATATGCTCTCAGGAAAATATTGTTTTAGATATACCGTTTTACCCGTTTTTCTTGCACCCCATAAGAAAGCTGACTGTTCTTTTTGTAAGTGTATGTTTAATAACCGTTTATAATTTTTCATAAAATTATTAATTCCGAATTAGTCGTCTATTCTCGGAATATATTCCGAATCGGTTGTCTATTTTCGTAATAGTATTTAATCCGCGTTTAAGATGCGATTGTAAAATCACTGCTCCGCCGGTGTAATGCTCTTTTCTTTCTTGACTTATTGCACGCCGATAATTATATCCGGGACAGTCCCTTTTTGTCCGGCAATTATTGTTTATATATCTATATATTGTAACAAAACAAGGGCAAAATTCATAAAATATTGTATCACTTTCTGAATTCCATTAATTAATTCGCTAAACCTCATAAACCGCTCTCATAAACTGTTAGTCTGCCAAATTACTTTATCTTCGGTAAATGTATTTTTAAAAAATCTATCAGATTGCAAACTCTGATATTTTTTCTTATAAGATAATCTTCCGAGTGCGGAGTAATAATGAAATTGCTTTCAGTAGCGAGATCCTGTATTGTCACGGAGAGACTCTTCCTGACCTCAGGGGCATTGCTGTATTTTATTTCCGCGGCAGCGATCGGTTTGTTTGATTTTACAAATACTAAATCGCATTCGGCTCCGTCCTGAGTCCTGTAAAAATATATTTGTATCCGGTCATTCTTCAATTGCCTTATCTGTTCTATTACATACCCTTCGAACGAATAACCGAGTATTAAATTTTTTTGCAGTAAATCAAAGGACTGAATACCGCAAAGACTGTGCAATATACCGCTGTCCCTGACATATAGTTTCGGAGATTTCACTAATCGTTTTCTTGCATTGTGATAAAAGGGATATAATTTAAACACCATATAAGAATACAAAAAATATTCAACGTATTTATTAACCATAGTATAACTTACGGCTAATGACTTGGAAAACCGGCTTGCATTAAAAACCGACCCCTGGGCGCTTGCTATGAAAGACCATAACTTGAACAATGTTTCTGAAGAAGCATTTAATCCGTACGCAGGTAAATCGCGCTCTATATAAGAGTTTACAAATGAATTCAGCCAGTTTTGTGATGAGGATATTTTCTTTGCAAGAAGTGAATTCGGGAAACCGCCTAAAAACCAGTGTTTCTCCATTTTATATTTATCTTCTATTTCTAACAAATTGAAAGGAGAAAGTTCAATACTCGATATCCTGCCTGCCAGCGATTCCGATGATTTTCTTAGCAGGAAAGGATTCGCGGAACCAAGCAATATAAATCTTCCGGGTTTCCGTTTTATATCAATCAGTGCTCTTAATGATTCGATAATAGAAGGCATCCTTTGCACCTCGTCTATAATTACGCACTTATCTGAATTTTGTTCTAAAAATAGTTCGGGGTCCGATAGTTTTCTGAAATCTCTCGAGTATTCAACATCAATGTAAACAGTTTCCCTTTTGATAAACTTCTGTATATACTTTGCAAGAGTTGTTTTCCCGGATTGCCTCGGTCCGAGTATCCCGACTGCCGGAAACTCCTTTATGAGAGTCAGCAGTTTTTGAGTGATTAATCTGTCAATCATTTTATTTGATGTTTTTTATCCCTGCATATTACAAATATTACTTGTAATATGCAGGGATAAAATTTTACCCTTTCAAAAGTTATAATGGCAAAATATCGCAAGCAATTTCCTTTTCACCGAATTACTAAATGGTGAAAAACAGACTACTACTACAGAGGGACTGCGCCCTTGTCCTACTCTGCAATAACAAGTGATATCAACTGATAACAGCTGATATCGGTTTTAATGTAAACTAAGGCAGAAGTTTTTACCGTATTAAGACCATTTTTTTCGTTTCGGAAAAATTATCCGTACGGAGCGTATATAAATATATACCGCTCGATAATTCTTTTGCGTCAAATCTCACTTCGTAAGTCCCCGGCTGTAACGATTCGTTAACAAGCGTAGTTATCTCACGCCCGAGCAGATCATAAACCTTTAATGAAGCATTCCCTGCAACTGACAACTGAAAACGAATAACGGTTGAAGGATTAAATGGATTCGGATAATTCTGTTTTAACGCAAACTTATCCGGGATTGTTGAGCTCAGATTGTTAATTCCCAAAAGAAAAGCATACTCCATAAATATGCACGAATTCAGCGCACACACGGCAAATAATTTCCTGTCCGAAGTCAAATACGAGCCGTATATATCATCTATCGAAGAAAGCAAACTCTGATTTGTCCACCCCGAGCCTCCGTTCGTAGTGACATAAACTGTACCGTATGTACCTAAAACAGCGCATTCAAGAGGACTTAATACTTCCACGGAGTAATTTGTTATGATGGTAGTTGATGTATAGCTCACGTTTGACCATGGAGTTGCTCCTCCGTTTGTTGTTTTATAAACCCTGTTGTTCGAGCCGACGCAGTAACCCGTTAATGCATTATACATTTCAATATCATACAGAGAACCCGCCAGATAATTGTCTCCGAGCGCCGTTGAATCCCACGTCGTTCCGCCGTCCGTAGTTCTGCAGGGTCTCGGTCTGTTATTTAATACCCATCCCGTATTTGCATCAATCATGCTGGCATTGTAAATCAGATAACTCGTTCCCGTATTCGGACCTAATTTTTGCCTGAACCAGTTTACTCCTCCGTTGGTTGTCTTGAAAATAGTCGAGTCTCCCGTGACTGCAGTTCTTGAAAACACCCATCCTGTTTGCGAATCCACAAAATCAATGCATGAAAGTGTAAGACCCGCCGGCATATTCGGTATTACAAGCGAATCCCAGGACACACCTGCATTTGTAGTTTTATAAACAGCAGACCTGCTTCCGCATATAAATCCCGTATTCTGATTAATCATATCTATTCCGTAAAACTCCGCAATTGAAGTCGGCGAAAAAGCCGAAAGACTCCAGTTGACTCCTCCGTTTGAAGAAATCATTATCTGGTCGTGCGTCGTTCCGGGTATTGACGCCGCCCCCGCCGCAATCACCGTCCCGAAACCGGGAGAAGACCACACACACCTCATACTTCCTTTTTTCAGATTCCGGCTGTGAGTGATTTTATTTGACGGTCCCAAACACTGATACATAGAGCCGTTTGCGCCGACAGTAATCATGGTATCACCGGTAACGGAAAAATCCGACGAATAATAATAATTGCTCCATGGAAGCACTGACGCGGGAGCGATAAATGAAATTGAATCCCATGTCGCTCCATAGTTAGACGACCTCCATAAATAATTTGAATTACCTGTAAGATAGACGGCGCCATTTCGGTATTTTATATCAAAGAAGTGTATATTTCTGTCAAACAAAACGCCCGACATGTTTATCCAGTTATAGCCCCCGTCCGTAGTATAGCGGCATCTGCCCCAGTCCCCGCAGACGAATCCCGTGTTTGCATCCGTAAAGGCAACCTTATAGAGATTAACAAGCGTTCCGGAGATATATGTATTCCACAGATAACCTCCGTTTGTTGAAATGCATACGTCGCCGAGTGAATTTAATACAAGAAGCTTATTTTCGTTGAATGCGTAAAGTTCGTATGGATTAGGATACGGAGGAGCCGTTCCGAATCCTGCATTCCAGTTCAAACCTCCGTCCGTTGATTTCATTAATCTGTAACCCGTCTGACCGCTGATCACATATCCTGTCAGATTGTTAATAAAATATATTCCCGTTATAGTTGCATTAACGGGAGCGGGATTTCCGGGCACGCTGTCAAATGTTACCCCTCCGTTTGTAGTCCTGAAAATCGAACCGTAAGTCCCTGTTACAATTCCCGTGTTCGGGTCGAAGAACCATGCATTAAGCAGATTTGCTCTTTGCAATGGTATCCCCGACATCCTTCCGGAAATATGATGAAATGTCCAGTTAACACCTCTGTTTGTAGTCTTAATGAAAGTTCCTTTTGCGCCGATTGCATAAAAAGTGTTGGCGTTCCACATTTTCACCCACCGAAGCTCGTTTCCCTGGGGCGACTGATGCATCCATTTCCAGCTATTGTATAACTGGGCGTTAAGGCTTGCAGTAAAAAGAAGGAATAACGGAAAGAAGAATAGGATAAACTTTTTCATACTAATTGTTTTTGAACTGTTTAGCAATTACCGGATTATAAGAAATAAAAACACATAGTTCAGTATAAAAAAGAATAATGAAAAATTGCGGTATTAATTATGAATACATTTTAGTTACTAATCTCTCTATTTTACGTCTAAAATATAGCACTTGAAGACATCATTTATAATATTCTTTATTTAGTCATTTATTTTATTATCGAAACTATTTATTTTTTTATTGCTCATATACACATCACGGTAAATACGTTCTTATTTAATAAGTTTATTGCATTATAAATTTAATTTTTTATCTTATGAAAAAAGGCTTTTCGACTGTTGTAATTACAACTCTATTATTTAAAGTAGTCAGTTTGTTTTTTGCCGGTAATGTTTTTGGACAAAGCATTGATAATTGTTATGGCACATGGGAGGGTGAGATAATTAAATTTAATAATACAAAAAGTAAGATAATTATTACCAAAAACGGAAAAATAAAAGCCTGTGAAAATAATTCTGTAAATATTTACAGTAAAAATACAATTCTGATAAGTTGTGAATTTGCCGGAGTTCTTTTTTCTGATTTTACAGCATATTTAGATTATTTAACGCCACCTGACAAAAAAAGCTTCAAAAATCCAAACGTAAGTATTCCCTCTGAAGTTGCAGGACTTATTGAAGGCCTCGGGATTTACAACTGCCCGGACTCTCCTGATATTATGGGTTTTTTTGACTGTAAAACAGGGGTCCTGACATTAATAGAATGGAGAGAGCAACCGAATTGGCATGTGTATTACGAAAAGAAACAGTTTAAGAAAATATCCGGAGATATTCCTGTAGTAACCGAAAACACTTCCAAAGCAATAATTAATTTATACAACCAGTCGAATTCTTCCGTTTTCACATCTCCCGGGGAAAACAGCACCTGCAAACTGCAGGCAGATGTTGACTGTTCCGACCCGAAGGCTAAATCAGGAAGAAAAGTGCGAATTGAATTTACCGGCGATAAACTTGGTTCTTTCAATACTGCGGAAGCCGTAACCGGCTCAGACGGTAGAGCGTATTTTACCTTTACCGCACCCGGCGAGAATGCTCTGAACGGAAAGAACGAAGTAACTATACAGGTAAAAGCAACCGATATTGCAAGCGGGGAAATCTCGGTGATTCCAATCACTATTCTAAACCGGAATATAAAGTCGTTCTTTTCCGCACAACATATTATCATGCCGCAGGGGGCTCAGTTTTACAACGAATTAAAAGTGTTTATTAATGCTCCTCCGAAAGGCGACGGTTATCAGGCAAGTATTACCACAAAAGATGCTCTCGGACTGATTACAAACAGCACGGATAATCCTGGCGGAGAAGCGCCGCTGCTTACAAAAATCAGACCGGGGCAGGAATATAAATTTTATTACCATAATACGGGAAGCATAGTACATTCACAGGCTGTTGAAGAAGAAGTTACTCTTGAAATTCCGGAGATAAATTTCAAGCAGGTTGTTAATATTTCTATCGGAGTGGATTTAACGGTACAGAATATAGAAAGGAAATGGAAAGGAACGGTATATCCCGGTCTGCCCGAACCACTGGAAATCCATATTGCGGATAATTTTCATCCGAATGCCGACCTTGAGAAAATATTTGATGATTTCGATATAAAAATGAGGGTCAGAATAGAGCCGCAGACAATAAGCCAGGAACCGGTAATGTCAAAATATTCCGACGACTATCTGAGCAGGTTCACTACACTGTTTGAAGGGTATATGTTCGGTAAAAACATTGTTACATCGTCGGGCGATGCTTTTGTAACCATAAAGAAATCAAATGACGGTAAATATATTCTCTGCAAGACCGGCAGGGAGGCGTTGCCGTTTGTGATGATGTTCGACAGGGGGATGTATGAATTTAATGTTGAACTGATTGATATAAATTATCCCGAACAGCAAAACAATAATTCCAAAACAATCTCATTTAATGTTGAACAATACAGGGACGGCACCGATGAATTTTTAAAAACCGCATTAATTCCTATGAGCAAGGTCATGATTGATTTCCTGACGGGGGGCTTAATGGCTTACGGTGACGTTGTCTCGGCAACAGCCGACGCCGTAATGTACGAGGGTGCCATAAAAGACGGCAAACTTCTGGATGCGGCAGTTGGATTGTTCGGAATTTTTTGCGGCGGCGTGGAAAGCGCTAAGCAAATAAAGAATGTAATAACCGGGAATATCGAGCCGGTAACCAAAAGCATGAAGAATATCATTAAGATGATATCACTTTCAACAAATGTCCAGCAGATTGTTGCACTGATAATGAACGAAAAGAAAGGCGGCGGCGAAAAGACTTCTTTTAAGGATATTTCAGATAAACTTAAATATCCGCAATTATTTTTGAAGGGGTCAAAAGAGCATTTTCTTATAATCATGGATAAATCCGGTGTGAAAAGTTATTCCGCAATTTTGAAAAGCGGCAATAAACTTTCTGCGGTTGCCGATAAATTGAAAAACAACACATCTGCCGAACAGAGGATAGACGATAATGGCGATTACGTAATTGTACCATGCAAAAACGATGAAGAGGTAACGTTAAATCTTGATTTCAACGGGAGCGGAGGAATTCTGTACAGAGTAACAAAAGATAAAATTGATAAAATTGAATACCCGAAATCATCATCCGGAAAGATCACTGTTGCAAGCGGCAACTCTCTGACGTTCGGAAAAGAAAACAAGGGTAAAGAAACAAAGGAAAGCAAAACATCGCTTTTTTCAGGTTCATGGGAAACCGCTGAATTCGGGTCAGTATCATTTGTAATTACGGGAAGTACGGTGATAGGGACATGCAGTAAGAATCTGGGCGGTATGAAAGGTACACTTTCATCCGACGGAACAAAAATCACGGGAGAGTGGGCAAGGTTTCCGACATACAGTTCGCCTAACGACGCGGGTAAATTTGAGATTACGGTTTCGGCGGACGGAAAATCATTCAGCGGTAAATGGTGCAAAGGCACGGATGCAAAAATTAAACCCGACAAAACTTTGAACGGAAAGAAGAAATAATTAATATTGATTTATCGGGTATTGCCCCCCGTCATTGAAATCACTTTTTCGAATACGTTATTAACTTCAATGTCGTTAATATTGTCCGTAGGAGATACGATATATTCACATCCCTCAGTTATAGGCGGCCACTGATAACACATTGACGGAATGAAAAATGAGAGTACCTTTGTGCCGGATATACTTGCCAGATGCATTACTCCCGTATTGTTAGTTATGTATAACGATATCCTGCTCAAAACTGCAACGAACTCTTCGTCTTTCTTGTCACAAATTGTAAAATTAATCTTTTTTTCTTTGAGTATATCTGACAAATGGTTCGTGATTTCCTTATCAATTTCCCCCGAGGTTATAAGAATGTATGGCTTGTATTTGCTGTCAATCAACTCTATTAAATCAGCGAAGTTGTTGTAATGCCAGGTATTAACTTTTTGTCCTGCGCCCGGATGAAATCCGATGATGAGTTTTTCTTTATCCGGGAATTGATTAATTATGTATTTTTCCGCAAAAGATAAAGCAGAATCTGAAAGTTTGAATCGTGTTTTAATAATCTCTTCTTTACTCAAATCACAGCCTATTTGTCTGACCACTTCAAGACCTCTTTCCATCTGATGGGTCTTTTGTTTTTTCCAGTCGAAATCCGATTTTATATTAAGTAAAAAACGGAGTTTATTTGTTTTTCCGTCAACACTCCGGACACCGGCTCTTTTCTTTGCCCCGGAAAAAAAATTAATCAAATGAGAATTACTCGATATTTTTATTGTCGAAGGTACTATCCCAATATCATATCTCGCCCTGCGGAGCATTTTAAAAAATTTAATTTTAGATTTTAAAGATGAATTATCATAATAAATAACTTCGTCCAGCTCAGGTATGATTTTCTTGTAAGACACATTATAATGCGACCATCCGTACACCATCGTTATATAGGATTCCGGAAATTTCAGTTTCAGTGCTTTAACGGCAGGGATCAGGCATACAGTGTCACCGACCATATTACTTTCCTGCCTTACAATGAGTATTTTAATTGTCTTTTGCATATTATTATGCCTCGCAAACATTATTTGCTGAATTTAGTCAGATTAATTTATATATTTCAACCTAAAACTTTTACCATTATCCGCTCAAAAATTCCTTGTATTATAGAATTACAGTGCTTAGCTTTAAAAAAAAATGTGACCAGAAAACAGTTTCTAAACTCGTTTACCGGAGTAATATATTTTTTGATAATTATCTCCTGTTACAGTTGCACGGGAGATACAATTACGGGAAGTAGTTTGGCTCCGTCATTCTTCGGCGGTTACCTCGAGTCAGAAGCCGCTGTCAATATGACGCTTGCGGCTCTCTGCTACACTGCCGAGAATAATCCGAATATAGCCGAAATAAAAGATTCCCTGATACTTCAGCTCTCTGATTCAACTTACGCAACCGGCGGAAGATGGGAGCTTGCATGGGGACCCGGAATAAGTCCCGGACGGGGTAATATGATGTATGTTGCCGTTGACACTACAAGCGACACGATTTATTACGCAATTGCAGTGAGAGGTACGGACTGGGAATTTCCGTCGAATATTATAGAAGATATGGAAATCTGGAAGCTTGCCAAATATCCTTTCGGCGGGACGGATGACTCGGTAGCCGTTGGTTCCCTCGCCGGACTTGATACGCTTCTTGCGACGGTTGACCCTGTCAGCGGACAGAGTCTTGAAACGTACCTGAATAATATACCAAACGGGCATTTGAAAATGTATATTACAGGACACAGTCTTGGAGGAGCGCTTGCAACATTGATTACAGCATGGTTCGCCGATAAGGGTTTCGCGAACAAATTCGCACTCGAAGCTTATACGTTTGCCTCGCCCACCGTCGGGAATGCTTCTTTTGCATACCATTACAATGGTATTCTCTCTGCCTCGCTAAATGCACAGTCACACAGAGTTGTTAATTCAAAGGACCTTGTACCGTTCGGCTGGGCAGGTCTCGGTAATGTTGTACCTTATCAAATTCCTACAACCGTACCTGTTGAAATAGCCCTCGTATTCGATGCAATACAGATTTATCTTAATGTGAAAGGAATAAAATATAAACACGTTGAAACACAACAGCCTATCGGTTCGTTAATTCCATTAAACTGCTCGGGCGGCAGTACAATCGGAAACTATTTTTGCTGGGTCGGATTTGAGCACTCGAAAAACAATTACCTGAGACTGCTTCATGCTGATACGGTGAAACTAAAAAACGTACAGAAAGGAATATTTTGATAATATCCAACGATGCCCTGCGGCGTTTCAATCTGATTTTTGATTATCAAAACAGCAAAACTGCTGATAAAGCCAAACGGCTCATTCAATGAACCGTTTGAAATAATAAGGTAATAAAAAGAAGGGGAGTGATTTCACGTAAATCACTCCCCTGAAAAATAAAGAAAACCGTATTTTAATAAATCAGAATCATCTTCCTTGTGTCTATTAACGCTCCGTTAAAATAAAGCGCGTAAAAATAAACTCCGGATGAAATTCCATTTGGATAATACTGAACTTTATGATTACCGGCATTGTAATTAATATTATTCAGAACTCTCTTTACTTCCTTGCCTGAAATATCGTAAACAACGAGAGAAACTAAACCGTTTTGCGGGATACCGAATTCAATATTAGTCGAAGGATTAAACGGATTCGGGTAGTTCTGCTGTAAATTAAATTTGTCCGGTATGCCGAAATTATTCACTATACCCGTTATTCCAACGCCGAGAGTGATAAATCTTTCATGCACAGGCGTTCCGTTAGGACCGTTACCCACAACCCTGACAGTGTATGAACCGTTTGGAACTCCGCCTGCTGTCTTTATTCTCAGCCTCAGTGAATCGGGAAATGTGGTCAGCAGGTTTTTCTGTGTATTCGCCGTTTTGTCTAAAAATGTCATTGTTATGGAACCTGTTCCCGGAGGATTTGTAACTGTTGCCGAAAATAATGCTGTATCACTGTATAATTTTACCGCCGGTACGCTTACAGATGCGAACGAGCTGTCATTTAGTCCGTTCATAGATATCGCCGCGGGAATAACACTCATCGCAAAATCGGGGAAATATGCTCCCATATTAAGTGGAGTTGCGTTTCTGTGGTCACCCCATACGCTGAAACTGACCTTTGGATTATTTGCGGTAACCGTTGTGTAATCCCCCCTGTATGAGTTAGGTGAAACCGGAGGATTCGGGAAAGGAAAAGTAGCATTGCTTATCTGCTGATTGGTTACGAATGTTTGTCCGCCGTCTGTCGTGTATGTTCCGTAAATAGCGGTCTGAAATGTTGCGGGGTTAGCCCTGTCATCATACCAGTGTATATATAACTTCCCTGTAGTTCTTTCGCAGAATATTTCCGGAAACTACTGGTCGCTCAGAGTGGGATTGGGGTTATCATTAACCCTGTTCCCCGGTGACCATGTTGCTCCCTGGTCTGTTGAGTAACGAAGCCAGATATCGGGTTTATTTCCGTTTCCTGGGGGATCGTTCGATGCATTAACGCAATATAATCTTCCCCTGTAAGGTCCGTTGGAATTATCCATTGCAATTTTAGGGTGCGAATCGGTTCTTGCATTATTAATTGTGTGCCTGCTTCCCGTATAATAACCGACATATCCTGTCCAGCCGGACTGAGTTGACATAAGCGTAAAGTTTGCGCCGCCGTTTGTTGAGCGATAAAAATTATAAATTCTTCCGCCATTAGAAGATCCGGTATTGGTAACATACATTACACAACCTCCGTCAGTTGCACCGTTCGGTCCGACTGCAATATAACAACCGGGCAAAGAATTGCTGGGGGAGAAAGTCGTTGTCCATGTTAAGCCGGCATCAGTGCTTCTGGCAAAATTACCTGGAGTCATTGCCGCATAGACATAATTGGCATAAGGACCGTTTCCCGTATATTCGGCAGTCACATGGTTCCTGTCGTTTCCGCTGACGGATAAAATCGGTGCCGACCAGTTCATTCCGTTATTTGTCGAGCGGTAAACATACTGACCCGATACTCCTGACGCATAAATTAAAACGCCGCTTCCTGTATGAGTTGCCCAGGGGTCACAGCAGGTTCCTCCTGGATAACCGGGATTATTGAGATACCAGTTAATGCCTCCGTTTGTTGTCCCGCGTGCGTTCTGAGGCGAGCCGTTCGCATTAACTCCGAAAAATATCCATAAAGGGTTAAGCGGATTAGACGATCCGTATTGTTCATAATAATCAATACCAATATCAAAGTTGTCAAAATTGTTTACCGTAACAACCATCGGCTGATCACCCCGCGGGGGAGAGAATACAGAGCGTGATTCCTGTGTAGGTCTCTCAAATCTCGGGTCATTATCGTCAATGGGATGGTCGGGAAATTGTCCCTGAAACAGTATAACACAAAATGCTGAAATAACTAAAAGGGAAGGAATTATTAACTTATTCCCAAATAAAGTAAAATTTTTCATAATTAAACTAATTAGTTTTTGTATTTACCGTTAATATAAATGTTAATATAAAAAGAAATAAGCCAAATAACTGATTTTTCGGTAACAGTATTTCCTTAATATATGACAACCGTTGAGAGCGAATTCATTACGGAGATTTTGTGGGCAGGAACGTAATAGATTATTCTATGCATTAAATAGTATCAAATGATACCTAAGCAATATAAGACTTAACAGACAGATGGTTCGTTTTCTTCTTCAGTTAATGGGGGATTAACGTAAATAACAATAATAATTTTACCTGATATAACTCATCTCGCTGTTTTTTCTTCTGTCAAAATTTGTCATTTCATTTGAATGCGCCTTAATTTATTTTACAATCGTACTTAAAGTAAATAAATTAATAATATGAAGGCAAAAGTCTTGATTCTTTCCGCAATCGTGTTTTTTGTTTCTATTCTTTCCGGTTATCCTCAGGAGAAAAATATTTTCATTCCGAATGAAGTGAGAAGAGCATATAAAAAAGAGTCGCGTGATTATAAAGGTGTTCCGGGGAAAAATTACTGGCAAAACCGTTCAGACTATGTTATTAAAGCGGAGTATAATCCCGAAACCGCAAAAATCACGGGCAGTGAAGATATTACTTATTTTAACAACAGTCCGGACACATTGAAAAGTATCGTATTGAGATTATACGGAGATGTTTTCAAAAAAGGAAATATGCATAACATTGAAATGGACCCGGTAGATTTAACGGACGGCGTGAAAATTATATCGGCGAAAACAAGTGATGAGATATTTGATGTTTCGGAGGGAAGTAAATCTGCCGTAAGGTCAGGTACCAAACTGACCCTTAAACTTAAAAACTTTATTGCGCCTTTATCACAGCAAAAAATACTTATTCAGTGGGAATTGGTTATACCCCAAAAAACATTTATAAGAATTGGTGCCTATAGCCGGAATAATTCATTCATCGGATTATGGTATCCGCAGGTGGCGGTTTATGATGATATACGGAAATGGGATACGCAGGATTATCTTGGACAGCAGGAGTTTTACAATGATTTTGGAAATTTCGACGTGGAGATTACCTTACCGGAAGGTTATGTTTCGTGGGGCACGGGTGAATTGCAGAATGCAGGAGAAGTATTACGGAATGATATTTTAGAAAAATACAACAGAGCAAAAACGTCAGGTGAAATTATAAAAGTAATTGAAGAAAATGATTACACCAAAGGTGTTGTTACAAAAACAGGTGGTAAACTTGCCTGGAAATTCAGGGCTGAAACGGTAACAGATTTTGCATTCGGCGTGAGCAACGAATATTTATGGGATGCAGTCAGTACTCCCGCGGGCGAAAACGGAAAAAGAGTGCTCATATCCGCGGCTTATTCGAAAGAATCCGCTGATTTTTTTGAGGTGTGCAGTTTTGCAAAAAAGACCGTAGAATATTTATCGGATATTTTCCCCGGGATTAGGTTTCCTTTCCCTGTATTAACTGTATATAACGGCAATGACGGAATGGAGTTTCCTATGATTGTAAATGATGGTTCGTTTCCCGAACGGACAGATGCAGTATATGTAACCTCACATGAAATTATTCACATGTACTATCCCTTTTTTGTGGGAACGGATGAAACTCGTTACGCATTTATGGATGAGGGCTTTGCCGTATATATTCCCGAGGAATTACAGGTGCAGATTGAACCAAATCTGAACCAGAAATTAAAACAAACAACTTTTTTCTCGAGAGCATCCGGTGTCGCAAGCGAGCCGCCGCTGATTAATTATTCAACCTATTTATACGGCAATCAGTATTTTGCATCTTATTACGGAAAATCAGAGCGGGCACTCGTTACGCTGGAAGAGCTGCTTGGCAGGGATAAGATGAAAGAGGTATTCGTTGAATTTACAGAGAGGTGGAAATACAAGCATCCTACTCCGTATGATTTCTTCTTTACGGTTGAAGATGTAACGGGAATGGATTTATCCTGGTTCTGGAAACCGTGGTATTTTGAATACAATTTTGCGGATTATGCAATTACATCTGTTGAAAACGGGAAAATTACTATAACTAATGTCGGGAAATTACCGTCACCGGTT
>Ga0247842_10001759_pt1 | contig 34420 bp, 17 predicted proteins | sample LaCruzMarch2015__3_FD_192411 | JGI IMG/M metagenome (GOLD analysis project Ga0247842, IMG submission 192411) | Freshwater microbial communities from meromictic Lake La Cruz, Castile-La Mancha, Spain - LaCruzMarch2015_19m | ecosystem: Environmental > Aquatic > Freshwater > Lake | place: Spain...
AAAAACGCAGCTTCTGGTTGGGTCTGGGGCTTTGTGTCTATTGACCTGGATACAGCGCATTCTTTGCATGACGTGATAATTACAAGCGATGGACGTTTGTCTGCTATATACGAGCAAACAACCATGAATCAGTTGACTTATCTTCAATGGACTCTTGGCGGTGGCTGGGCAGACCCCGTAACAATAGGATCTGGACACACTTCTTATGTTTCAGAATTGGGAACTATCGAAGATGATATTTACGTTTTTACTGATGGATCTAGCTACCACCCAGTTTATTATTTGGAGTCTGAAGATTTTGAGACAGCACATAATATAGTGGATTCAAATTCTACATATGCAGTTTCTTTGGGGGGTGTTTCTTACGGAACCGACAATATAAAATACCTAGCTTATTGGGCTTCACACCGAGAGTATACTGGTGGGGATATACGAGATTTGCATTTAGTTACCGATGACGATGGAGTCATAACTGATGATATTATTTTTGATAGTACTTTTGCTTCAGATATCATTAATTTTTATCACACAAAATACCCGAAAGTGGTTGAGCGGTGTGCTGATGGTTCGTATACTGATAATGTTAATGTGTTTGTGGGAGATGCTAATGTCGGAAACGGAAGAGTTTATTATTATAAATATACTGGTTCGGGTGAGGCAACGGAATCAATCCCCGTTTCTGAAGCTTCTTGGGGTGAATACATGGACTATGATGTTAAATTAGGTCTTGATTGTAATCCAGTTGTGGTTTGGGGCAATGGCAGTAAACAATTAAAGATCAGTCAGTATGATGGTACGAGTTGGACTAGCCATGTTATATATACGGCTAGTGATTATATTCTAGGCGTCGCTTTGGCAATAGATAGTTTGGGGCATTACCATGTAGCTTTCAGCGAGTCTGTTGGCAGTTCAGAGTATACTGGTACATTGAAGTATATTGAGGGTACTACCTTAACTACCTGGGGCGATAGATCTACGGCCGAAGTAAGTCCAGGCTCACATAGCCTCGAAGAAAATGTCAGCATTGTGGTGGATTCAAATCAAGAGCCTTTTATTAAACATGGAGCTAATATTTATTATCATAGCGCCAGCGGTCCCAGTCCTTGGAATTCAACAGTAGATCCGACAGCCTCGACTTATGATCTTATTTCAATAGAGGACGATACTATCTTTACTTTTGATACAGATGAGATTGGAGTTTATGCAGAAGGCTCTTGGCAAGTAGTTCCATTTGAAGGAGCCGCGAATATCGCTTCTGCAGATGTAAGCGCAACAGGAGAAATAATGTCATCATTATATAGCACCGCAGCAAATTTAGTTCAACTATCTGTAAAATCTCCTTTGCCAGCCGCGCCAACTGGTTGTTCAGTTGAAAATATTACTTCTTCTTCAATGGATGTTGTTTGGACAGATAATTCTTATAATGAAGAGTCTTTCTATCTTGGAGTAAAACAAGACGAGGGTAGCTGGGTTGAATCGCCCCCCTTTGTACCTGGAGTGGAAGAGACAACTATTGGCGACCTGGCGGATCTTGGTAGTTTATATTATTTTAGAGTAAAAGCCACTAATTCCGCTGGTGATTCGAGTTATTGTTATACTGAAGCAGCGCAGTTAGTTACCGCGGTACCGGGGATTCCAATGATAACTGCGCCGGCTGATTTAGGCACTGACATTTCGTTAACACCGACATTTACTTTCTCCTCAGATTTTTCCGATAGTGAAGGCGAAGGCATGTACTTCCAGTTGCAAATTTCTGATCATATTTATTTTGAGACAACCATGTTAACTTTTGATCAGCGTATTGATGCCACTGGTTGGTCGCAGAGTGCGCCGTATGATTCTTTAGAAGAAGTTACGTTCGAATTACCGGAAAAGTATAAACTTTCACCGAACGAAACATATTATTGGCATGTACGGGCAGTTTCAGAAAGTGGAGTTTATTCTGAATATCAGATGTCTTATCTTTCTTTTACTGTGATCAGCTCTTCTATTATTCAAAATGATAATCAGGGTTTGGTCAACACCATGTACGGATATGATTTTATAATGAATGTCGGGAATGCTTCAAGCACTTGGCCGAAAGATGGGCGTGTGAAAATCCCTGCTACGGTGAGTTTTGCCGCGCCGATAGAAAACGACATATCCGCGACTCAAATTTCAAAAATAATTCCTTATAATTATGGTGTGAGTGATGAGGGCTATTTAGATTTTGTAATATTGTATGATAGTCCACTGGTAGCGCAGGTGGTTAATAATATGGATGGAGCGTTAATGACTGGCGTGGTATTGGCTGAAACATGTAATGATGTTGTTATTGGTGATGTTGATGGTAATAATTGGGCTGATATTGTTCAGATTGGAGCAGTTGGTAATAATAATATATCGTTTCAATCTAGTGGCGCTGCTTTAGAACTGACGGAGTTTTTAGCAGATTCTGCCTACGATTTAAGTCGGGCTGCGCTGGGCGATGTTGATCGCGACGGTGATTTGGATCTTTTCGTCGCGCCAAGTTCTTCGGAAGACGCTCCGCTGTTATATTTAAACGATGGCGCAGGTGTGTTTACTGTTTCAGCAGAAGATGCCTGGGATCAAGGAAAGCAAATTGCTGATGTGGAAATTGCCGACATGAATAATGATACTTGGCCTGATATTATAGTATTCAATGAATATTCTGCGAATGAATCGTATATTTATTACAACTCTCGTGGAACAGGCTGGGTTGAATTATCATTTAGCGCCACTTCATATTCCGGTGCTGCAGCTAATTTAGAGATAAACGTTGCTGATATTGATGATGATGGTGATTTAGATGTTGTTGCGCCGGGCGGAGTTGTTTTTAATGACGGAGACTCAATGGTTGTCCCCGGTTCTTTTATCCTAGATGGGGCCATCGATTGCGATTCAGGTGTGTCTTTGGGGGACTTGGATTCTGATGGAGATTATGACCTTCTTTGTTCTGATGCTACCAGTGGCTGGAAGATTAATGATGGTTGGGGTAATTTTGGTGCTTTAAATGAGTATTTTGCTGGTGGGATTTTTGTTTCTGCTGATATTACTGGTGATGGCGCAGTAGAGGTTATTGGTGGAGTTTCAGATCTTCTAACTTATGAAAATACCGGCTCAGTCCATTGGTCATCAAGCGCTCAAGAATATACAACTCTCGCCGGTGCGGATTTTGATAATGATGATGATACTGATTTGTTGGTGGTTGATGAAATCTCACAGGAATTGATTTTGCGAATTAATGATGGTTCACAAAGTTACGTCGACGTGGTAATTGACACCGGAAAAGAATATAATTTCGGTTCAAGCGCTGATTTTAATAATGATGGGTTAAAAGATTTTATTCTTAGAACTGGGATAGAAGATGATCCAGAATCACCCACGATTTATTTCAACAATGGTGATTCAAGTTTTGATTTAGAATTTTTGTTTGAGGTCGATGCAAAATTTGATGTATTGACTGCAGATATGAACAGCGATGGCAATGCAGATCTTGTGTTTTCTTTTGATAATGATTTAGCACCGCGTTTATTCTTGGGCGATGGCACAGGTGATTTTGATGAGGCCGAAGATTCTTTGGGTGTAGCGGGGCTAGAGGATAGTATTGCTAAATTTGATTTGGGTGATGTTGATAATGACGGAGACATTGACGTTGTTTTCTTGGTAGATGAAGAGGGAAATGATCACTTTCAAGTTTTCTTGAATTCCGGTGACGGACTTGTCTATGAAGAATCTGAGGTTGCTCCGCCAGCGCAGGGTGGGGGGACAGATAGCCTTTATTTAAATGATATTGATAATGACAGTGACTTAGATATTATTATTTCTAATTACATTATCCTCAACGATGGTAGTGGTGATTTTAATGGCAGTACGTATTTGTCTGCTGGTATTAATGTCACTTCTATTGTTACGGCAGACATTGATAATAATGGTTTTATTGACATCATTTATGATAGAAGTAACAGTAATCCCAAAAGAATTTTACGTAACTATGGTAATTTGAATTTTGTAGCTGATACAACTTTTTATACTGACGTTGATCTTGATGAGATCGATACAAGATCAGTGTTTAACCCAATAGATTATGATGATGATGGCGACGTTGATATTTTTGCACAGAAAGCAATGATGGGAGCTGATAGTGAAAATTACTTATTTGAACAGCAACAAACTTTTGCCCTTGAGGCTGCTGATAATTGGGAGCGCACTGTCACTCCGGAATTTATTTCAGAGACAGTAAGTACTCTCGAAGAATCAGATCAAACAATTAAATCTGTTACCTTGGATGTTGCCGATTTCCAACCCGAAGGAACCAATATTGATTATTATGTTTCTGCTAGTAGTGAGTTGAATGCTGAAGATATCTCGTTGCCTGATTTCAATTATGATTTATATGGCATTAGTACTTATAGCACCGGGTGGAGTGATTATTATTTTATGACCGGGGCAGACGGATCAGCTGTTATGTATTTACCGGGAGATGAAATAACCTTGGATTTATCAAACCATGATTTGGGTGTGGATTTTTATACAGGGTTATATTTGGGCGAGACACCAGATGTGCCGGGACATGAAATGAATTTCCTCGAATTTGGCGAGAATGGGGCTGCTTATCATCAAATATGTGATGGGCCTGATGATTGTACTTGGACGCAGATTTGTCTTGATGAAGAAGATGTTCCCTTGGTTGAAGAAAATTTGAAGACCTATGCGGTGCTTGATGCTGGCGGAGGTGCGCAACTTGTTGATGTTAAAGGGGAAAACGGAAAGTCATTATTTGTTTCAATTGCCGCAGATTATACTGTAACTTGTTCATTAGACCCTTTAAGTGGGGATCCTGCTGACTTAGATATAAATGATTTGAGTATCGTTAATGGTCCCCCAAATGGTACTTGGTTTGTCTCCGTTGGTGATGGTGGAAAACTTCTAGCTCAGTTGCTTTCTGGGCCGGGTGTTGTGATTGACGAAATAGAGCGTGATTACGGTAACATGGATTTGTATTCAATTGTTGGTGGCTATGATGACGATGGTTTATTTTGGTATGTAACCGGGGCCAATGGGACTTTAATTTTTGATGACGAAGAGGGAAATGACCAAACTTTTACTACAAATACTTCTAGTGCTATTCGAGATATTGTCCCTTATAGTGATGAGGGCGATCCGGAACGTGTTGGTATATACATCTTGGTTGGCGATAATGATTTAATTGAAATGGTTGCAGGCGAGCTAATAGTAGATCTTTCTAGTGATTTTGGTATTAATTGGTCTGGTACGAAAATAATAGATGATACCTTGCTTGGTATTGGTAATGATGGAGCAATTTACAAGTATGATCTATCGGGCTCTGGATCAACGGTTTGGGAGGGTCCTATTACGCCAGGTACTGCTTGGAATTTAGAAAGTCCTGGCTATGCTTTACAATGGAAAGCTGTTTTTAGTACTGAAGATGAAAGTTTAACACCAATTTTACGTTCGGCTGAATTAGCTTATTCAATAAACACAGCCACGACGGATGGTTGTACTACTTGTCATACCAATCCGCCGACAGCTCCGCTTGCTGGCGCCTCAAATGTTTTATCAACAACATCAATTCAATGGAATTTTTCTGACACAGCTGATAATGAAAATGGTTTTAAATTATATGATGACATGATGTTGCCGCTAAATGATTTTGCAACTGCAAATTTAAGTTATTCAGTTGAAGTTGGATTGCTTCCAAATACACAATATACAAGATACATCTCTGCCTACAATGGTGACGGGGAAAGTCCCAAGATCCAACTTGGTCCAGTTTATAGTTATGCTAATACACCAAGTATTTCTGATCTAGATGTCACTGGGAATACTTCGTGTGCTTTGTCAATGAACGAAAATAGTAATCCAAATACCACAAGATATGCGATTTATGAAGCCAGTATAGCTAAATGGGTGCAGTCTGATTATAAGTTGGGAACCAACAAGGTTTTTAAAACATATAGTGAGTGGTTGGCTGGAGGATCGGCAATTCCGATCACGGGACTCACGAATAATGCTAGATATGTATTTAAAGTTCAGGCGCAAAATGGTGATGATGTGGAAACAGATTTTTCAGAGAGTAAGGATATCATTATTTATCGACCAGTAGATGCTAATTTAATTTTGAGTAAGAAAGTTGGTGTCAATTTAGCCGTCCCTGTCGCTGGTGTCTATTTGGGCCAAGCGGTCTTTGCAGGCACGGACACAGCGCAAAAAATTAAAATTATTCCACTTCTACAGCGTTATGCAAATATTTATACGATCATTGCTGGGGCTATGTTATTCCTTTTCTTAATGTTGCTGGTTTTGAACGCACACCCTAAGGCAAAACATTTAAAGCACTTACATAAGATCTTGTTCACTGATTTTGTTGGTAATAATGGAGATCTTCTATTTGAATATCTTCACGGCAAGAAAGCCGCCAAACACGGTTTGATATACAGAAATCATCATCGTTTCTATAAATTAACAAACTTGGGTTTCATGGGCTTTTTATTTGGGCTTGTCATGAAGGTCGCAGTCGTTTGTATAACTGCTTTCCTTGTTTACAGCACAGTGCAAGTTCAAGCTTTCGAAAACCAAAGTGGAGTTGATGTTAAAGCCGGCGATAAATTAACTTATCAAGTGGAATATTTAAATAATGGTGGTCAAACAGCGCATGGAATTTTGGTAAACGAACCAATTCCAAGCGGCTCAACTTATGTTGCTGGTTCACTTACAAGCACTGGAAGCAAATGCGTATATGCTAATAATTTAATCACTTGTAATGTTGGCGAATTAGCAACTGATGCCAAGGGAGTTCTTGAGTTCCAGGCAACAGTAACAGGTTCAATTGGAAATACTATAATTAACATCGCCAGTGCCACATATACCGAAGGGACAGGAACGACGAATAGTAACAGCACAACAAATGCTATTGTGGGCGAGGTGGTAACCTGTGGTAGCGGCGAAATTTGTGAAGTTGTTCTTGGTTCTGGTTGGAATTATTTTAGAATGACGGTTTCATCAAAGGTTAGTTTTTCTCATAATAATGCGACGCATGCGGTTGAATTAACAAGTTCAACATTGGCTACTAAAAAAGGGAATTTGAGAATCACTAGCGATCCAGTTAACGTAAGTCTTGATGAAGATACAATCGTCGCAGTTGATAGCAATGGAAACACTTATAATGATTTGGAAGTTATGATTCAAACAGTAGAATCAGATACAGTCTCGATGGTGGGTATCCGCGAGATTGCAGAAGTAATTGGTCCTGTTTGCGGAGATAATGTTTGCAATGGTACGGAAACAGCAGCAACTTGCGCAAGTGATTGCCCAATTTTGGAAGTAGATTTTTGTGGAAACAATATGTGTGGTTCAACAGAATCCTGTTCAACCTGCGCTGGAGACTGTGGTGTTTGTCCTGTGCTTCCTGTTTGTGGAGATAATAGTTGCAATGGAAATGAAACTTGCAATTCATGCGCGGGAGATTGTGGAGTTTGTCCTTCACAACCAGTTTGTGGGGATAACAGTTGTAACGGAGTTGAAACTTGCAATTCTTGTGCTAGCGATTGCGGAGTTTGCACAATCGAAATTCCCGGTGGAGTCGTCGATGCTTGTGGTGATAATTTTGATAACGATAATGATGGGAAAATAGATTATCCAAATGATGTTGGGTGTGTAAGTTTAGACGATTGGGATGAAACTGATGAAATAGTAGTAATAGAAAAAGTCCCGGTAGAAATTATTGTCACTACTAATACAGAAGAAAAAGTAGCAGATGTTATTTCAATAATCGTGAGCGGATTAACGCAAAAAGATTTTACTGAAGTTAAAGCTAATGTTAAACAAATAATGAATGCCACAATTGATAATGTGGTTGTTCAAGAGGTCAATGATGTTGTTCAAGAGCCGGTTGCGATTGTCGCTACTGTCGCTTCTGTTGCTTCTGTTGCCACTGTTGGTGCCACTGGTGCGGCTGGGGTTGGACTCTTGACATACTTACAATTCTTATTCACTCAGCCGATCATGTTGCTCACCAAGAGAAAACGCCAGAATTGGGGTATCATTTATAACTCTATTACCAAACAGCCGCTTGATTTAGCGATTATTAGATTGTTTGAGGTTGGAACTAATCGTTTAGTTACAACTCGCGTGACCGATAGGCAAGGGCGATATCAATTCTTGGTTAAACCAGGTAAATATACTATCAAAGTTAGCAAAAAAGAATATAAATTCCCGAGTGAAGTTATCCCACAACTTATTGGTTTGCATATTGCTGGTGGTGCTTCAGCTCAGATCGACGAAAGTATTGTTGATGGTGAATACCAAAATCTTTACAACGGAGGAATTATTGAAATTAAACCCGAAGATAATGGTATTATCAACAGAGCCATTCCTGTTGATCCAGATAAAAAATTAGAAACAGACAAAGTTATATTTAGAAGAAGAATGTGGAATAAAATACAAACTTTATCAACAATACTGGGTCCAGTTTTGGCAATTATCTCGTTCATTGTTAATCCTCGTGGTTGGGTTGGTATCTTGATCATCCTCCAACTAATCATTTATGTGATATTTAGAAAATTGTCTGTGGCACACAAACCAATAACCTGGGGGAGTGTCAAAGACTTTTTCTCTGGTAAAGGACTTAAGAAAACGGTAGTTAGGGTTTTCGATACTAGATTTAATAAACTCTTGGACACTCAAATAACAGATAATCGTGGGAAATACGGATTCCTTGTAAGCAAAGGTGAATATTACTTAACTGGCGACAAAGAGGGTTATGAGGCGTATAAGAGTAGGGTTTATGATTTAACGCAAAAAGAAGCTGGATATTTGGCCGAAGAAATTAAGATGAGAAAAAGGGAAGTAAATAATCAAGTAAACAATCAAACAAATAATCAAGTTGAACCAGTACAGTCGAAACAGTTAGAACAACCTGTTGAAGTACCAACTGAATTTAATCCTGTACGTGTAAGTCGCGACTTACACGTACCAGTTGAGATGCCCATTTATCCGTCAGAAAAGCAGCATGAAGTCCCTTCGGAACCAGCTCACGAAATCTCAACACCAATGAAACAAGCTGTTCCACCACCAAATATACCCACGGTCCCATCTGGAACAAGACCAACAATCGATCAAATTAAGCATCAGCTCAATAATCCAGTAATACAGCAGCATGATTCATCGAAAGTTGAAGGTACGGAAAAAGAGGATTATTATGATATGGATGTATTGAATAAAGAATAGAGACTAGTAACTCGAGACCATGAACCACAGAATTTTTCTGGGTTCATGGCAAGCCAGTGACCAGTAATTTTGCTGTGTTGCTGGTTTTTGTGTCGTTAAAACTGGTTACTAGTTACTGGTGTCTGGTAACGAAGCTGCGTGTGTATAACTACCCCAAAATCCTCTGAAATTAGACCAAAAAATGCTATAATATAAACTAGAATATAGATAGAAAATTTGTGGGTGCATTAATCCAGAAAAATTTTCGAATTTTAGCGATTACACTGCTAATACTTTTAGCGAGTGGAATTTTTGTTGTCGTGAAGAATTTTTCAAAAGTAGAAGCTGTTTTAACAGATGGTGCCAATGCTGTGAACATGGTTGGCCAATATGACGATGACTTTGCCCTAGATTACACCAAGGGAACACGGTCTACGGAAAATACTAATAATTATGGAATAGATGATGTTCGTGATGTTGTTGTTGATGAAATAAATCATCAACTCTTTATGACTGATTATGGAAATAGGCGTGTTGTTGTTTATGACCTTGATATTGATAATGTACCTGTCGATTATATTCAGGATTTTGTCATCGGTCAGCCAGATTTCCAGTCAAACGAGCAAAATAATGGGCAGTTTGAGGCTCCTATTAGTGTTGAGGTTTCTTCTGATGGTCTTTATTTGTTTGTTGGGTGGACAGGCTCATTATGGGCATCTTCTGTCTTGGTATATTCATTGCCAATTACAGAAAACAATACTGCTGAACTTTACCATTTTAGTGATTTAGATGCACAGGCTTGCGACATAAATCATATAATTAGTCCTAATGATATAGAGTATGCGGAAACAGCTGGGAATAAATTTCTATTAGTCGCTGATGGAGAAACTAATAATCGCGTACTTATTTATGAGGTTTCTACTTTGAGTGATGGGTTGGATCCGGTTTATGTTTTGGGTCAACCTGGGATGGCTTCTTGTACTGGCGCCGTAAGCCAAACAAGATTAAACACTCCAACAGGAGTGGCGTATGATACAGGTGCAGATCCTGATTTATTGACGGATGATCGTATTTTTATTGCAGATGAGGAAAATAATAGAGTTATAATCCATGATTTATCTCTTGGAGCCTTAGTCTCTGGACGTTCGGCAGATTATGTATTGGGTCAGGGTGATTTTATTGGTATTACAGCTGGTTCTGAGTGGAACAAATTGAATCTTGGAGCTCCAAATGATTATTATCCCACGGGCATAGTTTTTGATAAGACAAATAATCGTTTGTTGTTGACTGATTGTAATAATCATAGAATTGTTTCCTATGATACGACAGTTATAGTGTCTGGAGCAACTGGAGAGACAGCTACGCCAGTTGCGGATGGATTTTCGTTTTGGGGTATTGGTGGCATGTATTACAACGAAACTCGTGATTATTTATATTTTAGTGAGAGTGGTCGCTTGAACGGTATAGAGCTTTCAACTTTTGTTTTTAATATTCATGAGTCTTATGGTCATATCATGAGTATAGAAGAAAAGATGGGGCTGCAAACCGGAGATGAGCAACCCAATGGGTCGCCCAACCCTTGGTCTTTTGATGACATTTCTTTTGTAACGGTTGATGAAGAAAATCACCGTTTGTTTGTTGGCGATGAATCTTTTGGGCCTAAGGTAATGGTTTTTAACTTAAATGCCCAGAATGAGCTGGAAGATTTTTCGGCAGATAACATTTTGGGCGCAGCAAGCTTACACTCTAAAAATTGGTATTTTGGTGATCCTGGGAATGCTCGATTAACTACAGGGGCAACAGCCAGAGATGCGGTTTATGATTCAACTTCCGGGTATCTTTATGTTGCAGATAAATATCGAATCATGGTTTTTAATACAGCGACGATTGATGACGGAGAAGCTGCTGAGTATGTTTTTGGTCAAGATGGATCGACCACAACTAACAATGCTCCTATTGCACCAGGAGTGGGCTGGTTTAGTGTTGCTGGGTTAGCTATAGATGAAGAAAACCAGCGTTTATTTGTGGCTGATGATTTATATAATCGCGTTCTCGTTTTTGATGTTTCCATGATTTCTAATTCTGAAGTTGCAGAAAATGTTTTGGGAGTGGCTAATGCGACAACTCCGAATGAAGCTTTCTGTACAAACGCCGCTACAGGTAATCCGGTCGCGTTGGCATATGATTCTGAGCTGGGAAATTTATTTGTGGCTGATGATTATTCGGGGTGTCCTAGGGTTATGGTTTTTAATGTTGATTATGTTTTTGATGGGAAGTTTGCATTAAAGGTTCTAGGTCAGTCTTCTTTAAGTGCGACAGGGGCAGCGACTCTTGATGCCAGTCATTTTACTCCCGCAGGATTAGATTATGATAGTAGCGGTTCTCGTTTATTTGTAACAGATCAAAATAATTCTCGTATTTTAGCTTTTGATTTAGTAGAGATTGACAACGGAGAGGCTGCGGTTAATGTTATTGGTCAGAGTTTATTTACTACTGATGTCGCTGGTCATGAGCAAGGACGGTTAACAGATCCAAATGATGTTAAATATGTTGCTAGTTCAAGACAAGTCGTTGTGGCTGATCAGGGTGGTTCGCGAGTAATGTTTTTTGATGCTGCTAACGCGGCTCCTGTTGCACCCTCAGATTTTGCTGTGGCAGATAGCACCGCGCAATCAGTCCAATTAACTTGGACTGATAATGCGACTGATGAAACTGGTTTTGAATTATATGTACGAGAATATGGCGCAGTAGATTGGACCGATGTTGATTTGGGCGTTGGCGTGGATCAAGAATCATATCCTGTTAGTGATTTAGAACCAAATACACATTATGAATTTCAGCTGATAGCTTATAATGAGAATGGTTATTCGGATAGTGTTACTACTGATGGTAGAACATCGGCGGTTATTCCGACTGTACCAACTATAATCGCACCGGACGATGCGGCCATTGACGTCAGCTTAAATCCAACTTTTGAATTTACTTCTGCGGTAGATCCTGATAGTTATGGAATAAATTATCGTATTGAGTTTTCTGAGGATGAGACTTTTGTGACTACTGATAAGTTTTATGACCAAAGAGAAAATACTTTAGGTTGGTCGCAAAAAAATGCTTATGGTAGCGGTGACACCGCGAGTTTTTCTTTACCCACGGCAGATTATTTTGCTGCAGGTCTGACGTATTATTGGCGCGTGCGCGCATATGTTCGCGGCCTGCCTTCAGATACATACAGCGAAGTCAGAAGTTTTACAGTTACAGACCCTTCACCAACAGATGCGGCAAACATTCCTTTCGAAGATACTTTTATCACTGATGCTGGTTTAGATCCATCAAGTTCAACGACAAACTTTAGTTCTGGCTCCATAGGACAAAGTGTAACTATAGGTACTTTTACGACTTTAAGTGTTTTTGACGCTGCTATGGCTAAGAGTTTTGATGCTGATGCTGATGGCGATTTGGATATAGTTCGCTATTATGCACTAGACGGGGCAACATCTTTGCAGATTATGATGAATGAGGGCGATGCTGACTTTCCACTTGGGTATACTAACTCAACCGGTTGCGAAGATTTGGCTGTGGGTGATGTTGATGCTGATGGGGACACAGATATTATAATCGTTTTTGGCGAAGGCTATGTTGTGGCTACTAATGATGGTTCTGGTGTGTTCAGTTTAGCAGCTGAAACAATTGCTGACTTTGGTGATTCTGTGGATATTGGTGATATTGATAAAGATGGTGATCTTGATTTTATTGTGGGTGATGGTCTTGGAGACGGAAATGAAAGTTCTATATATTTGAATGATGGAACAGGGACATTTTCTTTGTGGGAGGATAGTCCTTTGGTTGGAGTTTCTACTTCTACTCAAGATGTTGTTCTAGCAGATTTCAATGGAGATACTTATTTAGATTTTATTACTTTGAATGGAAGTGCTCTTAGTTATTTGTATTTAAATAATAAGAACTTAACCTTTACTGAAGTTGAACTTCCTTTTGAAGAATCTCCTGCGCAAAAGTATATGACCGTGCTTGATTTTGACAGTGATGGTGATTTAGATATTCAAGAATATAATTTATTTTATTTTAATGATGGGCTGGGAAATTTCACGGAAGATTCAAGCCAACAGCTACTGGGTACTACATATACTACTCATGGGCATGGTGATTTTGATGGCGATGGAGATGAAGATCTCTTGGCTTTTTCTGGGGGGGATGATTCTATTTATATTTACCCTAATAATGGGCTCGGTTATTTCGATCAGACGGGTGAAGCCGCTTATGCTTTTGGAATAGATACCATGGTTACGTCGAAGGTAGATGTTGGTGATTACAACGGCGATGGTGTGCTAGATTTCCACGTACCGTCTGGCCCGAATGCCATGTACGCCGTAAATACAACGAATATTTATTTTGAAGAAGAAACTTGGGAGTCAACATATTATGTGGCTGCTGTTTTTGATGCCAATAATGATGGTTATCAAGATCTTTGGCAGGTTGGTGGTGATGATAATTCACGAATTGTGTTGTTGAATCAGGGTGATGGTACTTACGGTGAACTTGCAGTTGAAGGCAGTGAGGCGATGAGGGGTACAGTATATAAAGCAGAAGCAGTGGATGTTGATAATGATGGCGACTTGGATATAGTCGAAGCAGTATATAATGGAAAAAATAATTATTTTTTAAATGATGGGCTGGGCAACTTAAGCTTGGTGCCTGATGGATTGGGTTTAGGTTCTTATCATACAGTTTACATGCGTACGGGCGATGTGGATAATGATGGTAATATCGATATCGTTTTCCTGAATAATGACGACCTGGTGGGCGATGAAAACTTTTTATATTATGAGATTTGGTATGGTGATGGGAATGGTGCTTTTAACCGAAACACGCCAACCCCGCTTGATGGTAGCACTGTTCATACTACTTCTTTTGATTCAGGTGATGTTAATGGAGACGGATATTTAGATTTTATTTTGCCTTTAGAGTCTGGAATAGATTCTACCGTCATGTATGTTTATGTTAATAATGGTACAGGGTTGTTTGATGGTTCAATTATCGAGGGTGATTATGAAAATGTTCACAATGCCACCCTTGGGGATTATGATAATGATGGTGATTTAGACATTTTTGCTGATGGTCAGTTTTTTGTAAATGATGGAACAGGAAGTTTCTCGGTGTCGTTTAATTTACCAGGTATTGGCATCGGTCCAGCGGAAAGTGTGGACATTGATAGTGATGGTGACCTCGACATAATCTTTATTACAGAGGGCGTTGATGACATGAGAAATTACATTTTACGTAATCAAGGAAACTGGTCTTTTGTAGAAGAACAAGGCATGTTTAGCGGCGAGGATCCAACGCGCATGGTTGCTTACGGTGATTATGATTCTGATGGTGATATGGATTTCTTTACCAAAAATGCTGAATATTACGGCATTAATTATCGTTACACTCAAAAACAAGTTTTCTCCACAGAAGTTGCCAGCACGGTTCAATCAGTCGTCGTTGCAACAACAGAAGATGATATTGTTTCGGCGACTCTGTCTGTTTATGGCTTGATTCCATCAGATACAAGCGTGAATTATTATTTGAGTACTGGAGCACAAGCAGCAGGACTTTGGGAAAATGTTTCCACAGCGCAGGAACCTAATTACAACGGATTTATTTGTTTTGTCGATCTAGAGGGTCCTGGGTGTATCGTTTATGGTGAGGCTGGGGAAGACCGGTTTTCCGATGATCTTAGCTCCTGGGTGAATTATACAGATCAATCTTGGGGAAATGTTGTTGACATAGAAACGCCGGTTGCAAACAAGCACCCAGGTTTGTTGTCATCTTCGGGTATATATTACTTTAATGATGACGGCATAGAAGAGGTTTGTACTAATTTAACACTTACGGGCTTAAACGATCTTGCGCTGGGGGAGGATTATAGTTATGCAGTTGGAGAAAATGGAGTAATTGTTTTACTTGAAAATAATTTCCCTGCTGAGCCAACTTGTTCAATTATTCCAGCTTTAACAACCGCCAATTTGAATGCTGTTTCTATTATTGAGGGCCATGTTTCTATCTATGGCGATGTAGATGAAGAAGGGCACATAACTTCAATTGGTTCTGATGATGGCGTAAATTTTACCAAAAGTGATTTGCCCGCTGGTGTTGATATGAACGATTTCTTATTTGATTATGATGGTGGTTTTGGTGTTTATGTCGGGGATAGCGGGGTAATTTGGAATCAATTGCTTGGTTTTTCACCGATTGATCTAGAAAGTGGTACAGACGAGAATTTATACTCTGTAAACTGTTTAGGCAGTAATTGTGTCATTACTGGTGCCAATAGTACTGTTCTTACCAGCGATGATGGCGGTCAAACAGTCACCTTGTATGATTTAGATTTAGGTGTGGATATTATAGATGGCGCCATTTTCGATAGTTCAACATATGGAACAGGTTATTTTGTTTTGACAGACGATAATGAAATATATTATTTGCCTTTAGGTTCTGGAGAAGATGACCCTTGGCAAGGGCCCATAGAAGTGGGTGGTGATGTAGGTTTGCCTGACGGAGAAATAAATGATTTGCAATGTTTTGACATTGACGAGGGATATCTTTGCCTTGCGGTTGGTCTTGATACTCTTGGTGTTTATTCGCAAAATTTGGATTCTTGGGTTGCGATTCCTGACTTGCCAGTAGACGATTTTCTTAAGTTTACTCTTCCTCTAATGATTTCTGATACAAAAATATATCAGGTTGGTGAGGGTTTTTCTTTTAGCGAAATTTGCACTAATTTAGCGCTTTCTGGTTTACGTCATGCATCTAGAAGTAATTCTGCGATTGGTTACGCTGTGGGTGAAGATGGTTTGCTAGTGATGATTGATACTTCTGGCCCTGGAGATCCAGTTTGTACTATAGTTGATCCATTAACTACATCAAATTTAAATTTTGTACAAAAAGTTGGTGATTATATTGTGGCTCTTGGTGATGTTGATGAAGACGGCGATATGTTGATTCTTATATCGGAAGATGAAGAGACTTTTGAAAAAATAGACATGTCAGGTTCTGACTTTGATCCAGTAGATCTGAATGACCTCAGCGCCGTAGAAGATTCTTTTATTGTGTATGTGGGAGGCAATGGAACCATTTTGCGTCAAACAGTTTCTGGGGATATTGGTGATCCTGATCTAATCCCTTCTAACACCACAGAAAATTTGACCGCTGTAAGTTGTGACGCTTCTGGCTATTGTATTGTTATAGGAGAAAACGGAACAGTTATAACTAGTGGAGATGGATTTGAAACAGTAACTAACCATAATTTAGGAACTTCAGCTGATATTTTGTCTGCAACTTTTTTCGAAGATGGAAGCTATGCAAATGGTTATGTTATTTTAACTGCGGATAATGAAGTTTATTATTTGCCAGTGGGCACAAGCATTGATTATTTTTGGGAAGGTCCAGTGACCCCAGGAAGTAAATGGACATTTGAAAATTCTGGAACATCTTTGTTGTGGAAGGTAGAATTAAATAGTGATGACGCTTCTGAAACACCAGTTTTATATGATGTTTCTTTAAGCTATTCAACATCAGAAAATATTGCTTGCACGGATTGCTTTAGATATCCGCCAACTGGGCCAAGCCGTTTGGAGCCAGATGTAGTATCATCAACTTCAATTCAATGGAATTTTGCTGATACTGCCAGCGATGAATATGGCTTTAGATTGTATGCCGAGACTCCAACGCTTATTAGCGATGTTGGTGCAGCTAATTTGTCGTATATAGTCGAGGCAGGTCTTAGTCCCAATACACGATATCAACGAAATGTAACTGCTTATAATGGCGATGGCGAAAGTAGCTCAGCAGAATTAGGACCAGTTTATACTTATGCTAATACGCCAAGCATTTCTGGTTTGGTGGTAACAGGAAATACCTCAGTCGCTTTATCTATTAACGAGAATAGCAATCCTAATATCACAAAATATGCAATTTATGAAACTAGTTTGGGCAAATGGCTACAATTAGACTATACATTAGGTACAAACAGAGTATTTAAAACATATAGCGAGTGGTTGGCTGGTGGTTCAAGTATCCCAATTGCAGGACTTACAAATAACGCCATGTATGATTTTAAGGTTCAGGCTCAAAATGGAGATGATGTGGAAACTGATTTCTCTGTAAGCCAAAGCATTGTTGTTTATAGACCGGTGAATGCTAATTTGGTTTTAAGTAAGAAGGTTGGTGTGAACTTAGCGATCCCAGTTGCTGGTGTTTATTTGGGACAAGCAGTCTTTGCCGGCACCGATACAGCGCAAAAAATTAAAATTATTCCGTTAATACAACGTTATACAAATATTTACACCATCATTGCCGGAATCATGGTTCTGTTGTTCTTGATGTTGCTTGTTTTAAACGCACACCCTAAAGCTAAACATTTAAAACATTTACATAAAATATTATTCACTGATTTCGTTGGTAATAATGGTGATCTTCTCTTTGAATATCTCCACGGAAAGAAGGCAGCCAAACATGGGTTGATATATAGAAACCACCATCGTTTTTATAAATTAACAAATTTGGGTTTCATGGGCTTTGTATTCGGCCTGTGCATGAAGGTCGTAGTGGTTTGTATAACTGCTTTCTTAGTTTACAGTACTGTACAAGTCCAAGCGTTCGAAAATCAAAGTGGTGTTGATGTTAAAGCCGGTGATAAATTAACTTACCAGGTTGAATATTTAAATAATGGTGGTCAAACAGCGCATGGTATTTTAGTGAATGAACCAATACCGAGTGGATCAACTTATGTAGCGGGTTCACTCACGAGCACGGGCAGCAAATGTGTCTACGCTAACAATCTAATTACTTGTAATATTGGTGAGTTAGCCTCTGATGCTAAAGGAGTTTTGGAATTCCAGGCTAATGTTACTGGATCGGTGGGTAATACAATCATCGACATTGCTAGTGTCACATACACCGAAGGTACTGGTACAACAAACAGTAATAGTACAACGAATGCAATTGTAGGCGAGGTGGAAACTTGTGGAAGTGGTGAAATTTGCGAAGTTATACTTGGTTCAGGTTGGAATTATTTTAGAATGGCTGTTACTGCTAAAGTTAGATTTTTGCATAATAATGCGACGCATGCAGTTGAATTAACGTCTTCAACATTGGCAACTAAGAAAGGAAGTGTGCGAGTCACTAGCGATCCAATCAACGTTAATCTTGACGAAGATGAAATTAAGAGTGTTGATAGCGACGGAAATACATTAAATGATTTAGATCTCACGATTCAAACAGTTGTTTCTGACGCGGTTTCTGTTGTAGGTATCAGGGAAGCCGGGGAAGTTGTTTTGCCAGTTTGTGGAGACACGCAGTGTAATGGAACTGAAACATGCGAAACATGTGCGGGGGATTGTGGAGTTTGTCCTGCTATTCCAGTTTGCGGTGACAATGCTTGCAACGGAACTGAAACATGCAATTCTTGTTCTAGCGACTGCGGTGTTTGTCCTGCTATTCCTGTTTGCGGCGATAATGCTTGTAATGGTAATGAAACTTGTGCAGATTGTTCACGGGATTGTGGTGTATGTATTATCGAGGAACCAGAAATACCTGGCGGGGTTAAACATGCTTGTGGTGATAATATAGATAATGATAACGATGGCAAGATAGATTATCCGGCCGATCTGGGTTGTGTTAGTCTAACTGATGATGATGAGACAGATGAAATCGAGGAAGTTATAATTGTTTCCGAAGTCGAAAATAAAGTTATTGATACAATTTCAACAATTGTGAGTGGTTTGACACAAGGAGACTACACTCAAGTCCGAGAGACTGTGGCTAAAACGATAAAACAAGTCGGTGCTGCCACAATTAACAATAAAACAGTTCAACAAGTAAATAATGTTGCGCAACAACCGATAACAATTGCCGCCACAGTGGCGAGCGTAGCTTCAATCGCAACTGTTGGTGCAACTGGTGCTGCTGGTGTCGGACTTCTGACGTACTTACAATTCTTGTTCACTCAACCCCTCATGATTCTGACCAAGCGCAAAAGACATAATTGGGGCGTTATTTATAATTCAATTACAAAAAAGCCAATTGATCTTGCAATTATTCGTCTCTTTGAGTTTGGCACAAATCATTTAGTAACAACCAGGGTGACAGATAAGCAAGGGAGATATCATTTCTTTGTTAAACCAGGTAAATATTATATTGAAGTTAATAAGAAAGAACATAAATTCCCGAGTGAAATTATTCCGCAACTTATTGGTTTGCATATTACTGGTGGGGAAGCTGTACCCATCGATGAAAATATTATTGATGGCGAATATCAGAATCTCTACAATGGTGGCATTATTGAAGTAAAAGAAGGTGATGGGGGCTTTATTAACAAAGCTATCCCGGTTGATCCAGACAAAAAAGTGGAAACAGATAAAGCTGTCTTTAAACGCTTGATGTGGAAAAAAGTACAAACACTTTCAACCATAATTGGTCCAGTTTTAGCTATGATCTCTTTTGTTGTTAATCCACATGTCTGGGTGGGCGCCTTAGTTATTTTCCAGGTAATAATCTACTTTATTTTTAGACGACTAGCAAAGGCACACAAACCATTAACTTGGGGTTTTGTTAAAGACTTTTTGACAGGTAGAGAACTTAGAAAAACAGTTGTCCGTGTGTTTGATACAAGATTTAATAAATTATTAGATACACAAGTAACAGATAATAAAGGAAAGTACGGATTCTTGGTCAGTAAGGGCGAGTATTATTTAACTGGAGACAAGGAAGGTTATGAGGCCTATAAGAGTAGTATTTTTGACTTGACGAAAAAAGAAGCTGCTTATTTAGCGGAAGAGATTAAGATGAGGAAAAGGGAAGTGGCCAGTTACCCGTCACCAGTCACTAGTAATCAGAATAATGTTGATAATCAACCTGACAATCTTAGCAAACCAAAAGGGAGACAAGTCCCTCCACCTCAAAGTTTACCGACGGTTCCGAGCGAACAAAAGGTTGAAGGTACTGATAAGGAAGATTATTATGATCTTGATGTTTTAAAAAAAGATTAGTGACCAGTGACTAGAGACCAGTCACCAGCAAATATTAGTAAATTAAAAAACATATGCAAATTCGTTACGAATACATCATCGCCATCGTTGTTCTAGTCCTGGTTTGTTGGGTTGGTTTAATTTTGTACCGCGTCGGTCGAGAAAAAGTAATTAAAAACATTGATTTCTGGCGTTCTAAATGGAAGATTGTTTTGTTTTGGTTTGTTATTCTTTTGATCATTTTGTTGGGGTTGTATTTGATCAACCATTATAATTTGTGGGGAATGTTTAAGAAAGATTAGTTATTAGAGACTAGTGACCAGCAATTGAGTGGCACTAGTTTTTTTGTTTTATTGTTTCCGCGAATCACCTACTCTAAGTAGGTGATTCGCGGAAGAGCTATCCTTATTGACTGCAACCGAATATTAGCAGCACAGATTGCTTCGTCGTTTCTCCTCGCAAGAAAAGGCCCCGCACTCATGTGGAGTGCGGGAACCTTATAGAACGGAGGGACCGCTACGCGTGGGCGGCGGCGGACTTACGCAGGAGGCGCTTGGCGGCGCGCTTGCGCTGCTCGAAGCGGACGATCTTCTCCTGGTGGGCGTCGGCGACGGCCTTGTCGACCTCTTGGCAGAGGATGGCGTACTCGAGCGGGTCGTCGCAGGAGCAGCTCAGGATGCCCTGGTAGTCGACCTCGCTGAGCGAGGTCTCCTCCCAGTCGCCGGCGGCCAACAGGCGCGTGCGGCGCTCCGCGGCGGTCTCGACACGCTCGAACCAGTGGGCACCGTTGGGGTGCGCCGGGTTCAGCGTCTCGGCCGTGACCAGCTTCTCGCAGTCGCCGGTGCACTCGTCGTCGCTACCAGCGTCCGGGAGGACGTCGTTGGCGATGAAGCGCCCGGATCCTTCGTCGCGCACCGCGGGGGTGCAACCGTCGAAGTAGTTCTTCGGCGCGCCATCGTCTATCTCGTCGTCGGAACGGCGAGTGCGCTGGGCGGGGGGCACGTACTGGTCGAGCACGAACACGCGGCGTTTTCCGTAGGACATGGGATCCCTCCACGACAGGTTGGTTGACGAAACGGTCGGTAAAAGCAAGCCTTTCGTTAACTAAGTAACCTTATTAGCATAGCATATATAATATAAAAAGTCAATAGGCGTTGGTGTTTTGTGGCTAAAATTAGATAGTTTTGTACGTTTTGCGAGCCTGCCTGCCGGCAGGCAGGGAGCACCTTTGTTAAGAAGGCGACGTGGCAATCTCTTGATCAAATCCTTTGGGAACGAACTAGAGATTGCCGCGCCCCGTTCTAATCGCTTTACTATGCGGGGCTCGCAAATCGTATGGGTAAACAAAAAAGAGCCATTCGCTGGCCCTTTCTTATTTGGTGTTATCGTGATCGTCCACCGCGTACTAAGTGTTTAAGTCTTGGAATTTTGATACCAATACCTCTTTTAATTTTTTTTGTCGCCATAAATAATTGTTTATATATACAGATAATAAACGGTTTTTGCCTAAATGTCAATTATATTTGCATAAAAAATAAGTCATGATATAATTTAATCATCGGGGAACGGCATTTGAGGAAAGTCGGTTTCAAGGTGCAGTTTGGGTCACGTGGAGTCCTGCTAAGAGAAGTCTGCTCGAGACCTGTCCCGAGTGAGTTCCTGCTGGTCCTGCACCGCCGACGAGAGGGAAGTCATCAATGTTCGTAGTGAGGCCCTTGTCTTGCTGTTCGCAAGCCCAGACCGCTGGCTAAGGTGACTAAGCTCCCTCCAAGGGACAACCGAAGCCTCGGATGGCTGCTCTAGCTGAGGCCCTTCCGGCTTAATAGGTGAACAGATCTTTCTGCTTCACAGCTGGTTGACCAAAGGTTTCTGGTCTCAAGTTTCAGCAGTTCGTGGTACTCAGTGCCGTTTCCCCCCTTCTGGCGTCGGTCTCTCATCAGACCGACGCCCATTTTTTATTTAAATTTTGTGAATTAAAAAATACTATCGTTATTGATAGCATCTTTTTATTGGAGTGGTTTACCATTCGTAGTCCCGCATGCGGGACGAAGAATGGCGGACCGGGCGGGACTCGAACCCGTGATCTTCGCCGTGACAGGGCGATGTGTTAACCAAACTACACCACCGGTCCATATTTTGTTTCGTGCCAAACTACACCACTGGCCTATAAAACTGTTAAAATTATAGCTAACTTTTAAAGAATAGTCAATCTGGTCTCTGCGATCAAAAAAGTCCTGCAAGCACAGGACTGTTAAACATGGGCTTAACGTTATGTTAATAAATTAAGGACCGCTCTCGATGTGAACGAGGGCGGTCTTGGGGGCTCAGGAGATGAGATCAGCGTAGCGGTTCAGGGCGGTGGCGAGCTGATCGTTTGTGTGGCTTGCGGCGACGAGGCAGCAGGCGACTACACCGAATCCTTCGAGCTTTAGCGCTCGGGCGAGGGGCTGGAGATTCTGGATATGCTGAACAACTTGCATGATCCGCTTGTAGAATGCGTTTCCGAAGTGGTCGGCTGTCAGCATGAGACTCTTCTGTTCGTTCAGGCCGAGGTCGAGGAAGAAGGCGAAGAACTGGAAGAACCTCTTCTCGTCACTGTGCTTCGGTTCGCGGAGCAGGACAGCATACTTGATGAAGCAGGTGTCGAGCAGGCCATTCGCCTCACCGACGCCGACGGTGGCGCAGAGACTTTCCGCGAAGCCTATTTCTCTCATGGGAACGGTCATGCTCTTGCCTTCGCAGACGCCTTGTTTCACACGAAGGATTGCTCGGCCTAGCGAACTCTCCCGTTCGAAGTGCGTAGCGAGGGTGTCGAAGATGTCGAGGATCGGTACGCCGGAGGAGAGGAGCAGCCCCATCAGTTCGCAGAATTCGATCTCCTTGCTTTTGCGAATTCGGAGTTTCTTCGCCATGATCGATCTCAAAGCGGTTGTACTGTCTTTACCTTACTGAATCTAGTTCTAAAAGTCAATTTATATTTAAAATAAAAAAGCCCTGTTTTCACAGGACTTTTTTGGAGCTTATTTGACGGATTTGATCTTCGCAATTAACTTCGCAAATATTTCTGGATTGTGTTCTGCCATGTCAGCCAGAACTTTACGATCCAATTCGATTTTGCTTTTCTTAAGTAAATCGATAAATTTGCTGTAAGTAAGTTCAAGTGGTCGAAGCGCAGCATTTAGTTTAACTTGCCATAAACGGCGAGTAACACGCTTTTTGGCTTTGCGGTCTCGATAAGCGTATTTACCAGCTTTCAACACAGCAATCTTGGCGCGTTTAACTAATTTCTTACGTCCGTGGCGGTAACCCTTAGCGGCTTTTAGCAAGTTGCGACGTCTTTTGACGTGCCCCATGCCTCTTTTAACTCGTGGCATATATTTCAGTTATCTTTATGATTATGATTGATTAATAAGTACCTTGGCGTTTTTGGCAACTTTGCCAACTAGTTGAGTCGTTCGACGTTTGTGACGAGTGGTATTACCGCTTTCGCGTGAATTGAAATGATCCTGGCCAGCATGTTTTTTCATAACTTTGCCGGTTTTAGTAACGCGGATTCTTTTTACAACTGATTTCTGAGTCTTTAATTTACCCATATAAATTGGTAGTTGCTAGTTAACGGGGGTACTAGAAACTGATTATATATAATTATTTTGATGGTACGAGGATCAGAAACATTTTGTTTCCTTGCTTAGAGGTGTCTTGTTCAACCTGCACCGGAGTTTTGAGTTTGACTTTGAAATCATTCATTATTTCTTTGGCGCGATCTATATGTTCGAATTCGCGGCCACGTAGAATTAATTCAACTTTTACCTTATGTCCTTTTTCCAAGAATCTTTCAGCCATGTTCATTTTAGTTTCTTTGTCATGGTCACTAATCTTCATGGAGATACGGACACTCTTAATATCTAAGGTTTTAGTTTGTTTCTTTTGTTGTTTTTCTTGCTTTTCTTTTTGGTATTTGAAACTACCGTAATTCATGATGCGGCAAACAGGTGGGTTACCAACAGGGGAGACTTCTACTAGGTCAAAGCCTTTGTCTTGGGCCATTTGAACAGCCTCCTTTGTTTCAAAAACGCCTAGTTGTTTATTGAATTCATCAATAACCATTACTTCGGGCGCTAAAATTTTATTATTAAAATAAAACTTCTTGGTGATTTTTTCTCGTTTTTTAAACTTGTAAGATTTTCGCATTGGTTTTTTAATTTAACATACTGGTTTACCAAGTACCTGAGCGTAGCGAATGGTACTTGGTGGAGATGGCGGGAGTTGAACCCGCGTCCAAGAAACTTGTTAATAGGCATCTACAGGCATAGTTTACTCTAATTGTTTAAAATTTTCAACTGTAAGAGTAAACAGAAAGCTGAAAATTCGAGTCTTTTGTATTTAGGTTCTATAAAAAGACAAAGTCTAGAACCGAGCTTGCTGTATAACACCGGCACCCGTCCCGCGAGCAAAAACGGACCGATGGTAACTGCTTAAATTAAGCTGTTACGAGCGCAAAGCTTGGCATTGTAAACAATGATTTTGCCTTGCTAACAAGTTGATTTGCACTTGTGTAAGCGGTGTGTTTATTGAGTTTCACCACCTCAGCCTGCGCCTAAGAAGGCGGTAACTTGTCGAAGACCAGCATCCCCTGAATACTAATTACTAATCTGCTACTAATTTACTAATAGCTACGAATTCTATGAATTGTTTTATGTTTCGTAGATTCGTAGTTGATTCGTAATTAGTGACTATTGGTACTTGAGTGTTCTGCGGATTTCCCGCATAACATCTTCCTTCTTTTTGGCTTCTTTTTTCTCAAATTTCTTCTTTCCGCGAGCCAAACAGAATTCCAACTTAATATTATTGCGTTTAGTATACACTGATAAGGGGATAATTGTCAAGCCTTTTTGCTCTAATTTACCCAAGATTGAGCCTATTTCCTTCTTATGCAAGAGGAGTTTACGGGGTCTTTCGGGGTCATAGCTAGGGATATTGCCTGCTTTCTTATATAAAGATAGATGAGCTTTCACTAGAAAAAGGGCCGGTTTAGGGTCGTATTGAACCGAAATGTAGGATCCTTTAAAGTTAAGTTGTTGGTTTTTAATAGCCTTTACTTCATGACCAAACAAAACAAGCCCAGCCTCATATGTTTCTAAGACCTCATAATCATAAGTAGCATGTTTGTTGATTATCTTTTCCATTGTTTTTTATTATAATTTAGATAAAAGAATTATTCAATAGAATTGTAGCATGAGTTTGTCAGATATGTATATTTGTTATATAATATGGCTGAAAAGATGTTAATAAATATCTGAATTTAATATTATTTAAAATTTATGTCGGCGCACAATCGTCAATTAACTGATATTTCAATTTGGAGTATCGTCAAATTTTTTCTCGTCGTGATCCTGTTATTCTTTTTATATGTAATAAAAGATGTTTTGGCTATCATTTTTGTTTCAATTATTTTTTCTTCGGCCGTTGATCCTTGGGTTGATAAAATGCAATCTAAGCATTTCCCGCGCTTTGTTTCTATTCTTCTTATTTATATTGTCCTGTTCTCGATTATCTTTTTGGCTGTCTATGCCTTAATCCCACCGCTTACTGAACAATTTACTCAGTTGGCAACCAATTTCCCTAAATATTTTACAAAGTTAGGCGAAACCTATCAGGGGCTACGATCTTTTTCTTTAGAACATGGCGTGTTGGATAATTTAAATCAGGGGATTACAGCAGTTAAAGACAACTTGACTGCTGCTGTCGGATCGGTTCTTGGTTCTGTTGTTACTGTCTTTGGTGGCATAATTTCTTTCTTTGTTATTTTGGTCATTACGTTTTACATGACCATCGAAGAAAGCGCACTTAAACGAAGTTTGGGTTTTATTTTGCCTGATAAGTATCAAACACTGACACTGCAAATTATAGATAAAGTCCAAAAACAAATTGGTAATTGGCTTAAAGGACAATTAATTCTTTGTTTGATTATTGGCTTGATGAGCTATATTGGTTTGCTGATTCTGGGGATTAATTATGCCTTAGTTCTAGCTTTTGTGGCAGCTATTGGTGAATTTATTCCGTATGTCGGACCTTTTATTTCGGCTGTCCCGGCGATTTTCTTGGCATTGACGCAATCACCTACAAAAGGTCTCTGTGTTTTAATCCTGTATATAATTATCCAGCAGATTGAAAATCATTTGGTGGCACCAAAGGTGATGCAAAAAGCAGTTGGTTTGAATCCGATTATAACTATCATCTCTTTACTTATCGGTGTGAAAATCGCCGGTTTTCTTGGAGTATTTTTAGCAATTCCAGTAGCCACCGGTCTTAGCGTTGTAATCCGCGAGTTGTATCGCGCCCGAGAATTAGCTGAAGCTGAAAAAGAAGCTTAATATGCGTCAAGCTACTAAACGAATTTTAACTCAGAGTTTAATCGTATTAATTTTTGTTGTAGCTTGTGTGCTTTGGTTCTACCTTATTTATTGGGCAGAAATTCCAGATAAACCAGTTACTTTTAATCAGGACAAAGAACAAACTCTGGATAGCGATTTAACCTTTACCGGCGAAATGCAACGTTTTTTAAAAGTTTATTTCTCGCAAAGTTTTGCGCAAGAGAGCGATCGTATACAATTTGTAAGAGTTGAAGCATTACGTTTATCTGTTTACCCAGTCAAAGATAAAACTGAATTAGAGTTACGTGATAAACTATTAAAAAATTTGGAACAAATAATAATTAAAGAAAGAGAAGCTTCTTTTGATGTAAGCGCGGAGGCTGAAAATCTCCAAGCTTTGCTTCAGGAATTACCCTAATGCATTTATTACGACGTCTAATCATTTGGTCGATCCCTGTTTTCTGGATCGCGGCCATGGAACTTATGCGTTCATCCCAAAGCTGGTGGTGGCTCATTATTATTTGTTTACTTGTTTACTTTTTTTTGGTCTTGGGTTTTGTTTGTCGATTAAGTTTTAATAAAAATTTTTGGCATTTCTTAATTTTACCATTGCTTACAACTTTGGCTGCATGGCTTTGTCTTATCTTTTTTGTCGATACTTTATATTTTCACTTAGTCAGCGTTGGGGTAGGGTTATTGTTATATTTTTTGATCAACCAATATTACTTATATTTCTACGTGCCTTTTAAATATCAACCATATTCGCTAGAAAGTCTATCGTTATATGTCAGTATTCTAGCGGCCTTATTTTTCTTGGTCGCTAGTTTTGGAAGTTTAATTTTGTTACAGATAGCCAAGCATTGGCTTGTGTTAGCTCTTCTTGTTTTCTTCTTTTTATTAACATATCAATACTTTTGGATCAATAAACACAACTGGAGCAAAAGTTGGATTTTTGTTTTGGTTATAGTTTTGCTCATAGTTGAGCTTTTTGTTGTTACGGCTTATCTGCCGACAGGTTATTATGTGAATTCTCTAATCATAACCGTTGTTTACTACTTAACTTTAGGTATAAGTAAGCAGTCTTTGTCTGGTAATTTATCAAAGAAAAAGATTGCCGGTTTTTTAATTGTTGGTGGACTTTGTCTCTTACTTGTGTTAATCTCGGCCAGATGGGATTAGTTTCATGGAACATGGATCATAGAGCATAAGTCATGGGTCATAAAGCCGAAGATAAACAGTAATTCGCCCGCCTTGCCTCGCCTCGCTTCACGGTCGAAGCGGGCCGACAGCAAGTCGAGGCAGGTAACATCAATATAGAAGTCTTATTCGTAATTAGGATTTAAATATGCAAAAAACACGAGGGTCATTTATAGCTTTAATCATAATTGTACTGATTATTGGTTTTTTGAGCGGGATTGTTGGAGAATTGTGGCTCAATAGTTTTTTGATGCCAAATTCTTATATTAATTTTAAAAGCTATTCCGATTTATCTCATAAACTAGATGAATTGATTGGGACACAAAATAAAACTAAAAATCTACAGGAACAAGATTTACTGGTAAGCGAGGCGATTAATAAAGTGCGACCAGCAATTGTTAGTCTTTATCGAGATAAAAAATTTACAGATTCAGCTAGTTCCAGTCTTCTTTCGAGTGATTATTTGGGACAGGGAATTATTGTAACTAATGATGGTTGGATAGTTTCGCATATAGCGGCCTTAAAAAATGATAAAAGCCCGGTTCTGGTCGTGACTAATGATCGCGAGGTTTTGAAAACAGAAAAGATTGTTTCTGATACTGATACTGGTGTTGTTTTCTTAAAGATAGCGGCCAATGGTTTATCGGTCGCTGAGTTTAATTTGAAAGAAAATTTGGTAGTTAATCAAGAAGTTTTTGTCTTTGGGCCAAATCGCATGGTAACCAATACTAGCATTAGAGATTTAAATTTTTCAGTTCAGGATTCAGCCGATGATTTAGTACGCGAAAGCGAAGTTTTTTATAAATTTATTCAACTTAATGATAATGCTTTGAACGAGGATTTGGGTAGTCCGGTTGTTACTTTAGATGGGCGTGTTAGCGGTTTAGTTATTAGTAAGGTTGGTTTAGTTCTTCCGCTTGATCATTTGGTGGCTCAAATGCGTGCCGCTATCAAGAATGAAACTTGGGCTAGACCATATTTGGGTGTTCGTTTTTATGATTTATCAGAAATACTCAATTCTCAAATTAAAGATAAGCAAGGTGTTTTGATTGCGTCAAATCTAGGTATTAAGGCAGATAGTCCAGCAAAGAATGTGCTTATGGCTGGTGATATTATCTTAGAAGTTGAACGCGAAGAATTAAGCACTCTACGTAATTTGAGTGAATTATTAGCTACTTATCATGTAGGTGATAAAGTTAAAATGAAAATAAAACGAGGGACAGAAACAATGGACGTGGAAGTGACTTTGGGAGAAGTAAAAATTAAATAAAATTATATGGAAAATGTGCGTCCGATCAATCATTTAAAAATTTTAACGCGCGAATGGCGCAAAATTTTAATTGTTACTCTCATTGTTATTTTTGTTTCATTGGTTTACAGTTTGGTCCAACCATTTTTATATCGAGCCACTGTAAGTATTTTAGTGTTGCAGAAATCAAGTTTTAGCATAGACGCTTACAGCGCTTCAAAGTCAGAAGAACGTATTGCTAATAAATTGGCTCAAGTTGTTTATTCAAGCTCTTTTTTAAAAAATGTTTTAACGTCAGGTTATTATATTAATGAGAGTTATTTCCCAACAGATGAATATCAGCGACGTAAAAAATGGTCTGAAACTGTGGAAGCGAGCGTGCCGACTGGTTTGAGTAAATTAACTTTTTCGATTTATCACACTGATCCCAATCAAGCATTGCAAATTGCACAAGCCATTGCTTATACCATTACCAATGACAAACAAGAATATATTGGTATTGAAGATGTTGATTTGAAGATTTTGGATACGCCCTTGGTTTCAAAATATCCAGTCCGTCCAAATATTTTAGTTAATATTTTGCTTGGTATTGTTTTGGGAATAATCTTTGGAATAGCTTATGTTGTTTTATCTTATGATTCTCAAAAGGATAAATTATTTGCCATTCCACGACGCACAGATATCCAACCACATTTAGTCAATACAAACAAAATTAGTGAAACTGCCAGTGTTGAGAAGGCCATGGAAAAAATGACACAGATCCCCGAAATAAAAGAGTTAGAAGAAGTTCCAGAATTAGAAAAAGCAGAACATCAAGCTGAGGTGCAAGAAGAGAAAAGGGAAGAGCCTGAGGAAATGAAATTGGAAGTTCCAGATTTGGATCAAGAATTAAACAGCAGATTGGAAACACCGCGTTATGATATTTCAAAGCCACCAGAAGTTGAACCTGCGAATTCTCAACCAGCGAAAAAAGAATATCCAGAATTTTCTGATGAGGATAAGTTTGTGGGGATGAAATAAATACTAATTACGAATCTGCTACAAATCTACGAATAATTACGAATTATAAGTTACCGGTGGATAGTCGCTGGTAACTTTTGTTTATTTGTTTGCTTGTTTACTTGTTTTTTTGATTAGATATGTTAATTTAAATAATCGAGTCAGGAACTTAGTGCCGTTTCGCTTTTGAAGCTTTTAAGAAGGCTTTAGCAGGGAACCGGTTCGGTTCCGGATCATCAATTGTCTCGGAGGTGCTTCATGACCCCCTTGGAACAGCTGCTACAACGCAGCCGCATGTTCGACCTCTTCGTTCGTGTCATCTGCGACACGCCGCATGCCTCGGGCAATGAGCGTGGGCTCATCGACGTTCTCGCGCAGTGGGCTGAAACCTGCGGGTTCGAAGCCCGGACCGACAAGATCGGCAACCTCGGCATCCTCGTCCCCGGACGCGGCAAGTACACGGGTACCAAGAAGGCGCTGCTGTGCCAGTGCCACGCGGACATGGTTCCGAACAAGCTGGCTACGTCTTCGCACGACTTCGACAAGGACCCCATTCAGGTGCGTCTGGTCGATGGCTGGCTCTATGGCACGGACACGACCCTCGGTTCGGACAATGGACTCGGTGGTGCGGCCATGCTGGCTGCGGCCGAAGATCCGAAGCTCGAGAGCGCGCCCTTCGTCATCCTGTTCACCGTACGGGAAGAGACAGACATGGCCGGCACGCAGAACCTGGATCCGTTCTTGACGTTCCAAGACCAGGTCGAACTGGTCGGTGGCGTGAACCTCGATTCCGAAGAAGGCGAGACGGATGTGTTCTTCGGCTGTGCCGGTGGAACCAAGATCGAATCGACCTTCAAGAACACCGAGGCGGATTTGCAAACGCCTGCGTCCGACGATTTCGTGGGATTCTGCCTCAATGTCAGCGGATTCTCCGGCGGTCACTCCGGTTCCGAGATCGACAAGTGTCACCAGAACGCAATTTTGGTGGCCGCCCGGTTCTTGTGCTTGTCCAATGGTGATTTCGTCTTCGCTGATGGCAAGGGAGGGAACAAGCAGAACAGCATCCCTACGGACTGTCAGCTGCGCGGCTTCATGAGCCCGGACGAGTTCGAACGTATGACGCAGCTGCTGCCGGACTTCATCGATACCCTGCAGGGAGAGATCGTTCCGGCGGACGAGAAGTTCGTCATTACTTTCGAGCCTTGCGATTTGCCCATGGAGCTGAATTCGCTCTGGTCGGTGGAAGATTCCGAAGGTCTCGTGCTCTTCCTCTCTCTCACGCCGAACGGCCAGCTCGCGACGGATCAGCTCGTGGCTTACAAGTTGCCGCGTACTTCGAGTAATTTGGGTGTCCTCAAGCTCACGTCAGAGGAATGCAAGCTGACCTTCCTCGTGCGCTCATCCGTGAACACAGAGCGTGAACTCACGGCAAGTAAGATCACGGTCTTAGGTGATTTGCTCGGATTCGAGAGCGTGGCAGAGGAAGTTTTCCCGTGCTGGCAGCCGGACCCCAACAACCAGGTCTTGCTCGCGGCCGAAAAGCTGTGGAAGGACGCCTTCGGTTGCACCTTGCAGCGCAAGGTGACTCACGGTGGTCTCGAGTGCGGGGAACTGAGGAAGAAGCTCGGCGGTCTGCAGATGATCTCCTTCGGTGGACACATCGTGCGGGCGCACGAGCCGGACGAACACGCCAATGTCGATTCCTGGTTTAGGGTGCAAGCGGGGTTCAAGTACCTGCTCTGCCACCTGGTCAAGGAGCTGGGCGCCTAGATGTGAAGATACAGGGGGTGACGTCATCGTTGCCTCCTGTTTTTTTGTTTACGAATAGCTTGTGTTGCGAATAAAACATAATTATGAAGTTACGAATTACTTTTTAGACTTAATAATAATTCGTAACATCAATATAAATGCAGTGATTCGTAACTATTGACAAATTTTTGTAAGTATGCTATTATGTGATGTCATAATCGTTTTGATTGTGGGTTCCTTTTTCTAGCTTTGTTAAAGGCTATAAGAGGGAACCGGAAGGTATCCACGTCCCAAACCGTCAACTGCTGGAGGTTCTGACCATGTTGTACGAACAGATCTTCGCAAGCCCCGTGTTCTGGGTGCTGGCCGCCTTGGCCGTCGTGATCGTCGGGCGCTACATCCTGAAGCGCGGCGCCGCCAAGAAGCGGGCCGAGATCGCCGACGTGCCGGACGGACCGGAACTGCTCGACGAAGGTCTCGACACGGTCGAAACGACCGCCGCCGGTGCCGACACCCTGCTGGGTGCCGCGCCCAAGCCCCCGACCGACGACACGAGCGACACCGTCGCCGACGTCGTGGTCCCGGACCCGGCCAAGGCTCCCGAGCCCGCCGCCGCCAGCACCGCCGCACCCGCGGCCGCCGCTGGCACCCCGGCCACGACCGACGCCGTCGTGACCAAGCCCGAGAAGGTCGAGCAGAAGCCCGTCGCGCCCGCGAAGGTGACCGACAAGGTCGAGGCGGCGTCCAAGCCGGTCATCGACAAGCCGGCCGCCCAGCGCACCGAGCCCGTCGTCGACGAGCCCGAGGTCGTGACCGTGGTCGAGAACGAGGAAGAGCTGCCCGCATGGCTCATCCCCGTGATCGTGGTCGTCGCGTTCCTGGTCGTGTACGGGGTCTTCTCCTAGGCAACAAGCCAGGGGAGGACGAACCTCCTGGAGGCGCACATGTTCGAGCGCTACCCTGTCGGCTTTGGGTGACTATAGGGCTTCAAGCCCCACCCACACGCCGACGACGTCTCGTGTCCTCAGCGTCACCTGCTGGCTACCAAGCGAAGTGGTGAGGTTACTAATTTGTCGAATTAGACGTGCAGCCGGAATGCTGCCACTCTTCACCGAGTGATTCGTTGCTGCTTTCGCGCGTCCCCTCCGGCTCATCTGGGGGGGACGCTTTTCTTTGTGTTGGAAAGGGGACGTATTTGTGCCGTAGGGACAGGTCGCGATCTGTCCCTACCAACCTACGTACTATTGACAAAAAAATGTATGTATGCTATAATGCTATGTTCTAATCAATTCAGATTAGAGGTTCCCTAAAGCTACTTGTTCGAATTGTACTGAGCGGTGAGATGATTTTTTCAGGCTTTGATAACGAATTAACGAGTGCTTTAGGGAGCCGAGAGGTTTCCACGTCAACAACGTTTGCGCCAACCACTGTGGAGGGAATCGAGATGCGTTACCTGACTGCGTTCGTGTTCGCGTTCGTGCTCATCGGGCTTCTGGGCTACGGTCTGAGCGGCAAGGTGAGCAAGTCCGACATGCCCGAGATCGTCCAGACCGCCATCGAGAACCTCGAGGCGACCGTCTTCAAGGGCGACACCGGTCTGCCCGGCACCAGCTGCTGGGACGTCGACAACGACGGGGTCGCGGATCCCGAAGAGGACACCAACCTCGACGAGATCTGGGATTCCGCGGACTGCCGCGGTGCCCAGGGCGACAAGGGCGACACCGGTGCCAGGGGCCCGCGCGGCTACACCGGCGACAAGGGCGACTCCGGCAAGGACGGCCACGACGGCGTCTGCGTCGGGAGCTGCTGCTACGGCGGCTGCCTGCCCCGCATCGTCGAGGTGCCCGTGCCGTTCCTGGTGGTCAACCGGGACGTGCACACGACGGCGTACGGCGACGCCAAGGTGACCGTCACGGCCCCCGTGACGATCAACCTCAAGTAACCTCGAGCTTCGCTCCTGGTTACACCCGTCCTCAGCGTCACCTGCTGCAAAGATCTAGTGGTGAGGTTACTAATTTGTCGAATTAGACGTGCAGACGGAATTCTGCCACTCCTCACCGAGTGATTCGTTGCTTTCGCGCGTCCCCTCCGGCTCATCTGGGGGGGACGCTTTTCTTTCTCCTGTACGATTTGCGAGGACCCCGTATATGATACGGGTGACGAAGCAATCTTTTGCTATATTTGCAGAAGATTACTTCGCCCTAAACCACTTTAATCGACGGGAATTGTAGGGCTCGTAAATCAGTATGCTAGCTATTGACAAAAAAATCTAAGTATGCTATACTATCCTGTTAAACACATAAAGAATCGGTCGCTCCCTTTCCTGGTTTTCTAAGGGAAAACTGTGATGGGGAACGACTGACAAGGTCGTAACCGAGGCAGAAACTACCTGGAGGAACTGACAGATGAGGAAGCTCTCCCTGCTCGCCCTGTTCACGTTCGTGCTCACCCTGGCGCCGCTCGTCGCGTTCGCCCAGGACAACAGCCAGAAGGCCGGCATCGTCATCGACGCGCCGGTCAAGGTCGACGTCAAGGTCGAGAAGACCAGCGTCCTGGTCAAGCCGGCCATCACGGTGCAGCCGGCCGACGTCCGCGTC